>Ga0075032_1000306_pt1 | contig 32594 bp, 26 predicted proteins | sample SynthPrep_1_END__FD_71386 | JGI IMG/M metagenome (GOLD analysis project Ga0075032, IMG submission 71386) | Synthetic microbial communities from Ohio, USA - SynthPrep_1_END_DS7_MetaG | ecosystem: Engineered > Bioreactor > Aerobic > Activated sludge | place: USA: Ohio, Columbus | collected 2014-04-10
CCGAAGAACTCGCGGTGAAACCGCTGGTTGCTGCGGAACACGCGGCGCGCGTCGCCGTCGGCGACCGCCGCATCGTGTTCGCGCTGCACGGCCACCAGCGCCGCCAGCCGCGCCTGCGGCACGGGCAGCGGGATCTGGCTGGCGGCATGTACCTCCAGCACCTGGCGCAGCGCGTACAGCTCCATGACTTCGCGCACTGCATAGGCGCGCACGACGGCGCCGATGTTGCGCTTTTTCTCCACCACGCCCAGCGCCTCCAGGTCGGCCAGGACCTGGCGCACCACGTGGCGCTTGAGCGAGAAGCGCGCCATGAGTTCGTCTTCGGTCAGGCGCTGGCGCGGGTGCAGCCGGCCGAAGACGATGTCTTCTTCCAGGGTGGCCACCGCGGCCTGCGCGGCGTCCGGGGCCAATGCCGGCGCGGAGTCGGGAGTGATGGCGTCCATGGGTTTGCCGCCTACTTCTTCGGCACGGTGTCGCGCGTGACGCCGGCGCGCAGGAAGTCGAAGTCCACGCCCTGGTCGGCCTGGGTGACGGTCTGCAGGAACAGCTTGCGGTAACCGCGTTCGGCGACGGGGCGGACGATGGGCTGGGCTGCGGCGCGGCGCGCCAGTTCGGCGTCTTCCACCAGCAGCGCGATCTCGCGGTTGGCTACCGACAGGCGGATGCGGTCGCCGTTCTGCACGTAGGCCAGCGGGCCGCCGATGGCGGCTTCGGGGGTGACGTGCAGCACGATGGTGCCTGCCGCGGTGCCGCTCATGCGGCCGTCGGAGATGCGCACCATGTCCTTCACGCCGGCGCGCGCCAGCTTCTTGGGGATGGGCATGTAGCCGGCTTCGGGCATGCCGGGCGCGCCGGTCGGGCCGATGCGCTTGAGCACCAGGATGTCGTCGGCGGTGACGTCCAGCGCGTCGTCGTCGATGCGCCGGGCCATGTCCTCGGCGTCCTCGAACACCACGGCGCGGCCCTCGTGTTCCATCAGCTTGGGGTTGGCGGCGGATTGCTTGATGATGGCGCCGCCCGGCGCCAGGTTGCCGCGCAGCACGGCCAGGCCGCCCACGGGGTAGATGGGCGAGGCCGCCGTGCGGATCACGTCCTGCGGGAAGGCGGCTGGGGCGTCGTCCAGTTCCTCGCCCAGCGTGCGGCCCGACACGGTCAGCGCGTCCAGGTGCAGGTAGGGGCGCAGCTCGCGCAGCAGCGCCGGCATGCCGCCGGCGTGGTGGAAATCTTCCATGTAGTGCTGGCCGGACGGTTTCAGGTCCACCAGCACGGGCGTTTCGCGGCTGATGCGGTCCAGGCCGGCCAGGTCGATGTCTATGCCCAGGCGGCCGGCGATGGCCGTCAGGTGCACGATGCCGTTGGTGGAGCCGCCGATGGCCAGCAGCACGCGCAGGGCGTTCTCGATGGACTTGCCGGTGAGGATGCGGTCCGGGGTCAGGCGCGAGGCGGCCATGGCGACGGCGGTGGCGCCGGTCTTCTCGGCCACGCGCACGCGGTCGGCGGTGACGGCCGGGGCCGACGCGCCGCCGGCCACCATCATGCCCAGCGCCTCGGTGATGCAGGCCATGGTGCTGGCCGTGCCCATCACGGAACAGGTGCCCACGCTGGCGACCAACTGGTTGTTGACGTCCGAGATCTCGGCCGCGTCGATTTCTTCGGCGCGGTAGCGGCCCCAGTAGCGGCGGCAGTCGGTGCAGGCGCCCACGCGCTCGCCGCGGTGCGAGCCGGTCAGCATGGAGCCGGTGACCAGCTGGATGGCGGGCACGCCGGCGGACGCGGCGCCCATCAGCTGCGCGGGCACGGTCTTGTCGCAGCCGCCGATCAGCACTACGGCGTCCATGGGTTGGGCGCGGATCATTTCCTCGGTGTCCATGGACATGAGGTTGCGCAGGTACATGCTGGTGGGCTGGGAGAAGCTCTCGTGCACCGAAATGGTGGGGAAGTCCATGGGCAGGCCACCCGCCAGCATGACGCCGCGCTTGACCGCCTCGATCAGTTGCGGGGCGTTGCCGTGGCAGGGGTTGTAGCTGCTGCCCGTGTTGACGATGCCGATGATGGGGCGCGACAGCGCGTCGTCGGTATAGCCCGCGCCCTTGATGAAGGCCTTGCGCAGGAACAGCGAAAAGCCGGTGTCGCCGTAGTTGGTGAGGCCGCGTGCCACGCCGCGCGCGGACGCGCCTTCACTGCCGAAAGGGCCCGGAGCAGGCGCCCCGTTCTTGGTTTCGTCCTTCATTTTTGATCTCGATAATATTATTGATAATCTGATGGCAGCATCATAGCCAGCCTTTGAAAACCGTCGCAAGCGATTTATCGACACCACTTAATTGATCTAATCAATAGATCAGTCGATAGAAAAATTCTGATTCTTCAATCAAGATGCCGAACCTACACTGGCGCGATTGGCGAGCCGGGCGTCCCTTTCATTCCTATACCCATCCCGGCAGGAGACCTACATGTCAGACCTGCGTCTGCGGCCGCGCCGCGCCGTGTTGCTTTCCCTGCTGGCCTTGTGCGCCGGCGCATCCGCTCCCGCCCTGGCCGCCGACGCCTACCCCGACAAGCCCATCCGCATGATCGTGCCGTACCCGCCCGGAGGCGCGACCGACGTGATCGGCCGCGTGCTGGCGCAGGAGCTGACCGGCGCGCTGGGCCAGTCGGTGATCGTGGAGAACCGCGCGGGCGCCGCCGGCAACATCGGCGCCGACCAGGTCGCCAAGGCGCAGCCCGACGGCTACACGCTGCTGATGGGCGCGCTGACCAGCCATTCCATCAACGCCGCCCTGTACCGCGGCCGCGTCACCTATGACGTGGAAAAGAGTTTCGCGCCGGTGTCCATCGTGGGCACGGTGCCGCTGGTGTTCGTGGTGAATCCGTCGGTCCAGGCGAAGACGCTGGCCGAGTTCATCGCGCTGGCCAAGTCCAAGCCCGGCTACATCACCATGGGATCGGCCGGCAACGGTTCGCCGCAGCATCTGGCCGCCGAAATGTTCAAGCGCACCGCCGGCGTGGAGGTGCTGCATGTGCCCTACAAGGGCAGCGGTCCGGCCATGACCGACCTGATGGGCGGGCAGGTGCTCAGCATGATCGAAACCGTGCCGGCGGCGCAGGGCAACGTCAAGGCCGGCAAGCTGCGCGCGCTGGCGGTGACGTCGGCTGCGCGCGTGGACGCGCTGCCGGATGTGCCGACCGCGGCCGAAGCGGGCCTGAAGGATTTCGAGGTCAGCTCGATGTTCGGCATCGTGGCGCCGGCCAACACCCCCGCGCCGGTGATCGAGCGCCTGAACGGCGAGTTGAAGAAGATCCTGGCCAAGCCCGAGGTCAAGGCGTCGCTGCTGAACCAGGGCGCCATCGCCACCTGGACCACGCCGGCCGACGCCAGCGTCCGCGTGTCGGCCGAACTGGCCCGTTGGACCAAGGTCATCGACGAGGCGGGCGTAAAGGGAGATTAATACCCCTAAAGTTGTGGCTATACGTCACACGCCGGAAGTTCCACCCGGAACTTCCGGCGATTTTGTTTGCGCGCGCCGTCGCGAAAGACGCAACAAGGCTTGCGCGCAAACTGGGGAAGACGCACTGAAAAAATGGCGGATGCAAAGTTTTGCGCTATGAACCACCAAAGGGGACGCAATAAACCGCAATAAAGTCTGCGCGAGATTGTATACAGTGGTTGACCCCGAATAGACTAGGCCGTAATGTATTTTGCGGGCCTTCCCAGGGCGGCAGAAGGGGGATAACAATGACAGACGACCAGGACGAAAAGTCGATTCTGTACACGCATTTCGGAACACAAAGTCCGTATTGGCGTCTCTCCGTCGATAGCGACGCGTTCGAACTTGCAGCAGTCAAGGGCGCGGCCAATATCGCGACGGCGTTGCGCCCGGAGCAAGCCGAGACGATACGCAGCCTGACGGGCATCACGTCCAGCGTGCGCATCGACATCTCGCTGTACGGCGACATGCTGCGGCTCCATCTGGTGGGCCGCAAGATCAATCCCAACGAATGGGCGGGCACGGCTTCCGCGCATTCCGATACCGAATCCGTGGCCAAGGATCTGGTCGAAGGCCTGTCCTTCGCCGAGACCGTGGTGTCCGAGGCCAATTCGGTCATCGTCATCGTCGACCAGAACGGCCGGGTGCAGCGCTTCAACAAGCTCAGCGAGGAATACACCGGCAAACGCGAGCAGGACATCATCGGCCGCAGCGTGTTCGAGATGTTCATGACGCGCGAAGAGGCGATCGCCTCACGCCGCAATATCGCCGAGTTCTACAAGCGCGGGCAGTCCTACGAGGCCGAGCGCCTCATCAATACGGTCAAGGGGCCGCGCCTCTTCCTGTTCCGCAACAAGTTCGTTACCAGCGGCAGCGGCGAAAAACGCGTCTACCTGATCTGCTCGGGCACCGACATCACCGAGGAACGCCAGGCGCAGGAGCGCCTGCGGGTGTTGGCCAATACCGACATGCTGACCAACCTGCCCAACCGCCACTCGATCACCACGCGGCTGAAGGCGGCGCTGGTGGCGGGTCAGGACGGGCGGGGCGGCGTGCTGTTCCTGGACCTGGACAATTTCAAGCGCATCAACGACCACTACGGCCACGGTTTCGGCGACCGCCTGTTGAAGTCGGTGGCGGTGGCGATTTCTTCGTGCCTGTCCGAAGGCCAGACCTTGGCGCGGCTGGGCGGCGACGAATTCATCGTGCTGCACGAAGCCGCCCAGACATGGGAGCTGGAGGCCACCGCGCAGCGCATCATCGAGCGCCTGCGCGAGCCGTTCCGCCAAGGGCTGATCGAGGTCTACACCAGCTGCTCCATCGGCATCGCCATGTATCCCGAGCATGGCGCCGACCTGGACAGCGTGGTGCGCAGCGCCGACATCGCCATGTATGTGGCCAAGGAAGCGGGGCGTCATACCTACCGCGTGTTCCAGCCCGAGATGGACCGCCGCAACGCGGACTACGTGTGGCTGGACACCAATCTGCGCAAGGCTCTGGCCGAAGACCATCTGATGCTGTACTACCAGCCCAAGCTGGCGGGGCGCAACGGCGAGGTCGACGGGGTCGAAGCCCTGGTGCGCTGGCGCTCGCCCGAGCGTGGCATGGTCTGCCCTAGCGCCTTCATCCCTTATGCCGAGGAGTCCGGCCTGATCTCGCCCCTGGGCGTGTGGGTCATGCGCGAAGCGGCCAGGCAGGCGGCGGCGTGGAAGCGCGACGGCCTGAACATCCGCATCGCCATCAACGTGTCGGCGCGGCAGTTGAACGACAAGGGCGTGGTCAGCGACTTCATGCGCGCCATCGGCGACGCCAGCCTGGATCCCTGCCTGCTGGACATCGAATTGACGGAAAGCTGCCTGATCGACGACGAAGGCGCCGCCATCGAACTGATCAAGCAGTTCCGGCAACTGGGGGCGCGCGTCCACCTGGACGATTTCGGCACCGGCTATTCGTCGCTGTCGCAGCTCGCCCGCATTCCGCTGGACGCGATCAAGCTGGACGCCAGCTTCGTGCGCGGCGTCAATGAGAACGCGGTGTCGCAGGCGCTGGCGCGCGCCATCGTCGCGGTGGCGCGCACGCTGGAACTGAAGGTGATCGCCGAGGGCGTGGAAACCACCGAAGAGGCGGTTTTCGTGGACTCGCTGGGCGTGGACGCCAAGCAGGGTTATCTATACGCCAAGCCCATGCCGGCGGCGGAACTCACCGCCTGGCTGGCCCAGCGCCGCCGGCTGCATCTTATTGCCTGACGCAGCCGGCAGCGCGTTGCCGGATCAATGCATGGTGGCTTCCAGCGCGGACTCCGGGCTGGAAGAACTGCGGCGGTTCTGCGCCATTACCAGGCGCTCCATGTAGGCACGGTCCTTGGGGTCGATCGAGAACGCGGCTTCGACCCAATCTTCGGTAATGTCCATCAGCTCCGAACGCGGCAGGCTCAGCACGCGCTGGCGCGCGCGCAGCATGGCGCGCATGCCGTTGAGCTTGGGCCGCATCACGTCGATAAAGGTGCGGGTGGCCTTGTAGGCGTCGCCCGGTTCGAACAGGACGTCGACCAGGCCCTTGCCATGGAACCATTCGGCGGTGTGCGATTCGCCCGTGCTGATCAGTTCTTCCGCCAGCTTCATGCCCGAACGCCGCGCCACCAGCGAATAGCCGCCCATGCCGGGGAAGAGGTTGAACGCCATTTCAGGAAAGCCCATGCGGGCAGTGTTCTGCGCCAACACGAAGTGGTGGGCCAGCGCCGCCTCGAAGCCGCCGCCCAATGCGGTGCCTTCGATCATCGCCAGCGAGATCGCGCCGGTGTCGAAGCCGCGGGTGGCGGCATGCACGCAATCCACGCAAGCCCGGGCGTATGCCCGCAGCGCTTCGCGCTTGCCGGTGCGTATGGCTTCCGCAAAGAAATTCAGATCGCCGCCCACGTTATACATCTGAGGAACGAGCGAGCCGGTGACCCAGAAGTCGATGGGCAGGCCGGAGTCCTTGGCGGCGCGCGCCAGGGTCATGATCTCGTCGATCAGTTCATGGTTGAAGCACGGACGCGGTTGAGCGCGAAGCATCATCCACATGACCCGGCGTCCCTCCTCATAGAACGCCGAGAGCTGCTTCGTGTTGCCGGCGGCGGTGAAGGGGTGGCAATCCGGATGAATGAGTTGATTCATTTACTTTCGTCCAATTGATCAAGGTGAGTCGGAGTACTACGGGATCAGCCTAATACAGACCTTCCGGCTCTCGTCTCATGCAAACCTCGTCCAGCTGGCCAGACTTGTCCGTAAGTCAAAGGCCCGAGTGATCAGTGGAGAAAAGTAATAAGCGCGCGCGGCTGCTCAACCCATCAGGCGATGGGGGCATGGGTAAAACGGATGAGGGATACACGCAAATTCGCGGCGATCGGGGCGATGCGCCGCGCGTGCGCCTGCGGCTGCGCGCTCATGCGTAGGGATGAGGGGATGGCGCGGCGCGGCCGTCGGGCCGCGCGCGCGGACTTGCGTCGGGTAGCGGCGGAATGCGCGGTTTCAGGCGACGCCGCCGTTGGCGCGCAGGATCTGGCCGTTGACCCAGCCGGCCTCTGGCCCCGCCAGGAACGACACCACATTGGCGATGTCCTCGGGTTGGCCCAGGCGTTCCAGCGGAGGCATTTTGGCGTAGTGCTCGATCAGTTCGGGGCTCTTGCCGTTCAGGAAGAGTTCGGTGGCGACGGGGCCGGGCGCCACCGCGTTGACGGTGATGCGGCGGCCGCGCAATTCCTTGGCGAACACTTGGGTAAGGCTTTCCACCGCCGCCTTGCTGGCGATGTAGACGGAGTAGTTCGGCAGGTTGAGCGCGATGGTGGTGCTGGAGACGTTGACGATGCTGCCGCCGTCGGCCAGCCGCGTGGCGGCTTCGCGCAGCGTGTTGAAGGTGCCGCGGGTATTGATGCCGAAGGTCTGTTCGTAGAGTTCGTCGCTGGTCTCGGCCAACGGCACCATCTTCAGGATGCCGGCGCTGTTGACCAGCACGTCGATGCGGCCCAGTCCTGCTTCCACCTGGTCGAACATGGCGCGCACGTCAGCCGCCCGGGACACGTCGGCCCGCACCGCCAGGGCGCGGCCGCCGGCTGCGCGGATGTCATCGGCCAGGGCCTCGGCCGCGGCGGCGCTGGACGCGTAGTTGATGGCGACGGCGTGGCCGTCCTGCGCCAGGCGGCGGACGATGGCGGCGCCGATGCCGCGCGATCCGCCGGTGACGAGCGCGATGCGTTGCGTGGCCTGGGTGTTCATGTCGTATCTCCGGTTGCATGGGGGTGAGGCGTATCTTGAACTATTCCAGAAAGAAGATAATTACTCTATATTCGCTAACATAATTTCATTTGCATTAATAATGGGTGACTGAGCATGGACCGGTTCCAGGAAATGCAGGTGTTCGTGCGCATCGCCGAAAGGCGCAGCTTTTCCCAGGCCGCCGAGGACCTGCAGATCCCCCGTCCCACGGTCACCAATCTGGTCAAGCGGATGGAAGCGCGCCTGGGCGCGCGGCTGCTGGAACGCACCACGCGCCAGGTGCGGCTTACCCATGACGGCGAAGCCCATTACCAGCGTTGCGTGCGGCTCCTGGCGGATCTGGAGGAGGCCGACGGCGCGTTCCTGGATACCTCGCCCAAGGGCCTCTTGCGGGTCAATGCGCAGGGCACGCTGGCTAGGTTCTTCGTCATGCCGGGCCTGCCGGACTTCCTGGAGCGCTATCCCGACATCGTGCTGCAGCTGGGCGAGGACGACCGCCTGGTGGATCTGGTGCGCGAAGGCGTGGATTGCGTGCTGCGCACCGGCACGCTGCAGGATTCCTCGCTGGTGGGACGCCAGATTGCGCTGATGCCGCAAGTCACGGTGGCCAGCCCCGCCTATCTGGCGCGCCACGGCGAGCCGCGGCGGCTGGAAGACTTGGAAGGCCATCGCGTGGTGGATTACCTGTCCAGCGCCACGGGCCGCAGCCTGCCGCTGGATTTCATGGTCGAAGGCAAGAATGTGCAGGTGCGGCCCAGGGCCGTGGTCAGCGTCACCGGCGCGGAGCTTTACACCAGCGCGGCGCTGGCCGGCCTGGGCTTGGTGCAGGTGCCGCGCTACCGCATCGAACGTGAGCTGGCGGCGGGCGAGCTGAAGATCGTGCTGCCCGCCGCGCCGCCCGCGCCCATGCCTGTGTCGGTGCTGTATCCGCAGAACCGCCAGGTGTCGGCGCGGGTGCGCGTTTTCACGCAATGGCTGGCGGAGATCATCGCCGCGGGCCTGGCTCAGACGATGCCGGTCAGGTAGTACACGGCGATCGCCAGGAAGACCGAAGTGGTGGATATCAGCGTGATGGCGAAGATGTCGCCATAGGACTGGCGGTGCGTCAGGCCCGTGACCGCCAGCAGCGTGATGACCGCGCCGTTGTGCGGCAGCGTGTCCATGCCGCCGCTGGCCATGGCGGCGATCCGGTGCAGCACTTCCATCGGGATGCCGGCCGCGTGCGCGCTGTCGATGAAGGTCTGCGCCATGGCCGCCAGCGCGATGCTCATGCCGCCCGAGGCCGAACCGGTGATGCCGGCCAGCGAGGTCACGGCCACCGCCTCGCCCACCAGCGGGTCGGGGATGGACTTGAGCGCGTCGGCAACCAGCAGGAAACCGGGCAGGGCGGCAATCACGCCGCCAAAGCCGTATTCCGCCGCCGTGTTCATCGAGGCCAGCAAGGCGCCGGACACCGCGTTCTTGCTGCCTTCGGCGAAGTGCGCCTTGATGCCGCGGAACGAGAACAGCAGGATGGTGAAGATGCCTGCGATCAGCGCGCCCATCACCGCCCACAGCGCCACCTGGTCTTCGGCGTTGACGGGCATGGGCTTGGGCAGGCCCGGCAGCGCGACTTCGGAGCCGGCCGGATACCAGCCCGGTATCCAGCGCGTCAGCAGGTAGTTGACGACTCCCACCACCACCAAGGGCAGCAGGGCGACCAGCGGATGGTGCTCGCGTTCGCTGGGCGGCGTGACCGGCTCGTTGCGCAGCTCGGTGCCGTAGGTCTCGCCCGCGGCCATCGCGCGCTTGCGCCGCCACTCCAGGTAGGCGATGCCGGCGGTCAGCGTGAAGCAGGCGCCGATCAGGCCCAGCCAGGGCGCGGCCCAGGTGGTGGTTTCGAAGAAAGTGGTGGGGATGATGTTCTGGATCTGCGGCGTGCCGGGCAGGGCGGTCATGGTGAAGGTGAACGCGCCCAGGGCGATCGCGCCCGGCATCAGCCGCTTCGGGATGCCGCCCTGGCGGAACATCTCGGCCGCGAACGGGTACACCGCGAACACCACCACGAACAGCGACACGCCGCCATAGGTCAGCACCGCGCAGACCAGCACGATAGCCATGATGGCGCGGTCGGCGCCGATCAGGCGCAACACCGCTTGCACGATGGCGCGCGAAAAGCCCGACAGCTCGATCAGCTTGCCGAACACGGCGCCCAACAGGAACACGGGGAAGTAGAGCTTGGCGAAGCCCGCCATGCGCTCCATGAAGATGCCCGAGAACACGGGCGCCAGCGCCGACGGGTCGGTCAGCAGCACCGCGCCCATGGCCGCGATGGGCGCGCACAGGATCACGCTATAGCCTCGATACGCCGCCAGCATCAGGAACGCCAGCGCCGCCACCACGATGAACAATCCGGTCATTCGGTACTCCGGGAATGAAGAGATAAGGGGTGTGGGGCTACACCTTACCGCATCGAACCGGATACCTTGTTTGCAGCGGCCGGGATTCAGCGTTCCAGCAGCGCTTGCGCCTGGCGGGCGATGTCCAGGCCGATCGCGGCGTCCTCGCCGCCGCCCATGAACCAGGCGGCGGACAGGCCGCACCAGGCCAGGATCCATTGCAGCAGCCGGCGGCGCTCCAGGCCCGACTGCGCGGCGACGAGTTCCAGCCGCCGCTCGAAGCGTCCGGGCACGATGGCCACGGGCGGAGCCGGATCCGCCAGGTCGGGGTTGCAGAAGAGATTGGCGTAGTCGAAGGCGCGCTCGCCATGCAGGCGTTTGGGGTCGATGACCAGCCAGCCGCGCTCGCCGAAGTCCAGGATGTTGCCGTGGTGCACGTCGCCGTGCAGCACCGTCAGGTCGCGCGGGCTGTCGAGCAGGGCGCGGGCGTGGCGGGCGCTATGCGCCAGGATGCCGCCTTGCGCCTGCGCCATGGGCCACAGTTCCTCGAACCATTCTTCCAGCGGACGCAGCGCGGGCAGGGGCCGGGCGCGCGGCGCATGCAGGTCTTGCAGCACGCCGCAGATGATGCGGGTGGCTTCGTCGTCGCGCCCGTTGCGCGCGTACTCGGCCAGCGAGCGCGCGCCCGTGGCCCGCTCCAGCAGGATGGCTGCGCCGTCATGCGCCAGCACGCGCGCCGCGCCCTGGCCGTCCCACCAGCGCATCAGCACGCCGCCTTGCTTCTCGTCTTCCTCGTGCGAGACCTTGAGCATGGCGGGCAGGCCGCGATGCCGCACGGGCAGCAGCTGGGCGGCGCGCGTGATGATGGGCGCGCCGTCGGGCGTCAGTTGCCAGCGGGCAAGGTAGGTGTCGAGCATGGGTGGCGGGAAGTGCTTGGTTGGGCCTCTATAGTAGAACCCGGCGCGGCTCGGCCTGCGTTGCGAGTTGCCGCGGCAGCAGTGCCGTAATCGCCGCCGCCAATGCATTGCCCGCCGCGCTGGCGACGATGGGCAGCAGATAGGAGCCGCTGAGGTCGTACACATGACCGGCCGCCACTGGGCCGATCAACGTGCCGAATGCCACGCTGGTGTAGAGCGCGCCGATGATGCCGCTGACGTGCCGGCCGCCGAAGTAATCCATGACCACTGCTGGCATCAAGGCCACCCAGCCGCCGTAGAACGCGCCGAACACCAGGGCGAACAACGCCAACGTCCAGAACTGGCCGCAAGCGCCCCACAGCGCCAGCGACGCCGCCATGCCGCCATACATCGTGGCGAGCGAGGCGCGCCGGCCCAGGCGGTCGGCCAGCGTGCCCAGCAGGAACCGGCCTGCCGTGCTGCCCACGCCGACCATGCCCAGCAACAGCACGGCCAGCCCCGGCGCGATGCCATGATCCAAGGCGTACGGGATGAGGTGCACGAAGGGCACGAAGACGCCGAAGGCGCCGGCCATGGCTGCCAGATACAGCAGGACGAAGACCTTGCTGCGTATGGCTGCGAGCACCGGCACGCCGGCGGGCGCGGGTGCTGGTGTGGATGCCGGCGCAGCGCGGACGGCGGGCGCGGCGTCGCCGTCGGGTTGCAGTCCGCGGTCTTGCGGCGAATTTTCAACCCAGCGCGCCGCGGCGCAGCCCAGGACCGCCACCGCGGCGGCCAACGCCAGATAGGCGGCGCGCCAGCCCCACAGGTCGATCAGCGCGCAGGCCAGCGGCGGCATCAGCAGCGTGCCCACGCCGATGCCGCTGACCGCCAGCCCCGAGGCCAGCCCGCGCCGGCGCAGGAACCAGCGCTGCACCGCGCCCACCACCGGCACGTAGGCGCAGCCCACGCCCAGCCCGACGCCCAGGCCGTAGGCCAGGTAGATCTGCATCATGCTTTGCGCGGCGCTGGCAAGCGCCAGGCCCAGCGCCACCAGCAGCATGCCTATCCAGGCCATGCGGCGCGAGCCGTAGCGGTCCGCCAGCGGGCCGCTGACCACGCCGAAACCGAAGTAGAGAAATCCCGCCAGCGAGAACACCAGCGACACCGCGCCGCGCGTGGCCGAGAAGTCGCGCTGCAAGGCGTCGACGAAGGCGCTGAATGAGTAGGCGCTGCCAAAGCCCAGCAAGGTGATGGCGAAGGCCGCGGCCACCACCCGCCAACCGTGGAAGATCCGGCTGGCGGCGGGCAGGGCGGCGCCGGGTTGCGCATGCATCTTCATCTTCGGCCTCACAACGCCGGCCGGCGTAGATGCCAGTTTGTGGCCGCCTGGAAAGCGGCGCCCAGCCGGAACAGCACAGGCTCGCCCAAATGGGCCGCCACCAGTTGCAGGCCCATGGGCATGCCGGCCGCGCACTGGCCAGCGGGTAGCGTCAGACAGGGGTGGCCCGTCATGTCGAACACGCAGGTATAGCGTTGCAAGGCTTCGACCAGTCCGGGCTGTAGTCCTAGAACGCTGATGGCTTCGAGCGTGAGCGGAGCCATGGGCTGCACTGGCGTCAGTAGCGCATCGACCCGGCCGAACAAGGCGTCGACCTTGCCTCGCGTGGCCATGCGACGCAACAGGATGCGCTGGTGGTCGAGGCCGGATAGCGCGCGTCCCGCTTCGATCACGCCTGCCAGCACCGGTCCGTACTCCGCCTTGCGGCAAGGGTAGGTGCTGGCGTGCGCCACCGCCGCTTCGACCGCGCAGAGCGGCGCCCAGTCGCGCACGGCCTGCGCTGCGTCCTCAATGGGGAACTGCAGCGGCACCAGGACCGCGCCCAGTTGCTCGAAGACCTGCATCGCCGCTTCCATCATGCGCTGAGTCTGGGCATCGACGTTGCCGTGGTTCCAGTTTGCATCCACGCCGACCCGCAGGCCGCCAACCGTGGCTTCGGCCTCCTGGGTGTAGCGCGGCACGGGCGCTTGCAGCGCGGTCGGATCCTTCGCATCGGGTCCGGCGATGGCCTCCAGCAGCGCCGCGGCGTCGGCCGCGCTGCGCGCGATGACGCCGGCGTGATCCAGCGAGGCCGCCAGTTCGAACACGCCGTGGCGGCTGACGCGGCCCCAGGTCGGCTTGATGCCGGTCAGCCCGGTGGCGGCGCAGGGCCAGCGGATGGAGCCGCCGGTGTCCGAGGCGGTCGCGCCGAAGCAAAGGCCGGCGGCCGTCGCCACCGCCGATCCGCTGGACGAGATGCCGGTCCAGTAATCCGCGTTCCAGGGGTTGCGCGGCGGCACGGTATCGGGGTGATGGTCGGAGTACGCGCCCTCGGTCATCTGCAGCTGCCCCAGCAGCACGGCGCCCGCCTCGCGCAGGCGGCTGACTACCGTGGCGTCATGGTCGGCGGGCGTGCCGCGGTGGATCGCGGCGCCGGCGGCCGTCGGCACGCCCTTGCGGCGGAACAGGTCTTTCAGTGCGATGGGGACGCCATGCAGGGGGCCGCGGTAGCGTCCTTGGCGTATCTCGCTTTCCGCGGCCTGCGCTTCCCGCAGCGCGGACGCGGCGGTCACGTGGGCATAGCTGCGCAGGCTGCCGTCCAGGGCCTCGATGCGCTGCAACTGCGCGCGCGTGACCGCTACCGGCGAGACCTCGCCCGACCGGATCAGGGCGGCGAGCGACAGCAGGTCCAGTTGGTGGAGACTTGCAGTCTTGATATTTTCCGTATAGTTCATCTATTCTTTATCCATCATGCGGTCGCCAGTAACCCAGTCAGACTAATATCTGAGAGGCGGTGCGACAAACCATGATTTCTGTTCGAATTGAATTAGAAAAACTAAATCATCAATTTCTTGGGCCATGACCGTTCAGCGACTGCCTCCCCTTAACGCGCTGCGCGCCTTCGAGGCTGCGGCCCGCCATCTCTCCGTGAAGGACGCGGCGCAGGAACTGTGCGTGACGCCGGGCGCGGTCAGCCAGATGATCAAATCGCTGGAGCAGCACCTGGGCGTGGCGCTGTTCCTGCGCGTGAACCGCGGCATTCAGCTGACGGACGCCGGCCACGGTTTCCTGCCGCCGGTGCGCAATGCCTTCCGCCAGATCCTCGCGGCGTCGGCCCGCATCGCCCTGCCGCCCGAGAGCCGCGTGCTCACCGTCAGCACCACCGCGTTCTTCGCATCGGCCTGGCTGATCCCCAGGCTGCACGGCTTCCATGCCCGCCATCCGGAAATCGACCTGCAGGTCGTCACCAGCAACGCGCTGGCGGCTTTCGGCCGGGACGGCGCGGACATCGCCATCCGCCACGGGCTGGGCCGCTATGCGGGACTGCAAAGCGAACACCTGCTGACCGTGGAGGTCGTGCCGGTGGCATCGGCCGCCTTGGTGGCGAAGCTGGGCATGCCAGGCGGCGCGCGGGAGCTGCTGCGCTGGCCACGCGTGCATGACGAAGCGCGCAACGGCTGGCAACTGTGGTTCGCGGCCCAGGGCGTGGAGGACGCGGGCATGCCGAGGGGGCCTGCCTTCGATGATGGCAGCCTGCTGCTGCAGGCCGTGGCCGCCGGCCAGGGCGCGGGCCTGCTGCCCGTGGCGATGGTGCAGGATGAATTGGCGGCCGCACGCCTGGTCCGGCTGGCCGGCGACGCCTGGCTGGAGGAGTTCGGCTACTACCTGGTATGGCCGGGCAGGGGCGCCTTGCCGGACAAGGCGCGGGTGTTCCGGGATTGGCTGCTGGAAAGCGGTTTGGGGGGCGCCAGCCCGAGGCGCTAGCGCGCAGCCGACAGGGCCGCCGCCTTGTGCGCCAGTTCCGCCACGCCGAAGCTGGCCGCGAGCGAGTGATCGTCCAATGCTTCCAGCGATACCCAGCGGGCGTCGGCGGCATCGTCGCCCGCCACCGGTTCGCCGGATTGCCAGCGGCACAGCACCGCGATCAGGATGAAGTGGCGGCGCAGCGCGCCCGCATCGTCGCGGTCATAGACGTCCACCGCATCGAACACGTGCAGTGGTTCCGCGCGCACGCCGGTCTCTTCCAGCAGTTCACGCGCGGCGGCGGCAAGCACGCCTTCGCCCGCGTCGATCTTGCCGCCGGGGAAGGCCCAGCGGCCCTGGTCGGGCGGGTTGGCGCGGCGCACCAGCAGCACACAGCCGTCGCGCACGACGGCGGCGATGGTGGCCGCGATGGGACGTTGGGGCGGGGGCGCGGTCATGCGGGGTTCCTTGATGCAACTGGGGCCTGAGTATGCCAGGGTACGCCAACCCGGGCTTAGCGCAAATCCCCGTAGTGCCGGACCGGTCCCTGGTGCACACTGTCAGCCGCGCCGACATGAGCGCATCGAAAAGGGGGCGGGAGGGCAGCATGGATACACCGGACCGGCAGTTGCGCTATTTCTTGCGCATTGCGGAACTCAAATCGCTATCGCGCGCGGCGGAGGACCTGGACCAGACCCAGTCCGGGCTGAGCCGGCAACTGGCGGCGCTGGAAGCCCACGTGGGCAAGCCGCTGTTCGTGCGCACCGGCCGCGGGGTGGAACTGACCGAGGCGGGCGCGCGGCTGCTCGACGGTATCCAGCCTGCGTACAAGAACATCGACCGGGTGCTGGAGGCCGTGCGCCAGCGCGAAGGCGTGACGCAGGGAACGGTCCGGCTCGCCACCGTGCATACGCTCAGCTACTACTTCATGGCCGAGGTGGTGGCCAGTTTCGTCAGCAGCCATGAACACGTGAACCTGTCCGTGATGGGGCGCAGTTCGCCCGAGGTGGTGGCGCTGGTGGAAAGCGGCAAGGCGGACGTGGGCTTTGTCTATGACGCGGCGGTCGCCTCGGACAATCTGGCGTCGACCACGCTGTTCGACGATGAGATGTGCCTGATCGTGCGCGGCGACGTGCAACTGCCGGACGACGTCGACCTGGCCGGCATGGACCTGCGGCTGGTGGGCTTTCCGCCGCACTACGCGCTGCGCAAGATGATCCACAGCGCGGGGCTGGAACCGGAATTCGTGGCCGAGGCCGAAACCATAGACGCCATGCTCAAGCTGGTGTCCTCGGGCGTGGGCGCCTGCATCCTGCCGTCCCGCATCCCCGACAAGTTGTTGACCGAGTACGGGCTGCGCAAGGTCCGCGTGCGCAGCCCCATTTTGCGGCGGCGCGTGGTTGCCATCACGCTGGCAAACCGCCAGCCCCTGCCGCTGGTGAGCGAACTGCTGGCGGTCGCGCACCGCATTGCGGCGCAGTAACCGCCACGGCGGGCTCGAATAGCAGCTATGACCCTGGCTGCATGGCTGTATCGCGGCGGGTTTTCCATACTGTGCATACCTCGCGCGGCGTCCGGTGGCGCCGATGGCGCGGGCAATATACAGGGGAAGACATGAGCACCGCATTACGAGAGAAATCCTATTTCGACACCCGCGCCACGCAGGAAATGGCGCGCCATCTGCACGCCGTGCCGCGCAGCATCCAGGAAACCATGGCCTATGCCTGTCGCATCCTGGCCATGACCGAGCAGGAGGCCGGCCTGGCCGGGCAGATCAGCGTGCGCTCGCAGCGTCCCGGGGCGTACTGGACCTTGCGCTTCGGCCTGGGCTTTGACGAAGCCACGCCGGCCGACTTCATCGAAGTGGACCGCGACCTGCATACGCTGACGGGCGAGGGCATGGCCAATCCGGCCACGCGCTTTCACCTGTGGGTGTACGAGGCGCGGCCCGACGTGCAGTCCATCATCCACACGCATTCGCCCTGGGCCTCGGCGCTGGCCGCGGCGCGCCAGCCGCTGGTGATCTCGCAGATGGACATGACACCGTTGCACGACGACTGCGCCTTCCTGGGCGAATGGCCGGGCGTGCCGATCGCGGACCAGGAGGGCGTGATCATCTCCGGCGCGCTGGGCAAGAAGCGCGCCATCATCCTGGCGCATCACGGCTACCTGACGGCGGGCGTTACCTGCGAAGAGGCGACCTACCTGTCGGTGTACCTGGAACGCGCGGCGCGCATGCAGATCCGCGCGCAGGCCTTCGGACCGCTGACGCCGGTGGACGACGCACTGGCGCGCGAGGCGCACGATTACCTGCTCAAGCCCTCGATCGTCAACGCGACGTTCAATTACTGGGCACGGCAGACGCATGGCATCCCGCCCTTGCCGCTGCCCGCCGCCTGATACCGCGCAGCCACATTCCTCCAGCACTTTTTTCGGGGAGTCATGATGATGACGACCAAGCCTGCGGCTGCGCGTTCGCGCCGCGATTACGTGACGGCCGGACTGGCCAGCATGATGGGGACCACGATCGAGTGGTACGACTTTTTCCTTTATGGCACTGCTGCCGCGCTGATTTTCAACAAGATCTTCTTTCCTGCCTTCGACCCGCTGACGGGCACGCTGGCGGCTTTCGCCACCTACTCCGTGGGCTTCTTCGCGCGGCCGCTGGGCGGCGTGATATTCGGCCATTACGGCGACAAGATCGGCCGCAAATCCATGCTGCTGATCACGTTGTTGCTGATGGGCGTGCCCACCATCCTGATCGGGCTGATCCCGTCGTATGAGCAGATCGGCTACTGGGCCGCCGTGCTGCTGGTGCTGATGCGCTTCCTGCAAGGGATCGCGGTGGGCGGCGAATGGGGCGGAGCGGTGCTGATGGCGGTGGAGCACGCGCCGGAGGGCAAGAAGGGCTTCTTCGGCAGCCTGCCGCAAGCGGGCGTGGCGCCGGGCCTGATCCTGTCGTCGCTGGCGATGGGCGCGGTCGCCAGCTTGCCCGAGGCCGACATGCTGGCCTGGGGCTGGCGCCTGCCGTTCCTGGCCAGCGTGGTCCTGCTGCTGGTGGGCTGGTTCATCCGGGTCAAGGTGGCTGAGTCGCCCGATTTCGAGCAGATGAAGGAGAAGGGCGCCAAGGTCGAGGTGCCGGTGGCCGAGGTCTTGAAGCACCATCGCCGCGCGCTGCTGGTGGTGGTGGGCGCGAGGCTGGCGGAAGTGACCTGGTTCTACACCGTGGTGACCTTTTCGCTGGCCTACGCCACGGGCACTCTGGGCATTGCACGTTCGGTCATGCTGGACGCCACCATATGGGGCGCGGCCGTCGCGTTGATCACCATGCCGCTGTTCGGCATGCTGGGCGACAAGATCGGCCACAAATGGGTGTTCATGGTCGGCACGCTGGGCATCCTGGCCTGCGCGCCGGTCTTTTTCCACCTGCTGGGTACCCGCGACACCGGCCTGATCATCCTGGCGGTATGCCTGGCGGTGGGTCTGGTCTACGCTTGCCTGTACGGGCCGGAAGGCACCTTGTTCTCCAGCCAGTTTCCGGCCGAAGTGCGCTACACCGGCATTTCGCTCGCGGTGCAGGTATCCGGCGCCATCGGCGGCGGCCTGGCGCCCATCGTGGCGACCTGGCTGCTGGCCAAGGGCGGGGGCGATCCTCAGTACGTGGTGTGGTACTTGAGCATCCTGGGGGTGATCGCCTTGTTCAGCGCCTGGCTGATGCGCAGCGAGTCCGCCATGGCCAGCGCCCTGCGGGTGCCCGCTAGCGCCAACTTGAGGACGCCATGAAGACCATCGACTATTACTTCTGGATGAACTCCGACTGGGCCTACCTGGGCGCCGACAGGCTGGAGGCGCTGGCGGCGCGCCAACAGGCGGAAATCCGCTACCTGCCGGTGGACCTGCCGGAGGTCTACGCCCGCACCGGCGGCATCCTGCTGGGCCTGCGTTCGCCCGAACGCCAGGCCTACCGGGTGGCGGAACTGGCGCGCTGGTGCCGCAAGCTGGACACCCACGTCAATCCGCAGCCGGCCTACATGTGCCCGGATGCCAGCCTGGCCTCGCGCATCGTCATCGCGGCGGACCACGCCGGCCTGCCGGTGGCGGCGTTGTACAAGGCCATCCTGAAAGCCGAATGGTGCGACGAGCAGGACATCTCGGACGCAGCCACCTTGCGCGCCATCGTGGCGCAGCAGGGGCTGGACGCCCCAGCCCTGCTGGCCGCGGCGGCCGAGCCCGGCATCGAGGCCGTCTACCGCCGCAACACCAACGACGCGGTCGCAGCCGGGGTGTTCGGATCGCCCGCCTATGTGTACCGGGGCGAGGTGTTCTGGGGCCAGGACCGGCTGGAGATGCTGGAGGAGGCCGTGGCCGCCTAGGCGGCCACGACGTACAAGCGCGGCAGGGGTCAGGGCGCCGCGCCAGCCCCTGCCAACGCTTGGCGGTGCCGCACGAGGAAATCAACGGCGCGGACGATGTCTTCATCGTTGCGCCGATCTTCGGCCATGTAGGGGACCTGCTTGCGGAACTCGCGCTTGAGGGCGCTGGTCCCCGCTCCGACCATGAAATCGGGACGCTGGGCCACGCGCAGGTCCACGGCCTGGGCGGCGTGCATCAGTTCCACCGCCAGCAGCATCGTCAACCGGTCGATCTGGGCGGCCAGCCTGCGGCCCGTGGCTGGCGCGTTGGTTCCCACGTCTTCGATATTTCCAGCCTGGGGCTGCACGTCGGTCACCATCGGCAACGCCAGCATTCTTACCTCTGCCGCAAGCGACGACACCGTTTTCTGAATCGGGCCATAGCCGATGGCGCCGTTGCCCGGGCTGAGAAACCGAGGGAGGCCCGTGAATGCGGTGTCGGTCAGCCGCAGCGTGCGCTGGGCAGACAATTGCGCTACCTGGGACAAGGCTACGCCCATGCCCTGCAAAGGCAGTGCCCAGGCGCTGGGATCGAAACCGGCGTTGGGCAGCACGGCGCCTCGAACCGGGCCTTCCGTGACGTAGAACTGCAATTCGTAAGCTCCGGCATGCTCGCCGGGCTGGGCATCCAGCGCCACGGTGGGGTTGTCGTCGGAACTGTTGATCTGCAGCAGCAGTTGCCGCTGCAGCAGATCCAACATGTCTCGCGCCGCGCCGTGGGCCTGGCTCACTGTGCGAAAGCTCAATGGATCCTGCAGCGCGCGCTGCGGGTCCTGCTGCCACAGGGAGCTGCCACGCAATAGGGTTCTGATGTGTCCGGCCGTACTGGCTTGCCCCTCGTAGGGGCGTTGGGCCTGCGATGCGGAAAGTACCGGCGCCAGGTTGCCGTTCAGCCCTTCGAGCGACAGTGCGGCGACGGTGTCGGCCTGGGCAAGCAACCTGGCGGCATCCAGCGCCGCCAGCGACGCGACGGCGGCGCCGTAGGCGTTGGAACTGACGATGGCCAAGGCGTCCTTGCCGAAGGGCTGCACCGGGTCGAGGCCAGCCTGGCGCAACGCCTGCGCCGCGGGCAAGCGCTGGCCGCGGTAATAAGCCTGGCCTTCGCCCATCATCGCCAACCCGATCTGCGGAAGTATCGTGATGTCGGCTTCGCCGACCGAGCCTTCGCCGAACATCACTGGGGTGATGCCGCGATTGAGAAACTCGGCGTACTGGCGCAGCACGGCAGGCTGCAATCCGGAGCCGCCGAACAGCGCGGTGTTCAGCCGGATGAGCATGGCCGCCCGAGTGAGCTCCTGAGGCGCCTCGGCGCCGTAGGCCGCGCTGTGCGAACGCAGCAGGTTGCGGTTGAACTGCTCCGACAATCTGCGCACCTCGGGCGAAATTTCTCCTCCTTTGAAAATGGTCTGATCCTTGTTCAACCCGACCCCCCGGTTCAGTCCGTATACGGGGCGGTCCAGGCGCGCGTAGGCCAGCAGCAGGTCGTAGGAGCGTTGCGCGCGCCGCATGGCCTCATCGGCCAGCGTCACGCCGCAGCCTTGCCTGGCCACGGATTCGATCTGCGCCAGGGTAAGCGACTGGCCGTCCAGAACGATGGGCGCGCAGGCGGCCGCGACCGCTGCCATGGGCGCGAGCAAGGCGCTCAGCAGCGCGGCGATGCCAGTGGATCGGCGGATGGCTGCCCGATACGGCCGGGCAGGGGAGGACGGCGAGTTCTGCATGGACATTGCGACTCCTGGCTTGGGGAAAGAAACGGGCGCGGCGGCGCCGCGGACCGCCAAGCGGCCCGCGGTGTCGGGGCGGAGCAGGAAAGCGTGCGGGGCGGCTAGGGTTGGCGCTGCGCGCCCAGGGGCAGGCGCAGCAGGTCCTGTCCCAGCACGACGGGTCCGCGGAAGGTCTGGCGCGCCTGCAGCCAATGCTCCGCAGGCGCGTCACCCGGCACCAGATGTGACAGCACAAGCGTCTTGACGCCGGCGCGGGTGGCGACCTCGCCCACTTGCTGCGGCGTGGTGTGGGCCTCCAGCAGTTGCTTGGCCAACGCTTGTTGGCGGGCGTCCCAGGGCTTGGCGCCGACGATGTGGTCGACCCAGGCCGGGTCGATCGCCTCGTGCACCAGGATGTCGGCGCCGTGGGCCAGCTTGATCAGGTTTTCGCTGACCGCCGTATCGCCCGAGAACACCACGGAGCCTGCCGCGGTGTCGAAGCGGTAGGCGAAGTTGGGGTACACCAGACCGTGCGGCACCAGGATGGCGCTGACCTTGACACGCTCATCCTGCCAGACGGGAAACGGATCCATCGGCGGAGCCGGTTCGGTGTTCGGATCCTTGACCACGCCGGCCGGAACCTCGATGTCATGAGCCTGGAAGAACTGCCGGATATCCGGCACGCCTTCGCTGCGCACCCGTATGTTCAGATCGGCCGACATGCCGGCGATGACCGACTCGACCAGATCGCGCGTGCCGGCGGAAGGATTTTCCGCGTGGATCACCGGGTCGTCCTTCATGCCGGGCGCGAGCGGCGGCAGGACGCCGCGCCGTCCGGGGCCGTATATCTGCATGGACGCCTTGGCGCGGCGGCGAGCGCTCGGGTCGTACATCAGCAGGTTCGCCAGATCGATGATGTGGTCGGTGTGCAGGTGGGTCAGGAACACGGCTTGTTCGGCGCCGGGTTTGACGCCGGCGCGGCGCAACTGGCGGTAAGCGCCAGAGCCCAGGTCGACGATGTAGGCCCGTCCGTCCACCAGCACTGCCGAAGAAATCCCGTGCGGCGACTCGGCGCCATACCAGGTCGGGCCGCCGGCCACGCCCAGCAGGACCAGCTCGGTGGTCCGCGGCGATTCCGCCGCCAGCGGCGTCGAGCAAAAGCCGGCCAGCGCGAGCGCCGCGGCCGCGGCCAGTGTCTTGGATACCTTAAACATGGCGGCCCTGCGGCAGAACGGTCAATGCAATCAGCGCGACCACGCTGGCTCCCATGACGTACAGTGCGGGCGCGAACGCCACGCCCGTGGTGTAGGTGATCCAGGTAAGAATGACGGGCGCGAATCCGCCCAGGACCGTGACTGCCGTGTTGTACGACAGGGACATGCCCGAAGAGCGCACGGCGGTGGGAAACACTTCGGACAGCGCCGCCGGGGCCACGCCCACGTACATGGCCACCATCAGGCAGAACAGCGACTGCACCACGATGAGCGTGCCCAGGGTGTGCGATGCCTTCAGCCACATCATCAGCGGGTAGACCGCGAGCAGCAGGATCAGCGCCGCTGCGCGCAGCACGGTGCGGCGACCGTAACGGTCCGACAGCGTGCCGGAGAACACACAACCCCCGATCAGGAACAGATTGCCCACGAGCGCTGCCGTGAAGGCCTGTGAACTGGAGAACCCCAGCGATTTCTGCACATAGATGGGCATGAAAATGATCAGCGCGTAGGGGCCGACGGCCCAGAGCACCGACATGCACAGGCCGGTCAGCAGCTCCTTGGGATAGTCCCGCAGGACCGACAGCAGCGGCGCCTTGACATGGTCGCCCTGACGCGCCTGGCGCGCCTGTTCTTCGCGGAAATGCGGCGTTTCGTCCAGCGCACGGCGCATCCACAGGCCGACAGGCGCGATCGCAAGGCCGATGATGAACGGCACGCGCCAACCCCATTCTCCGACCTGCTGTTCGGTCAGCAGCGTGGTGACCAGGGTAGCGACCAGTGCGCCCAGCAGGTTGGAAATGCCCATGCTGGCCTGCAGCCACGAGGCATACTGACCGCGCTTGCCTTCCGGCGCATGCTCGACCAGGAAGGCGGTGGCGCCACCGACCTCGCCGCCGGCCGAGAAACCTTGCAGCACGCGGCCGCACACGATCAATAGGGGGGCGCCCACGCCGATCGCGGCATAGGGCGGCGCCGCGGCGATCAGCAGCGTGCCCACGGCCATCAGCATGATGGTCAAGGTCAACGCTGCCTTGCGTCCGGCGCGGTCGCCATAGGAACCCAGCACCAGCGCGCCCAGGGGCCGCACCACGAAGCCCAGGCCGAAGGCCAGGAACGAAGCCATCAATTGCACGGTGGGATCGGCGTTATGGAAGAAGTTCTGCCCGATATAGACCGCGAACAGGGCATAGACGGTGAAGTCATACCATTCGAGGGCATTGCCGGCCGACGCGGCAATCACTGCCTTGCGGCCGCTGCGCTCGTGCGCCGTGGCCTGATGCGCCGGACGGCCGGGCGGAACCCCGGCTCCGGGATTGATCGTGATGTCTTTCATTTCTTTCCCCTGGAATCATGCGCGCTTGGAGCACGCTCTGAAAAAACGTAAAAATGAACCGCTGCCCCTCGGCCCTGCGGTTGTGTCTTGCTGCTATGCCTGCCGGTCCTGAATCAGGCGCGCCAGATGGTGCTGGCGCGAGCCGAACATGGCTTCGATCACGGTTGTCCGTTTGAAGTGCGCGCCGACCTGCAGCTCTTCGGTCATGCCGATGCCGCCATGCAGCTGGATGGCGCCTTGCCCGACGATGCGGGCGGACTTGCCTACCTGGGCCTTGGCCATGGAAAGCAGCCGCTCCGCTTCCGGCATGGATTCGGCCAGCGCCATGTTGGCGGCCAGGGTCAACGACCGCGCTTCTTCGAGCGCCGTGTACATGTCCACCTGCCGATGTTGCAACGCCTGGAACGTTCCGATGGGACGGCCGAACTGTCGCCGGACTTTCAGATAATCGAGCGCGGCGTCGTGCATCGCCTGCATCGCGCCCAGGGCTTCGCCGCAAAGCGCGCCGATCGCGTGCGCGTACAGATCGTCCAGCACCGCTGCGCCATCGTCCCGGCGGCCCAGCACTGCGCCGTCGTCCACGCGCACGCCCTCGAATGCGAGATGCGAGGCGCGGCCGCCGTCCAACCTGCGGAATGGCCGCTGCGTGAGACCGGCGGCAGTGGCCGGGACCAGGAACATGGTGATGCCGTCGCGCGCGCACGACGCGCCGTCCGTACGCGCCGAGACCATGAAAGCCTGCGCGCCGGGCGCGTCGAACACAGTCTGCTTGGCGCCGTCCAATACATAGCCTGCGCCATCCCGCCGCGCCCGCAGGGCCACGGCATGACGGTTCTCGTGGGAGTCCTGTTCGCGATGCGCGAGCGCCATCCGGTAGTCGCCGAGCGCCAGCGGGCCCAGGCAGGCGTCGCGCTGCGCGGGCGTACCGTGCCGCAGCAGGCATCCGGCGCCAAGTACCGCGGTCGACAGGTAGGGCTCGCCCGCCAGCGCCTTGCCCAGCGCTTCCATGATGATCATGGTTTCGACCGGTCCGCCGCCCACGCCGCCTAATTCCTCGGGCAGCAGCAACGCCAGCCAGCCCAGGTCGGCCATCAGCTTCCAGTCTTCCTGCGCGTAGCCGGCGGCGCTGGCCATGAGGCGGCGCCGACGTTCGAAATCGCCGTGGTCGCGGGCGTAGGTCTCGGCGCTTTCATGCAGCATGCGCTGCAGATCGTTGAAAGAAAAATCCATCGTGGTCTCCTACAATCCCAGCACGTGCTTGGCGAGGATGTTGCGCTGGATCTCGTTCGAGCCGCCCCAGATCGTCACCTTGCGCAAGTTGAAGTACAGCGGGCCCGCTGCGGCCGCGAAATCCGGACCCAGCGCTTGGGAGTCGGCGCTCAGACTGTCCAGCAGCGCCTCGTCCAGCGCCAACGCGTCTTCCCCCAGGCAATCCATCGCCAGTTCGCTGATGGCCTGTTCGATTTCGGTGCCGCGTATTTTCAGGATCGAGGCGGCGCTGCCGGGGCTCTGCCCGGCATTCATGGCGCTCAGGAAACGCAATTCGGTGTATTCGAGCGCGCATAGCTGCATTTCCAGATCCGCCACGCGCAAGCGCAGCGCCGGATCGTCCAGGCGGTTCCCGCCCATGCCGTCCGGCAGGCGTTGCGCCACACCCTTGACCCGTGCCAGCAGACGCTTGGATCGGGCGACCCCGGAGATCACGAAGCGCTCGTGTTCCAGCAGGAACTTGCCGTAGGACCAGCCCGTGCCTTCGCCTCCCACCAGTTGGGCGGCCGGCACGCGTACGTTGTCGAAGAACACCTCGTTGACTTCGGCGTCACCGTCCAGCATGCGTATCGGCCGCTGGCTGATGCCGGGCGAACGCAGGTCCAGCAACAGGAAGGAGATGCCTTGCTGCGGCCGCTCCTCTTTGCTGGTGCGCACCAGCGCGAACATCCAATCCGCCCATTGCGCCCAGGTGGTCCAGATCTTGGAGCCGTTGACGATGTAATCATCTCCGTCGCGCACGGCGGTCGTGCGCAGCGACGCCAGGTCGGAGCCGGATCCGGGTTCCGAGTATCCCTGGCACCACCAGTCCTGGTTGGCCAGGATGCGCGGCAGGAAGCGGGTCTTCTGGGCTTCGTTGCCGTAGGTGTAGATCACCGGGCCGACCATGTTGACGCCAAACTGCACCAGCGGCGGACAGGGCTGCGCGCCGTACTCCTGTTGGAATAGGTACTTCTGCACCGGACTCCAGCCGGGGCCGCCGTATTGTTCCGGCCAGTTCACTGCATACCAGCCGCGCGCCGCCAGGATGTCCTGCCAACGCGTGTAATCGCTGCGCTCCAGGCGCAGGCCCAGTTCGACTCTGCGCCGGATGTCCGCCGGCAGGTTGGCGGCGATGAAATCGCGCACTTCGCAGCGGAAGCGTTCTTCTTCCGGGCTGAACCGCATTTCCATTCCCATGCTCCTTAGATCACGCCTGCCGCGCGCAGGCCTTCAATCGCGCTGGCGTCCATTCCCAATACCTGGGCCAATACCTCAGCGCTGTGCTGGCCCAGCGCCGGAGCGGTGGCCAGTTCGCCTCGCCGCATGCCGGAGAAATGCACGGGCTGCTCGACCAGCGCCGTCTCTCCCAGGACAGGGTGGGGGGCACGGGTGGTCAACTGGCGTACCCGCGCCTGTTCGCTGTCGACTGCCTGCGCGGTGTCCTGGATGGGCGCCGCCGGGACGCCGGCGCGAGACATGGCCGCCACGGCTTCCTGCACGCTCAGCGTCCTGCTCCAGGCTTCGATCAGCGGACGCAGTTCGGCGTCGTTTCGGCTGCGCTCGCCATCGGTGCGAAAGCGGGGGTCGGCCGGCAGCTCGGGGCGGCCGATGGTATCCGCGACCGCCTGAAACAGCTTGTCATTTGCCGCCGCGATCACCAGATGGCCGTCATTGGCCGCGTAGGCGCCGAACGGCGAACTCAGCGGGTGGCGGTTGCCGACGCGCGCCGGCGCCGCGCCGCCGAACAGATACTGCGCCAAGGCCGTGGGCTGCATCGCCAGTAGCGAATCGAACATCGCCACGTCCACGTGCCTGCCGCGTCCGCCGCGTTCGCGGTCATACAGCGCCGCCATCACACCCCAGGCGGCGAACATGCCGGCGCAGATGTCGCCGACGGATTCGCCGATCAAGGTGGGCGCGCCGTCGGCCTCGCCGGTCAGGCTCATCAAGCCGCTCATGGCCTGGGCCACCACGTCGTAGGAGGGGCGGGCGGCGTTCGGACCGTTCTGTCCGAAGCCCGAGATGCTGCAATACACCAGCCGCGGGAACAGCTCGGACAATTCGGCATAGCCGATCCCCAGCTTGCCGGCCACGCCCGGCTTGAAGTTCTCGATGAGCACATCGCTCCTGGCGGCCAGCTCCCTCGCGATGCGCCGGCCTTCGTCCCGCTTGAGGTCCAGCCGGATGCTCTTCTTACCCCGATTGTTGAGGATGAAGTTGGTGCTTTCGCCTTGCACCATGCGTCCCATGTGGCGTTGATCGTCGCCCTGCGGCGGTTCGACCTTGATGACCTCGGCGCCCAGGTCGGCCAGCATCGCCGTGCAGTACGGTCCCGCCAGCACTCGCGTGAAATCGAGCACGCGCACGCCTTCAAGCATCTTTCTGTCCATGGTTGCTAGTCACCGTGTCCAGGGCTGCAGTGGGCGTACTGGGCGGTGTCGATGCGGGCGATGTTCTTTTTCCGCACCTCATCCAGGGCATCCTCGTAGCCGGCGTCGGCATACCGCAGCACGCCGCTGGCCGTGTCGTTGGTCATCGACAGGCGCAGCCGCTGGTCGGCGGCCGCGGTGCCGTCCGCCACCACCGTGACGCCGGCGCTGGTCATGTAGCCGCTGTATCCGCCGCCGCCGGAGTGGATCGCCACCAGGTCGGCGCTGGACGAGCAGTTGATCATGGCGTTGAGCAGCGGCCAGTCGGCGATGGCGTCGGAACCGTCGCGCATGTTTTCCGTCATGATGTTCGGATGAGCCATGGCGCCGGCATCAAGATGGTCCCGCGTGAAGGCGACGGGCGCGCTGAGCACGCCTTCGCGCACCATCCGGTTCACTTCCAGCGCCAGCTCGGTGCGCTCGCCGTGTCCCAGCCAGGCGATGCGGGCGGGCAGGCCTTCGAACGGCACTTCCTTGCGCGCCAGCCGGATCCAGTTGGAGACGATGAAGTTGTCGGGAAAGCGTTGCAGCAGGAAATCGTCGATCTTGCGGATGTCGTCTGCGTCGTTCGACAGCGCGATCCAGCGGAACGGACCGATGGCGCGCGCGAACAGGGGCCGCAGGAACGCCTCGGTGAACACCGGGATCTCGAAGGCGCGTTCCACGCCGCCCTGTTTCGCATGGGTGCGGATCAGGTTGCCATTGTCGAAGACGATCGAGCCCCGGTCCTGGAATCCCAACATCGCGGTGACATGGCGGACGATGGAGGCGCGGCTGGCGTCCATCAGGCCAGGAACGTCATTGCGGCGCATGTCGGCCACTTGTTCCAGCGTATGCCCGGCGGGAATGTAGCCGTAGACCAAGTCGTGCGCCGAGGTCTGGTCGGTGACGATATCGGGCACGATGCCGCGGGCCAGGATTTCGGGGTAGACGTCGGCGGCGTTGCCCAGCAGACCCACCGAGATCGGCTCGCGGCGGGCCTGCGCTTGTTGGATCAGCGCCAGAGCCTCGTCCAAGGAGTCCGCGCGCCGTTCGAGGAAGCCCGCCTTGATGCGTTTCTCGATGCGTTCCGGATTGATTTCCACGGTGAGGATGGCGGCGTTCGCCATGCGGCCGGCCAGCGGCTGCGCGCCGCCCATGCCGCCCATGCCCGCCGTCAGGATGAAGCGGCCGCGCAGATCGTTGTCGAAGTGGCGTTCGGCAATGCGCGAGAAGATCTCGTAGGTGCCCTGGATCACGCCCTGCGAGCCGATGTACTGCCAGTCGCCCGCCGTCAGTCCGCCCCAGCAGATCAGGTTGTCGCGTTCCATCTGGTAGAAATTCTCGGCGCGAGCCCACTGGCCGACCATGTTGCAGTTGGCCATGATCACGATCGGCGCTTGCGGATGCGTGCGCAGCACGCCGATGGGTTTGCCCGATTGGACGATGAGCGTCTGATCTTCCTCCAGTTCCATCAGGGCCTGGACCATGGCGTCATGCGCGGGCCAGTCGCGCGCGGCGCGGCCCAACGCGGCGTAGACCACCAGGTTGGCCGGGTCTTCACCCACCGCCAGCACGTTTTCCAACAGGCGCAGCAGCGCTTCCTGGCGCCAGCCTTTGCAACGCAGGGTGTTGCCGCCGGGGATATTGAATTCTCGTTTCACGCCGTTTACCTCAGGATGCCAATGCGTAGTCGGTGAAGTTCATGCCCAGCGCCTTTTCCACGATGGGGTAGACAGATGGGTCGGTGACGCTGGAAGACAAGGGGATGTGCTGCTTGCGCACGTGCAGGACGCTGACCTCCAGGCCTACACGCAGCTGGCCCGCGCTGACCGGATTGCCTTCGGCGTCCAGGGTGGTGATCACGTCCGGATAGCAGGCGACCCGTGCGCCGTGGCTGTCGGTCACGGCCATGTGCTCGTTCATCACGTGGATCACGCGCTTGCCCGCGCCTTCGCCGACTTCGACGGTGCCGATGTCGAAGGCCTCCTCGGTGTAGCGCAGGGTGTTGCGCACCACCTTGCCGGAAGCAATGATTTCGCCTTGGGTCGCCTTGCAGATTGCGTCGATGACCGCGCTGCCGCCGCGCGGCTGCGCGGCGATGATGGCCTCGCCCAACGCCAGCGCCTTGCTGATGCCGCCCAGGGCGGCATGGCGGCGCACGTAGGATGCGCGGATCGGATTGCGGCAGCTGGCGATGAAGCCGCCCGCCATGTCGGCCGCCTTGCGCAGCACCGGCGATACCTTGCCGGTGGCGCCATGGACGGTCAGCTCCATATAGGAGTTGCTGGCGCGATTGCCGCCCACGGCGCACTGGATCATCGGTTCGGGGCTGCCTGCCAGTCCCAGCGAACCCATGTCGCCGGTGGGGTGGGCGCGGATGTCGCCCACGGCGTCGACGACCTTGGTGCCCAGCACGGCCGAAGGCAGCCAGCCGTTCAGGGTGCTAGACATGCCGTTCTGGCCGATGATCAGTCCGTAGACGCGCTCTCCGAGCGCGTCCTGCAGCCGCTGAGCGGCCTTGACGTAATCGATGCCCAGCATTTGCCAGTCGGTGAGTCCGCCCGGCGCGCCAATCGCGGCCGCGGTGGCAATCCACGCGTCGTCCGGCACCTCGTCCATGGTCACCAATTCAGGGCGGCCGATGGTGACGGCAAGCGAGCCCAGCTCACGCCCATGCTCGGCCCAGCCGCCTCCGCCGCAGGCGAAGACCGATCCGCCTCGAACCGCGGCTTCGACATCTTGCATCGTCAAAATTCTTCCCATGACGCCTTTCCTCCCGATTGCTGATTTCAATGATTCCCGCAACGGTTGCGGGATGGACGGGGGGATCATAGGAAGCAGGTTTGATAATGTCGTATTACCTTTTATGCTTTACACATAACATCATGTTAATTGTCCCGCGCGCTCATAGCGGAGCGGTGGCGCAGCGGAGAATGCGCCTGAGGGATATCCCTAGGCGCGTGATCGAGGCCGAAGCCTGATTTAGCCGCGCTGGTCGAGCTTGTGGAGCACGTCGATGAAGGCTAGCGCCAGCCGAGACAGGGGCTGGAGCTCGAGATGGAACACATTGACCGGCGCGTTCACGGTGCCGATGATCGGCAGGGTCACCACTTCCGACCAGATCGGCCCGGCCACCGTGATCTCGTCAACCAGCGCTACGCCGGCGCCGGCTTGGACCAGGGCGCAGGCGACGTGGGCCTGCTGGACCTCGATGCGTGGTTCGGGTTGCGCATGTTCACCGCCGAACAGCTTGTTGATCAATATTCCGAAGGGAATGTCCGCGCTGTAACCGATCAGTGGCTCTTCGGCCAGATCGTGCACCGTCACGCGGCCGCGTGCCGCCAGCGGGTGCCCTTTGGGCAGTACCGCCACGATCTGGTTCTCGTACAGCGGCTGCCACGCCAGGCTGGGGTGGTCCACCGGCATGTAGGCCACGCCCAGCTCCACCTGCTGCGTCAACAGCGACTGCTGCATCACCGTGGGGATCAAGGTCTGCAGGACGATGCGCACTTCCGGGAATTGCCGCCGGAACTGCGCGATCGCGCGGGGCAGCAGAGATTGGCCGAGGCTGGGGCTGCACGACAGCCGCAGTTGGCCTTCGCGGTTTTCCGCCAGATTCTCGGCCACTTCGTTCACGCGTTGCACGTTCTGGTACAGCGCCGTGACCTCCACGAACAGCCGGTGGGCTTCAGGGGTGGGATACAGACGGCCCTTGATGCGCTGGAACAGCATCAGCCCCAGGCGCTGCTCCGTATAGGCGATGAGCCGGCTGACCGCGGGCTGGGACACGAACAGAAGCTTGGATGCGCCGCTGATGGAGCCGCTGAGCATGATCGCCCGGAAAACTTCGATCTGCCGCAGATTCAATTTCATATGCTTAACCTGATGTTAATTCTCACGCACATATAAGCATAAGACGTTTTGGATGACCGCTCCTACACTGCCTGCACTCAACACAGGATGGTGGCGGTCATGAGCGATTTCGATTTGGTGGTGCGCGGCAATATCGTCGACCCGGATGGCGTGGCGATGGACGGCTGGCTGGCGGTGAGGGACGGCAAGATTGCGGCGCGCGGCGCCGGCCCGGCCCCCGCGGGCCGCGACAGCGTGGATGCGCGCGGCCAGTGGGTCGTGCCGGGCGTGGTCGACGGCCAGGTGCACTCGGGCAGCCAGCTGAATCAGGAAGGACTCGGTTGGGCGTCGCGCGCGGCGGCCGCCGGCGGGGTCACGGTCATGGTCGACATGCCCTACGACGATCCGGAACCCGTGGCTTCGCGCCCGCAGCTGGACGCCAAGATCGCCGAGGTCGAGCGCGATTGCCACGTGGATGTGGCGCTGTTTGGCACCTTGAACACCCAGCACGGCCTGGGGGCCGCGGCAGGCCTCATCGAAGGCGGCGTCTGCGCCTTCAAGTTCTCTACCTTCGAAGCCACGCCGGGCCGTTTTCCCCGCATCGAGGAAGACGACCTGTACGAAGCCTTCCGCCTGATCGCTCCGTCCGGATTGGTGTGCGGCGTGCATAACCAGATGCAGGAACTGACCCGCAAGAACATCGCGCGGCTGATCGAGGCGGACGACACGGGCTGGGACGCTTTCATGCGGGCCCATACGCCGCTGATCGAGAACCTGGCGACCGCGCTGATCTATGAGATAGGCGCCGAAACCGGCGCGCGCGCCCACGCGGTGCACGTGTCGACTGCCCGCGGCTTCGAGATCTGCAATATGTACCGCCGCAACGGCCACCGCGCCAGCATTGAAACCTGCGTGCAGTACCTGATGCTGAACCATGAAGAGCACACCCGCCGCTTCGGCGCGAAGACCAAGCACTATCCGCCGATCCGCCCCAAGGCCGAGGTCGATCTGCTCTGGACTCATATCGCCAAGGACGAATGCACCTTCGTGTCGTCGGACCATGTCAGCTGGGGCCTGGAGCGCAAGCAGAATCCGAACGTATTCAAGAACTCGTCCGGCGGCCCCGGCCTGGAAACGCTGTTGCCCGCCTTCTGGACGGGCTGTGAAGAGCATGGCATCGCGCCGTCCATGGTGGTGCGCCAACTGAGTCGCAACCCCGCGCAGCACTTCCTGCTGGATGACCGCAAGGGTTCGTTGGAGGTGGGCAAGGACGCCGACATCGTCATCCTCAAACCGGAGCGCCATGCCTTTGATCCGTCGGCCAGCCTGTCGGCGGTGCACTGGAGTTCGTTCGAAGGCCGCGAGTTCACCGTGCGCGTCGCGGGCACCTGGTGCCGCGGCCAGCAGGTCTACGACGGAAAGCGCATCGTCAACCAGAAGGGCGACGGCCGCTTCCTGCGCCCGCGCCAGGCTTGAGGGACACGGCAATGCCTGTGCAATTTCCTCCCCTGAACGCCGAGCGCCTCTGGGCCCGCGTCGAAACCCTTTCCCGATACACCCTGCCCGACGTCCCCTGGACGCGCCGCGCATTCTCGCCGCTGTTCGATGAGGCCCGCGCCTGG
>Ga0075032_1000310_pt1 | contig 32132 bp, 30 predicted proteins | sample SynthPrep_1_END__FD_71386 | JGI IMG/M metagenome (GOLD analysis project Ga0075032, IMG submission 71386) | Synthetic microbial communities from Ohio, USA - SynthPrep_1_END_DS7_MetaG | ecosystem: Engineered > Bioreactor > Aerobic > Activated sludge | place: USA: Ohio, Columbus | collected 2014-04-10
GCCGTGAAACTTCTCTCCGTCGAAGGACTGGGCGGCCTGACCTTCGGGCAGGTGGCCGAAAGGGCTGCAGTGGGGAAAAGCAATCTCCAGGTTCTGTTCGGCGACAAGGAAAACCTGCAATTGGCAGCCTTGGCCCATGCGATCGCCCTGTACCAGGTCCAGGTGGTTGAACCAGCCCTGCGCAAGCGCACGCCGCTGTCGCGGCTACGCGCCCTGATGAACGGCTGGTTCGACTTCGTGGAGACCCGCCAGCTTCCGGGCGGCTGCGTCATCACTGCGGTAAGCAGCGAATACCGTGCGCGTCCCGGCCCCTTGCGCGACGCCATCCAGCAATACCGCGAGTCGGGCCGCCAGCGCCTTTACGCGCTGATCCGCGAAGCCCGGGCACAGGGGCAAATTGCCGCCGATGCCGACGAGGCGAAACTGGTCACGGAGCTGCTGGCCTACCAGGCATACGCCAACGTTGCCGCATCGATGGACGACAGCGCGGAATTCGGCCGCGCCAAGGCAGCCGTCACGGAATTGCTGGCACAAGCGGCTCGCTGACAACAGCGAACCACGCTCCCCGACAAGACCGCCTACGCTTTTGGCCGGCCTGGCTCTTGCTTCGCCGCCTGCGTGCTCAGCCAGTGCGCCACGGCCTGAACAGGCGCCGACGGCGGCCGGTCGGCGAGCATGGCCAGATGGTAGGTATGCCCGGCTATCACCGGCCCAAAGGGCTGCACGAGATGGCCTGCTTCCAGCTCTTCGGCGATCAAGGCCAAGCTGACCAGCGCCACGCCATGGCCGGCGACGGCCGCCTGTATGGCATGGCCTTCATCGGAAAAGCGCAGCTGGCTGGCCTGCCGCGGCAAGGAACGCTGCGCGACCGCGAACCAGCGCTCCCAGGTCGGATTCTCCGGGTGGGACCACTTCCAGTTGAAACGGATCAATGGCACGCCGGCCAGATCGTCCGGTGACGCAATGCCCAGCCGCGGATTCGCCACGGGCGCGAACCGGTCGGTGAACAGCGGCTGCGCGACGAGGCCCGGATACGGCCCACGGCCATAGCGGACCGCGATGTCCACGGCGGCCGATCGCAGGTCGACCACGTCGTCGCTGGCCTGCAACTGCAAATCGATGCCGGGATGCTGGCTGCGGAAATCCGCCATGCGCGGCACCAGCCATTTCACCGTGAATGCATTGGTCGCGGAGATGGTCACTTGCATCCGCGCGCGCTGCTGCGTCAGGCGCGCCAGCGCCGCTTCGAAAGCGTCGAACCCGTCGCGCAGCACCGGATAGAGCTGCGCGCCCGCCTCAGTCAGCGACACCCTGCGCACGTGGCGGTCGAACAGCGCCAGCCCGGTCTGCGCTTCCAGCGCACGGATCTGGTGGCTGACGGCCGTCGGCGTGACGGCCAATTCCTGGGCAGCGGCCTTGAAACTGCCCAGGCGCGCGGCGGCTTCGAATACGCGCAATCCGGAAAGCGGAAGAGATCGACGTTGCATGATCATAAATGAGATTATCTCACCTTTTGGCTGACAAATGAACCTTTGTCAGCATTACTCGGCATCCCTACATTTACGGCATGGATCAGCGATTTTTACGCTGTTCCACCGACCCACCATAAATGAAGGAAATCGCATCATGCTACAGCGCGTCATCACCCAGCCCGACAACTACGAACCCTTCCTGCTGTCGCAGGGCATCCAGTTCGGCAACCTGTTGTTCATCTCCGGCCAGGCAGGCGCCGGCGATGACGGCAAGATCGTGGCCGGCGGCTTTCTGGCCCAGGGCGAGCAAGCCTTCCTGAACTTGCGCCGCGCGCTCGAAGCCGGCGGCTCCAGCCTGAAGGACGTCATCAAGGTCACCATCTTCGTCACCGACATGGGACATTTCGAGGACGTGGTGACGCTGCGCCGCCGCTTCTTCTCGGCCCCCTATCCCGCTGACACGATCGCGGAGATCAAGGCGCTCTACGACCCGGCCGCCATGATCGAGATCGAGGCCATCGCCGCCGTGCGTCCCCAGGAGGGCCGCTGACATGAACGCGCTCGACTATCGTCCGAACGGCGCTGCGCAGGCCGGATTGTTCACGCCGCTGCGGCTGGACAGAGGGCTGACCCTGGCCAATCGTCTCGCCGTCGCGCCCATGACCCGGGTCAGCGCCACCGAAGATGGCCGCGCCACGCCGCAAATGGCCGATTACTACGCAGCCTTTGCAGCCGGCGGCTTCGGTCTGGTGATCACCGAAGGCATCTATACCGACCGTGCCCATGCGCAGGGCTACCTGTTCCAGCCCGGCCTGACCGACGACGCCCAGCGCGACGCCTGGCGCGCCGTGGTCGACCGCGTGCATGCGCACGGCGGCCGCATCATCGCGCAGCTCATGCATGCGGGCGCACTGTCGCAGGGCAATCCCCATCGCGGCACGACGCAAGGGCCGTCGGCCGTACAGCCCAAGGGGCAGCAGATGGCGTTCTATCGGGGAGACGGGCCGTACCGGATGCCTGAAGCCATGTCGGACAAGGACATCGCAGAGGCCGTCGACGGCTTTGCGCAGGCGGCGCGCAGGGCGCAGGAAGCCGGCTTCGACGGCGTCGAGATACACGGCGCCAACGGCTACCTGCTGGACCAGTTCCTCACGAGCCACACCAATCTGCGCGCAGACCGCTATGGCGGCAGCCTGGAAAACCGGCTGCGCCTGACCGTGGAGGTCATAGCCGCCGTGCGCCGCGCGACGGGACAGCGCTTTGTCGTGGGCGTGCGCAGTTCGCAGGGCAAGGTCAATGACTTCAGCCACAAATGGGAAGGCGGCGAGGCGGACGCGGCGCAGATCTACCAGACGCTGGGCGCGCAGCCCATCGACTACCTGCACACGACCGAATTCGAGGCCTGGCGTCCGGCTTTTGGAGATCGGGGACCCAGCCTCGCGGCATTGGCGCGGCAGCACGCTCCGGTCCCGGTGCTGGCCAATGGGTCGCTGCATGAGCCGATGGCGGCGGACGGGATGATGGCGCGGCAGGAGGCGGACTTCGTTTCGCTCGGACGTGGCGCGCTGACGCATTCCGATTGGCCTGCAAGATTGCGCGACGGTGCGGCGCTTGAGAGTTTTGATCGGGGGTTGCTGGCGCCGATTGCGGACCTTGCCAATGCGGCGCGGCATCGCGCGGAAGGTCGCTGATCTTCCAGAGACAGCCTGGCGGTGATCCGCTGTCGAAATTCTGGGCACAAATGAGTGTCAACGTTTTGGGGAAAGTTTCCCAGTGATAGCTGAAGGTTGGCCATGATCCCAAGCGGCCCAGGATCGACACAGTCATTTCCCCCCGATTGCGGCATGATGGCCATTCGCAGGGTATTTGGCCGGCCATAGCTCAAGATAGCGCGTGTGATCAAACTCGAGAATTGGTAGCTTTTCCAAGAAATCGCTGGCAACTAGACCATTCTGTTCAAGCAAGAACAACTGCTGGTCCAATAGAGCATTGCAGAACAGCCTTAATCGGGTTTGGCAGAAGTTGCTCTTCGCGTCGGACATCGCCTGTATCAGCAGCATCTGCAAATAACCGAGCCCCTCGTTACTGACTAGCAGTGCATCACACTGCAAGCGAAACTGACTGTACGGCAAGCACCCCTCTTCATCCGCATGATCCATTCTGATGCTTTGGCCGATTTCTGTCTGCATCAACTGGAAGATTGGCTTATCGGTGGACACCCTATTCGCGGCCATTTTTTGCAAGCTAGTTTCGGCAAGCGTGCGCTCCACCCTCTTCAGGTGATAGTCGAAATCACGGGTCGTTCCCTCTCCTTCGAATTCGAGGAATCGCTCGCGGGATCTAATTATTTCTACCCAAAAGAAGTAACGTGCAAACAAATACAGCGTGCTGTTCAGATAATGTCGCTTGGTCATCGGCCAAGAGCTGTACATGGGTGCGTCATCCTGGTTCGCAAGTAGCACCTTATTCGTGGCAAAAAATTGATTCCCACACAGGTGCCATAAGCGGTCCTGCAGATCCATTGCAGAAAGCAGAAGCACGCGAGTGTATTTCTTCACCACCATCTGCTTGGTTCGATTCTCGCGACTTTTTTCTTCCACCTCTCGCAGCTTAGCATTCAACTCGGCCATACTTCTATTCAACCGGTGGTCGACAAAGCTTTTTAAAGCCGGCCAACCGAACAGGGTCATCACCCCGATTCCTCCAATGGCACCCATGACAGATTGCTGAAAATCATTCCAATCCATGGCTTCCCTCTTTAAGCATACACCGACTTATCTGCAGCAGTCCGTTAAAGACGCTCCGCCAGCATTCGCTCTCTTCATCTTGACGCTCGAATGACGCTCGTCCTATTACCAGAAGGCGTCCCGCAACGTCGGCTCGGCGGCAACACTTTTCACTTGGACCACCTGGCGTTTAAAGCGGAGTTCTCGGTGATCGATACCGCGATCACTGTTTATAGGGCGTACCACACCTCGAAGTGATTGAAGCGGACTTTAGTGCACTGCGAAGGCTTGAGCTTGATCAGTTTCGGTACCGGCGTGACGGTTTCATTCACCGCCTTGGTCAGTTGCTCTAATGCCGTGGAATCGACCTTTCCCTCGCAATAGCGAAGATCGTTAACTGGCGGCGCGCTGGTCGAGGGCACTAACTCTATGGCAGGCGCAATCAGACCCGCCTGGCGTATTGCCTTGGCTGCCAGGACGGCCCTCGGCCGATCGCTTTCTTGGCCAATTTGCAGATAAACCCGGGCCGGCAGCATCTGCGTGTCTATAGCTGCCGCCAAACTGCCTTGGGAAGTGATCTGTGAGGATGAATCATCGCCAATATTGCCCCCTCGAATAGCGGATGTCCGGGCGCTATCGGCAAAGGCAATGATCGCATCTGCCTGTGCTCTTTCGGCTGGACTGGCGTCAACCTTGAGGCCATCCGAAAGTGTACTGTTCACCAGTGAAGTCACTTGGAGCGCAATCTGACTATCCACCGCGTTATCGGCGGTCAATCCATTGAGCAGAACAATCGCCATATTGACCTGGGTACGTTTGTCCGAAGTCAGCATAGGACCAAGCTTAAGGACAGTATCCATGTCACGCCGGGCTCTCTCGGCTTTCTCGGCCCGTGCGATAGTCTCTCGGTTTGAATAGCGCTGGTATTCAGCAATGGCCGTGGCAGTCAGCCCGGCCAGGACCGTGGTGAGCAGCCAGAAACCAGCTTTCGTTTCGAAGAATGCCGAGATACTCGCCAGCACGCCTGTCTTGGGTGGAGGGCCTGCAAGTTCCTGGCGAACTTGATGCCGAAAGGCCTCTTCCTCGCGAATAATTTGCATCTGTTCATTGGACATCGCCATGGTGACACTCCTTCACTCAAGGGCGGACTATGACATTTGCAGCAGGCGCAAAAACTCAGGGTGTTTGCATTGACCGCCCGGAGCAGCCAGCAGCTCTGCCGATCGTAAGAAAAACACTGAAAGATTGGAAATACGTGCGCCTTATCGTAGCTGACTGGTTTGGGCAGGCCGGACCTTTGCCGACAGAACGAACATGCCATTGCAAATATAGAAACCGTCACGCCGCCCTTCAGGCAATCAGACTTTAGCCTGGCGTCGTATTTTTTAAATACCCAATTTTGGGGATGGACGTCGCATTCGGCGCTTGGAAAATATGGCTATCGATTCTGACACAGGCCAAAGCTGCGAGTTCGACAAGTGAAATGCGCCAGAAGCCATTCGAATTCTTGTGCATGCATCCATTTCCAGACAGGATTATGAGGGGCTTAATGAACCTGAACCCAAAATTGCTTCCTGTCTTGAAAGGTTAAATGTATTCAAAGCGCTAAGAAAAAAGGCGCCATCCCAAGTCATGCTTCTGCCCACCATTAATAGAGAAGGACCGCCGAGATGCCTAGTCTTTCAGAGTTAAGCATTCCCGAAGTCGTCGCAATCGTTGGCGTGTTGTCGACGCTGCTTGCGGCTCTTGTTGGTCTGATTGGATACAAATGGAGCAAGCAGGCCTTCGATTCGAAGGATGCTCAAATTGCCGTCATGCGGGAACAGATCGTCGCCCTTAAGGACTTAGCCCCGGATACGGTTAGAAAGCAGAATCAAGCCGTCGTTGATTCGCTGAACACAGAACTTGCCTCTTTGCGAGCAGAGCTCTCGGCCACCCGCACGAAGTTGAAGGACAAGTCGACCAGGCTAGAGCAGGCTGAGATGAAACTCTCATCGAACCTGGGAATTACCAAGGCAGCGTTTGCAATATCAGATTATGAGATTGAACTGAGAAGATTATCCTCTTTCATCATGAAGAGCGCATGGACTCCACGAAGCTTTCCGGACGGAGAGGGCTATGGATATGAATTTTATCTAATGGCTATTGATTTTTTTCGGCGGGATCCAGAATTCGCGAAAGTGGTGGTACGCGAAGCATCGGAGTGGATCTCGGATTACCTATTCCATCCACTGCTCGCCTGCATTTTATTTGCACCTTTTTTGAAAGACCGGGCGAACGAGATCTTTGGCTGTTTCATGGATGAGATCAAGGCCCAGGGCTGTCTATCCGACGAGTTTCAGCTTTATGCAGACCTCCTCCGTATGGCAAACATGGGCGTAGATTTCACGGCTCTTCGAGAATATTCAGCCTATCAGTATTTGATGATCCACGAACGCGGCCCTGACGGTTACCCTTACTCAATGGCGAACCGTCTTGGGCTTCGGGGCGACATCAATTGAGAAAATGGTGTCAACCTCAGCGCCGCCCTCGTCCAGGGAACTCAATGGCTTCGTATGGTGCGCCTCGATGTAGCCTTCACCAACCTTCCCATACATCACGCCAAAATCGAAGTTACAACATGAGCAGCGCAGGTCCCCTTCGCGCTCCATGGCACGCTTCTTCGCCTCGCTGATAAGCTTGGGGCTGCGCTCGCGCGCGCGGTGCAGGCGAAAGATCCGCCGCCCCTCAGGGAAGCCTTCAATAATCCAGTCGCGCGACGGTGGCATATTTTCTGCGAGCGCATCAGCCTTCAGGCGGTACTCTGCCAACTCGATCAGATCGTCCACGAAATCGTCAATCTCCGCGGTGGTCTTCGGCAGTCTCAGTGAGGCCGTACCGGCACCATACGTCGCCAGAAAGTACGCCAGCCGTTGGTCGTTTTTTCCGCCACGCTTTTTTGGGGCATACGTCCATTCGAGCGAGGGATCGGGAACGTCGACCCGCATCTTGTGCATTTCATAAATCGGGCCTAGGCGGTTCTCCGAAAACAGCACGAAGTAGTAATTCCCAGTCCTTTTCCAATCGATCAGCACTAACCAGGCGTAGACTGCGCCGTCACCCCGCACGAGGAATGCGCCCTCGCACGGTCTGTCGTCTGCCCACTGATGGAATCCCTCTAGGCGTCCCGCCGGATAGGGTTCACTAACCACGTATCAGCGTGTCTTTCTCAACATCGCGGCAAGTTTCTGCGTCGTGTGATGGTCCATGTTTTTCTTTTTCCCGCATTAAGTAGCAACGTGAGCACGCATCCTATACGACTCACAAGAAAAGCAACCGAGCTGCATTATCCTCTTCGTGCTTGGCCAACAGCACCGGCATGACGCTCCACAAGAGTCCGATGCGCAGCAACTACGTGTTCTCGCGCGGGTTCCGCGCGACATCTGCTATCTGTCCAGCGGCAAGGTACGCAGCCAGGGCGTGGACGCCGAAATCAGCGGCGAGGTGGCACCGGGCCGGCTACACCTTCAATACCCTGAAATTCCTGGACGACACCGAGATATCGAGCACCAACTTTGGACGCACCGTAACACCCAAGCACATTCTGCGCCTGTGGTCCGATTACCGCCTGCCGGGTGCATGGTCGGCGTGGACCTTCGGCGGCGGCGTGAACTACCAGACCGGCAGCTACACCGAAACCCGCTCGGTGCGGGTGTCGCAGGCGCCTTATGCTGTCTGGAATGCGCGCATCGGCTACAAGATCAACAAAAACAGGTCGGCCGCGCTGAACGTGAACAACCTGTTCGACAAGACCTACCACCAGACGATAGGCGCGCCGGGCTGGGCAGCTTCTATGGCGAACCTCACAACACAACGCTGACGGTGCGCGGGACGTTCTGAGAGGGGGAACTTGAGTTCTCGCTTGGCGCCGATGCGCGGAAAGCCGAGGCTGTGAATGGTGGTCGTGATTCGCCCTCAGCATACTCTTGAACTGGCGAATCGCAAGGCCGCAAAACGATGAAGTAAGATGTTCTTATCCCAACAAACCATGAATTTTTATCATGCTCGATCGTGTCCATCTATCCATCGTGCAAGAGGTGGAAAAGCAGGGTTCGCTGACCGCGGCCGCAGGCGTCCTGCACGTAACGCAGTCGGCCTTGAGCCACAGCATGAAGAAGCTGGAGCAGCAACTGGGCACCGACATCTGGCTACGTGAAGGCCGCAGCCTGAGACTCACGCAAGCCGGTCAATACCTGTTGGCGGTGGCCAACCGGGTGTTGCCGCAACTGACCCTGGCCGAAGAGCGTCTGCGCCAGTTCGCCCAGGGAGAGCGCGGGTCATTGCGCATCGGCATGGAATGCCATCCCTGCTACCAGTGGCTGCTGAAAATTGTCTCCCCGTATCTGGCAGCGTGGCCGGACGTGGACGTGGATGTGAAGCAGAAATTTCAGTTCGGGGGCATCGGAGCGCTGTTCGGCTACGAAATCGACCTGCTGGTCACGCCCGATCCATTGAACAAGCCCGGGCTAGTGTTCGAGCCTGTGTTCGACTACGAACAGGTGCTGGTCGTCGCCGGCAATCATCCTCTTGCCAAGGAGGAGTACGTCACCCCCAAACAGCTCGCCAGCGAAGTGCTGGTGGCTTATCCGGTGCCAGTCGACAGGCTCGATATCTACAACATGTTCCTGACGCCGGCCGGCATCACGCCCAAGCGCCACAAGGCCATCGAGACCACGGACATCATGCTGCAGATGGTTGCCAGCGGCCGTGGGGTGGCGGCGTTGCCGCGCTGGCTGGTGCTGGAGTACGCCGACACGATGAACGTGGTGCCCGTCCGGCTGGGCAAGAAAGGCATCGCTAAACACATCTTTCTGGGTGCTCGCGAGGCCGACGTGGGGATCGACTACCTGCGCGCATTTATTGCACAGGCGAAAAGGCCCGCCGCGATTTGACTCTGCGAGCAGCGTCTGCTCGCTGGGCGGCCAAATCCGCGAGCAGACCGGCCGCACGCCCATCCATGAATATAACTAATGGATTGATGAGATCAATTCACTTTTATTCATGAATTGCCCGACATAAACTACGCCCCCTGCATCGTCAATGCCAAGACTGCTGAATAAGAAAGAAAAATTGAGCAGCGCTGAAAATGCAAGACATGGACGCAGGTTTTATCTCAGGATTTAGGGCAGCAGATCACCATGAGTAAAGAGTTTACATTTGCCATCAAGAGCATTTGTTTCGATGAAGACTATCGTCCTTCAGACAATACGCGGATCACCACCAATTTTGCCAATCTAGCCCGGGGAACGAGTCGCCAGGAAAACCTGCGCAACACCCTCAGGATGATAGACAATCGTTTCAATGCCTTGGCGCATTGGGACAATCCCAAAGGCGATCGCTATACCGTCAACCTTGAAATCATTTCCGTCGAGATGAGCATAGCCGGCGACAGCGGTGGCAATGCCCTCCCTTTGATTGAAATATTGAAGACGAGCATTGTTGACAGCAAAACCAACGAACGCATTGAAGGCATCGTAGGGAATAACTTTTCCTCGTACGTGCGGGATTATGACTTCAGCGTGCTGCTGCTGGAACACACCAAGAATCAGCCCGGATTCAGCACTCCAGAAAATTTTGGGGACCTGCATGGGAAGCTGTTCAAGTGCTTCGTGAATTCAAGTACTTACAAGGATCACTTCAGCAAACCGCCCGTCATATGCCTGAGCGTATCGAGCAGCAAGACCTATCATCGGACTGAAAATCAGCACCCAGTATTGGGCGTTGAATATCAGCAAGACGAATATTCCCTGACTGACGAATATTTCAAGAAAATGGGAATGAAGGTTCGCTACTTCATGCCACCGAACAGTGCTGCGCCGTTGGCCTTCTACCATTCCGGTGATTTGCTGGGTGATTACACCAATCTTGAGCTGATCAGCACCATCAGCACGATGGACACCTTCCAGAAGATTTACCGGCCAGAGATCTACAACGCGAATTCCGCGGCAGGAAAATCCTATCAACCCAGCTTGAATCACCAGGATTATTCGCTGACCCGGATTGTCTACGATCGAGAGGAACGTAGCCAGCTGGCTATTGAGCAGGGACGGTTTGTCGAGGAACACTTCATCAAACCATACCAAGCGATTCTTGAGCAGTGGTCCGCCAACTACCCTCTTTGACCAATCAAAAGCACCAAGGCATCTATCGTGAAAAAATTGCTACCCACTTCCACTGCCGGCAGCTTGCCCAAACCCTCCTGGCTTGCAGAACCCGAAAAGCTCTGGTCGCCCTGGAAATTGGAGGACGAGGGCTTGACCGAGGGCAAGCAGGATGCGCTGCGCTTGTCTCTGCAGGAACAGCAGCACGCAGGTATCGATATCGTCAGTGATGGCGAACAAACGCGTCAGCATTTCGTGACGACGTTTATCGAGCATCTGGACGGCGTTGATTTCGAGAACCGCAAGACCGTCAGAATCCGTGATCGCTACGATGCGAGCGTGCCGACGGTCGTGGGTGCCGTGGCCCGCCGCAAGCCGGTGTTTGTCGAGGATGCCAAGTTCTTGCGCCAGCAGACCAAGCAACCGATCAAATGGGCTTTGCCCGGTCCCATGACGATGATCGATACGCTTTACGACAGCCACTATCAAAGCCGCGAAAAGCTGGCGTGGGAATTCGCCAAGATTCTCAATCAGGAAGCCAAGGAATTGGAGGCCGCGGGTGTCGATATCATCCAGTTCGACGAGCCCGCCTTCAACGTGTTCTTTGACGAGGTGAATGATTGGGGCGTTGCCACGCTGGAAAGAGCCATCGAAGGGCTCAAGTGCGAAACCGCCGTCCACATCTGCTATGGCTACGGCATCAAAGCCAATACGGATTGGAAGAAGACGCTGGGATCAGAGTGGCGGCAATACGAAGAAGCTTTTCCCAAGCTGCAAAAATCCAGTATCGACATCGTCTCGCTGGAATGCCACAACTCTCGCGTTCCCATGGATCTGATCGAGCTGATTCGGGGCAAGAAAGTGATGGTAGGCGCCATTGACGTGGCGACCGACACCATTGAAACCCCCGAGGAAGTCGCCAACACCCTGCGCAAGGCGTTGCAGTTTGTAGACGCCGATAAGCTCTATCCTTGCACCAACTGCGGCATGGCGCCCTTGTCCCGTGGCGTCGCGAGAGGCAAGCTGAGCGCCTTGAGCGCCGGCGCGGAAATCGTCCGCAAGGAACTCTCGAACTGATCCCCAGGCGGGAAATGGTCGTCGCGAGCGGTTCGCGACGACCCCGCACGGACTGCACCCAGTATCTAACCCCCATGTCACTTTCCAGTACTGCGATCGAGCCCAGGCGCTTTCGCGAAGCGCTCGGACACTACGCGTCCGGCATCACGGTGATTACATCGCACATCGAAGGCGAGCCGATAGGCTTCACCTGCCAGTCGTTCCATAGCGTTTCAATGAATCCGCCGCTGGTGTCGTTCAACGTGATGTGCAGTTCCGCCAGCTATCCCAAAATTCGCAGCGCGGGTCGATTCGTGGTCAATATCCTGTCAGATGAGCAGGTCAGGATTTCCAACCAATTCGCTCAGCGAGGCACGGACAAGTGGCACGGAGTCGAGTGGCGGGAATCGCCGCTGGGGAATCCGATCATTGCCGGCAGCCTGCACTGGCTTGATTGCGAGATTCATGCCGAACACGCTGCAGGTGACCATCTGATCGTGATTGGCGAAGTGAAAGCCTTAGATCTGCAAGAAACTGCTTCCACGCAGCCATTGCTGTATTTCAAGGGCCAGTATCGCAACATCGCCGCGCACGGCGCGGTTTGAGGGTTGACCTCCACTGCCTGGCCGGATCGAAGAGGACCGGCACCGATTCCAAGCGATCCGGCCTCTTGCCGGCGCATCGCCACTCACTTTAGAATGCGGATGATTCTCATTTTTCCCGGGCGCCGGTTTCCTCCTGGCCCGCGACGAGCCGGAGGGCCGCATGTCCGCGACCGAGTTTGCAGTGCCGCCGCAGGGCATCGATGCCCTATACGCGAATCACCACGGCTGGCTGAAGGGATGGCTGCGGCGGCGGCTCGGTAATTCTTCGGATGCGGCCGATCTCGCGCACGACACATTCTTGCGTCTGCTGGTCCGGGGCGAGACCGTTGCGGTGCGCGAACCGCGCGCGCTGCTGACCACGGTGGCGCAGGGCGTGGTGTCCAATTTCATGCGGCGCCGCAGGATCGAAGAGGCCTATCTGGCCAGCCTGGCCAACCTGCCGGAGCGAGAAGCGCCTGGCCCCGAGACGCGCGCCATCCTGCTTGAGACGCTGATCGAACTGGACCGCCGCCTGGATACGCTGGCCGCCCCGGTGCGCCAGGCATTCCTGCTCTCCCAGCTTGAAGGCATGAAGCAGGCGGACATTGCCACGACGTTGAACGTTTCCCTCGCCACCGTGCAGCGCCATATCGCGAAAGCGGCGCACCTGTGCTTTTTCGGCGCCTGAGCATCGGCCTCCTCCTGCGGCCGCGACCGACACCGCCATGCCCCTCTCGCCCACGGACCCGAGCCCGACCGTGTTCCCCCAGCTGGACGGCCCGCCGCTGCCCGCGAGCGTCAGCCTGCGCGCCGTGGAATGGCTGGTCGCGCTGCAAGCCGCCGATGCCAGCAACGCCACGCGCGAGGCCTGCCAGCGCTGGCGCCAGGCGCACCCCGACCATGAGCGCGCCTGGCGGCACATCGAGACCTTCGGCCAGCAACTGCGGGAATTGAACACGCCGCTCGCGCGCGGCACGCTGGCGCATGAGGACCGCAGCGGCCGGGCGCGCCGCCGGGCGGTCAAGACGCTGGCCCTGGCCCTGTTCGCCGGCGGCGGCGCCTGGCTGGCACGCGACAAGCTGCGGCGCGGCTGGCAGGACTGGCAGGCCGACTACCACACGCATGCCGGCGAGCGCCTGGGTATCACGCTGGCCGACGCTAGCCGCATCGACCTGGACACCGGCAGCGCCATCGATGTGCGCTTCGACGGCGCGCAGCGCCTGGTGCGGCTGCTGCACGGCCAGATCCTCGTCACCACCGCCTCCGATCCGGCCTCCCCTATCGCACGCCCGTTCGTGGTGGAAGCAGCCCAGGGCCGCGTGCGCGCCCTGGGCACCCGCTACAGCGTGCGCCAGTTGCCCGATCGCAGCCACGTCGTGGTGTTCGAAGGCGCGGTGGAGATCCGCCCCGATCTCCAGGCGGACGCACCGCGGCGGATCCAGGCGGGCGCGCAGGCCTCGTTCACCCGCGACGCCGTCAGCCCCGCCCAGCCTGCGGGCCCGCGCGACGCATCATGGTCCGTGGGCATGCTGGTCGCGCAGGGCATGCCGCTGGCCGAGTTCATCGCGGAACTTGCGCGGTACGTCCCCGGCCGGCTGGCCTGCGATGCCGATGCCGGCCGCCTGAAGGTTTCCGGCATCTATCCGCTGGACAACACCGATCGGGTGCTCGACATGCTGCGCCGCACGCTTCCCATCGAAGTGGACCGATTGACGCGATATTGGATCACCGTGCGCCTGCGCGCCGCCTAGCGCCGCAGCGCGCAAAACCATCTGTCTGGATTCTTTTCGGGCAAACGTGAGGGGTTTCCGATTTTCAAGTGGCAAACCTAGTAGAAGCCACACTTTTCACCGGAAACCGGACCTCTCATGGACTACCGCCTGTACCAGCGCGCCGCGCGCCTCATCACACGCAACACCCTGGCGCTGGCCGCTAGCCGCGCCTTCTGGCTCACGGCGACGGGCATCGCCTTGGGCGCCGGCGCGCACCCCGTCCAGGCACAGCCCAGCGCCAGAGCCTACGCCATCCCCGCCGGCACGTTGGAAAGCGCGCTGACCCGCTATGCGCTCGAAAGCGGGCTGATGCTGTCCTACTCCGCAAGCGATATCGCGGACAAGCGCAGTTCCGGCCTGCAAGGCAGCTTCGAGGCGTCCGAGGCGTTGGCCAGGCTGCTGGCGGGCACGGGGCTGGCGGCCCGGCTACAGCCGAATGGCGGCTACGTGCTGCGGCCGCTGCCCGGCGGGCAGGCAGGCCAGGAGTCCGCGCAGACCTTGCCCGCGATCACGGTCGCGGGCGTCCACGAGGAATCCGCCTCCGGCCCGGTGCAAGGATTCGTCGCCCATCGCAGCGCCACCGCCACCAAGACCGACACGCCGCTGCACGAAACGCCCCAGTCCGTATCGGTGATTCCGCGCGACCAGGTCGTCGCGCAGGCGGCGGACTCGCTGGACCAGGCGCTGGGCTACACCGCCAGCGTCATGTCGCTGGAAGGCGGCGCGCTCAGACACATAGGCACCCGCTTCACGGTCCGCGGCTTCAACATCACGGGCGCGGCTCCGCTGTATCTGAACGGCACCAAGTTCCCCATCAACTCGCTCAGCGGCGCGATCGAGCCCTACAACTTCGAGCGCATCGAACTGCTCAAGGGGCCGGCCTCGATCCTGTATGGCCAGGCCGCGCCGGGCGGGATCATCAACCTGGTCAGCAAGCGCCCCACGGCGGAACCCCTGCGCGAGCTCGAACTGCAGACAGGCAGCTGGAACAAGAAGCAGATCGCCATGGACCTGGGCGGCCCGGTGACGCAGGACGGGAACGTGCGCTACCGCCTCACCGGCCTGGCGCGCGACAGCGACACCATGATCGATTACATCAACAATGACCGCACCTCGCTGGCCGGCGCGCTGGAGTGGCAGATCAGCGACGCCACCTTGATCACGCTGCTGGCCAGCTACAGCCGGACCGACAGCCCCTACGATTCAGGCAAACCGCTGGAAGGCACGTTGCTATCCAACCCCAACGGCCCGATATCGCGCTCACGCTTCGTCGGCGAACCCGGCTTCGACCGATATGTCGTGAAGGGCACGACCCTGGGCTACCTGCTCGAACACAGGCTGAACGACGACTGGCAGGTGAAGCAGAACCTGCTGGCTTACGAACACAAGGCCGACAACCAGTACGCCGCGGTGAGCGCGCGCGTGAACCCGTCGACCCCCGCCTTGGGCAATCGCTATGCCATCACCCGGTATGACACCGACAAGGGACTCGCCGTGGACAACCAGCTGCTGGGCAAGCTGCGCCACGGCGGCGTCGAACACACGCTGCTGTTCGGCATCGACTGGAGCAAGAGCGAGTTCACGCGTTCCCAGGAGTTCGGCAGCATCGCGCCGATCGATCTGTACAAGCCCGTCTATGGCGCCCGGCCGAATCTCGGCGCCCCCAACTATTCCGAAAACAGCATGCGCCAGCTGGGTTTCTACGCGCAAGACCAGATCAAGTTCAAGGACCGCTGGATCGTGCTGCTGGGCGGCCGCTACGACTCCGTGCGCACCGACTCCAGGCCAGGCATGGGCGAACAGAGCTCCCATGCCTTCACGCCGCGCGCCGGCCTGATGTATCTGTTCGACAACGGCCTGGCCCCCTACTACAGCTACAGCAAGTCCTTCCAGCCCACGCCGGGCCTGGACTTCAACGCCAATCCCTTCAAACCCACCACGGGCGTGCAGCACGAGATCGGCCTGAAGTACGAACCCAAGGGCGTGGACGCGTCCATCACCGTGGCGCTCTACGAAATCACGCAACGCAATGTCCTGACCAGCGATCCCGCCCACGTGGGCTTCCTGGTTCAGACCGGCGAAGTGCGCTCGAAAGGCGCCGAGATCGAGGCCCGGGCCAGCCTGAACCGCCAGCTGGACCTGGTGGCCGCGCTGGCGACGACGGATGCGCGCGTCATCAAGAGCAACCAGGGCAATGAAGGCTCGCGGCCCGCCTCGGTCCCGCGCAACATGGCCTCGCTCTGGATGGACTACCGGTTTGCTTCCGTGCCGGGCCTGAGCGCGGGCGTCGGCGTGCGCTACGTGGGACGCCAGGAGATCTATGACCTGCCGGTACCGTCATACACCACGTACGACGCCGCGCTGCGCTATCAGTGGGACAAGTGGCAGTTCGCCTTGAACGTGAAGAACCTGGCCAACAAGACCTATGTGGCTGCATGCCCGGGCACCTGCTTCTATGGCGACGAGCGCAACGTCACGTTGACGGCGCGCGTCAACTGGTAGGCGGCCCGCCACCAATACGCCCAACTCATCGAGCCTGCCGCGGTCTTGTCGTAGGCCGCTGGTGAACTCGCATTGACCGGATTCTCTCAATCGCGAAAATGCATTCAACGTAGCTCCGTCTTTCTGAAGCTGCTATCGGGTCTTGAAGAGAATCTTCAGCGCGAGAGTCCCAGATACGTGCTCAAACGAAGGGATCAAGAGCCATTCGACAGCAGCTTGATGCCCGCCAAGGCAAAGAATGCGCCAAGAACCGCTTGAATGCATCGCCGGGCCTGAGAATAGGCTCTCATCACAATTGGCGTTGAGAAAGCGACCGCGTACAGACCATGAACAACAACCGACAGTAGTGACGTGCCTATCACGATCATTGCTCCTACCCACAACGGAGCATCTGCCTGAAGGCCTAGTGAAATAATCGCAATCCATGCAAGAGCTGCCTTGGGGTTGGTCATTTGAACAACAAAACCTCGAAATGCATATCCAGACAACGTGCGCTTTCCCCCTGCGAGCTCCTTGGCTTCTATGTCATGCTGCGATGCCGCTGACTTGATGGCCTTGTAGGCAAGCCAGAGTAAATACAACCCGCCCAAAATCTTGATGACGATCAACGCTGAAGCGTATGTCGCGAGCAGCGCAGATAAGCCCGCAGCCGTTAGCGCTGCCCAGCAGAACGATCCTGCTGCTACGCCCATCGCCAGCGCCATTCCTGAACTACGCCCTATGCTCATTGAGGTCCCGATAACAGCAAGAACATTGGGACCCGGGCTGGCTGTTGCCAATAGGAAAGCTGTGTAGGCCATCACGATTCCGGGTAGGTAGTGCATTTGGACACCTTTATGTGGAAAGTGCCAAAACGATAGAAGGACCAGGGAAAGGACACTTCGACCCCGATCGAAATATCAATGTCAATGACCAGGAGAACCCGACCTGACGTGTGCCTACACGAGCACCAAGCTGTGGGGCGCGGGTTTCGAGCGATACCGCGGGAGTTGACCAGTGGCGCTACGGCGCCGAGCCAGCACCCGTTGCAACACGTCTTTCAGATACGCTTGCGGGTCCCACGCGATTATTGTCGACCGGGACATCACCATCGTCCACAATGGCCAAGAATGAGGGAATTTCCTGGGCATCTCCCCTAATTCGGCGCTCCGTAGTGCTCGATGTAGCGGCCTTCCACAGGCTTGCCGTCATCATCGCAATCAACGACCAGGATCACAGCGCCTTCAGCGATCAAATCCGCCAATGGCTTGCGCAGGACCGTACCGAACTCTCTGCTCTTTCCCCCCCTGGCATCACAGAACATGATCCTGTCGCCATGGGAGAACTTGACCGAATCTACACAGCGCCAGCAGAAGAGAGGATCATTCTTGAACCACATGACCTCGCCCCGGTCGTTGACTACGAATTCCAATCGCTTCTTGCGGTTGGTTGCGTAGGTGGGTTGACCACCGAGCTGATCGTCCAATCGCTTGAGCGTCAACCGAATGCGCTCGCGAACCGACGCGGACATCATCTCCATAGCTGGATGGCCGACGGCTAGCGCTGCGCCGACATACCCCTCGCAGAATCCCTGCAGACCATGGGTTGCTTCAATGGCGTCGGCCAACTTTCGCCAGATTTCCGTCTCTATGCTTGTGTATGCCGAGGTAGGTGGCAGTTCATTAGTTTTCTCCGCAAAATCTGCGAGCATTCGATTGATTCTTGGAAAGTTGAGGATCCCCAAGGCTGAAACCTTGTCACCGCAACGGAGGTACGACTCCACCAGTCCCAGAATGACCTGATGATATGGCGACCAAAACTTGTTTGCGAGAATCTGTTCGCTGAGAGCCTGCTGCCCTGACGTCCCCATCCCGGTTTCGGCGGCCAAGATACTTAAGGCAGGAGCCCCGAGAAAATTGAATGAATCCACTATGCGGGCGAGATACGCCGACCATAACCAATCTCTCTCTTGGGACGCCAGTTCCTTGCACAACGTCGAGCATGCATCCCTGTCACTCGCTACAGCGATGGCACGAAGAACAACGAATAGTCCGTCTTGAATGATGGGCTTCGTCTGCTCAACGAGCCATCTTTTGGCGAACTGCATTGCGCTGCCGACATCCTCTCGCAGAAGCGCTTCTTCGATTTCGAGGCATGGCCACCAAGCCGACTCTCTTGCAGAGGGATGTGCGCAGACAATTTGTAGCAGCCCGGGCGGAACAGCAGAAGGATTACCGCGTATCAGGTTGAAAGCCGAATTTCGGAGATCCTGTAGAAGTTCAGCGCCGGCGGGTTGCTCGGACACCATGTCAACGACGCCTTGAAGCAGGTTGATGCCGTCCGTGGACCATGGATCTGAGCGCAATCTCAGGTGAGCAAGCTTGGCGGCATGTCCTAGCGAGTCCGAGTCGATCGCACCTATCAACTCGAATGCCTGGTCCAGGAGACTGCGGCGTAGATTTGAGCCCGAGCCTCTGGCATTGAAGCGTTCCAGGCACCATTGGACAAATTTTCTCGGTGAGGCCAGGCGCACCTGCATCGCGGCCTCTGCGAGGCATTCATCCCGCGATTTCAGCGACAGGCTGAGATCCGGCACATGCGACCCCTCTCTTTTGGACGCATCCGCGGACGACGCCCTGTCGTAAAAGTCGAACACCGCCAGACGCGCGCTATCGAGATGAGAAGGATCCCTTGCTTCGAGATCCGCAATGAGATGATCGCGAACCTTTTCGTGCATGTCGTACACGTCAGGCGATGCCTGCCGGAATATGACTTCCTGAAATACGTCGCTTGCCAGGTAGCCGTCAAATGCAGGCATCCTCTGCGAGATAAGGAACTCCCAGAGCTCCCTTCTGATGTGTGTTGGTACCGCAAGCGTGCGCAACACGTTTCGCATCCCTGGATCCAGGTGATCGAAGAACCGGTCCAGGATCTCGCGGTGAGTGCGTGGAACATCCGGTGCCGTGACGGCTGCGCCCGCCAGCTGACGCATCTGGCAGTACCGGATTCCGATGGCAAGCGACAGAGGATGGCCCTCTGCTGCGTCTTTCAATGCCTTCCGGACATCGGACGCATCGATCCGTCCTGCATCCAGCATGGCATCAACTTCGCCCCGACCCAGGGCATCCAGGGGCACGCTGACGATCCATGGCGCCCATGTAGGATCAATATCCTTCCATGCAACCCGTCGCCTGCCTGCAATGACAAAGAGACAGCCCTTCGCTTCCTCTGCAAAGCGGCGCAGCCAGTTGTCTCCACCAAGATCGGAGATGGCGCCGCCCGCCGGACGATCGCGCCACAATGCCTCGTAGGTGTCAAAAATGAGCACTGGCCTGCGCTGCGGGTGGTCACGCAAGAAGGCGGCTATGTCATAGCCAAGGAACATCGGCAAGGAATCTGCCACTTTCTGTGCGCCGATCTCATTGAGCTGCTCCAGGACGTCCACGCCCCGGGTTCGGTACCAAGCAGATACCTTATTCGACAGCCGAGCGAGCAGTGACACCGCCAGCCCCGCGCCTGGCATGTAATCGGCTGCTTCTACCCCGATGTCGACCAACTCACCGAAGATACTGTCTTCCTTGAACCGGAATAGCTCTGGGTAGTCCTTGGTCAGATCCCGACCCGGCCGGGTCAACGCGAAGTGGCGAGCGAACGCCATATCGAAGGCATGCGTTGCCACCCTCGCTGCGCGCAACTGGTTTCGAACAGTGAACAGTCCATCGACAGCGTCGCGATGGCTCGTGATCGCCATGTCCAGGCGCACCAGGGGACGTGTAGAACAATCTGGGTCCGAAAGCCGCCGCGCAAAACGGTCCAGCAGCGTGGTCTTGCCCTGGCCCCCGACACCATACATGGATAGAACCTGATAATCCATGTTTGGCATGGCGGGCCAGAGCAGGTTCTCGAACACCTGCAACTCGCCCTCTCGCCCCACAAACGGCAAGTTTCTTAAGCGGCTTGGCAGGGTATGGGAAGGCGCTGGACACATTGGGACGACGCGTCAAGGTTGACTTAGGGGAGCTTCACAAACCTGGCTGCCCGCTGTCAAGTCGCCGCGGATTCCACCTGCTACCTTTTTCCTCCCCCAAAAGGATGAAGTATTGCCTGGCTTGGGTCGAAACCAGGCGTTGATGATTCCACTTCGGCCAATGGCCCGACCGCAATCGCGATTTTTCCCCGCACTCCGTGGTTGGGACTCTCCAGCCGCGCATGCGCAATCGGAATCTCGGCAAGCGCGTAAACAGCGCCCACGTGCGGCCGCAGTTGGCCGCGCGCCACCAACGCGCTCAACTCGTCGAGCTTGCCGCGGTTCTGCCGCGTGAACACGAAGTGGTAACTCGCGTTCTTGCCCCAGGCCTGGATCAGGTTTTGCGGCTGGGCGATGTCCACGATCGAGACGAGCCGCCCCAGCTGCGCAAGCGCATCGGGGCTGCGCGCAAGCGTGTTGCCGCCGATGGTGTCGAATACGACATCGACGCCGCGCCCCCCCGTCTCCCGCATGACGGCGTCGACGTAGTCTTCCTTTTCATAGTCGATGACCACATCGGCGCCCATGCCGAGCGCGAACTCGGCGTTGGCGGCGCGCACGGTCGTGTACACCTGTGCTCCGATGGCCTTCGCCAGCTGGATCGCAACATGGCCGACGCCGCCCGCGCCGCCGTGCACCAGGATGCTCTCCCCGACTCTCAGCCCCGCGCGCACGACCAGCGCTTCCCACGCCGTGCCGCCGACCAGGCTCAGGCTTGCCGCCTCAAGATGGCTGAGCGCGGGCGGCTTCTTCCCGACGATGCCTTCGGCGGCGGCGTGGTACTCGGCATAGCTGCCCGGCCCGTCGAAGATTTGCGGGGTGTACCAGACTTCGTCGCCAGCAGCGAAAGCGGTCACGCCCGGCCCGACGGCTTCGACCACGCCCGAAACGTCGTGCCCGGTAATGGCCGGCAACGGCACCAGTTCGGAATAATCGCCGCGCCGGACCTGGTAATCCAGGGGATTGATCGAGGTTGCGTGTACCCGGACCAGGACTTGTCCCGCCTGCGGCACAGGCTTGGGCAGGTCGCGGAGTTCGAACGATTCCGGGCCGCCAAATGATTGGAGTGTCATCGCTTTCATGGTTTTCCTTGATTCGAAAAATAGGGATATCGGGAAATACCGATATTTACCGGCAAAAAAATTACAGCTCTTTCCCGATGATCGAGGCCAGAGCGCTGATGGTTGCTTCGTTCCGCTTGTAATAGGTCCACTGCCCGATGCGCCTGGCTTCGACCAGGCCCGCGCGCTGCAGCGTCGCCAGATAGTCGGACACCGTGGACTGCGACAGCCCCACGCCTTCCTGGATACTGCTGACGCAGACGCCCACCGTATGAACGTCGCCTTCGTCCTGGGGCGGGAAGTTCCTTGCGGGGTCCTTCAGTCCTTTGAGGATCTCAAGACGGGTACGGTTGGAGAGGGCTTTGAATATTTCGAGCAGATCCATGCCGCCATGATATCGGGATTTCCCGATATGTCAATAAATAGGAGTCGCGCCCTACTTGTCGACCGACCGCATGTCGCAAGTCGTCTCCGACGACGAGCAGATACCGCGAAACCACGCCCGCCCACGCGTGCGGTCCTTGGACGCCAGCGGTTCAAACTTGTCGCTGTTGCGCATCTCGTAGTCCAGCAACAGCCATTCGCCCTCGCAGGCGACGATGCCGCGCAGCGTGGCCCGCTCGGTCAGCCAGTCGCCGCCCAGATCCAGCAGCCGCTCGCTGCCGGCGTCCGGGCGGGCGTAGCCCCGCGCAGACTGGATGCCTACCTGCGCATCCCCCGCTTCGATCCAGCCCTCGCCCCGATACACGGGCCGAGGCTTGCTCTGCTCGTCGCCGGTCTTGTCATCGCTGGCGTTCCTGATCTTGAGCCAGCCGTCGCGCGCCTCGGTCACGTCGAAGGTCACGCTGTAGTAGTCGATGTTGGGATCGGGGCCGTCACCGCGCGTCGTCGGCAGGCTGCCCACCACCGCCGCTTGGGCGGACGCCGCCGCGCGCACCTGGATGGCGGGTTTCACGTCGGTCGTCCAACTGGAGAAGCTGCATGCCGTGGGGCCCGGCGGGGTCCAGGCCGCAAGCTTGGAAGTTGTCTGGGCGCTGATGGCAGGCGACAGGGCCAGCGCGGCAAACGCCAGGAGTATCCGTCGCACAGTCATGGGTTTGATCATGTCGTAGATTGGGCGGGTCAGTTGCTGTTGATCCATTCCTGCGTATCCCGGACGAACCAGGGCAGATTCAAGCGCTCCCCTTCGCCGGACTGTATGGTCAGGCGTTGGTCCGAGGATCCAGGCGTGTTGTTCGTGCCCTGCCCCGTGGACGGGGAGCGGCTGCGGTAGTCCAGCTCGGTTTGCTGGGCAGGTTTATCCGCGCAGGCGGCGATCAAGGCGCACGTGGCCGCGGCGAGGACAGTCCGCAGTGCCGGACGAAGGATCTTCATGATGTTCGGGTTCCTGCTGAAGGCACAGGCCCAGGTGCCGGAAATTCAGGGCCTATAGCCCATACCTTACTCGCAATATGGAGCCCTGGCTTCGGGCATGACATACAGACCCCTTAGCCTGCGCCGCGCGACTCCTGCACCGCCACCGTATAGTTCAGCGCCAGCCGGCCGCCATCCGCGTACACCGTCTGCCCGGTCACATAACTGGCGTCGTCACTTGCCAGGAATACCGCCACCTTGGCGACTTCGTCCGTCGATCCCAGCCGCTGCATCGGGATGCGCGACAGCACGGTCCTGCGGGCCTCGGGATTGCTGGTGATCGTGGCCAGGATTTCGGTGTCGATGCTGCCGGGGCCGATGGCGTTGACGCGGATGCCGTGCGGCGCCAGGGACAGCGCCATCGACTTGGTCATCTGGCGCACCGCGCCCTTGCTGGCGCCGTAGGCCAACTGGTCCGGCATCGCCAGTTCCGCCGTCATCGAGGACAGGGTCACGATGGCGCCATCGCCGCGGCCGCCCGCCACCATGGCGCGCGCGGCGGCCTGCGCGACCAGGAAGGTGCCGCGCACGTTGACGTTCATGACCGCGTCCAGGTCTTCGAGCTTCAGGTCCAGGAAATCCGCCGCACGGATCACGCCGGCGTTGCAGACGCAGATGTCCAAGCCGCCCCAGCGCCGCACGCACTCGCTGGCCAGCTTCTGGGCGTCGGCGGGATCGGTCACGTCGGCCACCAGTGCGGCAGCGCGTTCCCCCAGCGAACGGGCCGCGGCCAACAGTTCGGCCTCCTTGCGGTCCGCCAGCAGCACGTAGGCGCCCTCGGCCACGAAGCGCCGCGCGATCGCCAATCCGATGCCCCCGGCCGCGCCGGTGACCAGCGCCACTTTGTCCTGCAATCTCATCTCAGACTCCTACGTAGGCGGCCACCAGGTCGGGCCGCTCGGACAATTCCGCCGAGCTGCCGCGCCACACCGTCACCCCCTTGTCGAGGATGACGTTGCGGTCCGACAAGCGCAGCAAGGCCGTGGTGTTCTTGTCCACCACGATCATCGACAAACCTTCGGCCTTCAGTTGCGCCAGCACGCGCCAGATCTCGGCGCGCACCACCGGCGCCAGGCCTTCGGTGGCTTCGTCCAGCACCAGCAGGCTGGGGTTGGTCATCAGCGCACGGCCCAGCGCCAGCATCTGCTGCTCGCCACCGGACAGCTGGGTGCCCAGGTTGGCGCGGCGTTCGCGCAGGCGCGGGAACAGTTCGTACACGCGCTCCAGCGTCCAGGCACTGGCGCCGCCGCGGTCCATGGCCGTGGCGATCAGGTTCTCTTCCACCGTCAGGGTCGGGAAGATCTGGCGCCCCTCGGGCACCAGCGACAGCCCCATACGGCCGATGCGGTACGGCGCCAGCCCGCGCAGCGAGCGCTCGCCATACCGGATGCTGCCCTGGCTGGCCGGCAGCAGGCCGAACAGGCACTTGATGACGGTGCTGCGGCCCATGCCGTTGCGGCCGATCAGGCCCACGACCTCGCCCTGGCCCACGTCCAGGTCTACGCCGAACAAGGCCTGGCAATGCCCGTAGGCCGCCGTCAATCCGCTGATGCTCAACATGGCGGCTCCTTATGCGTCGGCGTCGTCGCCCAGATAGGCGCGGCGCACGTCCGGGTGGTTGCGTATCTGGTCCGCGCTGCCGGTGGCGATGATCTTGCCGTAGACCAGCACGCTGATGCGGTCGGCCAAGGCGAACACGGCGTTCATGTCGTGTTCGACCAGCACGATGGTGTAGCGGCCCTTCAGGCTTTGCAGCAAGGCGATCACGCCGGCGCTTTCGGCCGCGCTCATGCCGGCCATGGGTTCGTCCAGCAGCAGCACCGACGGCTCGCCCGCCAAGGCCATGGCGATCTCCAGCTGGCGGCGCTGGCCATAAGCCAGGCTGTCCACCTGCGCCTCGGCCACGTCTTCCAGCTTGCAGGCCCGCAGCGCCTCGGTCGCGGCGCCGACCACGTCGGCGCAATCGCGCAAGGCGGTCCAGGCCGACAGGCGCCGGCGGCGCTTGCGCAAGGCGGCCAGGCAGGCGTTGTCCAGCACCGTGTAGCTGTCGAACACCGAAGTCACCTGGTAGGAGCGCAGCATGCCCAGCGCCACGCGCTCCTGCACCGTGGCGCGGGAAACGTCGGCGGCGCCCAGGCGCACGGCGCCGCCATCGGGACGCAGCTCGCCCGACAGCAGGTTGATCAGGGTGGTCTTGCCCGCGCCATTGGGGCCGATCAGCGCGTGCAGTTCGCCGGGGGCCACATCCAGCGACACCCCATCGGTGGCCTTGAGGCCGCCGAAGCGGCGCACCAGGTCCTGCGTGGTCAATCCCGCGGGCGCGGCGGCGGTTCGCATGTTCATGCCGAGGCCTCCTTGCGCAGCGCGTCCGGCGGCCGGCGGTCCTGCTGCCCGTCGCCTGCAGGCGGCAGGCTTGCGGGCGCGACCGGAGGCGGACGCCGCAGCCAGGCCAGCGAGTTGGCATAGCCGCCCTTGGCCACCATGGCGATGATCACCACCGCCGGTCCCATCAGCAGCATCCAATGCTGCGTCATGCTCTTGAAGGCTTCTTCCATCAGCAGGTAGGCCACCGCGCCGAAGATCGGACCCAGCACATTGCCCAGCCCGCCTATCACCACCATGACGATGAGCTCGCCCGACACCGGCCAGGACATGTAGCTGGGCGAAGCGAAGGCGGTCAGGTTGGCCAGCAGCAGCCCGGCCACGCCGGTCAGCACGCCGGAAGCCACGTAGGCCGTCAGACGCACGCCGAACACCGAATAGCCCAGCGCGTCCACGCGGCGCGGGTTGGCGTGGGTGGCGCGCAAAATCATGCCGAAGGGCGAGCGGCGCAGGCGCAGCATGGCCAGGCTGGACACCAACAGCACCGCCCAGGCCGCCCAGTACACGGGCTGGCTGCCGCCCAGGTCGAACAGGCCGAAGGAACTGGCTTCGTAGATGTTCAGGCCATCGTCGCCGCCGTACTCGCGCAGGCTGACCGCCAGGAAATAGAACATCTGCGCAAACGCCAGCGTGATCATGATGAAGCCGATGCCCGAGGTGCGCAGGCAGACCGTGCCGACGACCAGCGCCACCAGCGCGCACACCGCGATGCACACGGCCAACTGCAGCCAACCGTTGCCAAAACCGTAATAGCTGAGGATGCCCACGGCATAACAGCCCAGGCCCAGGAACATGGCGTGGCCGAAGCTCACCAGCCCGGCGAAGCCCAGCACCAGGTTCAGCGCCAGCGCGGCCAGCGCGTAGATCAGGATGCGCGCGCCCAGCGTCACGTAGAAGGGTTCGCCCAGCCATTGCGCCACGAAGGGCACGGCGGCCAGGACCAGGAACAGCAAGGGCAGCGCCCAGCGCCGGTATTTGTGTTCGTGCATGATGATCGAATCCCAGGACAGGCGCGCGTCAACGCCGCGCCGAGAAGACCAGGCCTTGCGGCCGGAACGCCAGCACCACGGCCATCAGCACGTAGATAAGCATGGAGGCCAGGGCAGGCCCAACCGCGTTGGCGACGGACGCGTCGAACACGGCGCGCAGCATGTCGGGCAGGAAGGCCCGGCCCAGCGTGTCTATCATGGCGATCAGCAAGGCCGCCACCAGCGTGCCGCGCACCGAGCCTATGCCGCCCACCACGATCACCACCAGCGCCAGGATCAGCACGGGCTCGCCCATGCCGGACTGCACCGACAGAATCGGCCCCGCCAGCGCGCCCGCCACGCCTGCCAGCACCGCGCCCAGCAGGAACAGCAGCGTCTTCTGCAGGTCCACGTTGGCGCCCAGCACGCTGGCCATGGGCGCGTTGCTGGCGCCGGCGCGGATCAGCATGCCGAAGCGCGTGCGCTGGATCAGGAACCAGGCGCCCACCGCCACCAGCGCGCCCACGCCGATGATCATCAGGCGATACACCGGGTAGTCGTTGCCGAACAGGCTGACGGCCCCTTCCAGCCCCTGCGGCACGGCGGCGTAATACGGCCGGCTGCCCCAGATGACCGAGGCCAGTTCGTTGAAGAACATCATCAGCCCGAACGTGGCCAGCACCTGGTAGAGGTGGTCATGCTTGTACAGCGGCCGCGCGATCAGGCGCTCCAGCGCCACGCCCACCAGGCCGCTGCCCGTCACCGCCGCCAGGATGGCGAAGGCGAACGAGCCGCTGGCGTTGTAGGCGGTGGCGCCCAGGAAGGCGCCGATCATGTACAGCGACCCGTGCGCCAGGTTGATGAAGTTCATGATGCCGAAGATCAGGGTCAGCCCCGAGGACAGCAGGAACAGCAAGGCGCCGAGCTGCAGGCCATTGAGCATCTGCGACAACAGCAAGGATCCGTTCATGGGGCGTCTCCCGGGACGGTTACTTCAGCGGGCAGTCCGCCACGTAGGCGTCCTGGTGGTCGGTGAACACCTTGGCCAGCTGCTTCAGGCCCACGCTGTCGCCTTCCTTCACGACCTGGTAGGCATACAGGTCCTGCACCGGCATGTTGTTGCTGTTGAAGCGGAACTTGCCGCGCACCGTCGGGAAGTTCGCGCCGGCGGCCTTGACCGCCGCGGCCAGGGCCTTGCTGTCGCCGACCTTTCCGCCCTGCTGCTTGACGGCCGCATCCAGCAGGAAGGCCGCGTCGTAGCCGCCCACTGCGTACTCCGACGGCAGGCGCCCATACTTGGCCTTGAAGGCTTCGACGAACTTGCGGTTCTGCGGGTTGTCCAGCGTGGTGGCCCAGGGCGTACCGTAGATCGCACCCACCGCCTGCTCCTTCAGCGCGGTCAGCGTGTTCGAGTCGATCAGGCTTTCCGAGAAGAACGGCAGCTTGTCCATCAGGCCGGCCTGGCGCAGCTGGCGCACGAAGTTCACGCCCACCCCGCCGGTATAGAACACGAACAGCGCATCGGGCGAGGCCGCCTGCATGCGCGAGATCTCCGCCGAATAATCCAGCTGGCCCAGCTGGGTGTAGATCTCGTCGGCGGGAGCGGCGCCATAGAAGCGCTTGAAGCCCGCCAGCTTGTCCTTGCCGGCCTGGTAGTTGGACGACATCAGGTAGGCGCGCTTGTAGCCCTGGTCCTTGACGTACTTGCCCATGGCTTCGGACATGCTGTCGTTCTGCCAGCCCAGCACGAACAGGTTGGGCAGGCACATGCGGCCGGCGATGGGCGCGGGCCCGGCGTTGGTGGACAGTGCCACCACGCCCGATTCCTTGATGCGCCGCAATTCGGCCATCAACACGTTGGAGAAGCCCAGGCCGACGATCACGTCCACCTTGTCCTTCTCGATGAATTTCTGCACGATCTGCGCGCCCACGTCGGGCTTGAGCTGGTCGTCGTCGCGGATCACCACGGCCTTCTGGCCACCCAGGCTGCCGCCCAGTTGTTCGATGCCCAGCATCAGGCCGTCGTACTGGTCCTGGCCCAGTGCCGCCTGGGGGCCGGACAGCACTCCGGTAAAGCCAATGCGGATGTCCGCCATTGCGGCATTGGCCGCGGTCAGGGCCGCGACCGCGGCCAGCGCGGACAGCCCGCGTGCGTATGCTTGCATGCTAAGTCTCCTTGGGGGATGGACGGCGGCGCCGTTCTGCGCGGCGCCTGCCGGTACTGGGGCCTGCTTACACGTCAGAGCTTCACGCAGACATTGCGCAGCTCCGTGTAGAACTCGAGCGAATGCACGCCGCCTTCGCGGCCGATGCCGGACTGCTTGGATCCGCCAAAGGCCGTGCGCAGGTCGCGCAGGAACCAGGAATTGATCCAGCAGATGCCCACTTCCAGGGCCTGTCCCATGCGATGGGCGGTGCCCACGTTGCTGGTCCAGACCGAGGCCGCCAGGCCGTAGGGCGTGGCGTTGGCCAGGGCGACGGCTTCTTCTTCCGTGTCAAAGGGCGCGATATGGCAGCAGGGTCCGAAGATCTCCTGCTGGATCACGGCCGAGGTTTCCGGCAGGCCGGTCCACACGGTGGGCTGGATCCACGCGCCGCCGGCCAATTCATCCGCCATGTCCGGCACGCCGCCGCCCGCCACCACCGTGGCGCCCTCTTCGCGGGCGCGGGCGTAGTAGCCCAGCACCTTGTCGCGATGGCGCTGCGAGATCAGCGGCCCCAGATTGACGCCGGGATCCTTCGGACGGCCCAGCTTGAAGCCGCGGGCGCGCTCGCCCAGCGCGGCCACGAAGCGGTCGAAAATCGGCCGCTGCACATAGACGCGCTCAGTGCCCAGGCAGACCTGCCCGGTATTGTCGAAGGCGGCGCGCGCAATGCCGGCCACCGCCTTGTCGAAATCCGCATCGGCGAACACGATGCCCGCGTTCTTGCCGCCCAGCTCGAAGGACACGGGCCGCACGCCCACCGCCGCCGCCTGCATGATGGCCTCGCCAGTGCGGGTTTCGCCGGTGAAGGTGATGCCGTCGACCAGCGGATGGCGCGTAAGCTTTTCGCCGGCCGAGCCGGGGCCGCGGCCATGCACCACGTTGTAGACGCCGGGCGGCACGCCGACCTCGTTCATGACTTCACCCAGCAGCGTGGCCGTGGCCGGGGTGTCTTCAGAAGGCTTGACCACCACGGTGTTGCCGCAGGCCAGGGCCGGGCCCACCTTCCAGGTCATCAGCAGCAGCGGCAGGTTCCAGGGGCAGATCACGCCGATCACGCCGCGCGGCACGCGCACGCCGTAGTTCAGGGCATGGCCGCCATCCGGCGTTTCCAGGTCGAAGGTCTCGTTGGGGATGTTGCGCACCAGGTCGGCGAAGATCTTGAAGTTCGCCGCGCCGCGCGGAATGTCCAGATGGCTGGCCAGGTCGTAGGGCTTGCCGGTGTCGGCGATCTCGGCGTCGACGAAGTCGTCGAAGCGGCGGATGATGCCGTCGGCCACCGCGTGCAGCAACTCCACGCGCTGCTGCGTCTTGAGCTTGGCCCAGGGACCGCGCAATGCCGCCTTGGCGGCCCGCACCGCGGCGTCGACCTCGGCGTCGCCGGCCTCGTGGATGCGCCCGATCAGGCGGTTGTCAACCGGATCGCGGTTGTCGAACGTCTTGCCGGTGGCGACCCATTCGCCGTTGATGAAATTGCGGAAATCGGTCATTGCGTCCTCGGTTGTGACAGGTCTGCCAGCGCCGCTTCAGGGTCGCCGGCGGTCAGGTATTCCCACATGCGCTCGTAGATGCGGCCCGTGCCCACGGCGCGGGCCGCCGCCTCTTCGGGCGAGAGCGTGGGCGCGCCTTCGGCCAGGCCGGCCGAGCGCAATTGCCATTCGATGCGCGCCGCGTCCTCCAGATACCAGGTCAGCACCACCGCATGCATCAGGGATTCGGCCGCCACCACCGCGCCGTTGCCACGCATGGCCACCGCGCGCGCCGCGCCCAGGGCCTGGGCCACGCCACGCGCCTGGGCATCGCTGCGTACCAGCTGCGGGTCGTCCCAGAGCGCCACGGCCGGAGAAAAATACGAGCCCATGCCGTGGCGCGGCTGCGGCGTCACGCGGGCCGAGGACAGCGTCATGACCGTGGGCGGCATGGAACGCACCACCCCACCCACTTCGGGACGCATGCGGTAGATATGCTGGTGGATGCGGACCTCGCCCAGCACGCCTTCGGGCAGCTCGCCATGCACCGGCACCACCGTGCCCGCCTCGCCCGGCTCGATCAGCCCCATGGGCCGCGCCGCGCACACCAGGAAGTGGCCGGCGTCGAGCCGGCTGCTGCAATGGCCGTAGGCGTGGACCAGGCCGGCACGGGCCAGGCCGCGCGCCGCCACCCGCACCAGGGCTTCCTGGCCGGCGTCAACCTTCATCGGCACGGCGCTCACGTCTTGAACTCCGGGATGTCGGGCTTGGCGCCCCACATGCAGAACGAGGACGGCACGGCGGGAAAGCTGCGCGGACGATAGGTCTTCTCGTCTTCGGCGCTGATCAGGCGCACGCCGGTGGAGTATTCGTAGATCATGCCGTCGGGCCCATCGAAGTACAGGAACATCGCTCCCGACGTCGGATGCCGCCCCGGGCCGAAGCGGATCGGCACGTTCCATTCCTTCAGCTGATACCAGGCGCGCATGATGTCGTCGATGCTCTCGACCTGGTGGTTGATGTGCTGCACGCCCGGAAAGCTGGACGGGAACAGCGCGATCTTGTGGTGCACTTCGTCGATGCGCAGCAGCGGCGCTTCGCCGATGCGGTCGCTGACCCGCGCCGACAACAGGCCGGTCCAGAAGGCCTCGTCGCGCCGCGCGTCCAGCGTGCGCAGGCCGATATGCGAAAAGCCCGTCACGCCGGCATCGCGGCTGGGAAAATAGCGGCGGCCGCTGTGATGCGGCGCGTGCACCAGCTCGATGCGGTTGCCGGACGGGTCGATGAAACCGAGGAAATCGCGCACGTAGCGCTGCTCGGCGTCCTCGCGCTTGCCCGCGGTGACCTGATAGCCGCTGCGCTCCAGCACCGCGCCGGCGTGCTCCAGCTCTTCGGGCGTGTCCACTTCGAACGCCGTGGTGTGGTCGCGCGGATCGCCTTCGAAGTAGCACAGGGTGTGGTCGCGCGAGTCGGACTTGAAATAGACCGCGCCGTGCTCCTTGCGCGCCACTTCCAGCCCCAGCACCGCGGTCGCGTAGCGGACCGCGGATTCCAGGTCGCGGGTACCCAGCCGGACGTACCGGATGTCGTGTAGCCGTATCACTGCTTGTCTCCAGGTTGCGCCTGCCGCCGGCTGCATGCCGGTCGTATTCGCGACGCTTTTTTCTACGATAAGCAGCATAAATCTCGGCGTCAATAATTTTTATCGAGATTTTTTGGACACAGTGATAAAGTAGCTCCATGTCAGACGGCGCCACCCTCCCCCCGCTTGCCCATTCCGCCTCGGCCAACACCCTGGTCGGCGCGGCCTATGTCAACCTGCGCCGCGACATCATCCAGGGTGTGCACCCGCCAGGCTCGCGGCTGCGGGTCGAGCATCTGAAGGACGATTACGGCGTGGGCGCGGGCACGCTGCGCGAAGCGCTGGCGCTGCTGGTGTCGGACGCGCTGGTCATCGCACAAGGTCAGCGCGGCTTCCACGTCACGCCGATCTCGCTGGAAGATTTCCGCGACATCACCGAGAACCGCGTGCTGCTCGAAACCCAGGCGTTGCGCCAGTCCATTGCGCTAGGCGACGACGACTGGGAAAGCGCCGTGCTCGCCGCCTTCCACCGCCTGAGCAAGGCCGAGCAGCGCCTGGCCGCCGACCCCGACACCCGCTTTGAAGAGTGGGAGCAGCGCAACCGCGAGTTCCACCGCGAACTGATCCGCGCCTGTCCCTCGCGCTGGCTGCATCACTTCCTGGGCATCCTGTACCAGCAGGCCGAGCGCTACCGCCGCCTGACCGTCACGCGCAAGCCCATCGCGCGCGACCTGGACGACGAACACAAAGGCATCCTGGACGCCACGCTGGCCCGCGATGCCGACCGCGCCTGTG
>Ga0075032_1000312_pt1 | contig 32002 bp, 28 predicted proteins | sample SynthPrep_1_END__FD_71386 | JGI IMG/M metagenome (GOLD analysis project Ga0075032, IMG submission 71386) | Synthetic microbial communities from Ohio, USA - SynthPrep_1_END_DS7_MetaG | ecosystem: Engineered > Bioreactor > Aerobic > Activated sludge | place: USA: Ohio, Columbus | collected 2014-04-10
GTCTTCCAGACCCAGCCGGCAGAACCAGCGATAGGCCAGGTTCAGGTGCACCTCTTCGCACAATCGCCGCTCGGAACGAATGCCATAGCAGTAGCCGACGACCAGCATGCGCACCATCAACTCCGGGTCAATCGAGGGGCGCCCGATGGGGCTATAGAAATCCGCCAGGTAGGCACGCAGATCACTGAGATCCAGGCACTGGTCGATGCTTCGCAGGAGATGTTGGGCCGGGACGTGATCTTCCAGATTGAACGAGTAGAACAGGCGCTGCTGTCCTCCCGGTAACTGTCCCATCATGCTGTTCGCCCCCACACTCGCTGACAAAGCAATTTTGCCAAGGGCATGGGGAGGCCGCTACTTTTTCAACAGAATCGGCCGACTCCTGCCTGTCGACAATGGCAGCAGCCGGCTAAAAGGGAACACAGAGAATAAATCTGTCCCTTGTCTGGTTGGTGTTCAATTAGTCGGCAATCAAACCGCGCGTTCTCCACCGCGCACGGACGAAGTCCTCGAAGACATAGTTGCCCTGCAGCGGCAGACCATCTGCGTGATCACAGACAATGATCTGCGGCTTAACGCCGGTTTCCTTGAATGTCGTGTCGCAGAATGTGGCCAGAGTAGTGAACATCTTCGATACAGCGTCTACGTCTTCATCGACCGTCTTGGTGGTCTTCCGATCCCCGCGTAGCTCATCGGCCTTGAAGGCTTCAGAATTGTCGGTGGAGGGGAAGTAGACTTGCGTCGGCTGATCCAAGAAAAGGATCGGCGGCACCTTGCACTTGGGATACGCGGCGAACTGGTAATGCAGTGCCATGAACAGCGTCAGGTGTGAGTACAGCCAGTTTGCACCGCTGCCCATGGAGCGCAGAAATACCTTTTTTACATGTCCCCCAGCAATGGGCTTTTCATGCCAGAGATCGAAGGTATCGACATCAAACTTCAGAGAGCCATTTTTGTAGGTCTCTTCGAAGTCGAAGTGCTTGCCGAACGCCTTCATTTTCTGGTTAATGTCGTTCCCCAGCGCCCAAAGCTTCGACTCGACGTCGAACTGGGCCATCTGCAGATCGTACTTTGCAACCTCCTTTTCCCAGAAGTCGACCATCCCCTTGGCTTCTGACGGTGGGTTCGCAATCCGCTTCTCAATGGCGAGCTCTAACTTGATCTTGGTCTTCTGAGCAGCACCATCCAAGGACTTCGACTTCTCAAGCCGGTCAGCTTCTTGATCAAGCGGCTTCAGTGCCTGCTCGACCAGTGCCAATTCCTTGCGAAGTTTTTTGAGTTCCGCATCGACTGCCCGGCGCTCCTCCCCAAAACCTTCGCGCGCATAGGTGGACACTTTGAGCTCGTCATTCAGCCAGTGAATCGCAGCCGACAACTTGTTCGCCTCATCCTCAGCCACATCCGACTGCGACGCACAAACGGGGCAGACCGCATGTTCAAGGTTGGCGGCCTTAGGGATTGGTAGCGCGGTTACCGAGTTGGCAAAACCTGTAGCCTGCTCAGTAGAGACTTTCAGCAGATAGCGGGTATTGAGCGCTTTTTGAATGCTGGCCATCAATTCAGCTTTGCGGTCGCGCAGTTCGTTACGTCGAGTTTCAAATGCATTGGACAGGCCATCCACTCTGACTGAAACGCCAGTGAGACGCTCCAGTGCTGGTTTAGGCTTCGTCCAGATTTCCTCAGCCGTGAGCTCCGTCAACGGCAGACCGGCCAAAGCCTCATACTCTTTTAGCAGGGTGTCGAACTCGGTGATGTAATCACCCTTGATCTTGTCCTGCTTCGGGATCTGGGCCTTGGCACGCTTGAGTTCGTACATGGCCTCGGTGCGCAGCTTCGCAAGGTCGAAGTAGTCCTCACCAACGATGTCCATGAAGATCTTGAAGTGATCGATGGCCTGATCGCGTTTGCGCTTTTCTTCGAAGCGGTAAAAGACCGCATGCCGGTTAGCCACCAGGTTCTGATGCTGCAGCATGAAAGACGGGAAACTACGAACAGAGGGCGTTGCACTCCATTTGCCAGTCATTTCCTGCTGCAGAGGATCGGTGTCGATGTTCTCCAGGGTGACACCGAAATACCGGCCCAGGCTCTTCAGAAAATCGGCCTTTGGCTGAAAGAAATTCGAGGCAAAGAAGGTGTCCACGTCCTCAATCATAGGAAGCACGTTGTCTACCGCTGGCCCGGAAATCTCCCGCAGAAAGCACCGGTTGCTAGCCGCTGCTCGCCCTACGACAACGGCCATGGTCGCAAAGCGAAGCACGGTGAAGAAGTACTTGGCCCGATCCGTGATGATGCCCTCAGGGATCGTGTCCTCCGAGCTTCCCAGACAGTAATCGAAGATATCAAGGATGGCGCTCTTACCCTTCGAGGACTTACCGGTGATGATGTTGAGACCTGGAGCCAGAGGTACGTGGTGAACGTCATTATCCTTGTCCACAACACCGAGGTAGCTTACGTAACACTTCATAGCGATTTCAGTCCCAACATCCTGTAGATAGAAACAACGTTCTCACCAGAAAGCACCATGGCCAGCTTCTGGCTGTACTTCAGCAACGATTTGTCCGAGTTGATGGATTGCGGCTTCTTGAGTGATCGCACCGACAGCTCGGGTGTGATCTCCAAACTGTTCTCAGCAGTCAGAATCAGCATGGCAGCGTTGGTGATGGGCTTAAACTCCTCCACGCGCATCGCCAGGCCGATAAGCCTCTCAGCATTTGAAGCCATGGTTCGGATCGAGCTGTCACGCCGAGCCCTGTTCAAGAAGGCATGCATCGGTTTGTAGGTGACGATGGGAAGGATCAGATAGCTGAGCAAAATATCCTTCTCAACCGGCTCCCAGTGCTGGTAGAAACTCTGAATGACAGGTGCCAGCGCAAAGGGCGTTCTGTGCAGGGTGTACAGGTGGTCAGAGACTTGCGTGGTCATCACCAGAGCCTCCAGTGAAACTCGTCATCCTCATCCTCAGGTTGTTCTCCTGCAAGCATGTGATAAATGCCATTACGGAACTCGGGCATCGTGTGTTCCAAGCCGCAAAACGAATCGGCGGGTAATCCGTTGCGCATAAGGAAGAACTTCATGGATCTAGTGCTTAGCTCGCTCGAGCAGGTGACTCCAACACAATCCACCATGGCTAGCTCACGGCCATACTGGTGTTGAGTCAGATGATTGCTGAGGTAGAGATCCACCATAGGCTTGAACAGCACACCGTCGGTGTATAGATCGGAGATCGTGGTCTGGGCGACTACCCTGTGCAGCGCCGCCCTCTTCAACTGCTGTTCGCCGCCGATTTCCAGAATTTTCTGCGCAAATCGCATGGGCCGAATTTCTTCAATGTCGATGTTCTTCTTGAGCGCCGCCATGTCCACCGAAGGAAAGGTTTTCGGGTGTTTCATGTACCGTTGTGTTAGCTCTGACAATTTGTCAGTAAAGGCTTGGTACGTGATCTGCCATCCATTGACCACAAGATCCGGGCTGCACATGAATCCCAACAACTCGTGGATGAAGGTCTGGTATTTAGAGGGTCGGATCGGCTTGAGGTGGCGGGTCTCATAGCCCTTCAGGCGCTGCTCCAGTGATTCAGCACCTGTCGTGATCTGCATCCGCTCCAATACTTCCATCAGTGCATCCCGGCGCTTAGGATCCATCACGTACTGTTGAAGCTTCTGAGATTTCGAGGGCTTGGCGGCCCCCTCCTCTAACTCCGGCTCGTTCGATACTTGATGGCCGGCGGTGGCCTGCGAGCCCGCAACGATACGCTCCATTATCGACAGCCGTTCTGCTGCAGAGGCCGCGTTCCATCCCTTGAGCAAGGTTTGCGCACCGAAATCCTGCGTCGTCAGCAGCACCAGGGTCTTGAAGGATGTGCGATCAAAATTCTCATGGAGCCAGTTTTTAAGGGTGTTCCAAAAATTGGCGTGACTGTCGGTGAGGTTGTCAGAGTAAAGCTTGACCTCGGTTTGGGTTTTGCCGGGAACAGTGACATCCCCCATGACTTCAAGCCACAGAGATTCATCGGGCGCTAGGTCGTAGCAGTACTCTACGGCGACGAGCAGCTGATACTGGAGCGCCTTGAATAGCAGAGTTGCGTCGAACGGCAGGGGAGCGGCGCCGGGTAGTGTCGTATTCAAGGATTGCGTCGTATCCATACATATTCCAATGGTGGGAATGCTTCCACGACCAACGACTCGCTAGCAGGCCGAGCATGCGCATCGCCTCGTGATACGTCAGCAAATCAACGCCGGGCACCACCCGGCGTTGGCGAAGAGCACATATCGATATTCCACTACTGTTTATAAATACAGTAATAAATATTCGATATATGCTAGCAGCACTCGCATTCTGTAGTCGCGAAAAGCCATTACTCCTATCCCAAGGAGGATTAGACCTTAGCCTTCCAATGCAGCCAGCTGAGGCAGCGGCGCACCACTGACAGCTTGCGATAGAAATTGTCGGCATCGGCCAGCCAACCTAATCGTTCACCAAGCGCATCCTTTTCCTCAACTACAGTGCGAGACTCCGGTGGCTCCGTCATCCGAGATCCGACCATGCCCCGTTGTGCCACAGTCAGGGCCGCGGTGACGCTCGATCTCCGGGCGGTGGCGACGAAAATACCCACCGTTCAAAAACGGTGCCGGCAGAGTATGAAGCATTACGCTCCCAGCCCGGCGTTGAACACCTGCCAGGCGTTGACCTCTAGCCCTAACTGCTGCAGAACCGAAATCGGTGGTGCCAGCAGGCAAGCGGCAGCGAAAAGAACAGGACAGACAATGATGCCCAGCAAGGCGCTTTTGGTAGAAGGAAAAGCGCCCCACTGGCTGAACATGCGTTGCAGTCGAATCAACATGACTTGTTTTTCTCGCCCCCAACCCAATGTTGAGCAAGCAATGGCACTTTGCCTTAGCTAATCAATGAGGATTAAAACGAATGGCTTGGTATCACGACATCGAAAACGTTCAAAGAACTGGCGATAAGTACAAAGAGAAATACACTAAAATTTGGAAGCCTGGCCAAAATCCCGATTTCCCCGGCATCTACAAGTGTCAAGTCTGCACCTTTGAGGACGTCATCAATCGGGAGTGCTCTTCGCTGCCTCCATGCAGCAACTGCAAGCCCGGATCTATGACATGGAAACTCTTGGTGCGTGCGATGGATGCCGGTGAGTAGAATCCAGCAAGCATGTAGCTAGGGAGGGGTTCTACCCCGTTTCCACGGACGGTTTGAAAAGGGCTGAAAACTTCAGATCTTGCCTGGCGACTCTACGACGCATTCGTGGGTTATGAAACCGCTCGATGTAGTCGAATAAATCCGCCCGTGCTTCATCACGAGTTCGATACGACTGATGGACAACGCGCTCCCGTTTGAGCTGACCGAAGAAGCCTTCACAGGCTGCGTTGTCGCCGCAATGCCCGACGGCACTCATGCTGCAGACCAGCGTGTTGCGATTCAGAAAGCGCTGGTAGTCGGTGCTGGTGAATTGGCTACCGCGATCCGAATGCAGGATTACTGACCAGTCACCCTGGCGCTGCCAGATTGCCATCTCCACTGCTCGGATCACCATTTGCCGATCCTGGCGGTGATGCATCGACCAACCGATCACCAGCTTGCTGTACAAGTCGAGCACCACACATAGGAAAAGCTTGCCTTCCAGTGTGGCTATTTCCGTGATGTCCGTGACCCACTTGCGCTCCGGCTCCTGCGCGGTGAAATCGCGCTCCAGCAGGTTTTTCACGCCTGCTGGACGGCCACTGGCGACTCTTCCAAAACCACGCCTCTTACGGCGTGGCCAGCCTTGAATTCGCTCAGCCGCCATCAGGCGAGCAACGCGGTTCAAGCTGACGATTTCGCCCTCGTCGAGCAAATCCTCATGCATGCGCGGTGCGCCGATCACGCCACGGCTGTCCTCATGAATCTCACGAATGCGCCTGACCAGACGTGCATTCTCTTGAGTTCGCGGGCTTGGATCACGATCCTGCCAGGCGTAATAGCCACTGGCAGAAACCTTCAGGCAACGGCACATCAGACGTACCGGGTACTCGTTGCGGCAGCGCTGGATCACCGTGTACCGCTCGATGACTCCCTGGCAAAGTACGCTGCCGCGTCTCTTAAAAAATCACGTTCCTTGGTCACCCGGGCCAACTCACGCTTGAGGCGGGCCAGCTCCTCATCTCGCGGACTACCTGTTCCGGGAAAGGCCTTTTCTGCGCCTGGCTGTGCCTCTCGAACCCAGCGTGTGAGCAGGTTCGGAGCCACACCAATCTCCAGGGCCACCTGTCGACAGCTCGCCCCTGAACGACGAACCAACTCGATGGCTTCCCGCTTGAACTCGGGGCTGTATTTCTTGCGCTTCATGAACACTCCTTCAGCTCGGTGTGAGCTTACTCGAAAGTGTCCGTGCTAATGGGGTAGAACCCGGAGTGGCTACCTGAAGGTAACCCCTACCCCGACAGCGGCCGACAGCTCGGCTGGCTATTTCGAAAGATCTTTAGTCCATGAGCCGCCAGTTTCTGTAGAGCTCCAACGTGATGAGGCACTCCGTTCTAGGCTATGGCGCAAGGCATCAGGGCCCAGGAGAAGCAGGGTCTTGTGCTGATTCTCAGCACTGGGTTTCTGGCCTTGCGTCCAGTACGACCAGCAATTGAAGTAAGGCTTTTCCCTGTCCTCGACGATGTCCGGACGCAAGCGCACGATGTCCGCAGGCTTCGGATGGGCCTTTTCCGTGGCTTGGGTGGGAATGGCATCGTTCAGCTGGGCGAGGAACTCTTTGGGAATCAGGTGGTGCCCACTTGAGCCATCCTCCTTGAGAACCTCCAAGAGATCACCGTACATATCGCCTAGATAATCCCGAATCCTATAGCCTGCCAGGACATCCAATCGGAAGAACCCTCGGGCCTTGCCTCGGGCCGTAAGCGTGAGCACGAAAGGCGTGTCCCGCGTTGAGAACAGGCAATCGAAGCTCGCCGCACCTGTTCTCACCAAAAACTGCTGCATGTCGCTACCGATAGCAATCATGCTGCGGTGAAGTTGCCTCAGCGAGGTCATTTCCATCTGATGAACTCTCCTTAATCAGGGGCTCATGATGATGGAGGGAAAATAGTAAAAGGGGGCAGATTTATTTGCTGGGATCGCTGGCTGCTTCTGGCCGTGAGCTGTCCTCTGACGTATGGGTATTGCCCATACGACACTCCTATCTCCTACGCGGGTAGTTAGTCGAGTAGGCATTGATTTTGGTCAATGGCACTTTGCCTGCCTACTGTGATATCTCTGTAATTTCGATCGACTAGCAGAAGGAAATGCAATATGTCCGGTTCAGGCGGTAGCTATTTGGGTCCAGATACCCCCAGCGATACTTGTGCGAGCCTTCGGTTCGACACTCAGCTTGCATCGCCGAAAGCTCAGGTGATTGCAGGGCTGCAGGTCGGTGATGTTCTCGACATTGCCTTTGGGCAAGGTGGCAACCAGGTCGTGGTTGCGTTGTGGAATGGCGTTGAGGCAGGTGGGATAGTCGATCCGCACCTGAACCAACTGCGTAACTGCATGAACCAGGGCGAACAGTTTCAGGCTCGTGTTCTGAGTATTACTGGTGGGCAGGTACGCGTTCGGGTTCACCACGTCTAATTGCGAGCAAGGAGAGCTCCATGATCACTATCGTAGGAGGCGTCTACCGTGAGCGTTGTATGCGCCCGGGTTGGGACGACATCTATGGCTCAGCAGGACGCGCAGCAGCGGCGATAGCTCGGTTTGGTGGGCACGTCGAATTGCATTCCAGCGTGGATAGCTCGACCCAGCTTGTTATGGATGCACGCGCAGCTGCGGAGGGCTTCAAGTTCAATGCTGTACCTGCTCAGGCGGGGGTGACCTTCGAGTACATTCATGGCCTGGCCAACCCAGATATTCGACGCGGTACCCATGCCAAATCGACATTGAAGGTCAGCGGAGAGAAGGTGCTTCGGTTCGGCATGATCGATGGAACTGCGGTAGTGAATGCCGATTTCGCGGTGTTCGATCCTCAGAACGCCGATGAGCCTGAATCCTTCCGTGCTAATGGGTCCTCAGCCAAACACCTGGCACTCGTCCTGAATCGCCACGAAGCAAACCTGCTTCTCCCTGGCTCCAGTGGACTGACTATCCAGCAGATCGCAGTGGCATTGGCCCAGCAGGAAGGCGCAGAAGTAGTCGTCATCAAAATGGGCCCGCTGGGTGCTCTTGTGTACGACAACGGTAAGATCTCCACGGTGCCGGCCTACCGTACCGAGCGCGTATGGAAGATCGGCTCCGGTGACACCTTCGCTGCTCACTTTGCACTGGGGTGGTTGGATAACGGCCTGTCGGCTCAGGATGCCGCCTCGATTGCGTCCATCGCTACCGCCTTCTACTGCGAAACCCAGGGCTTCCCCGACAAGGCTTTGCTGGCTGCATTCAATCCGAAGGCATTGCAGCCCTCTCAGCGATACCGCGATGGCTACGTACCGAAGGTCTATCTTGCTGGCCCGTTCTTCACGCTCGCAGAGCTGTGGATGGTCGGGCAGGCTCGCCGGGATCTAAAGGCTATGGGGCTAAGTGTCTTCTCTCCTTATCACGATGTCGGCCTGGGTTCCGCTGAAGATGTGGTTGAGAAAGACCTGGAAGGTGTCCGCGACTGCGATGTGCTTTTCGCGATTGGTGACGGCCTCGACTCGGGCACTATTTTCGAGATTGGTTACGCTCGAGCGTTGAACAAGCCTGTCGTTTTCTATGCGGAAAATGAGTCCGCCCAGGATAAGAAAATGATGGAGGGCTCCGACTGCGTCATCACTGATGACTACGTCAGCGCTATCTATCAGATGACCTGGGAGGCTGTGGAGCTATGAAGACAGGGTTGTTGTTGTCCGGAGGCATGGACTCCTTGACGCTTGCCTGGTGGAAACGGCCAGACATTGCATTCACCCTCAACTATGGCCAGTTGGCGGCTCAGGCTGAGATCGAGGCTTCACGCACGATCTGCCACGAGCTGAATATTCCTCACCATGTGATCGAGATCGACTGCCGACAACTGGGATCGGGGGACATGGCCGGAACGCAAGCCGACACTCTGGCTCCAGCTTCGGACTGGTGGCCATACCGAAACCAGATGCTGGTCACGCTAGGGGCAATGAAGGCGATTTCGTTTGGCGTAACACACCTATGGCTCGGAACTGTGAAGTCGGATGGCTTTCACAAAGATGGTTCGCCGGAGTTCATGGCTGCGATCAGCCATCTGCTCTCCCTACAGGAGGGCGGTATGGTGGTGGAGGCTCCTGCAATTGAGCTTTCAACGGCTGAACTCGTGCGTCAATCGGGCATTCCAGCTGGGCTCTTGGCCTGGGCACACAGCTGCCATAAATCCCACTTGGCATGCGGAAACTGCCGCGGCTGCAACAAGTACATGGAGGTCTTCCTAGAGGTCGGCTATGACCTGGATCGACCTGGCTGATCCTCTGCCCAGGAGTGCTCCTGAGCGTTACACCCCGATCGAGTGGGCGCTGGGCGAGACCTGCTCACTTCCATCTACCTCGGGTATGCCTGATCGGCCGTTCAGCGAGGTCATAGACGCGCGCGCGTCGCATCGCGAGTTCGGTTTTGTCGATGATCAGCAGCTCGGTGCTTTTTTCTGGCTGGCTTGCAGAACGCGAGGCGTGGGTGCTTCGGAACTTGGTTTCGATCTGGAGCATCGAGCTGCACCGTCCGCAGGTGCGATTCACCCGATCCATGTTGTCGTTAAGCGACCTGGCGATGACCGTTGGTGGTTGTACGTGCCCAGGAGTCACCGGCTCGCAGAGATCAAGCATGCGCCTGCCAAGCTCGCAGGCCTGTTCGATCTCAGCCTGCAGGTTCTGGCAGGTGATCAGGCAATCCGTTTCCTATTCCTCGCCGAGCCTGGTAAGACCCTGGGCAAGTACCAGAATGGCTGCAGCCTGATCTGGCGGGATGCAGGTGCACTGCTTGGAGTGATGGCTCTGGCGGCTACAGCTCAGGGGCTCAACTTCTGCCCGCTAGGTATCACGGGAGAGCCTTGGGCCAGTGGTTTAGCCGATGAGGGCAAGCTGGTCGGGGTTGGTCTTGCGCTTCTTGGTTCGGCCGCGAATAGCTGAGTCGGGATTATGGTGACCCATCCCCATGATGCTATGCACCGTGGAGGGGGACGACATCATTTCCAACCACATCAGTGCATCAAGCTCGGAGGCTCTGACGCCGAGCCCTTTGCTGAATCGGATGAACTGCTCCTCAAGCTCCAGATAGTTGCGCTCGACCGTTAGGTTGTCCTCAAAGAACTTACCCAAGAGGCCTGCCCGCAGGATGTGGATATCCAAGATTGCCACGTCGTCGGCGTCCAGCCAGTTACGGGCAACCCATGACGCGGTCTTGTAACCGATGCCGGGGATATCCAGCAGCCAGTCACGAAGTTCCTTTCCCGAGGAAAGGGGCGGCCGTTCAGCAGAAAGCTTCTGAAGCGCGGCGCTGAGATAGCGCGCCTTCTGCTTGGCGAACCGGTAGCGGACTTGGCGCCCGTCGATTGCGAGGGGCTCCTGCAGCCACTCAAGCAGGACTTCTTCTGCTGGGGGCTTCTCACCGAAAGCACCGCGCTCTCTTAGGTGATGGAAGGCAGCGATACCGACGTTGGCAGGAATGCCATGGCCACCCAGCAGACAGGCACCGACTTCCTCTTTCAGCGTGGCGCCGAGCTTGTAGTTGATTCGGTTGCCGGTGAGCCGGCGGGCATAAACCTGATACGCCCAATAGGCCGGCGTCGGGAATGCTTCCATAGCACCCCAAGGGACGCCTGGAAGAACCTCTGCCTCTGCTTGGGGGAGCTCGACATTGAAGACCACCTGATCCATGAAAATAGCACCAAGTTGCATTAGGCGGCCTCCTCGTCGTTGCCGTAGAGCTCTTGCATCCACTTCAGTAATTCGTGCCGCTCGATGGGATCCAAGCTCTCGATACGAGTGCGAAGCCTGGTTTGGCGGCGCTGAATGGTCTGGCGATCCCGGAAGGTCTCGCCCAGGTAGCGGGTGTCGTGCAGTCGACTAGGGGGTGAGAAGTTCATCCACACCACTTCCTCGCGCATCTCTACGTGGGTTTTTGCTGGAAAGCTCACTTTCCGCCACCCGACCAACTCTCGGTTGTAGAGATCACAGTCATAGCCCGACAGCATCACATTGCAAGGTAGTGCGACCAAGCAACGCAGTAGGCGGATGTGGTCAGCTTCGGTGTAGTCGCAGCGGTAGACCTTCTCGCGCCGGCGCGTTTCGGGAACGTAGGGCGGATCCACATACACTAGCTCGTCACCTTCGAATGCATAGCCTTCGAGGAAGGACACCGCGTCGACCTGATGGAGCTCGCAGGTTCCGGGGAGCTTAGACTGCCAAAGCTCGATGACCTTGGCGTCGAGATCTAAGCCGATGTTCCGCTGCGCAGCTTTCTTGTTGCGCATGACGGCACCACCACCAAGGTGGGACTCAATGTATGTCTGATGCGGTGGCATCAGATTGATCAAGCGCTGGTAGCACTTGCCTTTTCCGCCTGGATATCTCATACGGTCAGCATCGTCAGAAGTGACGATGATGTCAACGCTTGACGGCCGAACGGCTGATTAGCGCATAGTATGCAATAGCATTGTTTGTCGCCCTAAGGCCTCCAGCAGGCCGCCTGCACTACACGAGCATGCAAGGTCACCGGCAAAGAAAGATTGTCATGTCGTTGATCGCCAGTGATTGTGCCTTTTCCGATGTGGAGCACTACGGGGCGCTTGCGTCGTGAGGCGTGGGTGAGGCTCTAGACCTGTTTTGATCATTTCGCCTATGCCAGGCTTTGAGTCAAACGTATATTCTCTGTCATATAACAAAGCCAAGGAGGCGAGCTTGCGCATCTTCATTTCTTACAGCTGGGACTCTGAAGAACATAAGCAGTGGGTTCAGCAGTTGGCCGAAGATCTTATGGATTCGATGCCAGAGTTAGACGTTGAATATGATCAGCGTGGCATGGATCACCGCGTGGACCGTAATCAGTACATGGAGTCCGCTATTTTCGAGAGCGACGCGGTACTGGTGATCATCACCAAGAACTACACAGAAAAAGCTAATGCGCGCGAGGGTGGCGTTGGTCGAGAGACCGCAATGGCCGCAGAGCGCCATTGGAAGGACTCCGGCGGTAAGTCAAAAACGCGAATTCTAGCTATCAAGCGTGAATCAGATGCAGAGGTTCCTCGCTATTTGGTGGCGAGTCTCTATTTCGACTTCTCGCGTTCCGATGGCTATGACGACGCACTAGTCCAACTGAGAGGCCAGTTAGAATCCATTGGTGCCCGTTCGGACGAACAGCCCTCTACTCTAAAGCACATTCCGTCTGAAAGTGGACCAGATGAGGGCGATAGCTTCTCTTTCACGAGAACTGACGATCTGCTTGCGGGGTTTTACAAGGTTCGTGCACCGTTATGGCAAGTACAGGACTTTTCCGGGCAGCGTCGGGTTAAGTATGAACTATGGAGGGTTGATACACCCCATCCGCAGTTGCTATTGGTGCTGACGCAGAACATCAATATCCGACAAACACTAGAAGACTTCGTCTCCAAGGTTCGCAACCTTCCCAAAGACCTTCGAGGGTTCCGCGAGCTGACCATTCTTCGCCCTTCCCCTGGGAAGGTCGGCTACGTAACTGAGCAGCTTGAAGATCTTGGGCAACAAATTAGTGTTACCGAGCTCACGTTCAAGGACTACCTCAGTCGCTTCTGTGTTGACGCAGACTCATTGCTGCTCTCTGTTCCATTCAAGGAACCGTTCTACATAGATCAAACCTTGTACCGCGTAGGCAGGGGGGAGACTGAGAACATGGGGCCGGCGTTAGCGCACCTTGTTGGTACTGTTAGCCATGCCGATAGTGCACCCCTTTCTTTGCTAGTAGCATCTGGTGGGGCTGGCAAAACAACCCTTCTGCGTAGCCTTTCTGCCGAAATCAATGGAAAGCAGCATTCAAGGGTGATGGTGATTGAGGCGGACACACTTAAGAAGTTGCCAAAGGATCAATTGCGGCGTTCCCATGTATCATCTCTTTTTGAGCTCTGTGAGCTGCATTCTCTTGCACTGACCGCTGCAGCAGCGACACCCATGAGAGTGCCGTCAAGTCGAAATGTATTTGATCTGTTGCTCATCAGCGGCAGTCTGTTGATTCTGATTGATGGAATCGACGAACTACTGAGCATGATGTCATCGAGCTTTGAACTGGTGCCATTTGTAGAGTCCATCCAAGCGTTGAATGCAGAGCTAGGTCAAACGCGGGTGTTCTTAGCTGGGCGAGAGGACACCGTTGGTACAACAGTTGCCTCGTTACGCCGACATGGAGTGCCAATCTACAACTTGAAGGGATTCACCTCAGACGAGGTTGCTCAGTATGTCAAGAAACGGTTTGGAAAGCGCAGCTCAGAAGAGCGGCAGGGTATCGTAGATCGCATTCAGGAAACATTGCTGTCCGTTTCGGCTGCGATGGACGATGAAACTGTCCTTCCGTTTTTTGTGGACGCGCTCTGCGAGCTAGAAGAGGAAGTCAACAGTACGGGATCGCAGTTCAAAGTCGAAAGCGCCGTGAAGGAGAGAATGATCGAGGCTGGTTACCCGCACAATGTTAGAGCTGTGGACCTTCTTGTTTTTGCGATCATTGATCGAGAGCGCGAACGACAGGACTGGAAGCCGGCTGTAGCTCGACTAGTCGACGTCCTAAAGGAGTTTTCTAGTGCTCATTTTGGAACCGCACGGATTGATGAGTTTGCTGTTGTGGTGGAAACCTATCTCGCAGCAACAGCTATCAATTCCTCCGTAACTGAGATCTTCTGTAAGAATCCCTTGCTTGTAGTTGCGAGCGAAGTGGTTTCGTACAGATATGACTTTTTGCAGTCCTATTTCCTGGGGCTATGGCTGATTGAGCAGCTAGAGGAGCGTTCAATTTCCTCAGAGCTGTTCATGAAGCATTTCTCCCGATTGGCTACTGGGCAGGGCGCAGTTTTTGAGGAGCTGAGCCGCTTCTATGCTGCGAAGCCCCGTAAAGAGACACACGATCTACTTACGTACGCATACTCGTTCTTTAAGAAAATCGCTCTCAATTCAAAAACTGAGCCCGGATTTGCTGACTCGGCACGGTCGGCTTGCAGCTGCCTCCTTCATCTTTTCGCGGCAACAGGTGGGAAGGGGCTGAGTCGAAGCGCGTTCAGCGCAGCTATTTTCTCTATCGTTGGCGATGAGATAGCAGGAGAGCGCAAGCTCACTAAGGGGCTCTTTATCTCTGGTGATTTCCCATTGCTACACTTTGTCGATAGAGAGTTCTGGAATTGTAAGTTGGTTGGCTACGATTCGTTCCCCAAGTGCCGTTTTAGCAATGCGAAATTCTACTACAGCTCATTTGTCGCAATTCACGCCGAGAGCTGTTCGCCTACAATGAGCCCGGCTATTTTCGATTTTGATAGCTGTGATCTTGGTGAAATGACCACATCATTGCCTATGAGCGAGTCTAATGCTGGCTCGTTACTCACTCTTGATGAAATTAAGAGATTCTTTGGCTATTTCTTTGTGGGTGGTGGGTTTGCCACAAAGCCGCGGGGCGAATTATATAATTTTACAAAGCCGGGATTGACTGAGGAGTTTGTGGTAAAACTTATTCAGGCTGGGGTTCTTGAGGAGCATAAGGCGAAGGCGCAAATACGGTATAGTGTAGCTGCATCATTCATGCGCCCCATCCAAAAGCTTGTCAATGAAAATAATGTTAATAAACAGCTCCGTAATTTGTTTAAAGAGTATCTTGGTCGTTAAATTTTTATAGTAGGGTCGTCGTTTGGAAAAGTGCGCTTCTAAGTATTACAGGCTTTCTTGGTGCCCCCAATTCGGGTGAATTTATTTACAGGGGTGAGATATACAGGTTGCCTCTTCAGTTGAACGTGCTCATATTCGTAATCAAAAGATCTATAGTGGTCTACTAAACTTGGACACCCATTTAGGGCGAGAATGCTCGCCATAGAGAGTTGTCTGATGACCAAGCAACGTCGTTCCTTTACGTCCGTGTTCAAACGTGAAGCAGATTGGCTGGAATGGGAAATGCTGCGAGGTAATCAATCATCTGAACGCGTCCTTGCCTCATCAAGACCAACCCATCATCGGCGCTTCGTGAAGCGAGTACCGATGATGGGTTGGCTGTTTTCTATTTGCTTGAACTCGGGAGCACCAGCTGCCAGGAGCGCTTCAAGCTCATGATCGTTTCGATGAGTCTATTCCATGCCGCACATCTCTTGGATGGTAATCAGCGGAATGCCCTTTTGGCGGCGGAGCTCCATTGGATTGAAGTCGGGATCTCCGAGTGCAACGCCCGTACGTTTTGACATCACCCATAAAAGCATAGGCTCTACGTCATCTCTTTCCGCGAGCGAATCCATCCAGTCTTTGCACGGTGCAGATAGCGACCATCGATTGGAAAATGAGTCCTCGGAACAGTCTTCGCCTGCAGTATCCAAAAACGGATGTTCCCGAGGCAGGAGTGCGAACTGGACACCAATATCTATGGCCTTCTTCGAGTCATCAATCATGGAAAGCGCCAAGGCAATCCTTGCGTGTGAGCTGCTTTGACCTCGAAGAGCTGAGAGCGTCGTTGAGTTGCATGTCGTAGCCAACCTGCAACCGAGCGCTGCAAGCGCCGGCCCTGCAAGTTGTGGATCCAGATGATCGGACGCCGATTCAATGGCAGTCCATGGTACAAGCTCCAACTCCAGAGGATGATTCTGAATGCGCTTGAAGACGCACCAGGCTGCAGCATAGCGAACAGGGTATAGATTCTCCCCTGCCTGGCCTACGACGCGATTATCCACCAACGCCCGCTCTAACGTCTCCCAAACCCGTGGGTCTTCGGCAGCATTCAGTAGGTCAATGAGCTTTGCATGGAGTCCTACGTCGTCAGATGCATCTTCCCCGGCCTCTAAAAAGCTGATGATCGAGCCCACCGCCGAGGCCGGAAGTTGTTGAAACCGCGCAAGCGCATCTGCTGCAGCCCGGGCAACATCGAACTGTACTTCGCTGCGACCTTGCTGCTCTGGATGTCGGGTGTAGTCCCTAGTGTCACCCAACAGGTTCAGGAGCGTCGAAAGGCCATCCTCCCAACCCTGCCTGCCGATCACCATTGCCAAAGTTTTGCGTACTGGCGCGCTCTTGTCTGTTGCCATTTGCAGAATGCGTGCTCGCTGAGCATCGTCTGCGAATGGAGCAAGCAGAGTAATTGCCGTTCGCCGAACCTTGTAGTCCGAGTGGCCCAGAGCGGAACATATCGCGGAACTCGCCGCTGCTCCGCTGACTTTAACAAGGGCGGTAAGGGCGATCTTAGCGTCCGTTGAGTCATTTGAGTCCAGCCAGGCATTTGCAATCCCTGTGATATCGACTCCTTCCTGGGCAGATAACACCAGCAGACTACGTCCCAATGTCCGAGGACCGCTCGTAATCAGCTCTGTGGCTTCGCCCGGTTGTAGCGCGCGATATAGCTGCATCACCGCTGTATCTTCGAGATCAAGCTCGCTGGCCAGGGCGAGATTCACCGCCGTTCGGGCCTGGGGGCGCGCGGCGGCTAGAATGCGGCCGGCAGCCGCGGTCTTCTGCTTGCCGCGATACAGATCGGCGATATACGGTGCGAGTGTCGCCGCCCGAATGGCTGGAAGATGCGAAAAAATGCTGAGCAATATGGCCTCAGCTGCTGACTTACTAGTGGTCCCGAGACCGTCGCCCTCCAGCCAAGCCAGGGCGCGAATAGCTGCCTCAAGCGTATTGCCATTGGCGGTGGCTAACGCCGCAAGTACTTGGTCACGAGCGAAGATTAAACTCCGATCAGCGATTATTCCCAGACCCTCTGCCCTCAGGTGCTCGTTGTCACCTGCCATATCAAAGAACGCATTGAGCTCTTCGGGCCCAATCTCGTCTCGGCTGCGCCTCATCACTTCCGCCCATAAGGGCAGAAGCAGATCGTGTCTGGGGTGGAGCTCTATCCACTTGAAACCCTCCTGACGCCGCCGCGCACGCACGTACCCCTTCGCGTAATTGAAAGCAGACTGGCCCTCCTCTTCTGCACGATCGTGAATTGCACTCTGCTCGGTGTAGTCGAGCTCGCCTTGCCAAACTTGGCGACGTTGTTCGCAGGATGCTTCTAATGCAGTTTTGGCCGCAGAGTCCAAGGCCAAGATCTGGGACCACACGGTGTCGTAGGGGGGATTCGACCATCCTAGGGCGCACTCAGAGATCGCATCTGCGCTCATTACGAAATGGGAGACCCTAACGAGCACGTCTCCAGCCCTGATAAACGCTTCTGAGAAATCGATACCGAAAGCCCTAAGCCAAGGAAAAAGCTCATCCGCGCCATAGTCATCGGGTTCAAAAGGTAGGATAAATTCGATGAACCCTTTCACGACGCTCATCGTCGGATCCGCCGCCAGCACTGCTCGACGCTCTGCCTCCGTAATGGCTGGTGCGCGCCACCCGATATCGAATCCTTTGTTTCGTGGTCCACCTCGCTCAAGCCAATGCACGAGGTTGCCAAGAGGCGCTGCGCCGCTGAGATACTGGTTGGCGGTCTGCCAGGCTGAGCGGAATCTCCTTTCGTGGCCGACTGATTGAAGGAGGTCCTTAGTCAAATGGCCGTCAACAAATTCAACAATGCCGGCGTCGAGGACAACATTTCTATCCTGGATCTGGCGAGCTCCTGCCACCAATCTCAGTAATTCGTCGAGCCAGGACGAATCGGTGCTGACCAAATTGCATGCTGCCCTAGTCGCGGCGTTAAGAGCTTTCTCGGTAGCACGCGGGTGAGATCTGGCAAGGCTTTCGAGTGGCTCGACAACCTTGCTATGAGCCCTGTAGCCACCGTCAGCCCCCGTCTCGAACTGCGTCAGGGCAAGGTGCTCAGCCAAGTCGTCGAGCGCAATATCTTGGTCTTTGGCCCGGTCTAGTTCTCGCCGAAGATTGCAGAGTCGAGCAGGGTCAAGGCTCTGCGAACGGCGTAGCAATGCCCAAAGGACTGCTGCGCCCCGAACGCCGGGGTCTCCGAACCCCCTTACGTGATCCGACACAACTTGCTTTCGGCTGTCAGTCAACGCTCGGTCAATGAGTGTCCTGATGTCGACCTGCGCTGGCTTGGATACGTCCATCAGCTCGCGAGTGAAAGCGTCGATTTCAAGTGGAGTCCGTAATTCAGCGATCAGCCTCGACTCATGTTGCTGGGCCAGGTCTTGTCGCCAGGATCCGGCCTGCTTCAGCTTTCCATGGAGAATCGACTTTCTTGCTGACACATCGTAGGAACTGTCATCGATCGAAACGGTGCGATCTCTCCATACCGGTGCAGGCGACTCCCCTAATGCTTCACGGTACACCTCAGTCCGTGAGGTAATGATGAACTGCTTTTCAGAAGAAGCTTGGCGAACTAGGGCAGGAAGGCGGCTGATCCATTTTGACGCCCCCTCCTTGTCCAATCCGGATTGTCCCCATGGGTCTTCGAGATGGAACAGCATGCGACCTGGAGCCGACAGAGCTTCCTCGATCGCGGCAAGTCCTTCCGTTTCCCGCATCACTTTGTACGGTGGATTTGCCTGACGGCGCTCGTAAGCGAGGCTCTCGGCAGTCAGTGACTTTCCATAGCCTGACGGTCCGATCAGCAAGACTGCGCCCCGTCGATTCAAGCACTGCTCCGCTTCGATGCGGTTCGCCGGTTCCACGTAACGATCCAACTGCGGATTGGCATGGGGAAGACCTCCATGACCCTCGGCGATTTTCTCGATTTCGGCCTTTCGCAGTGGATCCGGAACCTCCAGGAAACGGTCTTCAACAAGACGCTTCAATCGATTGATGCATGCGTCTAGGTTTTGCATCGGGACATTTAGCTGCTGGGTGAGCAGCACCTCGATCTGACGATGAGTTTCCGTCAGCGTCATCTGTTCGATCAATGCAAATCGGCCCGAGAGCCGCTCTTTTTGTTGTGAGTCAAGATTGAGATTCGTCGGTAAAAACGTAGCTGAAGAGCGTTGAGACGGGACCTTTACCCGCCCTTTTGCCAGCACGCCGTCAACACACGTGTTCGTGATGAACACGTAATGGCGAGCAGGATCATTGAGCAAAAGCGCAGTAGCTCTGGAGCGTGTGGACGGTCCACGGGTACCTTTCACAGGCTTTTCGTTGACTACAGAAGCGAAATCCTTAGCGCTCCAGTGGCCTGCACCCTTGAATTTGATCTGGACGTGCAACTCCCCACCGCCGACGTTAAGACTGGCTTCGGCCAGGTCTGTGGCAACTGCCAGTTTCGCCATAACGTCGTCGTGGGACGCGGGCTCCACAATGATGCTGTCGGCACAAGCATCTGGTCCGAACATCAGTTCGAGAGCGACCCAGACAGTCACCAGTTTCTGGTAGTCGTACCCTTGATAGGAGGGGTTGGCACCTCCCGCGTCTTCAGCAATTTCCATCTTCTGTCCTCGTCGGCGTTACCGGCATATGGCGCCCTTCCGGTAGATCTATCTTACCGGCAGCCATGAACTTCGCCGCAAGCTCGCTCTTCGCAAGGCACGACGCGTTATTCACGGATCTGTGCTCAAGACTGGGGATGCATGTGATCCGATCAGGTGCGATGTCTCAATGCTTGCTGCCAGGCGCTGCTGGGCGAAAGTAGAGCTCCTTTTTCCACGGTGCCTACCGACGCAGAAGGCCAGCGCTCTGGCCGAGCTGCTGCCGCATAACTGGGTATCCACCGGCAGGGTGTAAAGGCCGATCACGGCAGTCCGCAATATGGGATCAGCAATCCGCTTGCCCAGTACTGATGATGGAGTCTTCTCGATTTCTCCCAGCATGCAAATGCGTGCCTACACTTCTTTCTAGCAGAGGAGATTGCAGCCCCATACGCTCAGGGAAGGCAATGCTTGGAATGTCGGCACCTGTGAACTGAGGTCGCCGGGTTAATCGTGAAGGAGATCATGTGGCACGCATTCGCCAACTAAGTATCAACAACTTCCGCGCCATTCGAGAGCTCGATTGGAATCCAGCGCCTGGTATCAATTGTCTGATTGGCCCAGGCGATAGCGGGAAATCCAGCATCCTCGATGCGATTGACCTCTGCCTTGGAGCGCGAAGAAGCATTTCGTTCGGCGACATGGACTTCCATGCCATGAACGTTGATATCCCCATCACCATCAGTGTGACTCTGGGCAACCTCTCCCCATCGCTGATGGACATCGACGTCTATGGCGATTTCCTGCGCGGTTTCAATCCGGCTACGGGGGTTCTCGAGGATGAGCCCGGCGTGGGGCTGGAAACCGTCATCACGCTACGTCTGCAAGTAGGCGCTGATCTGGAGCCATCATGGACGCTTTACTCAAACCGCGCTGCGCAGCAGCAGCTTGAGCGCTCTCTGCCATGGAAAGAGCGTACGGCCTTAGCACCGGCACGCATTGGTGGTTTTACGAACTCGAACCTGTCTTGGAGCCGCGGATCAGTACTTAACCGTCTAACTGATGAGAGAGTAGAGCTAGGCGCCGAGCTTGCTCTCGCTGCCAGGCAGGCAAGAGAGAACTTTGGTAACCAAGCCACTCAGCATCTAACTGATACCTTGGGCGTTGTTCAACGCACTGCACAGCAGCTCGGAATACCAGTAGGAGCGATGCCGAAGGCGCTTCTCGATGCTCACTCTGTATCCATTGGCGAGGGCGCCATCGCGTTGCATAACGAGGCGGGTATTCCACTTCGCTCTCTAGGTACTGGCTCTTCACGTCTATTAGTTGCGGGACTCCAGCGGGCTGCGGCCACAGTCGCGCCTGTTGCTCTGGTCGATGAGGTTGAGCATGGCCTGGAGCCGCACAGGCTGATGCGTTTCCTCGATTCGCTTGGTGCCAAGGACGCAACTGTGCCGCTGCAGGTTTTCATGACGACACATTCTCCTGTTGCTCTACGCGAGCTGTCGGGCAGTCAGTTGTTTGTTGTCCGGGCCCACGCCGGACGCCACTATGCGCTACCGGCAGGGAGCGCTGACGAAGTGCAAAGCACTCTGCGGGCTGACCCAGAGGTGTTTCTTGCCAAATCAGTCATCGTCTGTGAGGGGGCCAGCGAAGTTGGTTTCGCCCGAGGGCTAGACCAGATGTGGACCACCCTTGGCGCCACTTCATTCCTCGCCCATGGCGGTAGTTACTCGAATGCTGGCGGGGGTAGCCCGGATAACAGCCTTAAGCGTGGAACTGCGCTTCGTAAGCTTGGTTATCGTGTGCTGGTTTTTGTGGATGCGGACAAGCCAGCGGCTGAGGGGGTTATGGAGGCGTTCTTGGCTGTGGGTGGTGAGATCCTAACCTGGCGAGAGCGTCTAACCCTGGAGGATGAGATCTTCCGTTCCCTCAGTGAAACCGCACTCGACGCACTTCTGGTAAAAGCAGAAGAGGTCGTTGGTGCTGATCTGATGGATGAAAACATCCGAACCAGATCCAACGGGCAGGCGACGCTTGCGAGCATCCGGGCAGCCAGGCTCGTTTCAGGGTATCCGCGGGCCACGCGAGAGTTACTAGGCTCCGCCTCCCGTATCCGCAATAAAGGGTGGTTCAAGTCGCTGACCACCTACCAGGAGATGGCGAAAAATATCATTGGCCCGGATTTGGCCAACGCTGACCCTGATTTCAGAGCCAAAGTGGATCAGCTATGGACCTTCACAAGTGCCCCCTGAAATCGACCTCCTAACCATCGAGCGAGGATCGATAACCGCCCCGGCAGGTTGTGGGAAGACTCAGCTGATCGCGGACACCCTCATCGCACATACGCAGGATAAGCCCGTCCTCATCCTGACTCATACGAATGCCGGCGTTGCGGCTCTCCGTGCCCGCCTTAAACGCGCCGGCGTTCAAAATACCGCGTACCGGGTATCCACCATCGATGGCTTCTCCATGCGCCTGATCAGCAAATTCCCCGCGCGTAGCAGGCACAACCCGCAGATCCTTCAACTCAACAATCCCAGGGCGGACTATCCGGCGATTCGAGAAGCCGCCCGGCAGCTCTTGAACTCAGGTCATCTCGCACAACTAATCCGGGCTACCTACGCGAGGTTGCTGGTGGATGAGTACCAAGACTGCAATCTTCCTCAGCATGGAATCGTGACTGGGTTAGCCCAGCTGTTGCCTACCTGCGTTCTCGGCGACCCGATGCAGGCGATCTTCGGCTTCACAGGCCCATTAGTAAATTGGGAGGCAGATGTGCTGGCCCAGTTCCCGGTGGTCGGTGAATTGAGGACGCCCTGGCGTTGGCGCTTGGCTGGAACTGAGGATCTGGGGCAGTGGCTGCTCGCAATGCGATTGCAGCTCCAAGCTGGGCTGCCAGTGGATCTCCGTACAGGTCCACCACAGGTGCGATGGGTCGAGCTTTTTGCTGGAACCGAAGACGAGCAGCGTCGACAAGCGGCTAGAGCGGTTGCTCCGAACGCTAATGGTACCGTTCTCGTTATCGGGGATTCGATAAACGTAGCTGGCCGACTCCAGCTTACTAGCCAAACACCTGGTGCCATGGCTGTAGAGGCTGTTGATCTTCGTGATCTGGTCAGCTTCGCCAGACAATTTGATCTTCGTTCAGCAGATCCTTTGTCGCAGCTGATTGGGTTCGCTTCGAATGTGATGACAGGGGTAGGAGCGGCCAACCTGCAAGCTAGAGTGGCTAGCCTTCGAGCAGGTCGAGCCAGAACAGCTCCAACCCCAGCTGAAGCTGAGTGCGTTGCCTTTGCCGCGGGGCCAACGATGGGCTTGGCGCTACGAGTACTAAGCGCGCTTGCTGATCAGCCTGGCGCTCGTGTGTATCGAACAGAAATTCTGCACTGTTGCCGTTCTGCTATGCAGGCCGCAATGAACGGTACAACCGACTTCGTGACTGCGGCCATTGAGGCCCGTGAGCGCAACCGGCATCACGGTCGCCCGCTGGCCCGACGTGCTGTAGGCAGTACGCTGTTACTTAAGGGGCTTGAGGCGGATGTTTCCGTGATTCTGCAGCCGGAGAGGATGTCAGCCCAGAATCTCTACGTCGCTCTTACTCGCGGTGCAAGGCAGATTGTTGTGTGTTCCCCAACGCCGATTCTCGCTCTAGTTTGACAGTTGCTGCGATACCGCCGCAGCACGATAAGGTTTGGGTGCGAGTGGATACCATGACCGCTCCATGCTTGCAGACCACGGATCTCAGTACATCCAGGATGTCTTTGGTAGCAGCTAGGCGATTGCTCGAGGGGCGGGAGCCCGAAATAAACAGGGCCCCGAAAGGAGCCCTGATTAGCAGCTAGGCAGCTTACTACTGGAGCCAGCTGTTGACGGTGTCTGCACCGTACTGCTGCTTCCACGCTTTCAGGGTTTTGTGGTTGCCGCCCTTGGTTTCGATGACCTCACCAGTGCTTGGGTTCTTGAAGGTCTTGATCTGACGCTCACGGCGAGTGCCGCGCTTCACAGGTGCCGCACTGGTGGATGCCTGGGGGTCGAGCAGAGCAATGATGCCGCGCAGGCCAATGTTGTACTCAGCCATGAGTGCTCTGAGTTTCTCTTCAAACTCGATTTCTTTCTGAAGCGCCTTGTCGTTTTTGAGCGATTCGAGTTGCTTCAGCTGGGCCGCGAGCTCGGCCTCCAGCGCTTTGAGTTCAGCGATCTTGGACATATACACCCCGGTTTGTCTGGTACAACGAGTTTACCTCGATATGAGCATTGGGAAATCTCCGGCGCTGCAGGTGGAACGCTAGGGCGTTGCCTGCAGGCCAACCAGATTTGTTAGCAGATGGCCGAGTAGCGACGGCCCATCAACCAAGCCATCACCCACACCAACGACCCGATGTGGAACGCGATAGTCAGCGGCTCTACTGCCTCGGTAGGGCCCATTATGGCGATTACGAAGATGCTGACCTCTACCAGAGCCAGTCGGTTAAGGAATCGGCGAAAAGGTTGTTGCATTCGCATAGCCTCGGTTACTGAGAAGGGAGTAATCAGGCTAAGCGTCTGAATTTGAGATTTGGGCCGGGTTTGTACCCAGAATGGGGTCAGACTCTGGCGCATTGATAGATCCCGGGCTGGCTATCTCGGCTTCGGCTTGGGGACTGCACGCTTGATTGAGATGGGCGAGTGGTCCCGGAGTGGCCACGCAGCGTTCAGTGAACCACCGATCTGGTTACTTAGTGATCAATTATCTATCGCGAGATAATTGCACATAATTCAAGTATTTCGCGGCCTGCAGAGGGGTTAGCAGTAACCGTTCGGCAAAGACATCTGGTCGGCGAGGCTGCCTTCGGCTCGGCATTAGCGGAGTGCCCCGTCATAATGGACGACGATCTGCCCTCGTCGTTGCGTAGGAGTATCCCATCATGATCTGTCCAATCGAAACTCGGGCTATCACGGTTCACGTGCCGGTGCAGCTGGCTGAGAGAGTCGATCAGTTGGCCGCACGTGTGGGCCGCTCCAAGAACTGGATTGTCAGGCAAGCCTTGGTCGCGTGGATTGAACAGGAAGAAGAGCGCGGCCACCTAACCCGCGCGGCCTTGGCCGATGTGGACGCCGGCCGCGTGATCGATCACCAAACAGTTCTGGCCTGGACCGACAGCCTTAGCACCGATACACCGCTGCCAGTGCCTTGCTGAAGGTCATTTGAACAGGCGAACAAGGCTGCTCGTCTACTGCCAGTTGAGCAATTAGTAGTCATGCAATCAGTGGTCGCCGTCAGTTCGGTGCAGGTACGGCATGTGTGGCGAGAGCATCTTGCACATTTCGCCGCGCGCCACCGATGTGGCAGTAGCTCCGCAACTTCACTTGCCCGCTGCGTCGGCAGGCGCGTGAGCACGTCCTTCAGGTAGGTGTACGGATCGGTTAGCACACATTTATAGACCGTGTGCCTAGCCTATGGTCTGCCTCCAGTCCTGTCCTGAATCTGTTGCTCCTAACTGAAACGATGGGCTTGATGCTTTCAGGCCAAACTATGTTTTCTCACCAGTCGGAACACTCGGGAGAAGCGTCTGTGAAGGCCAGTAGCGAGTATGGGATCGCTGGCATGACGTCCTGAGGAGCAGCACAAACTGGTCTGCTCCCGCTCTACTGCTTCCTGTTAGTCATGTAGTTAAAACGATAAGTTAGGATTGGGGTGAAACGGGCGGATTTAGGACAAGAGTTTTTGTTTCTTTAGTGAGAGCAATAACGCACGGGTTCTTGGGTATTGGTTGGCTTTCTGAAGACAGACAAAAAGGGAGGGAACCAATGTATAGATGCTATACGTTATGTTGTCATTCTTCGGGCGTTCAGAAAGTGTTTGCGCTAAGGCATTGAGAACTTTTTTCTCTAGCTCTATGTCTCTTTCAGTCCAATTTATCTTTGAGTGATTTCCAGTTCGACCGGTAGGTAGTTCAGAGTTCTTATTAGTTAACCAGGACTTATCGTTGCGATAGAGCCAGGCATATAATTTAGGGTCCTGAGCGCGAATGGTACTGGTGCTTGAATTTGGGCTGCTATTTGAAAGTGCTGTCCATTTTTTTCGATGCTCAAGCAAATTCATCTTTAACTTGGCGGCGGTCCAAGAGTCCTTTATCTGTGGTTCGGCTCTTAGCAATTTGTTGACGGTAGAAATGGTGATGCGGAATTTAGTGCAAATTGTATTCTTCGACGTTCCATTACTGAGCAACCTCAATATTTGGGCTCTGATGGTTGGCTTGAGAGTTTTGGGCCTGAGCTGCTTAGGTTGCTTGGTTTCGGTCTGCTTCGGTTTTGGTTGGTCCTTGGAGAGCGGTTGTGTTGCATCCGGCAGGTTTCGCTCCTGAATTACAGTGAGGTGATCATAGGCGTCTACGAACGCATCCACTGTTCCAAACAGCCACGTGATCATCACCAAATGCTTGAGTGGGTGGCTGTGACCACGCGGAGGCCGCATGAGCTGCTGAATGTAGGTTAATGCCTTCTGCTCCGTGGTCGGTAGGGAGGTAAGCGGATGGAAGGGTTGTAGCAGCGAGGAGTGCTGAGCAAATGAGGCTGCAGCTTGTTGCGAGGCGTACCCCAGGTCGGCTATGGCGTTGCGATAGACCGATCGGACATGGAGAGGATTAAAGGTTTTGATGGTCCCAAGTGAAGCGAGGTCAAGGGTGGCATCAGCTAGCTGTTTCACGGCCATCAGCGTGAGGGAATTGAAGTCTTTGGCTGGTCGGGGGATCAGCTCTGCCTGATCTGGCAGCGCCAATTGGAATCGGCCTGCCCATCTCCGATTAAGAGTGCTTTCCTGAAGCCATATCTTGTGAATGGGGCAGATTAGAACGCCTGGAAACTGGTGAGAAAGATGCCAGTACGCAACGCCATGGCGGCTAATGTCCATCTCTATACAACCGCTACAGGCTTTTAAGGGGTGCTCCGCTCCAAAGCGCCCTGTAATAAGACCCAGTCGATATTTAATCGAACCTGGACTATTTCCCTTCAGCATCTGCATTGCTGTCTGAATTCGTGAATGGGATTGGAAAGGCATGAAAAGCGGGAATATTGTGCGCCTGTAGATTATTGAGTCAGCATCACCCCATTTCGCACGGATATTAGAGTGAAGCGTATCCAGACTGTGTGGAAAATCATGTTTAGTAGATTGACTGCGTGAATTGAATAGCATGTGAAGGGTGGCTGTAGGATTGAGGTTTCCCCAAGCTGCGTGTTGGCGGCTGCAGATGCTGAAGAAAGTTTCGTCCTTAAGCCACTTCAAGATTATTTCTGGTCGTTCGGGGTCAGAGTAAATGGCGCAGGTAGACATATATCAATCACGTGAGATGAGGTGATTGATATTAGTAGGTCTACACAGGCCGGAAAGACCCAAGCGAGATAAAGCCGGAGATGCAAATAGCGATTCGTTTTAGAGCGTGGCCGGCATGCAAAAAATTGCCGGCATTAATGGCTGTATGCAACGTTCGGATATAGCTTTGAATAATACAGGTTGTAGGTTTGCTGCGCCCTATTTCGAGTGCTTAGTTAGCCCAGCTTTTTCTATTGTCAGCCCCGATTTTATAGCTGTACCATGGCCAGCTTAGTCATGACGAAGTAGATACGACGTAGTGGCATCCCTTGCTTAGGGGAACTAGGCATTGCGCCGTACAGGCATAAGTAAGTCTGGCAATCGGAAGGGAAGAGAAAAATGACACCTAGCTAGATATAGGGGGGCTAAGAGTCAGATAGACAAAGGCCCAAGTGCTACCTTGGGCCTCCGTGGGAAAGTCAGATTTGGTCCCTGACGAATTCCATTGTCTATCCGCTTCGTGCGGGGCGTCAAGCCCTGTACAGCTCCGTTCATCCTCAAAAAAGTTTTTATCGTGAGCAGCGAGGTGAAAGTGTGCCCGCTTGCTTGAGAGTGATGATTTGTCTCTGCACAGGCTCATTTCGAAAGTGACGGCTTGTAGAGCGACGAATGCAATGGAAGTTCTGAGATGAATAATCTTCAGCAAAAATACGATGACATGGTAAGCAGGCAAGGGAGCTTTAAGTGGGGGGATATCTACACCCCCTGCACCTTGGCTGTACCAAAGGAAGCCCCCAAAGGCTCCCGTATAAGCAGACTGAATAGCCGGTCGCTCGGCCGAACGATACATGCGCTTTCGACGCCTGAGCGTGTATTTGTACAGTTCGCACTTTACAACCCCGCACTTATTGATATCCATGAACAGAAGATGCTGTCCCCTGTACCGACAGTTCATCCTCTGCGTGGACACCCGTTGGCGACGGAGTCATTTCCGCCACCGTTATCAGGAACCTTGGCGGTAGCAAAAGCTATCGGACTTGAGCACCACACCATTGTCTATGAGTACCCAAATGGAGAGCGGAAGAGGAAGCCGTTCCCATATCAGGGAGATCTCCTGCTGTACCTCATAGATAAATCAGGCAGTCCAATCGCAGTAAATTGGTCCGTAAAGGATACCAAAGAAGCATTTTCAGAACGGCGAAGCAAAAAGGCTAAAACGCCTGCTCAGCAGAAAAAAGATCGGGACTACGCAAATATGCGAGCCCTGCTTGAGTCGGAATATTATGCAAGTGGAGGCATACGGACGCACCAAGTATCTCTTGATATGCTGGACGCAGCAGTAATTGCAAATCTAGATCTTTTATTTGGCATGCATGGCCTTCAATCAACACATGATCCGCAGCTTATGGACGACTTTAGCGCTGCGGTGCAATGTGCTTATGTCGAAGGAGTGCCTGTAGCGCAAACTGCTATTAAATATGGTTCACGTTGGGGCTGCCGAGATCAATTTATAGCAAGAATTTACCAAGATATTTGGGTTCGTAAGCTTGCTGTTGATATGTACAAGCCGATTCTTATAGATCACCCGCTTAACTATGAGGAGAAGGATCTTCTAGTTGCCTTTGGAGGTCTTTTTGAGGGCTTCAGCGGATGATGATCGGGGCGAGAATAATTGCACATGAAGGTTTTCAGTGCTTGGCTAAAGGTGTCGTTTATCACTTTCTTCATAGTGATTCAGATTCAAATCGAGTGAAGCTTGTTCATTTTAATTATGCATCTACCGACATAACGGCCGATCTCTTGATGCTCCCTCAGAATATATTTGAGGAGGCCTTGGAGAATAAAGCGTTAGTGGAGGATGGTCGTGATGACTACCCGCCATGGCTGAAGAATATCCAGGGATATTCAATTTCATTTTTGGAGGATCGGCGTTCCTCTACCAAGGAAAACTATAATCAAAAAGTCGACCGTAGGTTCATGGCGATCTCTGAGCTTGTAGGTAAGTATCGAGAAATATTGAGTAGTGATAACCCCGGCGCAATCATAAACAGACATGCTAAATCTCAGCGACCGCAACAAAATGCAATTCGACTGAGACTTTGGTTTTATAGCTATATTGTATTTGGATTCAATAAGTGGGCGCTAATGCCATTATTTCATCGTATTGGTGGCTGGAATCGCGAAGAAAATTCTAGTGCTAAGCATGGAAGACCTCACCGTAAAGGTCAGCGATATGGTTACAACTGCACTCCTGTAATGAAGGAAAAGATTCTTAATGGGCTTTTAGCATATAAAGATACGGCTGGTACAAAGACAAAGCTATACAGTGACATTTTAGTTAAAAAATTTGGCTGCGAAATAAAGGTTGTGAAAGGTGTTAGAACCTTCGTTCAACCGAATGGCGAGCCGTTCCCATCTTTTGGCCAGATGAAGTATTGGGCCAAACAAATGATTGGGCCAAAGAATCTAGCGCTCGAGCTCAATGGGAAACACAAGGCAAGATCTCAATCAGGTTCTGCAGGAAGCTTTGCAGAACGTTTGTCGAATTTATGTCAGCGGGTTGAGTTTGATGGGTATTACATCTCTGAGAAGCTGTCAGGCATTACGGAAGGAAGCGCCGTAGATGGCTTTTGTGTGGTACGGGCCGTCTGCGGCCTATCTGGTGCTGTAGTGGGTATCGGCTTCGCAGAAGGTAGAGAAACCATGGAGGCCTACAAGATGGCACTGTTTTCCATGGCGCTTGATAAGGTGAAGTTTTGCGAACTATTCGGACTTAACATTAGCTCTGAAGAGTGGCCCTGCTATGGGTTGGCTGGTGGAGTCATTTTCGACCGGGGGCCTGGCGCAACATATGGCAGTGAGCCCGAAATTAATTGGTTGGGAAGCATCGAGCTTACTCCAACATTCTCTGGGCAATCCAAAGCCACCGTTGAATCATCTCACCCAAGAGATAAAAAGAGCTTGGAACAACCGACGTATTTTCATAGCAAATTGAATTTTGTGTTAATGGCAAGGCGAGAGATTTTACAGGTTCTAGCCGACAACCAATCTTCAGACGCGAGCGGTCGGATAACGGAAGAGATGATTATCAATAGGGTGAAGCCAACACCCCACGGCATTTGGAACTTTCTGGATAGTCGTGGTCGTAACAGCTCTATAGCAATGCCGTTCGATGAGGCAGTTAGGACTTTCTTGACGGAGCATCCAGTAACTATAAGAAAGGACGCCGTGTATTTTTATGGTCGAAAGTATAGGTCTGCGGCACTTATAGACACGCACGTATTCGATAGAGTTGCGAGGTCTGGTTCTATTAAGACTACAGTGTTTGCCATCACTATGTGTGTGCGCCATATTTGGATAGAGCTAGATGGCTTGCTTTATGAGTTGGATTTCATGAGCACTGCAGCAACCCCAGAAGGTACTGTCGACATCTCGCTATCTGTTCTAAAAGAGATTGATAAAATACGCCGCGAAGCTGCTACCGATCATCGCGATGAGATACCTGCTATTCAGCAGGAATATCGCGACCGCTTTAAAAAAGACACAGGTGTAGAATCGGATAGCGGTCAGCGCAAAAAAGGAAGACCAACCAAAGATAGTGCCGCTCGACGCGACATCGATGACTTCAATCGCTTCAGAGGTAAGGCGAAGTGAACGAAAGTATTGGTTCCAGGTTTGACGGCTGCCTAGACATAGAAGCTATTAGGCAGAGAATTACGGTTAGACCTGATCCCGTTATAGACTTGGCTAGCAAAGACGCATTGGTTGCTGCGCAAATCTTGTTGGAGGCTTTGGAGCAGATATATCTACCAAATGATTTCTCGCTCTCCTTTATCAAGGAAATGTCTGCAAAAGCGGCCTTGCACAGCCAATGGTTATTCTCAAGCCAGGTGGATTACATTTCGCGGTTTTATAATCCGCCTGATGTCGAGGTTAAACCAGTCTGCTTGACAGGTCTGGCTGGTGTTGGAAAGAGCCAAACCATTGCTGCTTTACGGAAAGTACTACCTGCACCTATCGATTTCGCATGCGATCATTTCCATGGGAACCTCAAGCTGTTTTCACATTGGTATGTAAGTGCTAGAGGTAAAGCTGGTGGCAGACAATTGTTGGCGGACTTTGTAGGTGCCGCTGGAGGTAACGCTGCGAAGCTACTTGTTGAATGTCGGCGTCGTGCAAACAGAGATGGAGTTTCGCTACTGCTGCTGGATGAGACCCAGCACATAAATACAGGGCAGGGTGCTTCTAGAGTCACAGAAATGCTGCTTACGATGGCGGCGATTGGCCCGCCGATGATTTACGTTTCCAACTACAGCCTTTTGCACAAGCTGCAAGGGCGTAATAGCGAAGACAAGCAACGTCTGCTTTCGGAGCCGTGGATCATGCTCCCGGACGACCATGATAGTGAGAGTTGGAGGGGGTACATCGCTGAATGTATTAGAGTCGCGGGCGGTTCTATTAAAGGGTCGGTTGATGATTTCTCCCAAGAAATATATCGCTCTACTTTTGGTATTAAGCGACTAGTCGTCCAACTCTTGAAGCATGCCTATATCGCTGCGCGTGGGGCCGGGCGGGATCGCTTCGAGCTGGCCGACCTCACCAAAGCCTACCAGTGCGTTGCCTACGCAGCGAACAAGGAGGACGTCGAGGTCCTGCACATCCAGGCCCTACAGCGCCGGAGCTCCCGTCGCCGGTTGGATTTGCTATGCCCGTTTGAGCTTCCCGCTTCCTTGAAGTCAAACATAGTGGCTTTTACGCGGAATGATCGTGAGACCCGAGTCATTAACAAGGTTTTCGTTTCATCACTCACGGCGGGTGAGCGAGAGGCCCTGGAGGAGATTCAGCCGGCAGCGGCAAAAGCTTCCCGGCCCAAAGCGCCACGTAAACCATCCTTGCCCAAGCCCTCGATGGACGACCTTGAGAAAGCTTTTCTTGAGGACTTGGTGACGACCCCGCTACCAAAGCCTAAGAAGCCCTAGAACGCAGGCATAGCAGGCTGCGACAGTTTTTATTTGCTAACACTTGCCCATTGGGCTCGCTTGGCCAAGGTTGCGACAGTTTTGCGTTTTTCTTCCATCGCTCTGGAGCCCGCGAATCATGCGGGGGTGGTGCGACAGTTTTTATTTTCTAAATCCAGGTGTGTAGAAAGTAGAAAGGCCCCGCGGGGCCTTTTTGCTTAACCGGGTTCGCAGGCCCGCTCCTGCGTGGCGGCTTCGGCGAACAGGGCGAAGGTGGTCTCTGCCGCCGCCAGCATC
>Ga0075032_1000322_pt1 | contig 31250 bp, 25 predicted proteins | sample SynthPrep_1_END__FD_71386 | JGI IMG/M metagenome (GOLD analysis project Ga0075032, IMG submission 71386) | Synthetic microbial communities from Ohio, USA - SynthPrep_1_END_DS7_MetaG | ecosystem: Engineered > Bioreactor > Aerobic > Activated sludge | place: USA: Ohio, Columbus | collected 2014-04-10
CGGGCCAACGAATACGGTGTCACCGATGCCGGTGCCTTTGAGGAACTCTTCAGCGCGCTTGGCGATGGAGCGCGGGTCGCGGTCGTAGCCTTGCATGGTGCTCGGCTCGATGATGTCGCAAACCAGGATCAGGGTCGGCTCTTCGGTGAACGGATCCAGAACGGCGGTATCGTCTACCGGCATCAGGATCATGTCGGAGGCTTCGATGCCTTTCCAGCCATGGATGGACGAGCCGTCGAACATCTTGCCGTGCTCGAAGAAATCTTCGTCCAGGGCGTCACGGGCCGGCATGGTCACGTGGTGCTGCTTGCCCTTGGTGTCGGTGAAGCGCAGGTCTACCCACTTCACGTCGTGTTCTTTGATCAGTTGAACAGCCTTAGACATGTTGTCCTCCAGATGGAAAAGGCTCTTGTCGATGAGCCCCGATATGTACGGTGAAGCCCGGCGGGATAGTCCTTCAGGGCGACCTGCCTCACAAGGGAGCAAATTGCATGCCAGTGCCCTGTAATGGGCAGAGGCCGCGGAACTCAGGCACTGCGCCGCCTGCGTAGCAATTTCGCGCAGATATTTGCACCATTTGAGGGCTGCAAATTATCGGAAGGATCCATTTTGGTGCACTGGTTGGGTCGTGCAGTATTTTTGGTCAAAGCTTGAGCAATTTCCGCTATAATCCGCGCCCCTGTTTTTTCGTCCCCTCGGGTGGGCGCCTTATTCATGAAGCTGATCGTCAAAGTTTTCCCGGAAATCACCATCAAGAGTCGCCCGGTGCGCAAGCAGTTCATCCGCCAGTTGGGGAAGAACATCCGCTCCGTGCTGCGCGACCTCGACCCTGAATTGAAGGTCACGGGTGTCTGGGACAACCTCGAAGTGGAGACGCTGATCGACGATCCCAGGCTGCTCGCCGAGATGACCGAGCGTCTGCGCTGCACACCGGGCATCGGTCTGTTCCTCGAGGTCAACGAATACCCGCTGGGCGATCTGGACGACATCACCGAACACTGCAAGCGTCACTACGCCGACCAGTTGCCAGGCAGGATCTTCGCCGTGCGCTGCAAGCGCGGCGGCAAGCATGCATTCTCCTCCATCGATGTCGAGCGCCATGTCGGCAGTCGCCTGCGCCAGGAGTGCGGCGCCGCCGGCATCGACCTGAAGAAGCCGGAAGTCGAAGTGCGCATGGAGATTCGCGACCAGCGCCTGTTCGTCGTACACCATCGCCATGAAGGCCTCGGCGGCTACCCGCTGGGCTCGCTGGAGCAGACTCTGGTACTGATGAGCGGCGGCTTCGATTCCACCGTGGCGGCCTACCAGATGATGCGCCGCGGCCTGGTCACTCACTTCTGCTTCTTCAACCTGGGTGGGCGTGCCCACGAGCTGGGCGTGATGGAAGTGGCGCATTACCTGTGGCAGAAGTTCGGCCGCTCGCAGCGCGTGTTGTTCGTCAGCGTGCCGTTCGAGGAAGTGGTCGGCGAGATTCTCGGCAAGGTCGACAACAGCCAGATGGGCGTTATCCTCAAGCGCATGATGCTGCGCGCCGCCACTCGCGTCGCCGAACGCCTGGAGATCGAAGCGCTGGTGACCGGCGAGGCGATCAGCCAGGTATCGAGCCAGACGCTGACCAACCTGACGGTGATCGATTCGGCCACCGACATGCTGGTGATGCGCCCGCTGATCGCCAGCCACAAGCAGGACATCATCGACACCGCGACGCAGATCGGTACCGCCGAGTTCGCCAAGAACATGCCCGAGTACTGCGGCGTGATCTCGGTCAACCCGACCACCCGTGCCCGGGGTTACCGCGTGGAAAAGGAAGAGGCCCAGTTCGACATGGCCATCCTCGACCGCGCGCTGGAGCGCGCCACCCAGTTGCCCATCGACCGCGTCATCGACGAGCTGGGCAAGGACGTGCAGGTCGAGGAGGTGCGCGAAGCCCTGGCCGGTCAGATCGTCATCGACATCCGTCACCCCGATGCCGCCGAAGACGAGCCGTTGCAGGTGCCGGGCGTGGAAGTCCAGGCGCTGCCGTTCTACGCACTGAACAACCGATTCAAGGAACTGGACGAGAATCGCCAGTACCTGCTGTATTGCGACAAGGGCGTCATGAGTCGCCTGCATGCCCATCACCTGCTGAGCGAGGGACATGCCAATGTGCGCGTTTATCGTCCGGCATAGAATGCCGGGGCTCAATGGCGGCAGTATCCGCCATCGCCCTCCCGACCTCGGGCGCCTCTGAAAACTGCCTGCGTTGTCATCGCCGGGTTGAAAAGAGGTTCCAGGGTCGAGCGCGACTCGGATCGTTCCTCGCCTGTTTTCGCCCTGCACCGACTGCCTCGCCAACGTTTTTAGAGACACCCTGTCTGGTTCGCTGAGCCCGTTTTCTTCATATTCGTCGTCCAGGCTGGACGACACACCGAATCCTCTGATCGAGATACACACAGTGATCGAAAAACTGCGCAACATCGCCATCATCGCCCACGTCGACCATGGCAAGACCACCCTCGTCGACAAACTGCTGCGTCTGTCCGGCACCCTCGACCGCAAAGAAGCGGAAAACGAGCGTGTGATGGACTCCAATGACCAGGAGAAAGAGCGCGGCATTACCATTCTGGCCAAGAACACCGCTCTGAAGTGGGGCGACTACAACATCAACATCGTCGACACCCCCGGACACGCCGACTTCGGTGGCGAGGTCGAGCGCGTGATGAGCATGGTCGACTCCGTGCTGCTGGTGGTCGACGCCCAGGACGGCCCGATGCCGCAAACCCGCTTCGTGACCCAGAAGGCGTTCAAGGCCGGCCTGCGTCCGATCGTCGTGGTGAACAAGATCGACCGTCCGGGCGCGCGTCCTGACTGGGTCATCGACCAGATCTTCGATCTGTTCGACAACCTCGGTGCCACCGACGAGCAACTGGACTTCCCGATCGTCTATGCCTCGGCCCTGAACGGCATCGCCGGCATGGATCACGAGAAGATGGACGACAACATGGACGCCCTGTTCCAGGCCATCGTCGACCACGTACCGGCTCCGGTCGTCGACGTCACCGGCCCGTTCCAGATGCAGATCTCCCAGCTGGACTACAACAGCTTCCTCGGTGTGATCGGTATCGGCCGCATCGCCCGTGGCACCATCAAGGCCAACAGCCCGGTCACTGCCATTGGCGCCGACGGCAAGCGTCGCAACGGCCGTATCCTCAAGATCATGGGCCACTCCGGCCTGCAGCGCGTCGAAGTGCAGGAAGCCACCGCCGGCGACATCGTCTGCGTCTCGGGCATGGACGAGCTGTTCATCTCCGACACCCTGTGCGACCAGAACAACGTCGAGGCCCTGCCGCCGCTGACCGTCGACCAGCCGACCGTGAGCATGACCTTCCAGGTCAACGACTCGCCGTTCGCCGGCAAGGAAGGCAAGTTCGTCACCAGCCGCAACATCAAGGATCGTCTGGAGAAGGAGCTGCTGCACAACGTCGCCCTGCGCGTCGAGCCGGGCGAGACCCCGGAGAAATTCAAGGTTTCCGGCCGTGGCGAGCTGCACCTGTCGGTTCTGATCGAAACCATGCGCCGTGAAGGCTTCGAACTGGCCGTAGGCCGTCCGGAAGTGGTGATCATCGAGAACGAGGCCGGCGAAAAGCAGGAGCCTTACGAGAACGTCACCATCGACATCGAAGAGCAGCACCAGGGTTCGGTGATGGAGCAGATGGGCCTGCGCAAGGGCGATCTGACCAACATGGTTCCCGATGGCAAGGGCCGCATCCGTCTGGAGTACACCATCCCGGCACGCGGCCTGATCGGCTTCCGTAACAACTTCCTGACCCTGACCTCGGGCAGCGGCATCCTGACCTCGACCTTCAGCCACTATGGCGCGATCAAGGCCGGTGAAGTCAGCAACCGTCAGAACGGCGTGCTGGTCTCCATGGCCACCGGCACCGCGCTGACCTACTCGCTGGAAACCCTGCAGGCGCGTGGCAAGCTGTTCCTCGAGCCGGGCCAGGATATCTACGAAGGCCAGCTGTGCGGTATCAACAGCCGTGACAACGACCTGGTGATCAACCCCACCAAGGGCAAGAAGCTCGACAACATGCGCGCTTCCGGCAAGGACGAAGTCATCGCCCTGGTGCCGCCGATCAAGTTCACCCTCGAGCAGGCGCTGGAGTTCATCGCCGACGACGAGCTGGTGGAAGTGACACCGAAGTCGATCCGTCTGCGCAAGAAGTACCTGAACGAGAACGATCGCAAGCGCTTCGAACGCGCCAAGGTCTGAGTCTCTCCAGGCTGAAATGAAAAGCCCCGCCAGAGCGATCTGGCGGGGCTTTTTTGTTGGCTGCGGCGGCCGCTGGCCTTCGCTGCCTTTACGGACGGTCTGCGCCGGGCGTCGCGTTGCGTTCGCGCTCTTGTTGCGCGCGCTTCAGTTCGAGGTATTCGCGGTAGTGCTCATAGGCTGCCTTGGCGACGACAGCGAGGCCCAGGGTGGCGAAGATGTTCTTCAGCATTGCGATGCTCCGGAGGTGTGTGAGGTTCAGCCGTGCGCACGACGGAAGAAGTCGTTCAGGCGCGTTTTCATGATTTCGCTACGCGTTGCCAGGCGGCAGTCCAGGGCATCGTTGTGGCACCTGGGGCAGTTGCTGTGCCAGTCGATGCCTGGCACCAGGCAATCGCTCAACGGGATCGTGGTGGCCTGCCAGTTGCAGGCCGGGCAGCGAAACGTGCGTGGCTGGGGTGGTATTGGCATGTGGATATCTCCCTTGCTCGATATGGAGACACTGTGCGGGAGAGGGGCGACAGGTGGTGTCGCGACTGGCGGGAAACCTGAAAAGGAGGCCTTGGGGCTGTAGTTTGATACTGTATGGCCATTATTCAGGGGAGGTCTCATGTCATTCACGGAACTCAAGCAGCGTCACCGTCAGGAGCGTGAGGCTCAGCATGCGAACTTGCGCTTGCGCATCCATCGGGCCCTGAGCTGGCTCGATCGGGCCGAGCAGGCAGAGGATCTCGATGGGCGATTCATCTTTCTCTGGATCGCTTTCAACGCCGCGTACGCCACCGACATCGACGAGCAGCAGCGGCTATCGGAACAGGCAACCTTCAAGGCTTTCCTGGAAAAGCTGTGCATGCTGGACGACAGCAAGCGCATCGACGCGCTGGTCTGGCGGGAGTTTTCGGGAAGCATTCGTGTGCTGCTGGACAACCCGTACGTGTTCCAGAGTTTCTGGGATCACCAGAGCGGCAAGATAGACGAGGATACCTGGAAGCAGCGGTTCGCCAGTGGCAGGAAGGCCGCCCAGCACGCTCTGATGAGTGGTAACACACCCACATTGCTGGGTGTCCTGTTCAATCGGCTCTATACCCTGCGCAATCAGCTGATCCATGGCGGTGCGACCTGGAATGGATCGGTCAATCGCGAACAACTGCGAGACTGCACGAGCCTGCTGGGCAAGCTCGTGCCGCTGATCATCGAGCTGATGATGGACAGCGCGGATACGCTGTGGGGCGATGCGTGTTATCCGGTCGTCACCTAGGGATGTTCTGAAACAGTCGTCTATCCTCGCTCCCGCGAAGGCGGGAGCCCGGGACGTTCGCAGTCGCGCCTACGCGGCAATGACGGCTTTCTCAGGAGTTTCCCGGCTTTTCATCATTGCACTCAGAACCAGCTCTTGAACCATCTCACGACGCTGGCAACGACCTTCGGTGCCGAGGCGATAATGATGTTCATGGACTGCTCCTTTACCGCCTCCCAGGCCTCGCCTGCGATTTTCTTGACCGACTCCCACACCCCTTTCTCGGCACTTTTACGCGCTTCTTCGCTTACGTTTTCTTCTTTTGCCTCGCGAGTGAACGAGTACTTTTTTTCGTTGGGCAGCTCCTGAACGACTCGTTCGACCAGTTCTTTCAGGTTATAGGATCTGCCTTTCCTGGATATGGCGACGGAGATGATGTGCCCGGTGGAAATGCCAAAGCGCCGGGAGACATCGTTTTCCTTCAGCGCAATGTTCGAAAGCTGGGTTCCTCCGGGTTTGTATTCCTGATGATCCCAATCTTCCATGTCATTCGTCTTGTCGGTCTGGGTGATGACAAACAGCACGGGTGGGGCTTGTTCCGCGGTGAACACGCTTTTGTAGGCATCGAGACCGGATGCGTAGTTTCGGTCGTCGGCCTTGATCGCCCACAGCACGAGATCGAGCTCCGGTGCCAGGCTCTGGTAAAGAGCCGTGTATTCCTCCTGGTGTTCGGGATCCTCGCCAATGCCCGGAACATCAACGAGAACGATACCGCCCTGTTCGCTGCCAATCAGAATCTCCTGAGGCTGGCGCGTGCAGGCTTCTACATCGCTGATCTTGGCGACCTCCTTGCCGAACAGGGCATTGCACAGGCTCGATTTGCCGACACCGGAATTGCCGAATACACCGACTTTCGGTGTGTAGGTCCGGATCTTGTTGACCTTGGCGCTGATTTGTTCGAGCAGTTGTTCGTGGCTGATGGTTTGGGACATGGGCGTATTCGCAGGTGTATGGGAATGAGGGCGAGAAAGGGATTTCGTCGGGGCGTCGCCAGTCGCCAGGGAGGCGCGGCCCTCCACCTGGCGTCTGACGAACGACTTCCTTGAGAGCGGACTCGTTTCAGGAAGAGAAAGACAGCTTCTTCTTCAGTTCACTGGCGATCAGGTTGATGTCCAGCGGTTTGCCCGGGTGTTCTTCGATAAAGCTCGTGAGAATCGAGATGTAGGCGGTACCCAATGCCTTGGTGAGTCCGGCTGCCGTGGAGGCGGCGATGGCACCGCCAGCGACCGTGCCAACGCCGGGCACCATCTTCAGCAGGCCGGTTACCAGGGCGCGTCCGGCCAGGGTGGCTGCGCCTGCACCGAATGCCGAGGTCACCAGAGTGGTGAGCGTGGCCGTGCTCGCTTCCATGCCGAAGGTGATGCCGATCTTGGCCAGCATGCCGACCTGAATCGGCACCAGAGCGACCGCATCGGAAAACGGAATGGGTGTCGCGCCTGCGGCGGCGGCAAGCCCGGCTGCGAGAAGAACTTCTTTCTCGGCGCGTTCGATTTTCAGCTTGGTGGCAGCGGTGTGCCGGGAGTTGAGTGCGTTGGCGTAGGCGCGCTGCTTGGCCTCTGGCAACAGCAGCGCCGTTGCGTTGATCAGTTCGTTCACGCCTTTTTCCTTGAGGGTGATCGTATCGCCATCGTCTTCGATCTGCTCGGCGATCGCTCTGACCGAAATGACGTCCTTTACCGTAGGCAGTGCGTTTCTGACCTGTTCGCGGAACCCGTTGTCGGATCGTGACTTGGTGATGGCCACGACGACGGGGATGTTCTTTTCCTCGAGCATCTTGCACAGGTTCTGCTCGGCTTCTTCGATTCGCCGGCCGTCCTCGTGGATGCAGAGCCAGGCGACGTGGATGTGCTTGTTCTCGTCGTGATGCTGCGAGCGCTCGCTGATCTCTTCGCTCAGTTCGCCGATGATCTTTTCATAGTCCTTGAGCTCGAGACCCTTGGAATCGATGATGACGATAGGGTGGCCTTCCTTGGAGATTTCCTCGATCCGCTGTGTCACGGGTTGCCCCGAGCCGGTCTTGGCCAGTTCTCCACGAAACACGCTATTGATCAGCGTGCTTTTTCCCACACCGGTTTTCCCTGCGACAATTATGTTCACTTTGCCTGATCCTTTGATGGCATCTCGAATGGCATCGTCAATTTGGCTTTGAATATCGGGCGAACTCATGACGTTTACTCCTGGGGCAGTAGGATGGCGCTGAACTTTCGACTCGGAAGTTTCATCGCCGCTGTTCAATCGGGACATATGCAAGAGCATTGAATTCTGTTTCGGGTATCGGCCTCACGGTCGGTAAAGACTCGCCACTGCCGCGGTTCTCTCCCGAATGTCCTGCACCCAGCGCTGCGGCTCATGCACGCGCACGTTCTCCCCCAACCCAAACACCCACCACAGTGTTTCCTGGTCATCCGGTACGGTGGCGCGCAGGCGTATCCAGTCGCTGTCTGGCAAGGCCTCCAGGCTCTGCTCCGGACTCAGCGGTGTTTCACCGAGCAGCCAGGCGATGTGGGGAGAGACGTCGGCGATCAATTCCACCTGCCGGATGGGTGTTTCGGCATTGAGCTGCTGGCTGATGTAGGCATCCACTTCGAAGTCCGGACGCAGGCGAGCGGGCTCGTTCAGGCATTCGGCAAGCCTGATGCGGTGCAGGGCGAACTGGCGCAGATCCTCATAGCCGTCGACGTTGCCGATCAGGTAGCTGGTGGAGTGTCGCGAGATGAGGCCGGCAGGGTGGATGAGCAGCGGCTTGGTGTCGGCTTTGCTGCGACTGAGGTATTCGACGCGCAGCTGTCGGTGTTCGAGCAGTGCCGTGGAGACTGCGCTCCATGTCTCGGGAGCGATTGGCGCTGGCAGTAGCGCCTTGCCGTTGGGCAGGGCGCGAACGCTGCGAGCCCAATGGCCCAGATGGTTCTGCTCCAGCTCGCTCAGGTAGTTCCGGGCCTTGTTGAACTGTGGGCCGAGCAGGTCGAGCACGCTTTGCGGCAACAGGCTCTTGAGATGGCCTTCGGCCAGGTAGAGCGCCAGGGCAGTGGCCGGCTCCATATCGCGCAGATCCAGCGGGGCGTTCCTGGAGTGACTCCATTGCTTGCGGCCACCTTCGTCCTGGTCGAGCAGCGAGAAGGATCCGGAGAGGCGTTGCAGGTCGCGCTGCACGGTGCGCAGGTCGACGCAGAAACCGCGCTCGCGCAGTTTCTCGTGAAGTGTCGGTGCGGTGGTATAGCGGGGGTATTCGGGTATCAGGCGCAGCAGACTAAACAGTCTCAGCAGCGTGTCTTTTGCTTCGGGCATGACCAACGGCCTTGTCTCATTGATCCATTCGCCGGTAATCCGGCGTCATGCTGCTGGCACTTTAACCGCGATTGATGGCTATGTGCTAGTGGCAGTGCACGCCGCCTCATATGAGGGGATCTGCGGCCATGGAGGATCGGTTGACGATGGACGGATTGTGTCGCGGACGCGCGACAGCTTGTGTCGCGCGTGGGGAGGGCAGCATGGCGCGTCGAGTTGCGCAGCGTCGAATCAGGTTCTGAACACGCCCAGGCCGCTTTTCAGGTTACGTGCGGTGTTGCCCAGTTCGGCGGCGGAATCGTTGATGGCATCGACGTCCTGACGGGTGTGTTCGAAGGCGTTGCGCATCTCGCCCAGGCGGCCGGACATGTCGGCGACGGCATGCTGAATATGCGCGCTGCTGGACAGGGCCTGTTCGACGTTGAGGTTCACTTCGTCCATCTGCCGCACCAGGGTATCGAGGGCGTCCAGGGCTTCGTCGGCATTGCCGGCCAGGACGCGCGAGCGTTCGGCGGTGCTGCCCATGCGCTGGGCGGTCTGGCGGATCGCTCCAGTGACCTGGTCGATCACCTTGTGGGCGTCTGCCAGCACGCTCTGGGTCTGGCTGGCCAGTTTGCGCACTTCGTCGGCGACCACGGCGAAGCCTCTGCCGGCCTCGCCCGCCCGTGCGGCTTCGATGGCGGCATTGAGCGCCAGCAGGTTGGTCTGCTCGGAGATGCCGGCAATCATCTGCAGTACCTGGCCGATCTGCTGCGCTTCGAGGCTGAGGCGATCGAGGTCGCCGGCCAGCTCGATGTTGGAGCGGGTACTGCCATGTACGTCGGCGATCAGTTGCTGCAACTCCCGATGGGTGCGGCTCAGTTCGGTGCTGGTGCGCTCCAGGTTCTGGCGTACCGCGCCGGCATGGCTGGAGGACTCGCCGGCCGCCTGCTGTATCGAGTGTCCATGCTGGTCGACGTCGGCCAACTGCCGGGCGGCCTGCTGGATCTGCTGGGTGATGTCGTCGGCGCGCAGCAGGAAGGTGTCGGCCAGTTGCTGGTTGCTGTCGGCCATGCCCAGGGCGCCGGAGAGTGTCTGCCGCAGATCCTGCAACAGGCCGGAAAGACGCGTGCCCATCTGGCCCAGTTCATCGTCGCTGGTCACTGCCAGCGGACGCGACAGGTCGCGGTTCTGGGCGATCTGGTTGAGTTGGCCGGTGAGGTGGCGAATGGCACGTACCAGCATCTGCGTGGCCAGCCAGGACAGCAGCAAGCCGATGCCCAGAGTGACGGCGCCGATCAGCAGGAGGCTGCGCAGGCTGTCGGTGATGGCCTGTTCGAGGCTGCTGAGTGTGACGTCGACGCCCACGACGTAGGGCTGGCCGCTGGCCGTGCGCATGGGCAGAAAAATCGAGCGGAAGGTGCCGTAGCTGTCGGTGTACTCATCGAACTGCGCCTGGCCGCTGCGTGCAGCCTGCAGCACGGCCGGGCTGGCATCGCCGTACTCTTCCAGGTGCTTGGCGTAGTCGTCGCCGGCGATTTCGCTCTGGCTGGCGCCGTCGGAGAGATAGAACACGCGCTGGGCGCTGTCGACCATCAGGGTGTAGGCGAATTTCAGCCCGACTTCGGCGGCGTATTCACCCAGGTTGCGCACCTGTGCCAGGTATTCGCCTTCCCCCAGACCGTCAGCCTTGCGGGTGCGTTCCAGATAGTCGTCGCCGAGCAGGCGCGGCACTGCGTGAGCTGCTGCCCGCAGGCGGTTGTCCATCTGCGCGCGAATGTCCTGGGATTTCACGTACTGGGCGTAGCTGATGAAGGTGGCGATGCTGATCAGGTTGACCAGGGTGAAGGCCAGCAGAATCTTCGTCTGCAGGCTCAGGGAGCGCGGCGACAGCATGAAGTCAGTTCCATCCAGAGAGGTGTCTGGCCGTCCTTGCGACAGCCCCCGATATTGTTTCGGAGCAATTTGACACAACTTGAATGGCAAGTGGCCATATGCGTGGGGATTTTGCACGCTGCACGCAGGTCCTGGATGCGCAAAGCCCCGGCGCCCTTTCGGGCACCGGGGCTTTCTGCGCTTCACTTCGCGTCAGGGCGACAGGCGATCAGCCCGTAAGCCGTCAGCCCGAGCAATACCAGCAGGCTGAACGTCATTATTCGCCCGCGACCTGGCGCAGCGGCTGTGCCGGGGTGTCGCCGAGGTTGTTGAGCATGCGCTCGCTGTACCAGTCGAGGAAGTTGATCACGCCGAACTCGTAGGTTTTCGAGTAAGGGCCGGGCTGGTAGGCGGTGGAGTTGATGCCGCGCTGGTTTTCCTCGGCCAGGCGACGATCCTGGTCGTTGGTGGCGTCCCACACCTGGCGCAGGCGGGCGACATCGTAGTCGACGCCTTCGACGGCATCCTTGTGCACCAGCCACTTGGTGGTGACCATGGTTTCCTGCGCACTGATCGGCCATACGGTGAAGACGATCATGTGATCGCCCATGCAGTGGTTCCACGAGTGCGGCAGGTGCAGGATGCGCATGGAGCCCAGATCCGGGTCGGTGATGCGGCCCATCAGTTTCTTGCAGCCCTGCTTGCCATCCATGGTCATGGACACGGTGCCCTTGAGCAGCGGCATGCGCACGATACGGTTGCGCAGGCCAAAGCTGGCATGGGCGTAGGGGATGTTGTCCTTGTCCCAGCGGGTGGTGCATTCGGCCACCTGATCCTTGAACGCCTGGCTGGCGCGCGGGTCGGTGACGTCATCCCATTCCAGCAGGGTGTTGAGCAGCTCCGGGTGCGAACCGTTGCAGTGGTAGCACTCGCGGTTGTTCTCGATCACCAGCTTCCAGTTGGCCTTTTCCATCAGGGTGGTCTGCACGGCCACCTTGGTGTTCTCCATGTCGTAGGGCTCCATGTAGTGCGCCAGGGTGGCGAGGAACTCGTCGATGGCCGGCGGGTTTTCCGCCAGGGAAATGAAGATGTAGCCGCCGGCGGTCTTGCACTGCACGGGTTTCAGGCTGTAGTCCTTGAGGTCGAAGTCGGCGCCCATCTCGGTGCCGGCGAACAGCAGGCGGCCGTCGAGTTCGTAAGTCCACTGGTGGTACGGACAGACCAGTTTGGCGACCTTGCCCTTGTCGGAAACGCACAGGCGCGAGCCGCGATGGCGGCACACGTTGTGAAAGGCGTGAACCTGGCCTTCGGCGCCGCGGATGACCAGGATCGGGTTGTCGCCGATCTGCAAGGTGAGGAAGTTGCCCTTGGCCGGGATCTCGCAGGTCATGCCGGCGATCAGCCATTCCTTGTGAAAGATCTCCTGCATGTCGACCTGGAACAGGCGCTCATCGCTGTAGAAGGGCTGCGGCAGGGAGAAGCTGTGGTCGCGCTCGTGCAGCATCTGCGCGGTGGCCTTGCGGACGGGCTCCAGCGGGTCGCCCAGGCTCAGGTTTTGGGTGCAGTCCATGGTGGCTCCTCATTGGCGGGCGCGGTGCGCCTGCCGAAAAAAGTGGCTGTTACGGTATGTGCCGCAAGGTGTCGGTCGATCGCTGCCGCCTGCAAAGGGCGCACATGCTTGGTGAGGCGGAGTGTGGAGCCGGTCGCAGGGCAAACCTTATCCATGGGCGACATGGCCGGATGCGTTTCCGACGCGCCAGGCCCCGTGCTATCAGGCAGGTCGCGATAAGCATGCGGATGTCGCAGGCAGATAAATGACGGCCGGCGGCCTTTCGCACAATCCGTGACATATGGGCCGATATCCGGCCGCGTGGAGAGCCGTTCATGACCACCAACGCCTTCCTCAACCCGGTTACCACACAAACCTGGACCAACGGTCGCCATCTGGTGCGTTGCGTCAAGGTGATCCAGGAAACCTGGGATGTGCGCACCTTCTGCTTCATGGCCGATCAGCCGGTGCTGTTCTTTTTCAAGCCGGGTCAGTTCGTTACCCTGGAACTGGAGATCGACGGCCAGCCGATCATGCGTTCCTACACCATTTCCAGTTCGCCCTCGGTGCCCTACAGCTTCTCCATCACCATCAAGCGGGTGCCGGGCGGCAAGGTGTCGAACTGGCTGCACGACAACCTCAAGGAAGGCGACGAGGTGCCGGTGCACGGGCCGGTCGGTCTGTTCAATGCCATCGACTTTCCGTCCGACAAGGTGCTGTTTCTCTCCGGCGGTGTCGGTATCACGCCGGTGATGTCGATGGCGCGCTGGTTCTACGACACCAATGCCAACGTGGACATGGTCTTCGTGCACAGCGCTCGCTCGCCCAAGGACATCATCTATCAGCGCGAGCTCGAGCACATGGCCGCGCGTATCAACAACTTCAGCCTTCACGTGATCTGCGAGAAGCACGGTCTCGGTGAGGCCTGGGCCGGTTATCGCGGCTACCTGAACAAGCCGATGCTGGAGCTGATCGCGCCGGACTTCCTCGACCGTGAAATCTTCTGCTGCGGCCCGACCCCCTACATGAGCGCGGTCAAGCGCCTGCTCGAAGCGGCAGGCTACGACATGAACCGTTATCACGAAGAGGCCTTTGGCCCGACGCCGCCGGAGATTCGTGCCGAGGTCAAGGAACTGGCCGCCGAAGCCGCCGATGCGCCGGAAGTGCCGGTCGGCGAGCTCAATCAGGTGGAGTTCACCAGCACCGGCAAGAGCATCCGCGTGGCGCCCGGCGAAACCGTGCATGCCGCTGCCGCCAAGCTCGGCCTGCATATTCCCAAGGCGTGCGGCATGGGTATCTGCGGCACCTGCAAGGTGATGAAGACCGCCGGTGAAGTGGACATGGAGCACAATGGTGGCATCACCGACGAGGACGTGGCCGAGGGCTACATCCTGTCCTGCTGCAGCGTACCGAAGGGCGATGTGGCGATCGACTACTGAGTCGTTCGCCATGTGGCCTGGCGCCTTCATCAGTCTTGTCTAGTCTTGAGTCAGCTGCGAATGGCCCGGCCATTCGGATTCGCTGTTGGTGCAGCCTGCGGGCTGTCGAAAACACTCAAGGAGATAGAGATGAAACCTGTCCTGTCATTGCGTGGCGCAGGCCATGCAGCGGGGAGGGTGATCGTTCGTAGGGCCGACGCAGTTTCCGGCACACGCCACCCTGCTGCTCTGGGTTTGCTGGTTTGTGGTGTTTCCATGATGGGGTGGGCCGTCGAGGCATCGGCATCCAACCGAGAGGCGGCACTGGATGCGATCTCACGGATGGATAGCCCCAGCAATGTGTTCTGGACGCTTTATTCGTCCTCCTCGAATCCGGATCTCGATCCTCTCGATTCGGCGCAGGTTCGGGAGTTTCTCGGGAAAATATCCGGTGACGCACACGTCAGCTATAGCTCTTCCGTGATGCTCTCTGACCTGGATCTCTCCCAGGCACCGCTGGGCAACCTGCGCCGCAATCTGTCCGATCCCGAGGGCGCGCTGCCTTACTGGATAAAGGTCTACAAGGGTAAGTCGCGGATCGATGACGACGGCAATGGCGGCAAGGCCGAGCAGGTGTTCGACGGCATGATGCTCGGGGGGGATCTGCCCATTCCCGGGGATTGGCGACTGGGTGGAGCCTTCGGCTTCGGTGATGAGCGGCTGGATGTCAATTCGCGTGGCGCGAAGGCCGATTCCGACAGCTATCGCTATGCGCTGTACGGGGGGCGTGACCTGAATCTGGCAAGCGGAGCCCTGAAGTTCTCGGGAGGGGCAGGCTACAGCGAGCACCAGATCGACAGCCGGCGCAGTGTCGAACTGATCACCGGCGAAGAGCGCCTGAGCAAGCGTTACGACGTGACGACCCAGCAGGCATTCGGCGAACTGGCCTATCACCTGGAGTTCGGCAAGCCGGCCTACATCGAGCCGTTCTTCGGGCTGCTCACGCTGGAGCAGCGCAGCGACAGTTTCCGCGAGCGCGGTGGAGAAGCGGCGCTGTCTGCCGACAGCCAGCGCAATCGGTTGCTGAGCACGACCTCCGGGCTGCGTGGTCAGCAGGTATTCCAGGTGGTGGGGCGCGAGTTGCTGTTGTACGGCTCGTTCACCTGGCGCCAGCTCAGCGGCGACCTGCGTCCGGAAATGGACGTCAGCCTGGAGGGCAGCGACAGCTTCAGGGTGCGTGGCAGCGAGCTGCCGCGCAACAGCTACCTGGTGGAGCTCAACGCGGATTACACCCTGGCGCCGAACATCGTGCTCGATGTCGACTACAGCGGTGTATTCAGCACCAGCAGCCGCTCCAACAGCTTTGCGGTCAATCTGCGCTGGAAGATGTAGCCGCAGCGTGCAGTGTGTACCGATTCGCCTGGGCGACAGGTTTGTCGGCTCACACGCTCATCACTTCACGGATATCGGCAGCGAGCTGGCGAACGCGGGCCTCGTCGGTATCCCAGCTGCACATGAAGCGCGCGCCTCCCGCGCCGATGAAGGTGTAGAAGCGCCAGCCGCGAGCGGTGAGGGCGGCGATGGCGGGCTCCGACAGTTGCAGGAACACGCCGTTGGCCTCTACCGGGAACATCAGGCTGACGCCGGGCACGTCTGCAACCAGCGTGGCCAGCAACTGGGCGCAGTGGTTGGCGTGATTGGCGTACCTCAGCCAGGCGTCATCCTGCAGGATGCCGACCCAGGGGGCTGACAGGTAGCGCATCTTCGAGGCCAGCTGGCCCGCCTGCTTGCAGCGGTAGTCGAAGTCTTCGGCGAGGGCCTTGTCGAAGAAAACGATCGCTTCGCCCACGGCCATGCCGTTCTTGGTGCCCCCGAAGCACAGCACGTCGACGCCGGCCTTCCAGGTCAGCTCGGCCGGGCTGCAGCCAAGGAAGGCGCAGGCGTTGGAGAAGCGTGCGCCATCCATGTGCAGGTGCAGACCCAGTTCCTCGCAGGTCTGGCTGATGGCGCGGATTTCTTCCGGGCGGTACAGGGTGCCGACTTCGGTAGCCTGGGTGAGGGTCACCACACGCGGTTTCGGGTAGTGGATGTCCTGGCGCTTGAGGGCAATTTCACGGATCGCCTGTGGCGTCAGCTTGCCGTTCTCGGTCTTGGCCAGCAGCAGCTTGGAACCGTTGGAGAAGAACTCCGGCGCACCACATTCGTCGGTTTCGACGTGGGCAGTCTCCGAGCAGATCACGCTGTGGTAGCTCTGGCACAGCGAGGCCAGGGCCAGGGAGTTGGCGGCGGTGCCATTGAAGGCGAAGAACACCTCGCAGTCGGTTTCGAACAGATGGCGGAAATGATCGGCAGCGCGTGCAGTCCACTCGTCGTCACCATAGGCGCGTTGATGGCCCTGATTGGCTTCGGCCATGGCGGCCCAGGCTTCGGGGCAGATGCCGGAGTAGTTGTCACTGGCAAATTGCTGGGCATTGTCGGGCATTGGTGCGTTCCTTCTGAAAAGCCTGCCGGCATGACCACCGGCGAAGATCGCCACTTTACTCCCCGAGTCTCGCGGCAGACGTCCGTAGCGGCGACGAGTTGTTGTGTCGATGCGTACTGCCGGGTCGAATCGTGGATAACCGTTCGGCCAGGGGAGGGAACTCGACGCTGTTCATCGGGCTCACACCCCTAGGGGGCTGGTATCCGCCCCCATCCTCCGCAATCAGAGAAGGAGTTTCATATGACCTATCGTCACCTGCTCGCCCTTGCCCTGCCGCTGGCTGTGGCGCTGCCCGTTTCCGCTGCCCAGTGGTCGGCGCAAGCCAAGAACGAGTTCGTTCAGCAGTGCGTGGCTGGCGCCCCGGCAGGCTATGAAGATGCGCAACTGAAAGCCTATTGCGATTGTGCGGCCGACAAGGTCAGTGCCGAGTTCAGTGAGGCCGAGTTGCAGGAAATGAGTCGCCAGTCTCCGCCTGATCCTGCCATGCAGCAGCGTCTGGTGAAGGCCTCCAGCAGTTGTGGCGAAAAGCTCAAGCCCTAGGGACAAGCTCTTTCTCGTCACTCCCGCGAAGGCGGGAGTCCGGGCGTTGCGTAGCCGCTGGACAGTTCCCCGGTGGGCCAGCGCTTCAGTGCGGCCCGGGCAGGGCGAGCGCGGCGAGTAATGGCGACTCTTTCAGACCATCCCGGGTCGTGAGCAAATAACGTGCACCTGCGCCGGAGCCCCACGGGCTCCGGTCTGGCGCCGAGTTTCCACAGCCAGTGCACAGCCGTTTCCACAGCATTTGTGCACAAGACAAATCCATCTCCCTGATTCTGTTCGATTTTTAGTCGATCACCGGCAGGCCTCGCCAGCATTGGTTCGGAGCGCTCGTCGAACAGCCTATGCACAGTTTCATCCACACCTTCTGTGCATATCCCCAGACGTTCCGCACTTCCAGCTCCGGTGGCTGGTGGATAAGCCGCGGCACCGGCGTGCGTGCATGGATATCGAACAGTGCAGGTCAGCCCAGGGCCGTGGCGGTGCGCAGCGATGTGTCGACAGCTTTTCAACAGGATGATCCACGCTTTCTGTGCATGATTGGTGGTTGTTAACTGTTTGATGTCGAAAGAAAAATGCACTGATGGCTGGCGCGTGCGCCGTGCCTGGCTTTCGGCGCGGTGTGCACGTCTTGTGCACAGCTTGATCCCGTTCTGTCGTGAATGGTGGGCGGGGCGAATGTGGACACTTTGGCGTCGACTCTGAACAACTCTGTGCGCTGGTGAACCGGGACAATCGGTGGCACCGCGTCATGCGGTGCATTGCAGTCAAGGAGTCCCGTGATAGCCCATCGCGTTTTCCCTCCGCTCGCGTTCGCAGGTGGATCACTCTCCCGGGCGTGGGGCGATGCGCCTATCCGCAAGCTTCGTCGGGGGTTGGGGGTATGAGCGTAACGCAGAAGGTCGAGGCCGCCGCCGTGGAGTCCATCGGTTTTCTCCTGGAAGAGCGGTTCAGCCTGGTCGCGCTGGCTGCCGCGCTGGAGCCGCTGCGCCTGGCCAACCAGTTGGTCGGCTGCACACTCTATCGCTGGCAGACGCTCAGCCTGGAAGGGCGAGCGCTGCGCGCCAGCAATGGCATGTGGGTCACTCCCGACGGCACCCCGGACGCGGTGGGCGAACTGCATGGGCTGATCCTTTGCGGCAGCGATGTCGGGGCGCAACAGCAGGGGCTCGAACTGGAGCGCTACCTGCGTGACCAGGCTCGGCCCGGGATGTTTCTCGGCGCGCTGGGCAGTGGCAGTTGCACGTTGGCACGTGCGGGGTTGCTCGAAGGCTATCAGTGCAGCACCAACTGGCGTTGTTATGGTGACTTGCAGCGGAACTTCCCCAGTGTGGCACTCAGTGCCCAGCCCTTCATCGTTGACCGTGATCGAGTGACCGCCGCTGGCGGTGCGGCGGGTCTGGAACTGATGCTGCACCTGATCGGTGGTCGGCATGGCCAGGCGCTGGTCAGGGCGATCAGCGAGAGTCTGGAATTCGAGCTGATTCGCTGCGAGCCGCTGCCGCTGCGGGTTCCCTGGCACCTGGGCGAGGGCGAACCCAGTCCCAAGCTGCGCGAGGTGATCAGCCTGATGGAAGCCAACCTCGAGGAACCCCTCGAGCTGCGGCAACTGGCGGGTTTTGTTGCGCTGTCGCGGCGTCAGCTGGAGCGCCTGTTCGAGCGCCACCTGCACTGCTCTCCGGCCCGTTATTACCTGCGTCTGCGCCTGGTGCGCGCGCGCCAGATGTTGCGCCGTACCCGGCTCAGCGTGGGCGATGTGGCGAGTGGTTGCGGCTTCGTCTCGGCGCAGACGTTTTCACGCACTTACCGCGAGCATTTCGGCCTGTCCCCCAGCGACGAGCGACCCCGTTGCCTGGTGCACCCGGCGCTGCACTGAGCGTCGATATTCCCTGCCGGGCAAAAGTCTTTCTTCGGGGCCCGTCCGTGCTGGCAGCGCGGACGGGCCTCTTTTTTTGCGCTGTGCGGGCATGTCTGGACGGGACGGACGACACAGCGGATCTGACCAATTTCGGGTCGCAGGCGTACAAAAAAGCCCGAAGGGCTTCTGGTGCAATCCACTGCAACGACCCGCCAGTTCGGTGAGTCGCGTACCCAGACAGCAAAAGGGATTCACGCCATGCAGATGCCCCAAACGCTCCGGATCCACAACGGCACAAAGGTCAAGTCGACGTTCTCGGCCGAGGAGTACGCCAACCGTCACGCCAGGCTGCGTGCCCACCTGGCGGCCGAGAACATCGATGCGGCGATATTCACCTCGTACCACAACATCAACTACTACAGCGACTTCCTCTACTGCTCCTTCGGGCGCCCCTATGCTCTGGTGGTGACCCAGGACGCCATCGTCAGCATCAGTGCCAACATCGATGGCGGTCAGCCGTGGCGCCGCACCGTGGGCACTGACAACATCGTCTACACCGACTGGCAGCGCGACAACTACTTCGTCGCCATCCATCAGGCGTTGCCACGTGCCCGCCGTATCGGCATCGAGTTCGATCATCTGAATCTGCAGAATCGCGACAAACTGGTTGCTCGTTATCCGGATGCCGAACTGGTGGATGTCGCCGCGCCCTGCATGCGCATGCGCATGATCAAGTCCGCCGAAGAGCATGTGATGATCCGGCACGGCGCACGCATCGCCGACATCGGTGGCGCGGCGGTGGTCGAGGCGTTGCGCGACCAGGCGCCGGAGTACGAGGTGGCGCTGCATGCCACCCAGGCCATGGTTCGCGCCATTGCCGATACCTTCGAGGATGTCGAGCTGATGGATACCTGGACCTGGTTCCAGTCCGGCATCAATACCGATGGGGCGCACAACCCGGTGACCACTCGCAGGGTCAGTGTGGGCGATATCCTCAGCCTCAACTGTTTCCCGATGATCGCCGGCTACTACACCGCGCTGGAGCGCACCCTGTTCCTCGGCCACTGCTCCGACGCGCACCTGCGCATGTGGCAGGCCAATGTCGAGGTGCACGAGGCAGGCCTCGAGCTGATCAGGCCGGGCGCTCGTTGCAGCGATATCGCCAAGGAACTGAACGAGATCTTCCTTCGCCACAACCTGCTGCAATACCGCACCTTCGGTTACGGCCACTCCTTCGGCACCCTCAGTCATTACTACGGTCGGGAGGCGGGCCTGGAGCTGCGCGAGGACATCGACACCGTGCTGGAGCCGGGCATGGTGGTCTCCATGGAACCCATGATCATGCTGCCGGAAGGTCTGCCGGGCGCCGGCGGTTACCGCGAACACGACATCCTCATCGTCAACGAAAGTGGCGCCGAGAACATCACCCGTTTCCCCTACGGTCCGGAGCACAACATCATTCGCAAGTAACCAGAACCAGGGCTCGTGCGTTACCGATTGCGTGCACGAGTCCTGTCCCGATGCATTCCCAGAACAAGAATCGAAGCGCGGCATTCCCGGGGGCAGACCCGAGTACGCGCTGAGCTTTGACTACCCGCTGCCGAACATCACGACATAACAACAGAGGTAAAGGCGATGGTCAGGTTTTTTTCAGAGGTGCTCCTGTGCGGAGCGGCCGACAGTGTGTATTGCGACAACGATCAGGGTGTTTCCGTCCCTACCCCGGGCATTGTGATGCAACGCCTTGCCGAAGGAGGTGCGCGATGAGCCTTCCCAACCAGAGTCTGGTCTACGGCAAGGCCGGTCGCCCGACGGCCAGCGGCGAACGCAGCACCCTTCGCCGAGCGGCTACCGCCAGTTTTATGGGCAACTTTGTCGAATGGTTCGACTACGCCTCCTACGGTTACCTGGCGGCGATCATCGCGGTGGTTTTCTTCCCGGCAACCGACAAGACCTCGGGATTGCTGGCGGCTTTCGCGGTCTTTGCCATCTCATTTATCGTACGTCCCATCGGCGGCATCATCTGGGGGCATATCGGCGATCGCCATGGCCGGCGTAGTGCCCTGTCGTTATCGATCCTCATCATGTCCGGGGCCACGTTCTGCATTGCGTTGCTGCCTACTTACGAGCAGGTGGGGATGCTGGCACCTGCGCTGTTGCTGCTGATCCGCCTGGTGCAGGGGTTCTCCGCCTCGGGCGAATATGCAGGCGCAACGGCTTTCCTCGCCGAATACGCGCCGGATCGCAAGCGTGGCTTCTACACCTGCCTGGTACCGGCCAGCACCGCAGCGGGACTGTTATTCGGCTCGTTGCTGGTGACCGTACTGTACCGAGTGCTGGATGAGCAGCAGTTGCACGACTGGGGCTGGCGCCTTCCGTTCCTGCTGGCGGCTCCGCTGGGGCTGATAGGCCGCTACATCCGCCTGCATCTGGAGGATACGCCGAGGTTTCGCGAGATGGTCGACTCCCTCGAGCAGCAGGACGGGCATCGGCCGATCCCGGTACGTGAGCTGTTCGCCCAGCACAGTGGGCGCGTGCTGGCTGCCATCAGCGCCACCAGTCTGAATGCCGTGGCCTTTTATCTGATCCTCAGCTACATGCCGACCTATCTCTCTACGGAGATGGGCATGAGCGAGACGGACTCGTTCCTGGCGTCCACGGTGTCGCTTGCCACCTACATCGGTTTCATCTTCCTGATGGGGGTACTCTCGGATCGTTACGGTCGGCGCGCCATGCTGGTACTGGCCTCTCTGGCGTTCATCAGCCTGACCTTCCCGCTGTTCGCTCTGCTGCAAGGGCAAGCCTTTCTGGTGATCCTGCTGATCCAGATCGCTTTCGGCCTGATGTTGGCCATGAACGATGGAACCCTGCCGTGCTACCTCGCCGAGATATTCCCGACACGGGTGCGCTACAGTGGCTTCGCCTTCAGCTTCAATACGGCCCAGGCGCTGTTTGGAGGCACCGCCCCTTTCGTCGCCACCTGGCTGATCAGCCTCACCGGCGACAAGATGGCCCCTTCCTGGTTGCTGATCGGCTCCGCAGTGCTTGCCCTGATAGCCGTGCTGGTGGTCAGGGGCCGCTGTGGTCAGCGTCTTGAGGACTGAGCGACCTGCACGACCTGCGAAGCCACACCCAGGGGTGTGGCTTCGTCGTTTCTGCGTCGCACATGGCCGTTGCATCGGCGTTGTGGCAGGTTGTTCAGCAACTCAGCGGGCTCTGTTTGCGCTCGCCCCGAGGCGAGTGACCGAAGACGCGTCGGTAGCACTTGGAGAAATGTGCCGGGGAGGCGAAGCCGCAGGCCAGTGCGATATCCCGAACCTGGGATTCGCTGCGTAGCAGCAGGTCGCGGGCACGCTTGAGGCGCAGCTCCAGGTAGTAGTGGCTGGGCGTGCGTTCCAGGTATTTGTGGAACAGTCGCTCCAGTTGGCGCACCGACACTTCGTTGAGCTGGGCCAGTTCCTCCAGCTCCAGCGGCTCCTCCAGGTTCGCTTCCATGATCGCCACGATCTGGCTCAGCTTGGGTTGGGCATTACCGATCTTTTGCCGCAGGGGGATGCGTTGCTGATCGCGGGCGTTGCGAACCCGGTCGCACAGCAGCAGTTCGGCGGCGCGGCTGGCGATCTCGGCACCATCGGGTTCACGGCTGACCAGTTGCAGGGTCATGTCCATGGCCGCTGTGCCACCGGAGCAGGTGTAGCGATCCCGGTCCAGCTCGTAGAGCTGGTTGGAGATGATGATCCCCGGGAACTTCTCCTTGACCTGTTCGATGTTTTCCCAATGCAGGGTGCAACGGTAGCCTTTGAGCAGACCGGCGCTGGCCAGCAGATGGCTGCCGGTGCAGATGCCACCCAGGGGGACGCCCTGTTCGGCAAGGCGGCGCAGCCAGTTGAGCAACGCGCGGTCGTATTTCTGCGGGATCGGGTTGGCGCCGACGACGAACAGGGTGTCCAGTGCCGGCGCCTGATCGAAGCGGGTGTCGGTCAGTATGCGCATGCCATTGCTGGCCTGAACCGACTCGTTGCCGCTGGAGATCAGCACGGTTCGGTACAGGGGCCGCCCCGCTGCCAGGCCGGCAATGCGCAGTGGCTCGATGGCCGAGGCGAAGCCGATGGTGGTGAAGTTGGGGATGAGCAGGAAGCCGAAAGTCTTCAACGTGCCACAGGCGGGGGCTTGCGGTTGCAGATACTCGGCGTAGTTCATCGGTGGCTCCTGTCCGGTCATTGCCTGCGTGACGGCCACGATAGCACCGGTCGGCACCCAGGCGGGGCTGACACGATCTTACCGTCATTTGCCGGTGAGACCATGAGCGGTCAGTGACGCCACCTGTCTCTGCGCGACATGCCCGGTGCTGTGCCGCCAGGCGGCGCCATCACCGCCCGTCGCGTCGTTCGAAGCAGGTCAGTTTGAGCATTTTGACGTCGTAATTAGGCAAATGACCCCCCAGGCGATTTCGCACAATCGGCCCCAACAGACGCTTCGTCGATGGCTCCATGAGCCTCCGCGATGAGTGCCTCACCCACACAGACGCAGCCCTGATGGGTTGTCGGGAGACCGAGATGTTCAGCAAGCAGGATCAGATTCAGGGTTACGACGACGAGTTGCTCGCGGCGATCAATCAGGAAGAGCGTCGCCAGGAAGAGCATATCGAGCTGATCGCCTCGGAGAACTATTGCAGCCAGCGGGTGATGGAAGCGCAGGGCAGCGGCCTGACCAACAAGTACGCCGAAGGCTATCCGGGCAAGCGCTATTACGGTGGTTGCGAATACGTGGACAAGGTCGAGCAGCTCGCCATCGACCGCGCCAAGGCGCTGTTCGGCGCCGACTACGCCAACGTCCAGCCGCACTCCGGCTCCTCGGCCAACAGTGCCGTCTATCTGGCATTGCTCAACGCTGGCGATACCATCCTCGGCATGAGCCTGGCCCATGGCGGTCACCTGACCCACGGCGCCAGGGTCTCGTCCTCGGGCAAGCTGTACAACGCCGTGCAGTACGGACTGGATACCGCCACCGGCCTGATCGACTACGACGAGGTCGAGCGCCTGGCCGTCGAGCACAAGCCGAAGATCATCGTCGCCGGCTTCTCCGCCTACTCCAAGACCCTGGATTTCCCGCGTTTCCGTGCCATCGCCGACAAGGTCGGGGCGCTGCTGTTCGTCGACATGGCGCACGTGGCGGGCCTGGTCGCTGCCGGCCTGTATCCGAACCCGATTCCCTTCGCCGATGTGGTCACCACCACCACCCACAAGACTCTGCGCGGGCCGCGGGGTGGCCTGATCCTGGCCAGGGCCAACGAAGAGATCGAAAAAAAGCTCAATTCCGCCGTGTTCCCCGGTGCCCAGGGTGGCCCGCTGATGCACGTGATCGCGGCCAAGGCTGTGTGTTTCAAGGAAGCCATGGAGCCGGAGTTCAAGGCCTATCAGCAGCAGGTCATCGACAACGCCCAGGCCATGGCCAGGGTGTTCGTCGAGCGTGGCTACGAGGTGGTTTCCGGCGGTACCGACAACCACCTGTTCCTGCTCAGCCTGATCAAGCAGGGGCTGACCGGCAAGGAGGCCGACGCGGCTCTCGGTCGTGCCGGCATCACCGTGAACAAGAACGCCGTACCGAACGATCCGCAGTCGCCATTCGTGACCTCCGGTATCCGCATCGGCACTCCGGCGGTCACCACTCGCGGTTTCAAGGTTGCCCAGTGCCAGGCGCTGGCCGGCTGGATCTGCGACATCCTCGATCACCTCGGCGATGCCGATGTCGAGGCGCAGGTGGCCAGGCTGGTATCCGGGCTCTGCGCGGACTACCCGGTCTATCGCTAATGCGTCGGGTGGAAGGCGCCGTTTCCTTCCACCGCGTATCGGTGGATCGGTAAAGCGTGATCCACCCTGCGGGCCGCCCGCCACACGGCAATACCCAGAATTCAGGAGCGCCTCCATGCAACGTTATTCCGGCTTCGGCCTGTTCAAGCACTCGTTCAGCCACCATGAGAACTGGCAGCGCATGTGGCGCAACCCGACGCCCAAACCGGTGTACGACGTGGTCATCGTCGGCGGTGGCGGCCACGGTCTGGCCACGGCCTATTACCTGGCCAAGGAGTTCGGTGTGAAGAACGTCGCCGTGGTGGAAAAGGGCTGGCTCGGCGGCGGCAACACCGCACGCAACACCACCATCGTGCGTTCCAACTACCTGTGGGACGAGTCCGCACACCTCTACGAACACGCGATGAAACTGTGGGAAGGGTTGTCTCAGGACATCAACTACAACGTCATGTTTTCCCAGCGTGGCGTCTACAACCTCTGTCACACGCTGCAGGACATGCGTGACGCCGAGCGCCGCGTCAGCGCCAACCGCCTCAATGGCGTGGACGGTGAACTGCTCGATGCCAGGCAGGTGGCCGAGGAGATTCCCTACCTCGACTGCAGCAAGAACACCCGTTATCCGATCATGGGCTCCACCGTGCAGCGTCGCGGCGGTGTCGCCCGTCATGATGCCGTGGCCTGGGGCTACGCACGCGCCGCCGATGCGCTGGGTGTGGATCTGATCCAGAACACCGAGGTGATCGGTTTCCGCAAGCAGAACGGCGCGGTGATCGGCGTGGAGACCAACAAGGGCTTCATCGGCGCCAGGCGCGTCGGCGTGGTCACTGCCGGCAATTCAGGGCACATGGCGGGGCTTGCCGGCTTTCGCCTGCCGCTGGAATCCCACCCCTTGCAGGCGCTGGTGTCCGAGCCGATCAAACCCATCATCGACAGCGTGATCATGTCCAATGCCGTGCATGGCTACATCAGCCAGTCGGACAAGGGCGACCTGGTCATCGGCGCCGGTATCGACGGTTACAACGGCTACGGCCAGCGCGGTTCCTATCCGACCATCGAGCACACCCTGCAGGCCATCGTCGAGATGTTCCCGGTGCTCTCGCGGGTGCGCATGAACCGCCAGTGGGGCGGCATCGTCGACACCTGCCCGGATGCCTGCCCGATCATCTCCAGGACGCCGGTCGACAACCTGTTCTTCAACTGCGGCTGGGGCACCGGTGGCTTCAAGGCCACACCTGGCTCGGGCCACGTGTTCGCCGCCAGCCTGGCCAAGGGTGAGATGCACCCGCTGGCCAAGCCGTTCTCCATCGACCGTTTCCATACCGGCGCACTGATCGACGAGCACGGCGCTGCTGCCGTGGCTCACTAAAAGCGCGCGTAGCGCAAGGCTGATGACCCTCTCCCGCTTGCGGGAGAGGGTGGCCCGCAGGGCCGGGAGAGGGTAGCGCGGCCAACACCGCAGCCCTTTCCCCCGCCCCCTCTCCCACAAGTGGGAGAGGGGAGACAAGAACCTTCTCCCCCAGCCCCTCTCCCGAAGGGAGAGGGGAGACAAGATAAACCCCGTTGGCATCTGCGAGCGGGGAGCGTTTCAGGAGGCCAACATGCTGCACATCTTCTGCCCCTACTGTGGCGAACTGCGCTCCGAAGAGGAATTCCACGCCAAGGGCCAGGCGCACATCGCGCGTCCGCTCGACCCTGAAGCCTGCAGTGATGCGGACTGGGGCGAGTACATGTTCTTCCGCGACAACCCTCGCGGTATCCACCATGAGCTGTGGGTGCATGCCGCTGGTTGCCGCAAGTATTTCAACGTCACCCGCCACACCGTGACCTACGAGATTCTCGAGACCTACAAGGTCGGCGAGAAACCCTCGGTCACCGCAGCCGGGGCCACCGAAAAGCAAGCCGTGGCAGAAGGAGTAACGGCATGAGCCAGGTCAATCGTCTTGCCAGGGGCGGTCGTATCGACCGCAGCCAACCTCTGAACTTCACCTTCAACGGCCAGACCTACCAGGGGTATGCCGGCGACAGCCTGGCCGCCGCGTTGCTGGCCAACGGTGTCGACATCGTCGGCCGCAGCTTCAAGTATTCGCGGCCACGCGGCATCGTCGCGGCCGGTGCGGAAGAGCCCAATGCGGTGTTGCAGATCGGTTCCACCGAGGCGGCACAGATCCCCAACGTGCGGGCCACTCAGCAGGCGCTCTATGCCGGCCTGGTGGCCAACAGCACGAACGGTTGGCCGAGCGTCAACACCGACCTCATGGGCATCCTCGGCAAGGTCGGCGGCGGCATGATGCCGCCCGGTTTCTACTACAAGACCTTCATGTATCCGCAGAACCTGTGGATGACCTACGAGAAGTACATTCGCAAGGCCGCAGGTCTGGGGCGTTCGCCCACCGAAGTCGACCCGGACGTCTACGACCAGATGAACCAGCATTGCGACGTGCTGATCGTCGGTGCCGGGCCTGCCGGCCTGGCCGCCGCACTGGCCGCTGGTCGCAGCGGCGCGCGAGTGATCCTCGCCGATGAACAGGAGGAGTTCGGCGGTAGCCTGCTCGACAGCCGTGAAACCCTGGATGGCAAGCCTGCCGCCGAGTGGGTGGCGCAGGCCATCGCCGAGCTTGAAACGTTGCCGGAAGTGACTTTGCTGTCGCGGGCCACGGTCAATGGCTACCACGACCACAACTTCCTCACCATCCATCAGCGCCTCACCGATCATCTCGGTGAAGTCGCGCCCATGGGCCAGGCTCGTCAGCGCATGCATCGCGTCCGTGCCGGACGTGTGGTGCTGGCCAGTGGCGCTCACGAGCGCCCGCTGGTGTATGCCAACAACGACGTGCCCGGCAACATGCTGGCCGGCGCGGTGTCGACCTACGTGCGCCGCTACGGCGTGGCGCCGGGCAAGGCCCTGGTGCTGTCGACCAACAACGATTACGCCTACCGCGTGGTGCTCGACTGGCTCGATGCCGGCCGCCAGGTGGTGGCGGTGGCCGATGCGCGCAGCAACCCGCGCGGCGCCTGGGTCGAGGAGGTGCGTGCGCGTGGCGTGCGTATCCTGACCGGCAGCGCGGTGATCGAGGCGCGCGGCAGCAAGCGCGTCAGCGGTGCACGTATCTGCGCCATCGATGCCAAGGCGCACAAGGTCACCAGCCCCGGTGAAGTGCTGGACTGCGACCTGATCGTCAGTTCCGGTGGCTACAGCCCGGTGGTGCACCTGGCCTCGCACCTGGGCGGTCGTCCCGAGTGGCGTGAAGAGATCCTCGGCTTCGTGCCGGGGCCGGGCAACGGCATCCAGCAACGCATCGATGCCGGTGCGGTGAATGGCGTGTTCGCCCTCGCTGACGTGCTCGCCAATGGCTTCGAAGCCGGTGCCCAGGCGGCCGCCGAGGCTGGCTACAAGGCCGTCAGTGGCAGCCTGCCGCAGGCCGAGGCGCGCCGGGAAGAACCGGTGCTGGCGCTGTTCCAGGTGCCGCACGACAAGCCCACCGCGCGCGCGCCCAAACAGTTCGTCGACCTGCAGAACGATGTCACCGCCGCCGGTATCGAACTGGCCACGCGCGAGGGCTTCGAGTCGGTCGAGCACGTCAAGCGCTATACCGCGCTGGGCTTCGGCACCGACCAGGGCAAGCTGGGCAACATCAACGGCCTGGCGATCGCCGCGCGCTCGATGGGCATCAGCATCCCGCAGATGGGCACCACCATGTTTCGCCCGAACTACACCCCGGTGACCTTCGGTGCCGTGGCCGGTCGCCACTGTGGCGCGTTGTTCGATGCCAAACGCTATACCGCCATGCAGGCCTGGCACGTGAAGAACGGCGCCGAGTTCGAGGATGTCGGGCAGTGGAAGCGCCCCTGGTACTTTCCGAAGAAGGGTGAGGATCTGCATGCCGCCGTGGCCCGCGAATGCCTGGCCGTGCGCAACAGCGTCGGCATCCTCGACGCCTCCACACTGGGCAAGATCGACATCCAGGGCCCCGATGCACGCGAGTTTCTCAACCGCGTGTACACCAACGCCTGGACCAAGCTGGACGTGGGCAAGGCGCGCTACGGCCTGATGTGCAAGGAAGATGGCATGGTCTTCGACGACGGCGTGACCGCCTGCCTGGCCGACAACCATTTCGTCATGACCACCACCACCGGCGGCGCGGCGCGCGTTCTGGAGTGGCTGGAGATCTATCACCAGACCGAATGGCCGGAGCTGAAGGTGTACTTCACCTCGGTCACCGATCACTGGGCGACCATGACCCTGTCTGGCCCCAACAGCCGCAAGCTGCTGGCCAAGGTCACCGACATCGACCTGGACAAGGACGCGTTCCCGTTCATGAGCTGGAAGGAAGGCCTGGTCGGCGGCGTCCCGGCGCGAGTGTTCCGTATCTCCTTCACCGGTGAACTCTCCTACGAGGTCAACGTGCAGGCCGACTACGCCCTGGGCGTCTGGGAGCAACTGATCGAGGCGGGCAGGGAGTTCGACCTGACCCCCTACGGTACCGAGACCATGCACGTGCTGCGTGCCGAGAAGGGGTTCATCATCGTCGGTCAGGACACCGATGCCTCCGTGACCCCGGATGACCTCAACATGGGCTGGTGCGTCGGCCGCACCAAGCCGTTCTCCTGGATCGGCAAGCGTGGCATGAACCGCGCGGACTGCCTGCGTGAAGACCGCAAGCAACTGGTCGGGCTCAAGCCCGTCGACCCGAACAAGGTGCTGCCGGAAGGCGCGCAACTGGTGTTCGACCCGAAACAGTCCATCCCGATGCAGATGGTCGGCCACGTTACCTCCAGCTACATGAGTGCGGCCATGGGCTACAGCTTCGCCATGGCGGTGGTCAAGGGCGGTCTCAAGCGCATGGGCGAGCGCGTGTTCGCACCGCTGGCCGATGGCAGTGTGATCGAAGCCGAAATCTGCAGCTCCGTGTTCTATGACCCGAAAGGGGATCGCCAGAATGTCTAACGTCAACGTCTACCAACAACGCCCCGCCGATATCGCCGGGCAGTCTCCGCTGCACCATGCCGGCCTGCACGAGCTGGTCGGCAAGGGCCGCAAGAACGCCGGCATCACCCTGCGCGAGAAAAAGCTGCGCGGGCACCTGGTGATCCGTGGCGATGCCAGGGATGCCGCCTTCTCCGGTGCTGTACACAAGGCCCTGGGCCTGGAGCTGCCGGTGGCGCTGACCCTGGTAGCCGACGGTGATACCTCGTTGCAGTGGCTGGGTCCGGATGAATGGCTGCTGATCGTGCCCGGTGGCAGTGAATTCGAGGTCGAGCGCCGACTGCGCGCGGCGCTGGATGGTCAGCATATCTCGGTGGTCAACGTCAGCGGCGGGCAGACCCTGCTGGAGTTGTCCGGGCCGAAAGTGCGCGAGCTGCTGATGAAGTCCACCAGCTATGACGTGCATCCGAGCAACTTCCCGGTCGGCAAGGCGGTGGGCACCGTGTTCGCCAAGTCGCAGCTGGTGATTCGCCATACCGGCGAAGACACCTGGGAGCTGGTGATCCGCCGCAGCTTCTCCGACTACTTCTGGCTGTGGCTGCAGGACGCCAGCGCCGAGTACGGCCTCGCCGTCGAGGCCTGATACCCGTAGGGCGGACGACGCTGTTTTCGTCCGCCATGACGCGGGGGCCGCGAGGCGAAGCGTCATCCACCCTACGCCCGAAGACTCAGATCACCGAGGGCCCGAGCATGAGCCGCACCCCCGATACCTGGATTCTCACCGCCCACTGCCCGAGCGTGCTCGGTACCGTGGATGCGGTGACGCGCTTTCTCTTCGAGCAGCGCTGCTACGTCACCGAGCACCACAGTTTCGATGACCGGCTGTCGTCGCGTTTCTTCATTCGCGTCGAGTTTCGCCAGCCTGACGGATTCGACGAGGCGGCCTTCCGCGCCGGCGTGGCCGAGCGCCTGGCGCCCTTCGACATGCAGGTCGAGCTGACCCCGCCGGGCTACCGCGCCAAGGTGGTGCTGATGGTGTCCAAGGCCGACCACTGCCTGCATGACCTGCTCTATCGCCAGCGCATCGGGCAACTGGCCATGGACGTGGTGGCGGTGGTCTCCAACCACCCGGATCTGGAGCCGCTGGCGCGCTGGCATGGCATCCCCTATCACCATTTTCCGCTCGACCCGGCGGACAAGCCGGCGCAGGAGCGTCGCGTGTTGCAGGTGATCGAGGACAGCGCTGCGGAACTGGTGGTGCTCGCCCGCTACATGCAGGTGCTCTCTCCCGAGCTGTGTCGCAGGCTCGATGGCTGGGCGATCAATATCCACCACTCGCTGTTGCCGGGCTTCAAGGGCGCCAAGCCCTACCACCAGGCCTACCAGAAGGGCGTCAAGCTGGTCGGTGCCACGGCGCACTACATCAACAATGACCTCGACGAAGGGCCGATCATCGCCCAGGGTGTGGAGGCGGTCGATCATGCCCACTATCCGGAAGACCTGATCGCCAAGGGCCGCGACATCGAGTGCCTGACCCTGGCCCGTGCGGTCGGTTATCACATCGAGCGTCGGGTATTTCTCAATGCCAACCGCACGGTGGTGCTCAACGCCTGATCACGTGGCTTTCCGGCCCACCCTGCAAACGGAGTCGCAACGGAAAACGCTATTGGTGGGCTAAAGCGGAACGCCGCCCGGCCCACCCTACGTTCGCTATTCGGTGTGTGCGCACCGGCAGTCAACGCAATTACATCGGTGCGCATGGCCTGGGCGGCCCTGCGACACCCTACCGGAACCGCCCTGCCAGGCTTTACCGGCGGTGATCGGCAACAGACCAAAGAAGCTCCAGTGCAAGGCAGCGCGGCCCGTCGGTCGCGTCTTGTGTCCACAACAAGAAAGGAGAGTTACGCATGTCTGGTAATCGTGGTGTGGTTTATCTCGGTACGGGCAAGGTCGAAGTGCAGAAGATCGACTACCCGAAAATGCA
>Ga0075032_1000328_pt1 | contig 30975 bp, 44 predicted proteins | sample SynthPrep_1_END__FD_71386 | JGI IMG/M metagenome (GOLD analysis project Ga0075032, IMG submission 71386) | Synthetic microbial communities from Ohio, USA - SynthPrep_1_END_DS7_MetaG | ecosystem: Engineered > Bioreactor > Aerobic > Activated sludge | place: USA: Ohio, Columbus | collected 2014-04-10
TGAGATCGGGCTTGGGCATCAGTGGCGGGATCATCACCGAACGCCAGGACAGTTGCTTGAAGCCCAGCATCAGGCGGGCCTTCTCGGCAAACGGCGAGGTCGGGTAGTGATGAAGGATCAGATCATTCATTTCTCAGACTCCAGTCATTAACTACGCTGAAAGCCCCGCCAATACTGGGGCTAAGGTTTCTAATGGGTAACTCTATCGGTGTCCACGCCTTTCACAGCGTCCACATTCTGTCCACACACGTCAGCGATAGGGTTCAGGTTGACCACTTCCGCCAGATGTCCTGGGCTGAAGTGTGCATAGCGAGTCGTCATTTCCAGCGACGAATGCCCTAGCACCCTCTGCAACGTGAGGATGTCGCCACCGTTCATCATGTAATGGCTGGCGAAGGTGTGGCGAAGCACGTGTGTCATCTGCCCTTTGGGTAAGCCGAAGTCGAGTTCGGCCACAGCGATGGCAAATGCGTTCCAAGTGGTCTTATAGGCGGACTTGAATGGCAGCGCCTGCTGCAACTGCTTTTCGAGACCGGAACCTATCGGCACGGTTCTATTCTTGGCTGACTTGGTTCGAACAAAGTGGATCCGACCATCACGCACCTGGCTAGGCTTCAACCCAGCCGCCTCTGCCCACCTGGCCCCTGTAGCCAGGCAGACCCTGGCGACCAATCCAACATCAGAAGGGCACTGGTCGAGCCTGGCCAGCAGCACTAGGATCTGTTCGCTACTCAGGTAGGACATCTCTACCTGGTCGAACTTCAAGGCCCGAACCTTGGCCAAGGGATTAGGCAACGTCCATTCCCCCAGGCGCTCCAGCTCGTTGAATACAGCTCGCAGATAGGCCAGCTCATGATTGGCCGTGTTCGCGCTGATCGGGCGTGTGGTGCCGTCACGCTTCCGACCATTGCCAATCTTGGGCCGCCCCCACTTCCCGGCCAAGCGCTCGGATCGGTACAGCGTAAAGTCGGTCGCGGTGAAATCACAGGCGACCGGATCCCCCATGTTCGTGACCATCCGCATCAAGAACGAATAGCAGGACAGGCCACGTTTCAGGCTTTTGCCGTGCAAGTTGAACCACAGTTCCACCAATTCGGAGAGGCGGCGCTCGTCGCGCTTGGGTTTCTTCTCGAACTCGCCCCTGGAACCATCGCCCATGATGCGGCGTTCCAGGTGCATGGCTTCGTTCTTCGACTTCACCCGCCGGCGGACGCGGGGCCCAGAGCGGCCATCCGGGCGGCAGTCCACCAGCCACTCGCCGTTGTCCAGTTTCTTGATCGACATGGGGCTACCTGCTGACGCGACGCTTCACGCCAAGGATCTGCCGCAGGGTTCCCACTTCACCTGTTGCCGTATCCACCACCTTGTTGCGGTACCGGACGCGATCAAGGCGGAACGTACGGGTCTCACTGCGCAGGTGGCAGAACCCCACAAAGTAGATGTCGTCACTCCAGCCGCTGCCAGAGCTGACAACCTTGTGCACGGTCACTTCTCGGTCGGAGTAGGCGCCATCGGAATTGCGGTAGGCGAAGCGGATCTGCTTGGCGCCCGTCCAGATCGTTTCGCCGCTCACATAATCGTCGTCGAAGTCACTGCGCGCCGGACTGGCTGATGGCTGTTGGCGGGAACGCACGAAGTCCGATTTGAAGGGCGACGGCGGCGCGCTCACCGGTGAGGCACGTCGATGCCTGTAGAACCGCACCGTCTCGACAATGGCCCAAACCAAGTAGATGGCCATCGCGGACTTCACCCACTCAGCGCCCCCAGTCACAACCGCCAATACCAAGGCGAGCACCAGGTAGCCGCACCAGACATAGAGCGGCCGAATCGGTTCTGGCAGCTTCATTCCTGCTACTCCAGCGGGCTGATCTGGCCGCAGTCCGGGGCCGTCTGATCGCTCATCAGCCAGAGGACGTATTTCTGAAAACGCGGGTGGTGGGTGATTTTCAGGAGGGCGACAGAACTCACCTCCAGACGCAGCGCCAACTCGTACTTCTTGTAGCTGCTGAGGCTGATACCAGTTGCCTCGCACAGCTCTGATTGGGTCAGGCCTTCCTTGATCCGGATCGCCTTCAGCTTCTCCGCCAACTCCATCACATGTATTTCCTTCTTGACATGGTTCCGTATGGGTACTTACATTGGTTCCGTATGGGTACTTATGGCCCCAATATCCACCAATATCCATCAAGAGGGTATCAGAATGCAGATCGCTATCGACACGCCGTACGTGACCGTTTCCGAGTTCGTCAAACGGACAGGACAGTCCAGCAGCGCTGTGGAGCGGGAGATTAAGCGCGGCAACTACCTGATTCGCCCCAAAGAGGAAGGATCGAAGTCGGCCGTACTGATCAACATGGTTCACCTGACCATGGAAGCCGCCGAGCAGGCCGAGCGCGTGCGCGGCCAGCAAGGCACCACCGCAGCCGCCCAGCGCTAAGGGGGCGGCATGAACTTCGAGGACATCTACCGGCTCGACGTAATCCAGGCCCTGGAGAACGACAACCAGCTGGACTTCAAGGACATCGGCGACACCTATTTGCAGAAGGGCGTCTGCCCGAAGTGTGGCCACCGCACCCTGTACATCAGCCGCAAGCAGCCTTTCCAGCTGGCCTGCAACCGGCTGAACGAGTGCCGCCACACCGAGAAGACCCGCGAGCGCTACAGCTACCTGTTCGAGAACCTGAGCGACCGCTTCCCGCGTACCGAGGCCAACCCCACCGCCACCGCTGACGCCTACCTGCAACGCAATCGCGGCTTTGACACCAGCCGGATGAAGGGCTGGTACACCCAGGAACGCCGCAAGCTGGCCGACGAGAGCTGGGGTGACACCGTGCGCTTCCCGCTGTGCGACGGCTACTGGGAACGCCTGATCGATGCTCGAGCGGTCGCCCGCAACGACGGCGACAAGGCCGGCATCAAGTGGAAGATGAACTACAAGGGCCAGGGCTGGGTGCCACCGGGCCAGACCTTCGAGAAGGGCGACCGGGTGTACGTGGTGGAAGGGATCTTCCACGCCATCGCCCTGCACCTGGCCGGCTACAAGGCTATCGCCGCGATCAGCTGCAATAACTTCCCCTGGCAGATCATCGAAGACAACCAGGGCAAGCTGATCACCTGGGTGATCGCCCTGGACAACGACAAGGCCGGGCGCGCCGTGGTCAGCAAGTACCTGGCGCAGATCCGCAAGATGAAGGAAATCGGCTGGGTGGCCCTGGGCGACCCCGACCGCGACTGGGACGACGTTTACCGCGACGGCCAGCTGGACGACGCCTACCTGCAGGAAGCCTGCTATCAGGGCCGCCTGTTCTGCGCCACGTCGCCGATGAAGAAGGCCTATCTGGTCTACCTGAAAAAGCGCACCGGCTTCTTCCTGGTGGAGTTCGGCAGCTGCCTTTACTCGGCGCGGGTGAACCTCACCGAGCTGCAGAAAGACATCGAAGGCGATGACATCGAAGGCCACCAGCCCGAGTTCGCCAAGCACACCACCATCGCCGAAGTGGCCAACTGCCTGCCGCGCTTCGAGTACATCGAGCGCGATGCAGTCACCGGCGAACAGCGCTTCTTTTTCAGCTTCGAGTTCCCCAACTCCCGCCGCAGCTGCCGCGAGGCCCTGCCGCCCAGCTCAGTGAACGACCCCCGCAACTTCGCCAAGGCGCTGATCGAGAAAACGCCCTTCGGCACCTTCGAGGGTGGCGAGAAGGTGCTGGCCATGCTGCGCAAGGACTGGCAGCGCGACGCCCGCACCGTGCGCACTCTGCCTTACATCGGCTTCGACGACGACACCGCCGCCTACTGCTACCCCACGTTCGGCTACCACAGAGGGAAAGAGATCATGAACAACGAACACGGCTACCTGGACGTGAACGGCGAGGGGCTGAAAACCTCGGTGCGCAGCCTGCCGGTGGTGCGTGGCGGCGACTTCGATCCGGAGTGGTTCGCCGACTTCATGGCCGTGTTCAGCCTCAACGGCCTGGCGGCCCTGGCCTGGTGGACGGGCACGCTGTTCGCCCAGCAGATCCGCGCGGCACAGGCGTCCTGGCCGTTCCTGGAGCTGACCGGCGACGCCGGCGCGGGCAAGTCCACCCTGCTGCGCTTCCTGTGGATGCTGGTCGGCCGGCGCAATGAGGAAGGCATCAAGCCCAGCGGCAGCGGCGCCTCGGCCATCGGCCTGCTGCGTGCGATGGCGGCCGTCAGCAACCTGCCGGTGGTGCTGCTGGAGTCCGACAAGACCACCACCGACGCCATGGGGCGCGAAGTGGTGGTGCAGTACAACTGGGAGGACATCAAGCCGCTGTTCGACTACAACGCCAAGCTGCGCGTGACCGGCGTCAAGAGCACCAACGCCGACACCGAGGCGCTGCTGTTCCGTGGCGGGATCTGCATTTCGCAGAACGCCAAAGTGGAGGGGCATGAGGCGATCATCACCCGCATCGTCTACCTGCACATGACGCGCGCCCACCACAGCCCGGCGCTCAAGCCACTGGCCCAGCGCCTGCGCGGCATGGAAGTGGAAGACGTGGCCGGCTTCCTGCGCGCGGTGCTGTGCGACGAGCGCGGCTGGCTGGAACGCTACTTTGCCGCCTTCGCCCACTACGAACAGCGCTTCCAGGCGATCCAGGGCGTAGAGCACACCCGGATCGTGCAATGCCATGCCCAGGTGATGGCCGCCGCCAAAGCCACCCAGGCGCTGTTCCCGGCCTGGACGGACAACGACCTGGAAGCCCTGGCCAAGCATCTGACCGGCTGCGCCCTGGAGCGGCAACAGTGCATTGGCGCCGAGAATCGCAGCGCCGCACAGTTCTGGCAGATCTACCACTTCCTGAACGAGGACGTGGTGACCATCACCGACAGCGACGGATCCCGCGAAGAGATCCGCGAACGACTGAACCACAGCAACGACCGCGACCTGATCGCCATCAATCTGGAGCACTTCCAGCAGGCCTGCCGCCAGGCCGGCATGGAAGTAATCCCCGCCGTGACCCTGCGCCGCGTGCTGCCGCTGAGCACCACACACCGCTTTATCGAGGTGCGCAAAGTGCGCTCGAAGCTTGAGAAGCGCCCCCTCAACTGCTGGGTGTTCGCCAAGCGGGGTAAGGAGTGATGAACGCCGGGATGAAAGTGGGCCTGGGTAGGCCTGACAGTGCTAGCCGTGGTTTGTGCGTATCCCCTAATTACATCCAGAACATTCGGAACATTAAGAAAACACAAGAAAAACACCAACAAAATCAGAGCATTACAGCGGTAAACCTGTTCCGCCCAATGGAGAACAAGCAGAAACAAACCGGGACAAATTCCGGAACGCAGGTTCTGGCGTTGTTCCGGAATCCAACTTTCTCTGCAAATGGCTGTAGCCCTAGTGCCGTGCGGCCTGCGGAGGAATCTCAAAAAACCGCGTTCCGCTTGTTACCAGTAGCCCCGGAACATTTTAAGGGCGCTGTAAGCCACGAACGGCGCGGGCTCAAGACTCTGCCCCTGCCCCGTGTTCCGGATGTTCTGGACGTGGCCGGGGCATGCGCGGGGTTTTCCTTTTTTGCGCCCTTCCGCCTGCCAGTGAGGTGCCCGCCATGGCCGAGCTGAGCCCCGACGAAGCCACCCGCCGCGACTGCCTGGCCCGCCACTTTCTGAGCAATTGGACACGCCAGGCCATCGTCGAGTGGCTGGAGCACCCGAAGCGTGGCGAGGCCTTCCGCGAAGACATGCGAGCCCGCTTGAACCGACTGAAACAGGAGAACCGCAGACGATGAACGCCATCACTCAAGCCCCCGACCGCTGCCCCTTGGATTCAGCGACCGGCCGTGATTTTCCCCGCTGGTGGCAGCACGCCGCGCTGCTGGTGGAGCTGCCGCTGGGCCAGCGCGACCTGGACGTGAGCGGCGCCGGCCTGGCGCTGTTGCTCAAGCGCCTGCAGGCGCTGGACACCCCACGCCGCGCCCTGCTGCTGACCATGGCCTGCCTGGCCAACCCGCAGCGCGCTGACTGGCTGCAGGCCGAGGTCGGCCTGCACGTCGGCCAACTGACCGCCACCGACCTGGGCGCCGAGGTGTTCCAGGTGCTGGTCGGCCTGCTGGCCACCTTTCACCCCGCCCCGAGCAACTGAGAACGGAGCCACCCATGAACGAGTTCAACCTGCGCGATCAGATCGCCAAACAGCAGGCCTACCAGGCCCAACGCCATGCCCTGGTGACCAGCGGCCTGCAGGCGCTTAACCGGCTGATTCCCGTGGCCGTGCGGCCGACCGGCCAGGGCCGCGCCGTCGGCCGCTTCCTGCTGGGCCTGTACAACGGCCCGGAATACCGCTTCGACCTTACCGAGCTGCGCGGCCTTGACCTGGGCAAGTTCGAGGACTGCCTGCGCGTGCTGATGATGGATTACAGCCCCGAAGTGGAGATCCACGAACGGGTGCCCAACGGGCAGGCCATCTGGGCCGAGCTGGTGGCCATGTGGGGCCGGGAGGCGCGGACGTGATCGTTTACTACGGCGCGAACGGGATCAGCGGCGAGCTGCCCCTGCCTTCGGTCTACCTGGAGAACGCCACAGCCGAGGATCTGGCCGAGCTGGCCGCCAGCATGTTCTGGCGGGAGCGCCAAGGCGAAGCCCCGTCCCTGGTGACGCTGATTCACCTGCAAGACGTGGACGGAAAAGACCTGGGGATTTTCGAGGTTCGGCGCGATATGCGCCCGATATTCACCGCCACGGCGCTGCCGGCGGCGTGAAAGAGAAGTGCCGGTGGAGCGGCAACTCCCCCGGCACCAACCACCACTGAAAGGAGAAATGCGATGCAAGCACAACACCCACGCGGTAGCGCCGTGAAGGCTACCACACCCGCCTTCCACCTGCTGGGCCAGGCCTTGATCGGCTTCCAGGTGAACCGCAGCCAGGCCGCCCGCGAGCATCTGGAACAACTGGCAACCCAGGCCCAGCAGCGCGGCGAGCTGACCGCCGACGACGCCCGGGTGATCGCCACCCTGCTGGCCGCCCCGAGCAAGCCCCGCCCTACCACTTTGCACGCTGTCTGATCGGAGATTCACATGAGCACCAACAACATCAAGCGCTACACCGTGACGGATTTCTGGGACATCTACGAACTCACCTTGGAGGTTGATCTGGATGTACTGACCGAAGCCCGCGCGACCGAGATCAACGACTTTTGGTCAAGCTCAGAAGAACGCTTGGCCGAGTGCAATGGCAACGCTCAGCACACGGCTATCCGGCTGTTCGGGCAGGCGATGATCTGCATCATGCTGGAGCAGGGTGGAGCCTTTTTCGTCGCAGGCAACTCAGCTGCCGGCACGCACTGGTCGAAGGATGTGTGGCAGTTGGAGGGCTGGGGTGGCCTCGGCCCGCAAGGCGAGGAAAACGAGATCTATGGATGGTGCGGCATCCGTTGCATCGCCGCTGATGTCGCCCCGCCGACTTTCGATTCCCTGGAGCTGAAAGAGGTGCAGGCATGATCATCACCACCCGACTCAGCGCCGGCAGCTACGTGGCCCGTGCCAAGGGCCAGAAGGCCACCGCCAGTAGCGCCGAGAGTGCCCGCCGTGCCGCCGAGAACCTGGCCACCAAGCTGGGCCATAACCCCGACCTGGTGGAGCTGGAAGGCGAAACCGGCGGCGTCTGCACCTTCTCACTGCCTGAATTGACCGATGGAGCCCATCATGAACAGTGAGCCCAAGCCTATTTACGAGTGCACTGGGTGCGGATCTGTAACCCGCGACCCCGACCAGCAGCTGGCTGTGCTGCGGCGCGCTGGGCACCTGTCCTGCTGCCCTGAACGCCAGATGATCGAATTGCAGGCTGCGCCTGCAGTCACCTGCAACACCGCCACCGACAACTCGGCCCGCTACAACCGGGCCGAGGAACTGCAGCTGCGATTGCTCCAGGTGGTCGATCTGGCTAGCCATCTGGCCACGGATGCGTTCGAGGGATCCCTGGACGATCCGCTGGAGTCGTTTGTGGACGCCGTACTGGATCCCCAGTTGCCACACCCCAGCCTGGGCCCGCTGGCCGAGGTGTTGGGGCAGTCTGGCTGGGAGCGGGACGAATGGGAAAGCAAGCGTGACCATGAACAGGCCGTGCTGCGGGAAAACGCTTACGACGCCCGCATGGTCTTTCATGGCTTCGGTGTCCAGTTCGGCACCCCCGTTCGCAAGTACCACAGCAGCAGCGGCTACGGCTATTCCTGGGGCTACTACAACACCGTGTGGATCTACGCCGAAACCCTGGAGCAAGCCTGGCGCCTCGGCTGTGAGTGGGCCGAGCAGAAGCACCGCATGGCACGCGAGAAAGCTGGTATCAGCGAGGGGGTGGCCGATGCGTAACCGTTTCCTGCGCGGCTGTGGCGAGGACGTAAAGCGCCTGGTCAGCTTCGCCGAGGCGGCGGGCTGGATGGTCGCCAAGACCAGGAACCTGCATCTGATGTTCAGCAAGGAAGGCCGCCGAGCGGTGTTTTTCAGCGGCACGCCCGGCGACCGCCGCGCCTGGCTTAACGCCAGGTCGCAGCTGATCCAGGCCGACAAGATGGCGCAGGTGCAGCCCGCCAGGGCTTAACCGATGACAGAAACAGAAAAGGGCGCTTCGGCGCCCTTTTTCTTTCGATATATCGAAATTATACCATCCCCACTTATAAGTCCCGTTGTTCGCCAACCCTTCCGCCTCTGTTTAATGTCAGGTAAATAAGCCTTACATAATTAAGCAATTACTTATTTGTAGGATTGCGCATCGCTAGGAACAAAAGGCCATTTGTGCTTTTGTACTTTCGCTAATTAGCGAAGATAGATATCTTCCGAACGCTCGCTGGCGAATTGAAGAAATAAAGAAATGAAGAAAACCACCGCCATTGCTGGCCTTGACCGTGGTGGCATTTCGGAATGTCGATTGCAAAACCAGCCATCGAAACAGCCAGCACGATGATTTTGCAATCATTAAAAAAGTGCTTGACCGCACATTTTTTAGATAAGTAAAGTTTGCCCGTTCTCACACGCTGAAACGGAGTTGTAACGATGTGTGCTGTAGCTAAGGAATTAAAGACACTGCGCGAAAAGTTCGATGAAAGCCGGAATAGCCTTGCGTTTTTCATTGAGCTGGCAGCGTCAGGCGTTGAACTATCAGAACGCGGAAAGGCGGGGCTGTTGGATCTAGGCATGTGCCAGTTACGCCACCTGGACGAGGTGGCGAACGGCACAGGTCAGGCTGGTATGGCAGCGCCGAGCTGCGCGAACAGCTCCCGCTGCTGATTCCTGGGCATGTTTCGCAGGCGGTCGAACAGCAACTGATCGACCGCTTTAGCCCCCGGCCTGGTGGTGTGGGAGTAGGCCAGGTTCACCACGAACTGGTGGCCACACTCCAGGCAAAGGCAATACAGGTTGGTGTAGTCCACCGACAGCTCGTTGCGCGACGAGATCCGCGCCTTTCCGTGACACTCTCGACATACGATCCGCACTGTATTCCCTCCCCCGAGGTACCCAAGTGGGAACTATTGTGCCACAACATGTAGTGGCGTTATGTCATGTTGAACCCTATACGTCGATCTGCCCGCAGGGTGCCGTTCACCTGGAGGAATAGCTGGGCGATGGGGCGAATCTCGTTGTTGGTGTACACCCGGTCGATCTTCTCGATATCGCCGAAGCCGGCGCTGTTCTCCGGCATGATGCCGGCCAGCGCCGGGTTCATCCGGTGGGCCGCGATGATATCGGCGCGGGTGATGTTCTTGATCCGCTCGAACTCGTCTTTGGTGGCCACGTCCCCCACGGGGATGATCTGAATGGCCTTGTCGGTACCGCCGGGGATGTTGACGAACATCGAGCGGAAATTGCCCACGCCCTTGGTGCCTTCGATCTGGGCGCGCAGGCGTTCCTCGTCCTCGTCGGTCAGATCCGGATCGTTGGTGTAGAAGATGAAGCCGGCGTGCGCGCCGTTGTTGTAGTAGCGGCGGCGGAACAGGGTCGCCGACTCGTTGAGCAACAGCGAGTGCATGCCGCCCAGGTAGTCGGGCACCCCGTACACATCCTGTTCCACGTCATAGTCCATGACGTGCTCCACCTCGTCCTCGGCGAAGTGCAGTTCCTGCCCGCCGGGCTGCAGCATGACGAAGCCACCACCCACTTTGCGCCGCATGTTGATCGCTGGCAGGTGCTGCAGCTCGAGCACCTGGCCGATGATGTTGCGCAGGCGCTGAAAGTAGGCCTCGCCGAACACCACGAAGTCGAGAGCGGCCCGGCCCATGGTCTGCGCGCTGCAGCCCGCCGAGGCGCGGAAATCACGCAACAGCAGGTTGCGCTTGAACTTGGGAATGGCGCCGTGGTGGGCGTTCGCGCGCAGCAGCCTGGCGAGACCTCGGCGCGACACCGGCGGCGTGTAGATCCTGCCGTCGTCGCTGGCGAACACGCCCAGGTACTCGCCCAGGTTGCCGGCCAGCACCGATTCCGGCGCCCCGAACGTGAAGGCCCGAACGGGCGTTTGTGGTTGCTGTTGCTGATCCGGATTGTGCTCTGCCATGGCTGCCCTGTGAGAGTGTCGACCAGCGGCTGCGGCGCCGCTTGTTGGTGTTGAGGGGTTCGTTTGCCAGCGCGTGCATGACGGCCCAGGCGATGTCGGCGTGGCCGGTGGCATCGGTGCGGCTCGCGCTGTAGGTGATCTGGCCGCTGGCGGTGGCGCCGCGCTTGATCGTCAGGAAGGCGGCGGCGATGTCGTTCCAGCCGGCGTCCCATTCGATGCGGCTGCCCTGGATGGTGTCCTGGGCCTTGAGCACCAGGCTGTTTTTCGTTTCCAGGCTGTAGTGGATCGGCGTGGCCCGTGGGTAGAAGTCGCGCACCAGGTCGAACACGCCATAGCCGACGCCAGTCACGTCGATGCCGATGTGCTGCACGTTGAAGCGCTCGCACAGCTTCTTCACCTGGCTGGCCTGGTAGGTGAACGAGTGGCCCCGCCAGCTGTGCTTTTCCAGGATGCGGAACTTGCCGCCCTGTTCGAGCGGCGGCGCGACCACCACACAGGTGGCATCGTCGCGCGTGCGGCTGGGGTCATAGCCGAGCCACACCGGGCTGTTGCCGAAGGGGCGCTGCGCCTTCGGATCGGGGTCATAGTCCGCCCACAGGGCGCGGTCGGAGTAGCAGCGTTCCAGGTCGGCCAGGGAAAAGACGCTCTGCGTGCTGTCGATGAATTTGCACATGTAGAGCTGGTCGAAGCGCTCTTCGTCGTTCTCCAGGCGCAGCCGGTCGATGTCGAACAGGTTGCAGCCGCCGGCGATGGCGTCTTCCAGGGTGATGACCTTGCGCCACTGGCCATCCGGGCACAGCGCCCCGGCGTGGATCTGGGCTTCGCTGGGCCAGTCCTTGGCCAGTTTCTTGCCCCGCTTGCTGTTGCGGAATTCCTCGCCCGTCCAGAACGGGTAAGCCTGGTGGGTGACCGCGCTGGGCGTGGAAAAGTAGGTTTTGCGCCACTTTGCATGCGAGGCCATGGCACCGGCCAGGCCGTCCAGCTTGGCGAAGTCGCGGATCCAGAAATATTCGTCGATGTAGACGTGGCCATGGTGGCCCTGGGCGGTGGCGCTGTTGGTGGAGAGGAACCGCAGTTCGGCCCAGGGCTTGCCGTCTTTGCTCAGGGTGATGGGGTTGCCCTTGAGTTCGAGCCCGAACCACTCGGCGGCGAAGGTGACGATGTAGCTGCGGAAAATCTCGGCCTGGGCCCGGCTAGCGGACAGGAACATCTGGTTATCGCCGGTCAGCACGGCGTCCATGAAGGCTTCGGCGGCGAAGTAGTAGGTCAGGCCAATCTGGCGGCTTTTCAGGACGTTGCGGATCCGCGCTGTGAGCGGGTTCCGCTTGGCGGCGAACAGCTCCTGCTGATAGCCGAACATCTTGCTGGTGAATTGCTCCAGGAAGTCCGCTTCGGTCAGCTCGCTGATGTCGTTCTTCAGCTTCTTCTCGCGCCGCTTGCCGCCACGCTCGCCACGGTCGCGGCGCCCGCGCTCGCCGCCTTGGCTATCGCGCATTTCTGCCGGCACCTCGGCCAGCACCGGCGCCGGCCTGGCGGCTTGCTTCTGCAGGCGCTCGCGCAGCGTGGTGAGCCTGTCCAGCTCGTCCAGCTCGGCCTTGGCCAGGGTGCCGGGCTTCTCCAGCAACAGGGTGATCCGCCGGCTGACAGCGGCCAGGGGTTCCTCGTCCGTCAGCATCTCGTCCCAGCCGCCTTTGGCGATCCAGTAGTAGACGATCCGGACATTGGGCAGGCCGAGCTGGGCCTGAATCTCACGCGGTTTGCAGCGGCGTAGATACAGGCGCTTGGCGGCTTCTTTCACTTCGGTGGCGTATGGCATGGGCCGCAGTCTATGCGGCGAACTGACCTTAAACGTCGTCTATCGTTTCTAGTTATTCCTATTTCTTTCAAATAGTTAGAACACGATTTTGAAGTGTTTGTTTAGGTTCTGATCGGTGCCTATGGTGGCGGTGTCTGACCCACCCACCAGCGAACCGAACCCATGCCCCGAACCCTCGTCACCGACTGGAAACGAGTCGCCACCAGCGGCAAGACCATCGACGGTCGCACTATCGAAGTGCAGGAACTGCGCGACATGGCCGAGACCTACAACCCGGCCACCTACACCGCCACGATCTGGTACGAACACATTCGCTACATGGGCAGCCTGGGCACTGTGGCCGCGCTGAAAGCCGAGGACGTGGAAGACGGCAAGGTCGCTCTGTTCGCGCAGCTCAAGCCCAATGACCGCCTGCTGCAGCTGAACAAGGAAGCGCAAAAGCTGTTCACCAGCGTGGAGATCAAGCCGAACTTCGCCGACAGCGGCAAGGCGTATCTGTCCGGCCTGGCCGTCACCGACGAGCCCGCCAGCCTGGGCACCCAGGAACTGCACTTCTCCCGCCGCGTTACTGCCGGCAACTACTGCGGCGCCCTGGAGCCGCTGGGCGACATCGACCCGGCCACCGAGGAAGACGCCGCCCTGTCCTTTTTCACCAAGCTGTTCGCCCACCTGCAGGGCAAGCCGCTGCCGAAATCCCCCGCAACCCCCGACGACGAGAGCACCCCAATGGATCCGAAAACCGTAGAGGCCTTCACGGCTGCGGTGGACAAGCTCGGCACCGTGGCGTCCAGCCTGGAAAAGAGCGCCGCCACCTTTGCCGCGAAACCGGCCGAACCGGCCGCCGCACCTGCCGCGCCGGCTGCTGACCCCGCCAAGCCCGAGGGCGAGCAAGCCAAGCCTGTGAGCGCTGAGCAGTTCGCCAAGCTCCAGGAAGGCCTGGAAGGCCTCACCAAGCTGTTCAACACCGCGCTGAATCAAGGCCAGGGCAAGGATGTGCCCGCGACCACCGGCGCCGCCGACGACGAAATGAAGGTGGATTGCTGATATGAAACTGAGCCAGTTTTCCCGCCAGCAGTACCACGCCCTGCAGGCCGCCGTAGCGCGCGCCTACGGCGTAGGCAGCGCCCGCGAAGAATTCAACGTCACCCCGGCCATGGCCCAGACGCTGAATGAAAAGATCACCCACAGCTCGAACTTCCTGCGCCGCATCAACGTGATCCCGGTCAGCGAGATCAAGGGCCAGAAGGTGATGATGGGCCTGAACGGCCCGGCCACCGGCCGCACCAACACCCAGAACGCCGACCGCGTGCCGCGCAACCTGCTGGATCTGGACGCCCTGGGCTACGAGCTGTTCGACACCCACACCGACGTGGCCCTGCCGTTCGCCAGCATCGACGCCTGGGCAAAGTTCAAGGACTTTGCCAACCGCTACAGCGCCGCCGTGCAGAAGCAGATCGGCCTGGATCGCATCATGATCGGCTGGAACGGCACCAGTGTGGCCGCGAACACCGACCCGGTGGCTAACCCGTTGCTCCAGGACGTGAACAAGGGCTGGCTGCAGATCGCCCGCGAGCAGGCCCCGCAGCAGGTACTCACCCAGGGCACCAAGGCTGCCGGCAAGATCCAGATCGGCGCCACTGGCGACTTCGCCAACCTGGACGCCTTCGTCTACGACCTGACGCAGATGATCGACGAGGAACACCGCGACGGTGGCGACCTGGTGGCCATCATCGGCCGCGAACTGATCGCCAAGGACAAGGGCAAGATGTACGCCGAGCACGGCAGCACCCCGTCCGAGAAAGAGCGCATCGAAATGGCCCAGGTGATCGACACCTACGGCGGCCTGCCCTCTTTCACTGCGCCGTTCTTCCCCGGCAAGGGCGTGGTGGTCACCAGCTTCGACAACCTGTCGATCTACTTCCAGGACGACAGCTGGCGGCGCTACCTGCAGGAAAACCCGAAGCGTTCGCAGATGGAGGATTACAACAGCCGCAACGAGGGCTATGTGATCGAGCAGCTGGGCAAGTTCGCCATGGCTGAGAGCGCCAACGTGGAGTTCGTCTGACCATGAGCATCGCCCTGGAGCATAAGAAGCGCATCCTGGGGCTCGGCAAGGCTGCCGGCGGTGCGGAGGTGTTCACCCCCGCCACCGCCCTGGCTGGCCCGGCCAACGCCCAGAAACAGCTGACCCTGATGACCACCGCGCTGGCCGAGGATCTGGCCCGCCTTTCCGAGCAGAACAGCCTGGAGGTTCGCCAGCAGATCAAGCGCGACGAGCTGCTGCCCAAGTACCTGGACTATGTGCAGCGCTACCGCGAGTCCGGCCTGAATCACCCGAACCCGGTGATGATGCAGGTGCTGGTCTGGCTGTTCGACACCGCCCAGTTCGAGGCCGGTCTGGATCTGGCGCTGTTCGCCATCGAGCAGGGCCAGCAACTGCCCGAGCGATTCCGCCGTGACGTGCCCACCTTCGTGGCGGACGCGGTGATCGACTGGGCCGAGGCCGAGCACAAGGCCAAGCGCAGCCCGGAACCGTATCTGTCGCAGCTGCTGCCCTACGTGGACGGCTACTGGACGCAGATCAACGCCGAGCCCGAAACCGTCCTGCCGCAGCCGTGGCAGCTGTTCGAGCGAATCCCGGCGCGCTTCCACAAGCTGCTGGGCATCCTGGCCATGGAGCAAAAGCAGTGGGCCGATGCCATCGACCACTTCGAGCGAGCCACCGCGCTCTATCCGGAAATCGGCGTGAAAACCCGTTCGGATGACGCCGCCAAGGCTCTGCGCAAGCAGGAAGCCGAACAGGGCTCCACCACCTAACCGTCTACCCCCCGCAGCGGGGGCCTGCCTAGGACGTGGCCCTGTGCCAACGCCCCGACAGCAGTCACCCCCGCCTTTATTCCGAGATCGGCCAGCATGAGCTTTTCCGGCACACCTACCACCTTCGTGGAACGCGCGATCCCCAACGACGGCTTCTGGCCGAACCTGGGTGTGACCGAGTTCCAGACGGGCTATCGCCTGCCGGCGGAGTTCCTGGTGGATCTGCTGGCCGATGGCATCACCATCGCCATGGGCGAGGTGAACCGCGACCTGGCCAAGCGGAAAGCCGCCTGGCAGGCCGTGGGCATCACCAGCGTGGAGACCGCCGACCCGCTGCTGCTGCCTGAGCGTGGTTTCTATGCCGCCATCTACAAGCGCGCCGTGTACTGCCGCGCCAAGGCCTACCTGCTGCAGCAGTTCGCCACCGTCAACCGCCGCCCCGAGGCCGCCAACCTGGCCAAGGAAAGCCCAGAGACCCACGAAACCTTCCTGAGCTACAGCCAGCAGGCTGTCCGCCAGATCCAGGGACGTGGGCGCATTACGGCGGTGCTGCTGTGATCAAGCTACGCGCCCTGACCACTTTCCTGCAGGAAAGCCGCCTGGTGTTGCCCGAGCAGTTGGACAGCTGGGCCGAAAAGGTGGAGCTGTCGCTGATCTGGAAGCACACCGAGCGCGGCCTGCACATGGGCGACATGCGCTACCAGGCGGTGATCGTCCTGGAGCGCTTCGCCGACCACCCGGGCCGCCTGATGGCCTTGATCGGCAGCTGGCTGGAGAACCACGACAGCGAGCGCACCGACTACGACCTTGGCGCCGCGCGCTTCGACATCGATCAGCTGGACGACGACACCGCGGACGTGGAAATCAGCCTGGAGTTCATCGAGCCGCAGCATCTGGCCGAGGAAGGCGACGGCGAGATCCAGGCCTTCGGCAAGCGCTGGGCCTTCGTGCCGTTCGACCTGTGGGTCGCCGAGGAAGGCGAGGTGACCCATGGCAGCTAGAAACACCTTCGACCTGGACGTGCGCGGCGCGCTCGGCATGCAGGCCCAGCTGGCCCTGATGCAGCTGCCGCCCAAGCTGCGCCGCCGGCTGCTGGTCAGGGTATCCAAGCGCGTGCGCACCATGAGCGCCCGCCGTGTGCGTGCCCAGCAGACCCTTTCCGGCGCCCCGTTCGAGCCACGCCGCACGCCGTCGAAACGCCGCCGGCGGATGCTCAGCGGGCTGATCAAGAACAAGTACCTGGACGTGGTGAAGGCCACCGAGGACGAGGCCCGCCTGGGCTGGAAAAACGGCCTGATGGGATTCATCGCCGCCGAACACCAGCACGGCCGCGCCCGTCGCTACACCGCCGCCATGGCCCGCAAGGCCAACCCCATCAACTACGACGCGGATTGCACCGAAGAACAGGCCAAGCGCCTGCGCCGCCTGGGCTTCAAGGTTCGCCAGCCGCGCCAGAACAAGCGCGGCCGCTCCCGCTGGGTTCGCCCTTCCGTGGCCTGGATCCAGGCAAACGTGAAGTACGGCCAGGCGGGGCTGCTGATCCGCGAGCTGAAAGGCGAGCAGGCAGGCCCGAGCAGCTGGCAAATCAAGATGCCCCAGCGCGACTTCCTGGGCGCAGACCAGAACGACATCGCACAGCTGATCCAGCTTGTGCTGCAACAGATCCTCAACGCACCCCGATAGCGAGGCCCAGCAATGGCGCAAGGCAAAGTAAGCGTAAGAAACCTGAACCTGGGCCAAGGCCCGGTGACGGAGATCGAGCGCTATTTCCTGTTTATCGGCTTGGCCGCAAGCAACGTCGGCGAGCTGATCCCTTTGAACACCCAGAGCGATCTGGACACCGAGCTGGGCGCCGCCGCCAGCGACCTGAAAACCCAGGTGACTGCGGCACGTCTCAACGGTGGCGACCGCTGGGCCGCGCTGGCCCTGCCTATCGCTGCTGCCGCCGACTGGGAAGAAGCCCTGGACGCGGCCATGCAGCACGGTGTCAGCGTGGAGGCCGTGGTGATCTGTTCGCCGGTGCTCACCGGCGCGGAGCTGAACACCCGGCACGCCAAGGCCGAGGCCATTAACAACCAGTACGGCCGCCGCCTGTTCGTTATGTCCGCGACCAAGGGCATCGACGCCGCCAGCCAGGACTGGAACGCCTACCTGGCCGAGCAGCAGACCATCACCCAGAACATCCTGGCGCCGCGCGTGCTGGTGGTTCCGCAGCTGCACGGCAACGACCTGGGCGTGCTCGCCGGCCGCCTGGCTATCGATGCCGTGAGCGTGGCCGACAGCCCCATGCGCGTGGCCACCGGCGCCTTGCTGGGCCTGGGCGAAGCCCCGGTGGACTCGGCTGGCGTGCCGCTGCCGTCGGCGATCCTGTCCGAGCTGGACAAGGCCCGCTTCTCGGTGCCGCAGACCTATCCGGACTACCCCGGCGTGTACTGGGGCGACGCCAACATGCTGGACGCCCCCGGATCCGACTTTCAGGTGGTGGAGTACCTGCGTGTGGCCGACAAGGCCGCCCGCCGCGTGCGGATCCTGCTGATCCAGCGCGTGGGTGACCGTCGCCTGAACAACACCCCCAACAGCATGGCCGCCAACAAGTCCGCGCTGATGCGCCCGCTGCGCCAGATGGCCAAGTCCGTGCAGTTCGCCGGTCAGCAGTTCCCCGGCGACATCGAGCCGCCGAAGGATGACGACATCGTGCTGGTGTGGATGAGCAAGACCCGAGTGGAGGCCTACCTGAAGTTGCGCCCCTACAACTGCCCCAAAGACCTGACCGCGAACATCGCCCTGGATCTTTCCAACGGCGACGAGGAGTAACCCATGGCCCGAATCAGTGGCATGAATTTCGACGTGAACCTGGGCGACCTGCAGATCCACGTCGAGAAGGCGACCCTGGACATCACCGACAACAGCGCCGCCGTGCAGAGCAAGGGCGTTCCCGATGGCCATGTGGATGGTGACGTGGCCGCCAGCGGCGAGTTCGAGCTGGACAGCGCGAACTTCGCCCTGTTGATCCAGGCAGCGAAGAACGCCGGCAGCTTCCGCAAGCTGGAACCGTTCGACACGGTGTTTTTTGCCAAGGCCGGCGACGACGAGCTGCGCGTGGAGGCCTTCGGCTGCAAGGTCAAGGTGTCGAGCCTGCTGGATATCGACCCGAAGGGCGGCAGCAAGACCACCCACAAGGTGCCGTATGACGTCACCAGCCCGGACTTCATCCGCATCAACGGCGTGCCGTACCTCGACGCCAGCGAGACCGAGGGCCTGCGCTGATGCCGGATTGGGTAGACCGCGCCGTGGCGCGCGAGGAACTGGAGCTGGAGCGCGCCCTGGCCGCTCAGCTGTCCAGCGCTCGCCATGCCGGCCCCAGCCTGACCGATTGCGCCGACTGCGGCGACGAGATCCCGCCAGCGCGCCGCGCCTTCGGTGGTGTCACCCGCTGCCTGGCCTGCCAGACCACTTTCGAGAAAGGAAACCGCCGATGACCACCAGCCCCTGGCCGAACTTCAGCCTGACCGAGCTGCGCTGCAAGTGCGGTCGCTGCGGCAGCACCGGCGCCGAGATGGACAGCGACTTCATGGACAAGCTGCAGCGCCTGCGCACGGCCTTCGGCAAGCCCATGGTGCTGTCCAGCGCCTACCGCTGCCCACGGCACCCCGTAGAGGCCAAGAAAACCGCACCGGGCGAGCACTGCACCGGCAAGGCGGTGGACGTGGCCATCCGTGGCCCGGAGGCCCTGCGCCTGCTGCAGCTCGCCCTGGAGCTGGGGTTTACCCGCATCGGCGTGAGCCAGAAGGGCACCGCGCGCTTCCTGCACCTGGGCACGTCCGCCGGTGGTCGCTTCCCGTCCCCTGCTATCTGGAGCTACTGAACATGCGCCGTTCCACCCTCGACAACCTGCTGTTGCTCGTCCTGGGCGCCGCCTGCATCTACACCCTGAGCGCCTGCAGCACCGATAGCCTGATCGGCAGCACTGCGTCCAGCCTGGTGCAGCGCTACTGCGCCACGCCCGAGCTTGGGCGCCTCGCCTTGCGTGAAGCCATCGCCACCAGCACCGCGCCGAACAAGATCCGCGTGGAGTGTGCCGACGATGCCTTTTGAATCCGACCTGGAGCTGCGCCACCACGCCGGACAGGAAAAGTGGGAGGTGATCCGCCCGCTGTTCTACGTCACCAGGGCGCGCCGCCGAATCACCGTGCCGGTGGGCTACCGCTCCGACCTGGCCAGCGTGCCGCGCCTGGCCTGGCGCATCGTGCCGCGTGATCACGAGGACGCGCGCCGGCCTGCCGTAGTGCATGACTACATCTACACCGACCTGACCCACCTCTACACCAAGGCCGAGGCCGACCTGATCTTCTACGAGGCCCTGCTGGAGGAAGGCATGCACAAGCCCCTGGCGTGGCTCATGTGGTGCGCCGTGCGGATCGGCGGCCGTGGCAATTGGGGGCGCTGATGGAGCTGTCCCCCTTGGCTATCAGCGTGCTGCTGATGCTGACCGAGCTGGTACTGACGGCCGTGGTCGGCTTCCAGGTGTACCTGTTCAAGCAGATCAGCGCCGCCCGGCGCGAGCACCTGGAATTCCGGATAGAGGTCGCCGAGCGCTACGTGAAAACCGAACACATCGACACGGCCCTGGAGAAGCTGGAGGCCCGCTTCGACAAGCGCCTGGACGACTTTTTCAACAACCTGCAACAGAGGCACCGAGCATGAGCGAACGCCGCGAGATCACCCTGCAGATCGGGGAAACCGACTTCACCTTTGCCGTCACCCCGGCTGACGTGACCAAGTATTTCAACACCGTGACCCAGAACAACAAGGTGGCCCCCAGCCACAACCTGCTGACCACCACCGTCAAGTCGGAACAGCTGGCCACCCTGCGCCCAATGCTGGCCAACCCGGTGTTGGCCATGAAGGTGGCCGGCGCGCTGCTGGAGGAATACGCCCCGGACGTTGAAGTCACCGTAAAAAAGCCCTCGCCCGAGCTGACCGCCTGACCGAGGACGGCCTGGGCCAAATGATGGCCCTGGTCGAACGCTGGCTACCTGGAACACCGCCCACGGCTGACGCCATGGGCACCGCCAAGTGGCTGGAGGATGAACACTGGCGCCGCATGGAGATAGCCGTGGCAAACGGCATCGCCAAGGCGCTGAACGGCTGACACTGAGCGCCCCGCATGACTGCCAACGCCACAAGCAAACTCGACTTCGTGCTGCGCCTGATCGACCAGGTGACGGCCCCGGCTGCGAAGGTCAGCAAACAGCTGATGGACGTGGCCGAGGTCGGCAAGACTGGCTTCGTGCAGATGGGCGCCGGCGTGGCTGCCGTCACGGGCATGATCTTCAGCTTCCAGCAGTCCATGCAGCCCGCGCGCGACCAGATGGCCGCTCTGGGCGAAGTGAAGTCCCTGGGCGTGGCACAGGAGGCGCTGGACAGGCTCAACCAGGTGTCCCTGGACTTTTCCACCCAATACGGCGAGAGCGCCCAGGCCTTCGTTCGCTCGGCCTACGACATCCAGAGCGCCATCGCCGGCCTGACCGGCGAGCAGCTGGCCACCTTCACCAGTGCGTCCAACGTGCTGGCCAAGGCCACCAAGGCCGACGCGGCGACGATCACCAGCTACGTGGGCACCATGTACGGGATCTTCAAGACTCAGGCCGATGCCATGGGCAAAGGCGAATGGGTGGAGAACCTGAGCGGCCAGACCGCGCTGGCGGTGCAGATGTTCAAGACCACCGGCCAGCAGATGTCCGACGCCTTCACCGCTGTGGGCGCCAACGCCACGTCGGCAGGCATCGGCCTGTCGGAACAGATGGCGATCCTGGGCCAGCTCCAGGCGACCATGAGTGGCGGCGAAGCGGGCACCAAGTACAAGGCCTTCCTGTCCGGTGTGGGCGGTGCTCAGGAGAAACTGGGGCTGCAGTTCACCGACAGCCAGGGCCGCATGCTGCCAATGCTCGAGATCCTGGAGAAGCTGCAAGGCAAGTTCGGCGACACCCTGGACGTGGCCGAATCCGACGCACTGAAAAAGGCCTTCGGATCCGACGAGGCGGTGGGCCTGATCAAGCTGCTGATGGCCGACACGGCCAGCCTGACCAACAACATGGAGCAGCTGGGCAAGGTCAAGGGCATGGAGCAGGCCGAAAAGATGGCCCAGGCCATGGTCGATCCTTGGCAGCGCTTCGGCAGCGCCGTGGAGGCGATCCGCATTGCCTTCGGCCAGACCCTGCTGCCGGTGCTGAACCCGCTGATGGAGCGGCTGACCCAAGGCGCCGCCACGCTCCAGCGCTGGGTGGTGTTGTTCCCCAACATCGCCCGCTGGATTGGTTACGTAACCCTCGGCGTGCTGGGCCTGGTGGCGGCAGCGGGCGGCCTGACGATCCTGGGCGGGCTGTTCACCGTGCTGTCGGTACTGGCAAGCCCCATCGCGCTGATCGTGCTGGGCGTGGTCGCCCTGGTGGCGGCCGTCACCGCGGCGATCATCTGGTGGGACGAGCTGAAAGCCGCTTTCGGGGAAACCGCATGGTTCCAGGCGCTGCTGGCGATCATCACCCCCGTGGTGCTGATCTTCCGGATCTGGTGGGCGGTGATGGGCGTGCTGTGGCAGGGCGTGCAGCAGCTGTGGGCCATGGGCGTGGAGTTCGTGGACTGGCTCGGCTCGTTCGCCGGCGCGACCGAGGGCGCCACGGGCGTCTGGGAAACCCTGCTGTGGGCCTTCGCCAACCTGTCGCCGTTCGCCCTGCTGGGTAATGCGCTGAAAGGTCTGATCGAGCTGCTGAACAAGATCCCCGGCGTGGAGATCGACGCCAGCTTTGCCGACCTGCCAGCCGTGCCCAGCGCTGTGGAGGCCATGAGCGCCGCCGACAAGGCCACGGCCGCGCAGAAGATGCAGCAGACCATCAACGCAGCCATCCCCAGCCTGTCGCCGCAGCGCGCCACGGCGGTGCCGCCTGGCGGCCTGCTGACCAGCATCCAGAACACCACCAGCCAGAACAAGGGCAACCACATCGAAAAGGTGGAGATCCACACCAGCAAGCCCATGAGCCCGATGGAGCTGGAAAACATGATGGAGATGGCCGCCGGATGACCCTCTACATCGATCTGCTGATCCAGGACAACGACCTGGCCCTGGATCTGGGCCGCCAGCCGCTGCTGGTGGACGACCGCGCGAGCATCGCCCAGGACATCGCCCACATGATCCGCGAGAGCGGCCTGCTGGTCACCCTGGTGGCCGAGCGCGACCGCCTGCGGCAGCGCGACTGTATCCAGCAGCTGGAGCTGTTGGTGGAGGCCGACGAACGCCTGGTGCCGGGCACCGCGAAAATCCGCGAGGTGGACGCCGGCCAGTACCTGGTGACCGCGCGCACAGTTGAATTTGGAGCCATTGAGGTGACCCTGTGACCGTAGATTTTAAGCAGGCGCTCAGTGACGCCGGCATTCCGACCACCGAGGAAGGGCTGCGCCAGGCCTGGGAAAGTGAAGTGGTCGCCCAGGGCAGCGCGCTGAGCAACACCAGCGCCTATTCGCCGTTCTGGCGCATCGTCACCGCCCTGGTGACCAAGCCCGTGCTATGGCTGATCACCTTTATCAGCGGCACCGTGCTGCCCAACTTCTTTGTGAAGACCGCCACCGGTGCCTGGCTGGACATGCTGGCCTGGGCGGTGAACGTGGAGCGCAAGGGCGCGACCAAAGCCAAGGGCGTGCTGCTGTTCACGCGCCTGGCCGCCGGTGGCACCCTGGAGGTGCCCGCCGGCACGGTGGTGCAGTCCGCTTCAATCAACGGGCACATCTACCAGTTGGTGACCACCGCCGTGGGCCAGTTCACCGATGGCGCTATGCAGCTGGAGATCCCCGTGGAGGCGGTGGACACCGGCAGCGGCTACAACCTGGCGCCCGGTTACTACGCCATCCTGCCGGAGCCCGTGCCGGGCATCGCCCAGGTAGTGAACGCCGACGGCTGGCTGACCAGCCCAGGCGCGGATCCAGAGGCCGACAACGAGCTGCGGCTGCGCGTGCGCAACCAGTTTTCGGCGGTCAACCAGTGGCACACCGACGCGGTGTATCGCGCCATGATCACGGCCTTCCCTGGTGTGCGCCCCGATGGCGTCTACTTCCTGCATGGGGCGCCGCGCGGCCCTGGCAGCGCCAATGCCTACGTGCTGTTCGAGGCGGACGTGCCGGCAGCCACCTACCTGGAACAGATCAACGCGCACATCCGCGACCAGGGAAACCATGGCCACGGCGACGATCTGCTGGTGATGGAGATGCCCGAGACCCTGCACGCCATCCAGCTGGACGTGTGGCCCCGTTCGACGCTGACCTCCGAGCAACGCCAGACCCTGCTGACGAACATCGAGCTGTTCGTGCGCGCCGCGTTCCGCGAGAGCACTACGACCGACTACCAGCCGACCCAGACCTATCCGCAGTCGCGCTTTTCGTTCAGCCGCCTGGGCGAGGAACTGCACCAACAGTTCGCCGGCATCGAGTCGCTGCGCTTCACCAACGCCGACATCGTGTCGGAACTGACCATCCCCCGGATCCAGAGCCTGCAGGTGGTGCCGCATGATTAAGCTCGGCCTGCCTTTCTGGCTGGACGGCCCCGAGCTGGCGAAGCTCAAGGCCGCCGCGCAAGCCTGGTGGACAAAGGTGGAGGGCTGGCTGCGCTGGCCGCTGCTGCAGATGGACGCCGACACCTGCCACCTGACCATCCTGGATCTGATGGCCTGGCAGCGCGACATCACGCGCTTCAAGGGGGAGCCCGAGGCGCTTTACCGCCTGCGCGTGAAGTACGCCTTCATCAACGCCGTGGACGCCGGCAGCACCGCTGGCATGAAGCGCATCCTGCAGCGCCTGGGCGTGGGCTACGTGGAGATCGAGGAGCGCCACCCCGACCGCGATTGGGACGTGGTGCTGCTGCAGTTGAGCAACACCCAGTTGGCCGAGAACCCCGAGCTGCTGCGCGTGCTGATTCAGCAGTACGGCCGCACCTGCCGCCGCTATGACTTCGTGACCATCACGCCGGTGACGCTGCGCGTGCTCGCTGTCGATTTTAACGACGACCAGCAGACGCTGGTCGCCAGCCTGTAGGAGAACCCCATGGGTGCCAGTATTACCCTTGCCGGTGAAAGCCTGATCGCGCAGAAACAAGGCGCGCAGCAGATCCTCACCGTGTCCCGCTTCATCCTGGCCAACGTGCCAGGCCTCGACCCGAACGGGCCGGTGGATCGCGCCGCCGGCAAGCCTGCCGCCGGGCAGATTGTCGGCACCTACGACGTGACCCAGGCGGGCTACGTGAACCCCAACCAGGTGGTGTACAGCCTGATGCTGGGCAGCGACATCGGCGACTTCGACTGGAACTGGATCGGCCTGGAAACCGCCGAGAACGTGCTGTTGATGGTGGCCTACGTGCCCACCCAGCAGAAACGCCGCAACATCCCGCCGCTGCAGCTGGGGAACAACGTCACCCGCAACTTCTTGGTGGTGTTCGACGGCGCCCAGGCGCTGACCGGCCTGACCATCGACGCCAGCACCTGGCAGCACGACTTCACCGTGCGCCTGGCCGGCATCGACGAGCGCGAGCGCCAGAGCAACCGCGACATCTTCGGCCGGGCGTGCTTCTTTGGCAGCGCGCTGCAACTGGAGAAAGTGGGCGCGGCGTATCAGCTCAAGCCGGGCACTGCCTACGTGGAAGGCGTGCGCCTGCAGCGCTCTGCGGCGCTGCCTGTGGTGCCGCCGGCATTCCCCACCACCGCCTGGCTGGACGTGGCCCTACAGCGCGAGCTGAGCGACGTGGTGGCGTCCTGGAGCGTGGTCTGGGGCGCGGGAAAGGTCGATTACCTGGACAGTGCCGGCGTGCAGCACTACTGCGTGGCCATCGCGGATCTGCCGAGCAGCAGCACCATCACCGACAGCCGCCCGGTGGAGAACATCGCCGGCCCACTGGTGGCGCACTTCGCCGCCCGTGTGGGCGACTACGCCGGCCTGCGCGCCCGTTCGACCACCAAGGACGACGTGGGCCTGGGCAACCTGCCAAACGCCAAGAGCGACGACGAGAACACCGACAGCAGCCTGATCCTGGCGACCACCAAGGCGGTGAAGGCCGCCACGGCACTGATCTGGACGGCCATCGCCAACGTCGTTTCAGGGGCCACCACCGTGGGCAAGGCTGCGAAGCTGGCCACAGCCCGAACGATTGGCCTGTCAGGGGCTGTCACTGGATCAGGCAGTTTCGACGGATCCGGCAATCTGACGATTAACACGGCAGCGACTCAGGCCACCGAGGCTGTGGCTGGCGGCGCCAAGGTGGCGACGCAGGTGCAGACCGATGCCGGCGCCGATGACACGGCATACATCACGCCTAAAAAGCTGAGATGGGGCTTCCTTATCAGCCTGACAACCAATGGCTACATTGTTTTCCCCAGTTGGTTGGGCGGGCTGATCATCCAGTGGGGAGAAGGCAGCGTGAACACAGTTACTGACTCGACGCAGACAGTGACTTTCCCGCTCACCTTTCCCTCGGCATGCTTTCAAGTGATTACGGGTACGACTTCGACCGGAGCCACAGATGATGCCCACTACATCTGTACAGCGAAGACCCTAAATAGCGCGACCTTCAAACAAGAATCCTCCAACGTGTCCGCCCACTACGTTAAGCCCACTTACCTGGCTTTTGGCCGCTAGAGCGAGGATCCCCATGGACTTCTACTTTGCACCAACGACCGGTGGCTTCTACCTCACCGGTTTGAATAACGACATTCCCGACGACGCCATAGCAATCTCACAGGATACCTACGCACAGCTTGCCCTAACCCCTGTGCCGCAAGGTAAACGGATTGGCTTAAACCAGGCTGGACAACCTGCGCTAATCGACATCGCCATGCCGTCCATTGAGAAGCTGCATTCTTCTGCCACGACTGCAATTAACAACGTTTGTGATGCTGCCATCACCGCCGGCTTCCAGTCTGCAGCCCTGGGCGCACCCCACCAGTACAGCAGCGAACTGGACGACCAGTTGAACCTGACCGGCGCGATCCTGCGCGGGCTGGATATGCCCTACGCCTGCCGCGACGAGCAGGGCGTGAAAGCCTTTCGCCTGCACACCGCCGAGCAGCTGCGCCAAGTGGGCGACGACTTCACCCTGTACAAGCTGCAGCTGCTGCAGCACGCCAACGAGCTGAAACAGCAGCTGGATCTGGCACTGGCGGCCGGTGACGCCGAGGCCATGCTGGCCATCACCTGGGAGGGTGCCGGATCGTGACCTGGGCGCCCGTGACCATGCGCTGGCCCGAGCAGGCTACCCAGTGGATGGGCGAGCTGGCAGCGGCCAAGGATCTGGCCGGCGGCGAGCTGGCCAGCACCGCCACCCGCCTGGCGGGCCTGGACGGCCTGGCCACCACCAACCCCGGCCCGGTCGGCAGTGCCGCCCAAGGCGCCATCGCAGCCGGGCGCGCAGCGCTGGCCGCTCAGCTCGGCGAGGCACCTGCTTGCCTGGCTGTGACCCCATTCCAGAGCGGCATCGGCCAAGGACGTGGCCACCAGCGCTTTCTGTCCGCCCCCAACCTGCTGCAACACCTGGCCGACAAGCTGGTGGACAACGCCGACGGCGGGCGCCCTGCTGGCCCCCAGTACGCGCTGTCGATCCTGTTCCTGGCCACCCGCTACGACCAGTTGGCGGACACCCTGGCGCGCTTCAATGCGCTGCTGCCCGTGCCCGACCTGGTGCGCACCGAACGGCGCGCCCGGCACCTGTCCAAGCTGGAGGCGGAAAAGTGGGAGAAACCGAGCGCCGGCCCGCTGCCACGCTGGGGCGCGCTGCCGCTGGAGCGCTGCACCATCACCAAGGCCGCGAAGCAATCCATGGCGGGCCAGTTGGCCGTCCTGGAGGGCTACGCCGCCGACAGCTCGCCGATGGCGGATCTGGCCGCCCTGGCAGGGCGCAAGGCAGGCCTGCAGCAGGCACGCGACCAGAAGCTGGCCGACCTGCAGGCCTTGCTCGCCGGCGGCACCGCTGACGACACCATACGCGCCCGCCTGATCGGCCCCGGCACCCCGGCCCAGTTGCGCGCCGGCATGCTGGAAGGCGAAGCGCCCGGCCATGAGTGGGTGCTGAGCGCCGGCATGATGCTGGTGGGCTCGCTGGACGGGCTGAGCTTTGTTCGGGAACTGGTGGGCCTATGACGCTGCTACTCGACGGCCAGAAGGTGCGCGGCAAGGGCCTGAAGGTGACGGCTAACCTGCGCATTGAAACCGAGGATCTATCCGGGCAGACCAGCAACACGGCGGCGGCGCACAAGGGCTTCAAGCCCAAGACGCTGACGGTCTCGCTGCTGATCCCCTACAAGGACAGCGCCAATCTCACCCAGCTGATGGCCTGGGCCCAGGCCACCCAGAGCGGTGGACAGCGCCATGTGTACCGCATCGTCAACGACACGGCCGAGGCCTTCGGCGTGCGCCAGGTGGAGTTCAGCGACAACCTGAGCGCACGCGAGGACGACACCCTGGCCGCCTGGCGTGTGCAGTTCAGCCTCACCGAAAAGCTGTCCACCGCCGAGCGCGTGGAGACACGCCGACCCGGCAACCCGGTGAAGCAACAGAGCGCACCAGGGCAGGCGGTGGCCGCCGCGGCTGATGGATCTGGCAGCGAAACAGCGAGCCAGCCGGCCGAGCTGAGCGGCTTCGAGAAGGTGCTGCAGCGACTGGACGACGCACTGGCATGAGGCTGAACAAGGTACTGACGGTCGCCGGCAAGGTTTACCCGCTGGTGAAAGAGGAAGTGCGGCTGGATCTGCGCAGCCCCGGCCGGGCCAGCTTCACCATCAACGCCGAGGCGCCCGTGAGCGGCTTGGTGATCCTGGACGTGGGCTACAACGAGCGCGCCCTGCAACGCCATTTCATCGGGCACGTGGAGCGCTGCACGCCCGCCAACAGCCAGCAGCAGGTGCTGTTCTGCCGCGAGCTGACCAGCGTGCTGGCCCTACCGCTGCCGATGAATCTGCGGCATGTGGATCTGCACCAGGTACTGGCCGAAGTCAGCGCCCGCACCGGGCTGCGCTTCCGCGTGCCCGACAAGGCCTACGCCCGCACCAAAACCGCCTACTTCTACAACCTCGGCGCCGGCTTCCAGGCCCTGGACAGCCTAGCCCAGGTGTTCAGCATCCCCGACTTCATCTGGCAGCAGCAGGGCGATGGCGAGGTGTTCGTGGGCAGCTGGGCCGACAGTTTCTGGGGCGCCCGTGCCCCGCTGCCCCTGCCGGTGGAGCTGTTCGACAGCTACCAGGGCAACCAGAGCGCCATGGTGGCGGCCCTTCCAGGCCTTCGCCCCGGCGCAGCAATCAACCAGGGCGAGCGCGTCACCGCCGTGACCCTCGCCGGCACGCAGATGGCCATCCGATGGAAGACGCAATCCGCCGCGCTGTAGAGCGCCAATTCCCCGAGCTGACCGGCCGCTACCACCTGCCCCGCTTCGGGCGGGTGGTGGCGGTGCCGGACGCCCCAGAGGCGCAGGGTCTGTGCGACGACTTCCGCCCGCGCTTCGGCGTGGATGTCGAAGTGCTGCTGCCCGATGGCGAGCCTGATCCGGATCTGCCGATACTCGAGAGTTTGCCGCTACCGGCGCCGATGGGCGGCCAGGAGGCTGGCATGTTCGGCTTCCCCGAGGAAGGCACCACGGTGGTGGTGTGCTTCGCCTACGGCCTGCCCCACAAGCCGTACATTGCGCAGATCCTGCCGCACGGCCTGAGCCTGCCGAAGGTGCCGAAGGGCGACCAGCTATGGCAGCACAGCGAGGCCTGCCAGCAGCGCGTGGACGCCGACGGCAACTGGCTACGCCAGACCGATGGGCGGATCCGCGACGAGGCGGTGGAGCGCCAGGTGGAGGCCCTGGACAACGCCGAGCACTACCAGAGCACCACCGTGGAGGTGGACGACCACAGCACCGAAACGGTGGGTGGGGTCAAAAAAGTGGAGGCGCTGGGCGCGCTCAAGCTGCTGTCCGGTGGATCCGCCAGCCTGGCCGCCGTGGACGATCTGCACCAGGCCACCGGCCGCGACTTGAACCTGGTGGTGGGGCAGAAGCTAAACACCACCGTGGGCGGCGATATGGCCGAGAGGATCCAGGGAATCCGCAGCAGCATCGCGCCGCAGACCTGGCTCGGCTCCCAAGGGGTGAACGTCCTGCAGGTGCTGTGCGACCTGATCGACCTGGTGGAGGCCATGAACACCCAGTTGGCCGCCCACACCCATGTTCCAGGGCCTGCGCCGAGTCTCGGCGACGTGGCGCAGTTCAACGCCAAAGCGGCCCAAGCCCTGCAACTGGCGGGCAAGCTGAAACCTATCACTGCATAACGACAAAGGCGCCCAGGCTCTGGCCCTGATAGGACAGCTGAAGCCATCACCGCATAATGAAAAAGGGCGCCGATCGGCGCCCTTGTCGTTTCTAGTGTCGGCTTATGCCACCGACAGTTCCCGCAGTGCCGCAGTGGCCAAAAAGCCAGAGCGAGAAGCATAGCGGTGGTCTTTCTTCACCATGTCATCAATCCGCTGCAGCAGATTTTCCGGCAGGGTGGCATTAAAGCGAACAGCTTTCCCCAGGTACGGGGTCACATCGAAATCCACTACAGCCCACACACCGCCGGCATAGTCGGGATTGCCCATATGCGCGTCTACTTCCTGCGCACGCGGGAGCGGATCACCATCAGCAACCAGGCCTTCAAAGTGAAGGGCAAGGGCTTCCTGTGCGTTTTCCAGAGCCTCCGAGACAGTGGCGCCTGCCGAGAAACAGCCCGGTACATCGGGCACAGTCACCCCATAGTCCGAATCAGCGTCTTTGTGCAGTACGACTGGAAATTTCATCTTCATTTACCTCTAACGATTCATCTAACGGGCTGCGGTGCGTTGCACAGCGCAGTCCTAGTCACACAACGGGCCGTCACTTGAGAGGTGTTGCCGGCCTCACTTGAGGCCGGCTTTTTTCAGTATGTTGTGCAGCGTTCCGACCGCTATCTCTGACTTTGGGTGTGGAACAGTCACCCGGCCTGGCTTGGTTGGATGCTTGAACTGATGATGACTACCTTTCACCGCCACCTCGTACCACCCATCCGCCTCGATTAGCTCGATCACCTCTCTACTTCGCATCCGGCCTCCTTATTGCCTTTGAGTGGTGTGTATCATACACACTAGATGACGGAGCCGTCAACCTATTCATACACACAGTACACACGCAAACAGGCTCAGCAGGGAAATCTCGCACGACAGAAAACCGAGGGATCAAAACGGACTTTTCCCCCTCCCGCCGGCGCGGCTTGTGCAGAAAAATCGTGCAAACCGTGGGGATAGTGAAACAGGGGCGCTAGGCCAGCAGCGGCGCGGGGCCTGCCGGTCTGGTGAGGTTTTCACGCTGTGAAAAGATTTGCAGAGGCGTGCAAGGCGGTGCAGTTTCGAGTGTCCACATTGCGTCCACAGCCGCTCAGGATATTGCCCCTCAATATCCACCAATATCCGCAAAAACTTTGAGTTATAGGGCTTTTCCCAGGGCGCACTAGTCGCACCAGATGATGAAGGATCAACTCATGCATGGCGCGCTCCGCGTCGGCTCAAAAGTCCTCAGCTTACCCGCGCGACACCTGCACGCAACCGCCTGAGGTTGATGAAACGCCATCAACGGCCAGAATGAGCGCTTCTTTGGCGCTTTTGCTCAGGCACTTGATCGCCCGTTCACGGCGCAACGCATCACCCTTGCCGGCACAGGCTTCGACGTAGGCCAGCGCCAGCGCCGGGCTGGTATGGAAGAATCGGGCACCCTTGCCGCTCTGGTGCTGGGCGAAACGCCGCTGCGGGTCATCGCTGATGCCGCAATACAG
>Ga0075032_1000332_pt1 | contig 30838 bp, 29 predicted proteins | sample SynthPrep_1_END__FD_71386 | JGI IMG/M metagenome (GOLD analysis project Ga0075032, IMG submission 71386) | Synthetic microbial communities from Ohio, USA - SynthPrep_1_END_DS7_MetaG | ecosystem: Engineered > Bioreactor > Aerobic > Activated sludge | place: USA: Ohio, Columbus | collected 2014-04-10
CCGCCGATGATCGAGGCGAACAGCGCCAGCGCGGCGATGGACAGGATGAGTGCGGCCGGCAGAGCGGCGAACAGCGCGGCCAGGGTCGCGCCGAAGATGCCGGCGATGCCGTAGAAGATCCCGCACCAGACGGCTGCGGTGTAGCGCTTGCGCGGGTCTTCGTGCGCTTCCGGGCCGGCGCAGATGGCCGCACTGATGGCGGCCATGTGAATGCCGTGGCTGCCGAAGGGTGCCATCAGGATCGAGATCAGGCCGGTGCTGGCGATCAGTGGCGAGGCCGGCACGTCGTAGCCATTGGCGCGCAGCACGGCCATGCCCGGCAGGTTCTGCGAGGCCATGGCGACGATGAACAGCGGGATGCCGATGCTGATGGCCGAGGACAGCGAGAAGCTGGGCGTCGTCCATTGCGGTGTGGCCAGTTCCAGCTTGAAACCGCTGAAGTCCAGCAGGCCGAGAAGACCTGCCATCAGGCTGCCGGCGATCAGGGCGGCGAGTACCGAGTAGCGTGGCCACAGGCGCTTGCCGACCAGGTAGGCGAGCAGCATCGCCAGTACCAGCCAGGGTTGCTGCTCGGCGGCGTTGCAGATTTCCAGGCCGATCTTGAACAGCACACCGGCCAGCAATGCCGCAGCGAGCGAGGCCGGGATACGCCGCATCAGGCGGTCGAAGGTACCGGTCAGACCGATCAGCAGGATCAGCCCGGACGCCAGGATATAGGCACCGATGGCCTCGCCATAGGACACCTGGGGCAGGCTGGTGATGAGCAGGGCGGCACCCGGTGTCGACCAGGCGATCATCACTGGCGCCCGATAGCGCAGCGACAGGGCGATGCTGCCCAGCGCCATGCCGATCGACAGCGCCCAGATCCACGAGGAAATCTGCCCGCTGCTCAAGCCTGCCGCCTGGCCGGCCTGGAACATCAGCACCAGCGAACTGGTGTAGCCGGTGAGCATGGCGATGAAGCCCGCCACCACCGACGAGGTAGAGCTGTCCGCCAGTGGACGCAGGCGGGTGGTTGTTGCGTCTTGCATCAGAGCAGTCCCGTGTCGACGAAGATGGGGTAGAGCGAGGCGACCAAGAGTAACGCCATGCCGATGTTGAAGGCGCGCAGCGCTCGCGGATTGTTCAGCCAGCTGCGCAGCAGGCTGCCGGCCACTGTCCAGAGACCGACGCTGGGGCAATTGACCAGGGCGAACAGCGCCGCGATCAGCAGTACATTGGTGAAGAACCCTTCATGCGGCGTGTAGGTCGTGATGGCGCCGATGGCCATGATCCAGGCTTTCGGATTGACCCACTGGAATGCTGCCGCCTGCAGGAAGGTGAAGGGCTTGGCGGCAGGGTTGCTCTCGCTCTGCGGCGCGCCGGCCTGGGCGATCTTCCAGGCCAGATAGAGCAGATAGGTGGCGCCGGCATAGCGCAGCACGTCGTGCAGCAGCGGCACGCGCTCGAACAGTTGGCCAAGGCCCAGGCCGACAGCGGCCACCAGCAGCATGAAGCCCAGGCTGATGCCGAGCATGTGCGGAATGCTGCGACGCACGCCGAAGTTTACCCCGGAGGCCAGCAGCATCATGTTGTTCGGGCCGGGGGTGACTGACGTGACGAAGGCGAAGGCCACGAAAGCGAGCAGCAGATCAGCGGTCATTTGCGATTCTCCTGTGATAGCGCGTCAGACTATTGCGCCGCCTGCGCGCCGTCGCGGTACAGCCAATGCTGCGATCAGCCGTACAGTCTGGCCAAGTGACGCCTGGCTGGTTAGCCTCGGTTTTTCTCTCGCAAGGAGTGGCTCATGCAACCGGACAACCCCTACAGCGCGCCGCAGGTCGACCTGCTCGACCAACGCCCCGACCTCGCATTGCCGGGCTGGAGCGTTCGCCAGTTGCAGGTACTCGGCTGGCTGGCGCTGGTGTCGGTGCTGGCCAATGCACTGGTGGTGGGGCTGCTGTTGGCCAGTAGTCGGCTGGAGGCGCACGAGGCCCAGGTGCTGGTGCGCTACACCGACTGGCTGAGCCTGGCGCTGGTGCTGCTCGGTTGCTACCTGCTGCTGCGTTTCAAGGCCTTCGCCGAGGCGCGCTTTGTCGCTCGGCGCCTGCACGTGCCGATCTGGGCGCTGGTGGTGGTGACGTTGTTGCTGGAGGTCGTCGACATGCTGTTCGGCGAGGTGCTGTTCAGCGGGTTCGACTGGCAGACGACCGGTTATGTGGTACTGCTCTGCGTGATGGGGGCCTGCACCACCTGGTTGGGGCTGCGTCTGCTGAAGATCGAATATCCCTATCCGGCACTGAAGGTCATGGCCTGGCTGGATATCGTCGGCGGCCTGATGCTCACCAGTGTCCTGCTCATGCTGCTGGCCATCGTGCCCTTGCTGGGCGCCGGGGTGACGCTGATGCTGGTGTTCTTCAAGGGTGCAGGCGAGTTGCAGGTGCGCGCCGATTAGTCGGCGCGTCAGTGCAGTTCAGGATCGCGCCCCGACACGGCGCAGCAGTGGCCAGACACCGAGCACCGCCGGGATACCCAGGCCGATCCACGACAGCGCATCCCACCCGCCATCGCCGAGCAGGGCGGCGAACAGCCCCAGGGCGCAGAGCAGGCCGATCAGGATCGGCAGGGCGAAGGTCGATTCACGCCACTTCATCCGTTTGCCTCCATGCGCCTGGAAAGGCGCGGCGCGCGCCGTCGTACCCACCACAGATACAGGCCGCTGAGCAGCACGATGATGGTCAGCACGTCGAGCACGGCCCAGAGAATCTGCATCGGCCTGCCGCCGTAGTCGCCGAAGTGCAGGGGCTGCGACATCGACAGCGCATCCATGTACCAGGGGCGTTCGGCGATGGCCGTCACCGCCAGGCGCTGCGCGTCGATCAGAACCGGTGTCCACAGATGGGCGGTCAGGTGCGTGCTGCCGATCATGAACACGGTGTAGTGGTGTTCGGTGGAAAAGCGCGTGCCGGGGAAGGCGATGAAGTCCGCCTGCATGCCGGGCAGGGCCTCGCCGGCAATGCGTAGCAGGTCGTCGGCCGGGGCTCGCTGCTGCAAGGGGGGCGCGCCGCTATACGGCTCCATCAGCGCTCCCAGCGTCTCTTCGCGCCAGGCCTCGATCAGCAGGTCGGCGCAGGCACTGATGACACCGGTGATGCCCACCACCAGCGCCCAGGTCAGGGTGACGATGCCGATCAGGTTGTGCAGATCGAGCCAGCGTGTGCGCGTGGAGCGCTCGTGGCGCACTTCGGCGAATTTGAGGCGGCGCATGAACGGCGCATAGAGCACCACGCCGGACACGATGGCCAGGATGAACAGCAGACCCATGAAGGCCAGCAGCAGCTTGCCGGGCAGGCCGGCGAACATGTCCACGTGCAGGCGCAGGATGAACATCAGCACGCCGCCGTTGGCGGCCGGCATGGCCACCGGTTCGCCGCTGCGCGCATCGAGCATGAAGGTATGCGAGGCGTTGGGTTCGGTGCCGGCGGTCGCTGCGGTGATGGCGATGATGCCGTTCGGCTCGTCCTTGTCATAGCCGATGTACTGGATCACCTCACCCGTGCGATGACGCTCGGCGGCGTCCACCAGTTGTTGCAGACCCAGTCGGGGCGTATCGGGTGGCAGTTCACGCAGCTCGGGCGCTTCGCCGAGCAGGTGTTCGAGCTCGTGATGGAAGATCAGCGGCAGGCCGGTGAGCGCCAGCATCAGGAGGAACAGCGTGCAGATCAGGCTGGACCAGGTATGCAGCCATGACCAGCGGCGGATGGTTGTCGATCTCATGGTTTATCCGAGTGTCGGCGCGTGAAGCGGAAAAACACCGCGGCCGTGCAGGACGGTCGCAGTGTTTTCCAGGTGCATCGGTGGTGCGCGAGGGGGCTTACCACTCGTAGCCGAGGCTGGCGGTCACTCGACGCGGGTCGCCGGCGTAGCAGTAGAAGCCGTCGCAGGTTGCCAGGTATTCCTTGTCGAACAGGTTCTCGGCATTGAGCGCGATGCTCGCGCCACGCAGGCTGGCGTCGATCTGGCCGAGGTCGTAGCGTACGGCCGCGTCGTAGACGGTGTAGGCGTTGCTGTGGCCGTCGGACAGACTCCTCACGTTGCTGATCTGGCCTACGGCGACGTTGTCGGTTGAGCCGACGAAGCGTGCGCCGAAGCCGATGCCCAGGCCAGCCAGCGGGCCGACGTTGAAATCGTAGTTCGCCCAGAGCGACGCCTGGTGCTCGGGCGTCAGTGGCAGCGCGCGGTTCTTGTCCCGTGGGTCGCCGACCTTGGTCATCTTGCTGTTGGCATAGGTATAGGAGGCGGTCAGGCTGAGGCTCTCCGTGACGTTGCCTGTGGCTTCCAGCTCGAAGCCGCGTACCTGTACTTCTCGCACGGGTTCACTGGCACCTGCGGTGTTGGTGGTGATGATGTGTTGCCGTTTCAGGTCATAGGCAGCGGCGGTGAACAGCATATCGCTGCCGGGCGGTTGGTATTTGAGCCCCAGCTCGTACTGCTTGCCGGTGCTGGGTTGGAAGGCTTCTCCGGTGCCGGCTACGGTGTCGGCCATCCCGCCGGCTTCTGCCTGGAAGGATTCCGCGTAGGAGATGTATGGCGTGAAGCCCGAGTCGAACACGTAGCTCAGTGCCGCGTTACCGCTGAACTGGCTGTCGCGGCGGTGATCCTTCGCGTTATTGGCGTTGTGGAACACCGAGTCGGTATCCAGGCGATCCCAGCGGCCGCCGAGGGTCAGGCGCCAGGCATCGAGTGACATCTGATCCTGTACGTACAGGCCCGTATTGCGGCGTTTCTGGTTGTAGTCCTGAAGGCGCCAGTAGGTGACGCCGCTGAAGTCCTGGCCGTAGACCGGGTTGATGATGTTGCTGGTCGGGGCACTGCCGTATAGCCAGCGGTAATCGGTATTCACCCGCTGGTGATCGAGACCGAGCAGGAGGGTGTGGCCGACCACGCCGGTGCTGAAGTCGGCCTGGAAGTTGTTGTCCACGGCGAAATGGCGGATGTTCTCGTCGTATACGTTGGCACCACGCTTGACGGTACCGTCGGGGCTGACTGCCTGATGTGGGCCATCAGGCCAGTGCATGCCGCCGGCCGTGATGATCTGGTTGTCCAGTTCCAGCTTGCTGTAGCGCAGGTTCTGGCGGAACTGCCAGATCTCGTTGAGGCGATGCTCGAAGGCGTAGCCCAGGGCGTAGAAGGTCTTGTCGTAGAACTCCCAGTCCGGGTCACCGAGGTTCCTGTTGTAGTCCACCTTGCCGGCCGGGGTACTCAGCCGGGTGCCCTGCAACGGCAGGAACTGGCTGGTGCCGCCGGTATCGTCGCGGTTGAACTGACTGAGGACGGTCAGTCTGGTTTCGTCGCCGATGTTCCAGGTCAGGCTGGGCGCGAGGTTGAAGCGCTGGTCGTCCATGTGCTCGACCACCGTGCCGCTGTCACGTCCCATGCCGCTGAGGCGATAGAGGAAGCGACCCTGGTCGTCGATGCGACCGGTGCTGTCGAAGTTGATCTGCTTGTGGTTGTAGTTGCCGACCTGCACTTCGACTTCATGGCTGCTTTCGTATTGCGGGCGCAGGCTTACGGCGTCCACCAGGCCGCCGGGCGGTGTCTGGCCGTAGACCGAAGAGGCCGGGCCCCGCAGGATGGCGACGCGCTCCAGGTTCCAGGTTTCCAGCTTGGGCATGGCATAGCTGCCCTTGGGCAGTGGCAGGCCGTCGAGCATCTGGATGGGTTCGAAGCCACGGATCTTCATCCAGTCGGCGCGGCTGTCGCTGCCGTAGCTGCTGGCGATCACGCCGGGCATGTAGCGCACCGCGTCATCGAGGTTCTGCACCTTGCGGTCACGCAGTTGCTCGCGGGTGGCCACCGAGATGGAGCGCGGCGTTTCCAGCAGCGGCGTGTCGGTCTTGGTGCCGACCGCCACGCGGTTGGCCAGGTAGCCGGTGGCCGGGCCCCACGCGCTTTCGCTGGCCTGGCCGGTAGCGGTGACGGTCACGTCGGGCAGTGCCATGGCCGCCTGGTCGGCGGGCGCCAGGCTGTAGGCGCCGGCGCTGCCCCCCTGCAGTTGCAGGCCGGTGCCGCGCAGCGCCTGGTTGAGCGCCTCGATGGCGTCGAACTCACCGTTGACCGGAGCCGAACGCTTGCCGGCGGTCAGCGCCGGATCGATGCTCAGGGTGATACCGGCCTGGCTGGCGATCTGGTTGAGCGTGCTGGATAGTGGGCCGGCAGGCAGGTGATAGGTGTCGGCCTGGGCCAGGCCGACATGGCCGGCCATTGCAACGGTCAGGGCCAGCAGGGTGTGGCGCAAGGGTGTAGGGCGGTGCGGCATTGCGAACTTCTCCTAAGCGGGAATGCATCTCAATGCCTTGTTGCCGAAGCAGGATGAAAAAGTGACAGGGCGCGGCGAAAAAATTTTCGCCGCGCCATCCAGAGGTACGCGACTCCGGGATTGCAGGCCTCAGTTTTCGACAGGCACCACGCGCGTCCACCAGGAGCCGATGCGTTCGATGCGAACCGGCAGGCTTGGCGGCAGCGCGGCCAGCGCCTTGTCCGTGTCATGCAGCGGGAAGCTGCCACTGATGCGCAGATCGGCCAGGCTCGGGTCGAGGCCGAGGTAGCCGCTGCGATATTCGCCGATCTGCTCGATCAGTTGTTCCAGCGGCAGGTCATCCGCCACCAGCATGCCGCGACTCCAGGCATCGGCTCCGATGGGCGCCGGGCTGCTGTCGCTCAGGTGCTGGCGATCCATGTATACCCGTTCGCCACTTCGAACGATGCGTTCCTGCGCGCTGGAGGACGGCCGTGCGGCGACCGCCGATTGCAGCACGATCAGTTCGGTGCTGTCGCCTTCACGGCGTACCAGGAAGCGGGTGCCCAGGGCTTGCAGGCGACCCTGCGGCGTTTCGACGACGAAGGGCCGTGTATCGCCCTTGGCGGTCTGGATGAGGATTTCTCCGCTGTGCAGCACCAGGCGCCGTTCGTTCGTGTCGAACTCGACATCGAGCGCGCTGAGGCTGTTGAGGCGAACCTGGCTGCGGTCGGCGAGCAGCACCTCGCGCTGTTCACCGCCTGCGGTGTGGTAATCGGCCAGGTAATCGCCCAGCGGTCGTTGCTGAGCCAGCAGCACCAGGGTGACCCCGGTCGCCAGGAACAGGCCCAGCGCACTGCCGCCCAGGCGCCGCAAACTGCGTCGGCGAGTGTTGGTGCCTTGCAGCAGGGCACGACGCGCCATGGGCTGGGTGGCGGGGCTCAGTTGCTGGTCGATGCCGCCCAGTTGGCGCCACACCAGGGCGTGTTCCGGGTGAGCGGCCAGCCACAGGTTGAATTCATGGCGTTGCTGATCGTTGGCATCGCCGGAGTCCAGGCACAGTTGCCAGGCAATGGCTTCATCCAGAGCGCGTGCGGAAACCTGGCTCACTGCGGTTCACCGTAGAGCGCGATGTAGCACTGGCGCAGACCCTGGGCCAGGTATTGACGTACGCGGGATGGGGAAACGCCCAGGCGTTCGGCGATCTCGGCGTGGCCGAGGCCATCCAGGCGGCTATGCAGGAAGGCGGCGCGGGCCTTGCTCGACAATTGGCCGAGCAGGCGGTCGATCTCGCTCAGTTGCTCCAGCGCCAGCGCCTGTTCTTCCGGGCTCGGGTGCAGGGCCTCGGGGGCTCGGGCGAGTTCGTCGAGGTAGGCGCGCTCCAGTGCGCTGCGGCGAAACTGGTCGACCAGCAGGCCCTTGGCGATGGTGGTGAGCAGCGCCCGAGGTTCACGCGGGGGTTGCAGATCCGTGCGACCGAGCAGACGGACGAAGGTGTCCTGACTCAGGTCTTCGGCGCGCTGCGGGCAGTTGAGGCTCTTGCGCAGCCAGCCGAACAGCCAGTCGCGATGGTCGCGGTAAAGCAGACCGACCAGCTGCTGATTGCTGGAATCCTGAACCGACACGCGCACCTCGCGATGATATCGACTGAGTTGATAATTATTCGCATATGATTGCAGAAGCTCATGTCTGCGCGCAATCACGCCTTGGTGCGGGCGATGGGTGGTCGTGGGCCGGTGCGGGCTGCGACAGGCGCTAGGTTCGTTCCTGGCGACTGCGGGCGAGGGCTCGGTTGACTGCCAGCCAGCCCTGCACGGCCTCTTCGTCCATTTCTCCGAACACCCGTTGCAGCAGGCGCGCCTGTTCGCGGCGCAGGGCCTGTTCCAGCTTGGCGCCTTCGGGCGTGAAGCCCAGCAGGCGCTTGCGCTTGTCCTCCGGCGCCGCTTCGCTGTGCACCAGGTTCATCTCGATCAACTGACGCAGTGGCGTGTTCAGGGCCTGCTTGCTCACGCCCAGGTAGCCGAGCAGCTCGGTCATGTTCAGACCCGGATACTTGGCGATGAAGAACAGGATGCGGTGGTGCACGCGCGACAGACCGCGCCTGGCCAGCATCTCGTCGGGCTTGGCGGTGAAGGCCTGGTAGCCGAAGAAGAAGGCTTCCATGGCATCCTGCTGAGCGGCACCGTTCTTGATCGCCGGCCATCCCTGACGACCGGCCTGCGGGCTCTCGCCGCCCGACGTCAAAAACTTCTCCGGGAAATTTTTTAGGTCAGTCATATTGACGTATCTCTGGTTGTCGTCGTAGTTTCGGTCAAGCAGTTTGACTTAAATTCATTGCCTTTGGCACCCCAGGAATACTCATGGCCTTCTCCGAACGCATCGCCCGCCTGAAAAGCTCTCTGATCCGTGAAATCCTCGCTGCGGCGCAGCGGCCGGAGGTGATGTCCTTCGCTGGCGGCCTGCCAGCCGAGCCGATGCTGCCGAAGGTGGAGTGGACCGAGATGCCGACGAGCATGGGTCAGTACGGCATGAGCGAGGGTGAGCCGGCACTGCGCGAGGCCATCGCCGCCGAAGCGCGCGCCCTGGGCGTGCCTTGCGACGCCAGCCAGGTGCTGATCGTCAGCGGCTCGCAGCAGACGCTGGATCTGGCCTCCAAGCTGTTCATCGATCCGGGTACCGAGGTGCTGCTGGAGGCGCCGACCTACCTCGCGGCACTACAGGCTTTTCAGCTGTTCGGCGCCGATTGCATCAGCGTGCCGCAGGAGGCCGACGGCCCCGAGCTGGCGGCGCTGCGCCAGCGTCTGGAAAGCCACAAGCCAGCCTTCGCCTATCTGATTCCAACTTTCCAGAATCCGTCCGGCACCCGTTACAGCGAAGCCAAGCGCGAAGCCGTGGCTGCACTGCTCGACGAGTTCGGCGTGACCCTGATCGAGGACGAGCCCTATCGCGAGCTGGTGTTCGATGCCGGCAGCGCCACGCCTATCGTCAGCCGTCTGAAGAAGGCGAGCTGGATCTACACCGGTACCGTATCCAAGACCCTGCTGCCGGGCCTGCGTGTCGGCTATCTGATTGCCACCGCCGATCTCTACCCGCACCTGCTGCGTCTGAAACAGTCGGCCGACCTGCACACCAACCGCATCGGCCAGTGGCAGGCGCTGCAGTGGCTGGGCAGCGAGCAGTACCGTGGTCATCTGGCCGAGCTGCGCGATTTCTATCGCATCCGTCGCGATGCGATGCAGGCGGCGCTGGTGGAGCATTTCGGTGAGCTGGCCGACTGGGAAATCCCTCAGGGCGGGCTGTTCTTCTGGCTGACCCTCAAGCAGCCACTGGACACCCGCACGCTGCTCGATGCGTCGCTGGCGCAGAACGTCGCGTTCATGCCGGGCGAGCCGTTCTTCATCGATCCGGACGCCAACCCGGGCCACCTGCGGCTGAACTTCAGTCATGTGGCGCCGGAGCGTCTGGGTGAGGGTCTGCGCCGCCTGGCGGCAGTTATCCGTGAAGCGCAGGGCGCTTCGACGGTCTGATTTTTCAGGCGGCGAGTTTGCCGCGAGGGTTCATGGGGAGGGCACTGCAATGTTCAAGGTCTACGGCGATTACCGTTCGGGCAACTGCTACAAGGTCAAGCTGATGCTGCATCTGCTGGACAAGCCATACCAGTGGATTGCCGTCGATATCCTCAAGGGCGAGACACACAGCGAAGCCTTCCTGGCCAAGAACCCCAACGGCAAGATTCCGGTACTCGAGCTGGAGGACGGCACCTGCCTGTGGGAGTCCAACGCCATCCTCAATTTCCTCGCCGAGGGCAGCGAATTTCTGCCGAGCGAGCCGCGCCTGCGCACCCAGGTGCTGCAGTGGCAGTTCTTCGAGCAGTACAGCCATGAGCCGAACGTCGCCGTCGCGCGTTTCATCCAGCTCTACCTGGGCATGCCGGAGGATCGCCGCGAGGAGCACGGCGTTCGCCTGGCGCGTGGCTACAAGGCGCTCAAGGTGATGGAGCAGCAGTTGCAACGCACGCCGTACCTGGTGGGCGAGCAGTATTCGATCGCCGATATCGCCCTGTACGCCTACACCCACGTGGCCGAAGAGGGCGGCTTCAGCCTCGACGCCTTCCCGGCCATTCGCGCCTGGATGGATCGGGTGGCCAGTCACCCGCGCCATGTCACCATGCTGGGCTGAGCGACCTGCTCACGCCTGATCGTTGGCGGGCTGCGCGCTTGCGGCGCAGCGCTGCCGCCACATCAACGGGCTCAGCCCGGTTTCGCGGCGGAAGGTACGGGTGAAGTGCGACTGGTCGCAGAAACCGTGGGCGTGGGCGATATGCGTCAGTGGCTGATCGGTGGCCAGCATCATTTCCCTGGCAGCTTCTATGCGTTTGCGCGCCACGTAGGCCAGTGGCGTGATGCCGAAGGTTTGTTTGAACACGTGGGAGAAATGGCTGCTGCTCAGGCTGAGCTGGGCGGCCAGATCGCAGGTGCGAATGGAGGCGGCGAGGTTGTCGCAGATGTACTGATCCAGGCGCCGCGTCTGCCAGTGCGTCAGGCCGCTGCCGGCATGACGTGTCGCGCAATCCTGACAGGCGTGCGCCTGGCGTAGCAGGGCCATCGCCTGCTCGAGGCAGCGGTAGGCGTCGTGCATGTCGCCGTGCAGCGCCATTTCCGCGTCGCCGAGCAGGCCGGTGATACGGGCCAGCAACTGTGGGTCGCGCCCGGCCTGATGCAGACAGGTTGGCGCAGCGCGAAATCCCCCGAACGAGCCCATCTTGTAGCCCCCTTGTCTGACTGGATGCAAAGCATGCGCGGCGTCAGCGGCGGCGCACAGCTCACAAGGAGGGGAAGGGGGGCAACACTAAAGTGGGGTACCGATCTCCAGCACGCCGCGCTGTACGGCGATGGCCACGGCATGGGTGCGGTTGTTGGCACCGAGCTTGTCCATGAGCAGACGCATGTGACCCTTGACGGTGTCTTCGGTGATGCGCAGTTGCAGCGCGATATCTCGGTTGGAGTAACCCAGCGCGGCGGCCTGCAGGACTTCCACTTCGCGCGGGCTCAGGCATTGCTGGCCGATGTGTTCGGCCAGGTCGGCGGCGATCTCCGGGGGGATGTGGCGTTTGCCGGCGGCCAGAGTGCGGATGGTCTCCACCAGTTCCTTGCGCAGGCTGCTTTTCAGCAGATAGGCCTGGGCTCCTGCCTGGATGGCGTGCAGCGCACGCACGTCGCCACGGTAGGTGGTGAGAATGGCGATGCGGGCGTCCGGGCATTCGCCGCGAATCGCCAGGATACTGTCGATGCCGTTCATGCGCGGCATCTGCAGATCCATCAGAGTGACGTCCGGGCGCAACCGGCGAAAGCATTCCAGCGCCTCGCGGCCGTCGCTGGCCTCGCCGACCAGGTCGATGTCCGCCTGCCCGGCGAGCACTGCGGCGATGCCCTCGCGCAGCAGAGGATGATCATCTGCGACCAGAACGCGGATGGGGTTGGCAACTGTCATGGTGGCGAGTTCCTGGAGAATGCTTTGCAGTGTAGCCAGCGCCGGGCACGGGTGGGCGGCTGACGGTAGGCCAGCGAACCGGCCAGCGCCAGCTGTACCTGGCAACCCTGGCCGGGGGCGCTATGGATGTTCAGGCTGCCGCCGATCCTGGCGGCGCGTTCGTACATGCCTTTCAGGCCCCAGTGGTCGACCGGTTCGGCTCCTTGCAGGTACTCGGCCAGCAGGCCGCGACCGTCGTCGCAGACGGACAGTGAAAACTGTCGGGGGTGGTAGTCCAGGCGCACCCGCACGTTGCTCGCCCGGGCATGGCGGAAGGCATTGCTGACGGCCTCGCGGGCGAGCTGACAGAGTTCGTCGTGCACCACCGGGTGCAGGGTGCGGGGTGTGCCCGCGATCTCCACGCGGTAGTCGGTGCCGACGTGTTCGTGCAACTGGTCGAAGCCACGCAAGGTCTGCGGCAGGTCGTCCGCTGCCTGCTGCGCACGACGCAGATTGCGCACCCGCTCACGGCCTTCGGCGATCACCTGGTCGGCTCGATCCAGGGCGTTCTCCAACCGGGTTCGCGCCGGCTGGTCGATGGGCAGGCTGTCTGCCGCCGCCTGTACATGCAGCACCAGGCCCTGCACGCCTTGCAGCAAGGTGTCGTGCAGTTCGCGTGCGATGCGCTCGCGCTCGTCATGACGTTCTTCCAGGCGCGTGCGCAGGCGTTCGGCCGCGCGCTGCATGTTGCTGCGATAGAACAGATGCAGCATCAGCAGCACGAGCAGCGCCGCGCCCAGGACGAACAGCGGATGACGGTAGAACACCTGATCGATGCTGAAGCTCAGCTCGGCATCCTGCTCGCTGGGTACGCCATCCTGATTCAGTGCCCGCACGCGAAAACGGTAGTTGCCGGCAGGCAGGCCGGTATAGATGGCCTCGCGCTGGCGTCCGGCCGAGTGCCAGTCGTCGTCGAAACCGTCCAGGCGGTAGAGAAAGTGCAGTCCTTCGGGGGCCGACAGGCTCAGGGCGCCGTAGCCGATGACCAGGCGCCGGCTATTGGCCGGCAGAGCCGCAGGGGGCTTGAGCGAGAGGTTTTCGCCATCGACGATCAGTGACGCGATGCGTACCCGGGGCGGGGCGGCATTCTGCGTCGCTCTATCCGGATCCAGGCCGGCTACGCCGGTGCGGGTCGCGAACCACAGTCGGCCCTGGCGGGTGCGCACGGCAGTGGGCAGCGCCAGCACCTGCTGGGGGTCGTTGGCCAGCCCGCCCTGCAGGTCGTAGGTACGGTAGCGGATAGGGTATCCGGGGTCTTTCAGAGCCTTGGCGATTTCTTCGGCCGGCAGCTGGAAAACGCCGCCCTTGCCCTGCACCCAGAGGTCTTCGCCCTGCGCACCGGGAACGGCAATGATGGCGTAGAGGTTGTCGAACAGGCCGCTGTCGCTCAGCGGCAGGGTCTGAAAGCGCCGGCCATCGAAACGCGCCAGGCCGCGTTGGCCACCGAACCAGCTGTGATCCGGCAGGTGAGCCATCGCTGTCACGTGGCCGATATCCAGGCCTTGAGCGCTGCCCCAATGACGTTCGCCCTGGTCGTCATGGCTGACGATGAGATTGTCGCGGTAACCGAACCAGCGGCGGCCGTCCGGCGCCAGGGCGGCGCTCACCGGCATTCGCTGCGCCGGAGCGTCGCTGGGGGCGGGCAGTCGTTGCCACTGCCCGCCGCGCAGCACGTAAAGCCCCTGGCGGTTCAGCGACAGCCAGGCCGCGCCCTGGTGATCGATCAGCAGCGAGCGTACGGATGAGTCCAGGTCACGATCCACGGGCAGGGCCGAGACCTTCTCCAACTGATCGCCAACGCTGCGCCAGATGCCTTCGGGGCCGGCCAGCCAGACCGCGCCGTCCGGGGCCTTGCTGATCGCGCTGATGGGCGTGCGCAGCGGCAATTGATGCAGGCCGTCGTCATTCAGGCGCATGACCGGCAGGTTGCTGCTGCCGGCCCACAGATTGCCATGGTCGTCGGCGCCGAGTGCCAGGTTGTTTGCGTTGGCGGGCAGGCCCGCGGCGAGCAGAGGGCGTTCACGCAGGCGATCGAGTCCCTTCTGCGTGCCGATCCACAGGCTGCCTTCGCTGTCCTGGAGCAGCGGCCAGGCGAAGTCGGAACTGAGCCCTTCACGCGAGGTGAAGCGCTCGCTGACGGCGAACCCGGTGTTGCCATGTTCGTTGGGCCGGGCCACGTGCAGCAGGCCGCCGCCTGCGGTGCTGAGCCACAGGCAGCCATGCTGATCGAACAGCATCGCGTTGACCGACTCACCCAGGGGGATTTGCATGGTTCGTGGTTCATGGGTATCCGTCTCGACTCGCAGCAGACGCTGGCTGTCGCGTTCGACCAGCCACAGCGCGCCATCGGGGGCCTGGATCATCTGCCGGGTGCGGTTGCTGCGAACACCCGTGTCACGCAACTGCCGAGCGCCGGGTTGCAGCACGTACAGGCGCTGTTCGTCGGCGACCCAGAGTCTGCCACTGCGATCGAGCAGGAGGCTGTAGGCATTGCGGCCGAGAAAGCCGTCGGCGCTGCCCAGTTGCTGCCAGTGCTCGCCGTCGAAGCGCATCAGGCCGTCGTTGGCGGCTGCCCAGACGTTGCCGTCCGCTGTGCGCGCCAGGGCGTAGATCACGCCGCGATCCAGGTCGAAGCCGGCTGGCGGTTGATCTTCCGAGGTGATCAGGTGCACGCCGCCGTTGCGCAGGCCGACCCACAGGCCGGCGTCGCTGGCCAGCAGGCTGGAGACGATGCCCAGATCATGGCCGTTCGGCGTGCGGTAGCCGGTGAACTCGAAGCCGTCGAAGCGATACAGGGAGTCGTGGGTGCCCAGCCACAGGTAGCCGTCGCGGGTTTCGGCCAGGGCACCGATCTGGCTCGGGCTGTCGTCGGTCAGCGTCCAGCGGCGATGCTCCAGTTGCTGCTCCAGAGCGCTTCTGTCGGCCCTTACCAGGGGGCTTAAGAACAGCAGACACAGCGCAGTCAGCATGACGCCGAATTGAGTGCTGGTGCGGAGCTGTCTAGAAGCGTTCAACTTGGTTCTGCGCCCATTCGATGCTGTAGTCGGCGATTTTCTCCCATCCGGGCTCGGCAATCAGCCAGTGGCTGTAGCCGGGAAACTGCTTGAAGCGGGTGACGGCAGTCGAACGCCGGTGGCGGCGATAGAGGGCTGCCACCCTGCTGGCACGAACGGTTCGGTCGCAGCCTCCGGCGATCAGCAGCAGCGGCGCGCGCTCGGCATTGCCGAAGTCGACACGCCTGCCCATGCCCAGCGCAACCTCGAAGAGCACCCGGCCTGGCGCCGGCACTATGTGCCGCGCATAGGCGGCGCTCTGCTGCGCCGGGGTCAGGGTCTGCGCCATATTGCGCGCGAAATGCTGCGGTGTCATGTACAGCAGATTACGCCAGCCGGCCCACTGCCGCAGCCAGGGCCAGGCGCCGCACAGACCGGGCAGGCCGGCCCGTGGCGGCAGCGGATCGATGGCGATGCCGGCCTGGCCCAGGCCGCGGTCGAGCAGCAGTTGCACGAGCAGCCCGCCAAGATCGTGACCGATCAGCAGTGGCGGCTGGTCGAGGCTGCGAACGTACGCTTCGTAGTGCGCGAGGATGGCCGCGATACCAGGTTGTCGGCTGCCCTGGGCTTGTGGCCAGGGCGGCGCACTGCAGCGGTAACCGCAGGCGGCGAAGCGGCGCTGGAAGGGTTCCCAGATCGCCGGTGTGAGCCAGATGCCGTGGATGAACAGAGCGTGACGAGGCATGCGCTCAGCCTGCCGCGTCCGGTTGCGGATCGTCGTCGCCGTCAGCGGTCGGCATGGGGCGATTGCTCGGGCTGTGGGGCGGGCATCAGGAAATGTTCGATGCGCACCGCCACACTCGGGGTCTGGAAGCGCCTGGCCGCCGCCTCGATACGCTGTTCGGCGCGCGTCACCCGGGCGTGATGGCGCAGGTGTTCGAGCCAGGATTCGTCGAAGAAGAACTCCTGCCAGTGCCGTGGATTCTCGCTGTTGTGCACCAGCCCCCAGGAAAACGCACCGTTGCGCCGGCGCATGCGGGCGACCTCGACCATTGCCTGGCGAAAGCCCGCCACATGCTCCGGCGCGATGTCGTAGTGCAGGGTGACCATCACCGGGCCGCGTTCACGGTCGGCCTCGTCGGCGAGGATCGGTGCCGGCCAGTGCAGCGACGGTGCCAGGTCTTCGCTTGCACTGACCGGCAAGGCGAAGCGCGGTGTCAGCAGCAGACCCAGAACCAGGCAGCCGGCTGCGGCGAGCAGGGCGACCGGGATCGATGCATGGCTGGCGACGAAGCCCCAGAGCGCGCCGCCAGCGGCCATGCTGCCGAAGAACACGAGGATATAGACCGACAGCGCACGTGCCCGCACCCAGTCCGGCACCGACGTCTGGGCGGCGACCTGCAGGCTGGACAGTACGGCGATCCAGGCCGCGCCGCTGAGCAGCATCACCGGCAGCAGGGCCGCGAAGTGGCGCAGGCCGGCCAACGCCAGCAGCACCAGGGCATAGAGCAGGCTGGCCAGCAGCACCAGGCGGTCGCTGCTGATGCGTTCGCGCAGACGTGGCAGCAGGGCCGCGCCAAGCACGGCGCCGACACCGACGCTGCCGAGCATCAGGCCGAAATCGCTGGCGCTGCCTTGCAGTTCACCCCGCACGATCAGCGGTAGCAGCGACATGCCGGCGCTGGCACCGAGGAAGAACGCCGCCGAACGCACCAGTACCGCTTGCAGGGGCCGGGAGGCGCGGCTGTAGCGCCAGCCCGCGCGGATCGCCCCGAGCAGGCGTTCCGCCGGGAAGGTGGCGCTTTGGCGCTGGCGCTGCCAGGTCAGCAGCACGGCCATTACCGCGAAGAACGACAGAGCGTTGAGGGCGAAGGTGGCCCAGGGGCCGCTGAGGCTGACCAGCACGCCGGCGATGGCCGGTCCGAGGGCGCGGGCGATGTTGATGCCGAGGCTGGACAGGGCGATGGCCGCTGGCAGGTCGCGCTTGCTCACCAGCTCCGGCGTCAGCGCCGACCAGGCCGGCATCATCAGTGCGGTGCCGACACCCATGGCCAGGGTCATGCCCAGCAACAGCCAGACGCTGGTCAGCCCCAGCAGGGTGAGCGTGGCCAGCAGGGTTGCCACGGCGGCCATCCACATCTGTACACCGAGCAGGTAGCGACGCTTGTCGACGATGTCGGCCATGGCGCCGGCCGGCAGCGCCAGGAGGAACATCGGCGCCGAGCCGGCGACCTGTACCAGTGCCACGTGCATGGGGTTGCTCGACAGGCTGGTCATCAGCCAGCCGGCCCCGACCTCGTGCATCCAGGTACCGATGTTCGAGGCGATGCTGGCCAGCCATAGCCAGCGGAAGGTGCCGTGCCTGAGCGCTCCCCAGGGTGAGGGTTTTTCGCCGGCCATGTCAGAAGGCGAAACAGGAGCAGCCGAAGGCGCCCCAGAAGCCCTGGTGATCGCTGACCGGCACACTGCTGCGGCGGGCGCGGTCGTGTTGGTGCTGATGCACCGCACAGGCGCCGACGCATTGGTGGATGCTGGCCGACAGCGGTGCTGCGACTGGCTTCCAGTGGCCGGGCACCTTGGCTACGGGTGACCAGTCCGGCAGTACAGGCAGCGTGGGCGGCGCGAGCTTGTCGAACTCGGACGTGGCGTGCACGACCTTGCCGCCGACCACGGTCAGTACCGATTCCAGCCACTTGATCTGTTCTTCCTCGATGCTGAAGAAGTCCGCCGTCAATGCCACCAGGTCGGCGAGCTGGCCCACCTTGATCTGTCCCTTCTTGCCTTGCTCGCTGGAAAACCAGGCGCTGCCGTGGGTGAACAGCTGCAACGCGGTAGCGCGTGACAGGCCCTGCGGATTCAGCGTGGTGCCGCCGACGGTCTTGCCGCTGACCAGCCAGTACAGCGCCGTCCACGGGTTGTAGCTGGCCACGCGGGTGGCGTCGGTGCCGCCGCCGACCGGGATGCCTTCGGCCAGCATGCGCTGGATCGGTGGTGTGGCCTCGGCGGCCTTGGCGCCATAACGGTCGATGAAGTATTCGCCCTGAAACGCCATGCGATGCTGGATGGCGATGCCGCCGCCGAGCGCACGCACCCGTTCGATGTTGTGCGGGCTGATGGTTTCGGCATGGTCGAACAGCCAGGGCAGGCCGTTGAAGGGCATGTCGCGGTCGACCTTCTCGAACACGTCGAGCATGCGCGAGATGGATTCGTCATAGGTGGCGTGCAGGCGGAACGGCCAGCGCTGTTCGACCAGGTGGCGCACCACCGGCTCCAGTTCGGCCTCCATGCTCGGGGCCAGGTCGGGACGCGGTTCGAGGAAGTCCTCGAAGTCGGCTGCGGAGAACACCAGCATCTCGCCGGCACCGTTATGGCGGAAGAAGTCGGTGCCGTCGCCCGGCTTGACGATCTTGCTCCAGGCCTGGAAGTCCTGCAGTTCTTCCTTGGGTTTCTGGGTGAACAGGTTGTAGGCGATGCGCACGGTGAGCTGGTTCTGCGCGGCCAGCTCCTGGATCACCTGATAATCGTCGGGGTAGTTCTGGTAGCCGCCGCCGGCATCGATGGCGCTGGTCACGCCCAGGCGATTGAGCTCGCGCATGAACTGGCGGGTCGAGTTGACCTGGTACTCCAGCGGCAGTTTCGGCCCCTTGGCCAGGGTGGCGTAGAGGATCAGTGCATTGGGGCGGGCGATCAGCATGCCGGTGGGCTCGCCGCTGGCATCGCGCTGGATCTCGCCGCCGGGCGGGTTTGGCGTGTTCCTGTCGTAGCCCACGGCGCGCAACGCGGCGCGGTTGAGCAGGGCGCGGTCGTAGAGGTGGAGCACGAACACCGGAGTGTCCGGTGCGGCCCTGTTCAGTTCATCCAGGGTTGGCAGGCGTTTCTCGGCGAACTGGAATTCGGTCCAGCCGCCGACCACACGCACCCACTGTGGCGTCGGTGTGCGCTCGGCCTGTTGCTTGAGCATGCGCAGGGCATCGGCCAGTGACGGCACGCCTTCCCAGCGCAGCTCGAGGTTGTAGTTCAGGCCGCCACGGATCAGGTGCAGGTGCGAGTCGTTGAGACCCGGGATCACCGTGCGTCCGTTCAGGTCGACCACTCGCGTGCCGGCACCGCGCAGGGCCATGGCTTCGGCGTCGCTGCCCACGGCGATGAAGCGTCCGTCCCTGATGGCCACGGCGCTGGCCTGCGGTTTTTCGCGGTCGACCGTGTGCAGGCGGCCATTGAACAGGATGAGATCGGCACCCATGTTGCCTCCCGGTGAAGTGGTGGATGAGTTGTCGGCCATGGCCGCGAAGGGCAGGGCGGACCACAACGCCCCGGCGGCGCCGAGCACGCTGCTGGTGGCGAGAAAGTGACGGCGTTTCGGGTCGGAGGGCTCCTGACTCATGGTCGATCCTCGTCTGTGGCTGGGCTCAGCCAGGCGGCGAACAGCCGCGTGGCCAGGGGCATGAACAGGTACACCACGAGCAGGACGATGCTCAGGGTGATCAGCACGTTGCTCGGCAGATAGCCGCCGAGCCAGGGAATGCGTTGAAACAGCGGTTGCCAGAGCAGCGGCACGAGCAGGCTCAGCGGCAGGATCACGAGAAAGGTCACGCAGCTCTGTTTCCAGCGCGCAGGTGGGGCGTATGCGCTTTGCGGCACGAACCAGAACTCCTTGCCCTTGGCGATTTCCAACTGATCCCCGGCGCGCAGCAGCGGTTCGACTTCGGCGATCAACTGGCGCCGTTGCTCGGAGTCGATCCAGCTCTGCAATCGCTGCAGGCTGGAGAAACGCAGCACGCAGGTGAACTGCGCCACGCTGGCCTGGCGGCTGCGCACCACATCGACGCCGAGGTGGCCAGGGCACTGGCTGGCTGTGGCGATGATGCGCCGCAACCAGGCCTCGTAACGCGACACATGGCTCGGGCGAACCTGGTGGCGTACCACCAGGGTGACGGTTTCCGACTGCGTCTCGCTCATGCTGGAGACTCTGTTCGAGGTCTTGCGCTTGTCGACCCAGCGACGCGCACCGATGCGCGCCGCTGGTCGAGTACGGCCATCATCGGCTCAGATCGGCGCCGCGACGGGGGCCAGGGTCGGCCCGTGCTGCACGCGTTCCGGAGCCTTGTGCACCATGGTGTAGGCATAGTCCACGCCCATGCCGTAGGCACCGGAGTGTTCCTTGACCAGGGCCATGACGGCGTCGTAGGTGTCGCGGTTCTTCCAGTCGCGCTGCCACTCCAGTAGCACCTGCTGCCAGGTCACCGGTACCACGCCGGCCTGGATCATGCGCTGCATGGAGTAGTCGTGAGCAGCCTGCGAGGTGCCGCCGGAGGCGTCGGCGACCATGTAGATCTCGTAGCCGGCGTCATGCATGGCCGACAGGGCGAAGGTGGTGTTGCACACCTCGGTCCACAGCCCGGAGACGATGACCTTGTTGCGGCCGTTCTTCTTCAGCGCGTCGCGAACCTTCTGGTCGTCCCAGGAGTTCATCGAGGTGCGCTCGAGCAGTGGCGCGTCGGGGAACACAGCGAGCAGTTCGGGGTAGGTGTGGCCGGAGAAACTTTCGGTCTCGACCGTGGTGATGATGGTCGGCACGTTGAAGATCTTCGCCGCCTTGGCCAGACCCACGGTGTTGTTCTTCAGGGTCTGCCGGTCGATGCTCTGTACGCCGAAGGCCATCTGCGGCTGCTGGTCGATGAAGATCAGCTGGCTGTTGTGCGGGGTCAGGACTTCGGTTTTTGGATTGCTCATAGCGGTTACCTGTTGGTGGGCGGTGGTGGTTGCACGCATCCCGTCGGTCAGGCTCGTGGCGTTGCCGCCGGGTAGGCGAGGGGACTGTCGCAGAGCGGCGCTCGCCTGGATTGGATGGGACTGCGGTTCTGGTACAGGGCTGTGATGCTCGGCCAACCGCTGTCCGGGATGAGAACTGCGGCGCATATCCGCAGCCGCTCAGCGGCGGGCTGCTAGAGTGAGGCGAGGGTGTATTCATGAGGTGGTCATGACAGCGGAAAGTCGCAAACTGGGTCTGGGGTCACTGACCGCGCTGGTGGTGGGCTCGATGGTGGGCGGTGGCATCTTCTCGCTGCCACAGAACGTTGCCGCGCGGGCCGATGTCGGTGCGGTGCTGATCGGCTGGTGCATCACGGCGGTAGGCATGCTGGCGCTGGCCTTCGTGTTCCAGAGCCTGGCCAATCGCAAGCCGGAGCTGGACGGTGGCGTGTACGTCTATGCCAAGGCGGGCCTCGGCGACTACATGGGGTTCTCCTCGGCCTGGGGCTACTGGATCAGCGCCTGGCTGGGCAACGTCGGTTACTTCGTTCTGCTGTTCTCGACGCTGGGCTACTTCTTTCCGGCTTTCGGCGAGGGCAATACGCCGCTGGCCATCGCCTGCGCCTCGGTATTGCTGTGGTGCGTGCATGCTCTGGTATTGCGCGGGATCAGGGAAGCGGCACTGATCAACCTGATCACCACCGTGGCCAAGCTGGTGCCGATCCTGCTGTTCATCGTGATCGTCGGGCTGGCGTTCGAGCGCGAGATCTTCACCCGCGATATCTGGGGGCGCAGCAATCCGCAGTTCGGTAGCGTGCTGGAGCAGGTACGCAACATGATGCTGGTCACCGTGTTCGTGTTCATCGGCATCGAGGGCGCCAGCGTGTACTCCTCGCGCGCCGAACGCCGCAGCGATGTGGGCAAGGCCACGGTGATCGGCTTTCTCGGGGTGCTGGCGCTGCTGATGCTGGTCAACCTGCTGTCACTGGGGGTGATGAGCCAGCCGGAGCTGGCGGCGCTGCAGAACCCGTCCATGGCCGGCGTGCTTGAACACGTGGTGGGCCGTTGGGGCGCGGTGTTCATCAGTATCGGTCTGGCGGTTTCGCTGCTGGGGGCACTGCTGTCCTGGGCGTTGCTGTGCGCCGAGATCCTCTTCGTGTCGGCCAGGGACGGCACCATGCCGGCCTTCCTGCGCCGGGAGAACGCCAATCAGGTGCCGGCCAATGCGCTGTGGCTGACCAATACGATGATTCAGCTGTTTCTGTTGATCATCCTGTTCGCCCAGGGCACCTATCTGTCGCTGATCTACCTGGCGTCGTCGATGATCCTGGTGCCGTACCTGTGGTCGTCGGTCTATGCGCTGCTGCTGGTGCTGCGCGGCGAGACCTACGAGGGCCAGCCGGGTATCCGGCGCAAGGATCTGGCGATTGGCCTGCTGGCCACCGCCTATGCCATCTGGCTGCTGTACGCCGGCGGGGTGAAATACCTGCTGCTTTCGGCGCTGCTCTACGCCCCGGGCGTGCTGCTGTTCTACCGGGCCAGGCGCGAGTCGGGCGAGGCGCTTTTCAGGCGCCATGAGTGGCTGATCTTCTTTGCGGTACTGATCACGGCTCTGCTGGCGGGGTATGGCCTGTACAGCGGCCACCTGACGCTTTGACACTGGACAAAGTGCGGCGAGCGCGGATAATCCGGCAGACCATCGCCACTATGATGCACCGAACCCTATGCGCAAGACGCTGCGTTGTGCCCTGATCTGGATCCTGATGCTGGCTCTGCCGGCACAGGCCATGGCGGCGCTCGGCATGCAGTTGTGCGAACAGGTGCATCGCAGCGGCACGCAGATGGTCATGGTCGAGCACGGCGCTCACGCTGACATGGCGGCCGACAGTGGCCACGCCGGTCATCAGCAGGACACCACGCTGGCCAGCAGCGATGCCCCGGCAGGTGCCAGCCTGTGCACGCTCTGCGCCTTCTGCGTCGGTACTGCTGCGCCGGGGCAACTGTTCAGTGGCGACCTTTCCCTGCCCTCCATCGAGCCCGCACCGGTCTGGCCGGAGCGTCTCGTCGTCGGTGTTTCCGACACCCCCGAACGCCCTCCACGCCTGCCTCTCGCCTGAGCCCTGTCGATAGCGTCGCCTTGCGGCGTTTGTAGCTCATGCGGCCAGTGGCCGCCCATGCGAGAACAACATCATGACTTCGCAACCCCTTGCCGGGTGGCTGCTGGGCGTCATCGCCCTGGCGCTGCCGGGTTTCCTGCTGGCAGCCCGGCCCGAGCCGCTGGATGCCGACGCCGCTGTGCCGGCGCAGGATTATCGCTCACCCTTGCAACACTACCGAACACTGCCTGACGAACCCCTGCGGGACTGGCGTGTGGCCAACGATCAGGTCGGCCGCGTCGGCGGCTGGCGTACCTACGCCCAGGAAGCCTGGGAACAGCCTGAGACGGGCTCCGAGACGCAGGAGGGGGGCACTCATGAACACCACTAGAGTAGCCGCGCTGCTGGTCGCAGCGCTCCTGACCGGTTGTACGAGCCTGCGCCCCGACGGCGGTTTCACCCCGGTGCAGCAGGCCGCCGAGCAGCGTCTGGACAAACAGTTGATCTGGGCCAGGGATGACGCGGCCCGCAACCAGATAGCCGAACGGGTGCGCGAGTTGCTGGCCGCCCCCCTGGAGCTCGACGCCGCGGTGCAGTTGGCGCTGCTCAACAACCGGGGGTTGCAGGCGTCCTTCGAGCAGTTGGGTATCGGCGAAGCCGAGCGGGTACAGGCCGGACGCCTACCCAATCCGGGCTTCTCCTATGGCCGGCTGGAGAAGGGCAGCGAGGTGGAGTACGAGCGCGGCCTGCACCTGAACCTGGCGCGCCTCGTTGCACTGCCGATGACGTCACGCCTGGAAGGGCGCCGCTTCGAGCAGTTGCAGCGACAGACCAGCTTGGCCGTGTTCGAACTGGCCAGCGAAACGCGCAAGGCCTGGTACGAAGCCGTCGCGGCCGAGGAAGGGCTGGTTTACGCCCGGCAGGTGCTGGACGCTGCCGAAGCCGCTGCCGAACTGGCTCGACGTCTGGCTGCCGTGGGCAACTTCAGCAAGTTGCAGCAAGCCGAGCAGCAAGGCTTCTACGCCGAGGCCGGGATCGGACTGCTGCGTGCCGAGCAGGTGCGGGTTCGCAGCCGTGAACGCCTGACCCGACTGCTCGGCCTGTGGGGCGAGCAGACCGGCTATCGCCTGCCCGAGCGTCTGCCGGCCGTGCCGGAAACGGCCGAGGAGCTACCCAACGTGGAACGCCTGGCCATGAGCCAGCGCCAGGATATCCAGTCCGTACGGCTGGATACCGAACGCCTGGCGCAGAACCTCGGGTTGACCCGCACCACGCGTTTCATCAACGTGCTGGAACTGGGCGTGGTCAACAACCGTTCCAACGAGGAACCGACCCAGCGTGGTTACGAGATCAGCGTCGAGTTGCCGCTGTTCGACTGGAGCGGGGCACGGGTGGCCCGCGCCGAGGCGCAGTATCGCCAGGCACTCAATCGTGCGGCGCAGACGGCGATCGATGCACGCTCGCAGGTGCGCGAGGCCTATCAGAACTATCGCAATGCCTTCGAGCTGGCTCGCCACTACCGGGCCGAGGTCTTGCCGCTGCGCCAGCGCATCGCCGACGAGAACCTGCTGCGCTACAACGGCATGTTCATCAGCACCTTCGAACTGCTCGCCGACGCCCGCCGTCAGGTACAGGCCGTGGACGGTTACCTGCAAGCGCAACGCGACTTCTGGCTGGCCCGTGCCGATCTCGACATGGCCCTCGTCGGCGCCCCCAATCCCTCGCTCGTCGCGACTTCGGCCGTTGCTGCCGAACCCGCTGACGCAGGTCACTGAACAAGGATCTTTTCCATGGTTTCACGACGTGATTTCTTTCTCGGTGCCAGCGCCATCGGCGCTGCCGTGGCCACCTCGGCGGTCAGCCGGGTGTCCATGGCCGCCTTGCCCGAGCCGGTACTGCAAGGCAGTGCCGACACCCAGCCGCCCCTGCAGCCCGACAACGGGCGACCCTACAACCCTGTGGTGACCCTCAACGGCTGGACGCTGCCCTGGCGCATGAACGCCGGCGTCAAGGAGTTCCACCTGGTCGCGGAGCCGGTGGTGCGTGAGCTGGCGCCCGGCTACAAGGCCCATCTCTGGGGCTACAACGGCCAGTCGCCAGGCCCGACCATCGAGGTGGTGGAGGGCGACCGGGTGCGCATCTTCGTCACCAACAAACTGCCCGAGCACACCAGTATCCACTGGCATGGACAGCGCCTGCCCAATGGCATGGACGGCGTGGCAGGCCTGACCCAGCCGGCGATTCCATCCGGCAAGACCTTCGTCTACGAGTTCGTCGCCCGGCGTCCCGGCACCTTCATGTACCACCCGCACGCCGACGAGATGGTGCAGATGGCCATGGGCATGATGGGTTTCTGGGTTACCCACCCGAAGCAGCATCATCCACTGATCAACGAGGTGGATCGCGACTACTGCTTCCTGCTCAACGCCTACGACATCGAGCCAGGCGCCTACACGCCGAAAATCATGGAGATGCTCGACTTCAACCTGTGGACCTTCAACAGCCGGGTGTTCCCGGGCATCGATCCGCTGGTGGCGCGTCAGGGTGAGCGGGTACGTATCCGTGTCGGCAACCTGACCATGACCAATCACCCGATCCATCTGCATGGTCACGAATTCGAGGTCACCGGCACCGATGGCGGCCCGACTCCGGCCGGTTCGCGCTGGCCCGAGGTGACCGCCGATGTCGCGGTGGGGCAGATGCGCCAGCTGGAGTTCATCGCCGACGAGGAGGGCGACTGGGCGCTGCACTGCCACAAGAGCCATCACACCATGAATGCCATGGGTCACGACGTGCCGACCCTGGTCGGCGTCGATCATCGCGACATGACCCGCAAGATCACCAGGCTGGTGCCCGACTACATGGTGATGGGCGAGCGCGGCATGGCCGACATGGCCGAGATGCAGATGCCCCTGCCGGACAACACCATCCCGATGATGACCGGTGACGGTCCGTTCGGCTCGGTGGAGATGGGCGGCATGTTCACGCTACTCAAGGTGCGCAAGGAACAGGCGGCGGGCGACTACGGCGATCCGGGCTGGTTCAGGCATCCCCGGGGTACCCAGGCCTACGAATGGCGTGGTGAGTTGCCTGCGGCGGCCCGCTCCGACGCGAGTGGCGGGCAGGCGATGCCGCTCCGGCAGCCGATCGAGGCTCCGGTGGACGTGCAGGTGCGCAAGCCCGGCGGGCATGCCGGGCATTGAACAGACCAACGATTCTTTCCTTATCGATATTCGAGGTACGAAACATGAAACGGACATATTCCCTTGCCCTGGCGCTGGCATTGAACGCACTGCTCGTCAGTGGCGCAGCGCTGGCGCATGGCGAGTCGCATCAGGGCCATGCCGACATGGCGATGGCCAGGGAGCAGAAACCCTGGGGTATCGCCGGCGATGCGACCGAAGTCGACCGCACCATCGAGATCGACATGGGCGACGACATGCGCTTCGTCCCGCAGCAGATAGAAGTGAAGCAGGGCGAGACCATTCGCTTCGTTCACCGCAATGGCGGGCGGATGCTTCACGAGTTCGTTCTCGGCACCCGCCAGTCGCTGGACGAGCACGCGGCGATGATGCTGCGCTTTCCCGGCATGCAGCACGACGAGCCTTACATGGCTCACGTCGAGCCGGGGCAGAGCATGGAAATGATCTGGACGTTCAACCGTGCAGGCGAGTTCGACTTCGCCTGTCTGATCGCTGGCCATTACCAGGCCGGCATGGTCGGCCGTATCCAGGTGCTGGCCGAATAACCCCCGTACAGGAGAGTCATGATGAAAAAAACACTATGGATTGTGGCGCTGGCGGCATCGTTCAGCCTGCCGCTGCAGGCTTCGGAGTCTCCGCCGCTGAGTCAGGGAGAGGTGCGCAAGGTGGATGCCGCCACGCACAGGGTCACGCTGCGACACGGCCCCATCGCCAGCATCGGCATGCCGCCAATGACCATGGTCTTCGAGGTGCAACCGGCCAGCTTGCTGGACGGGATCGAGGCGGGTGATCGCGTGAAGTTCCAGGCGCGCCAGGAGGGCAACCGCTACATCGTCACCGAGTTGCAGGTGCTGGAATAGGGAAGGGAAGCCGGCCCGGGCAGGGCGCCACGGGCCGGCGGACACTCGGAGCCTCGGGCTCCGTGCGAAAGGCGCCTGCGTTCGGCGACTTTCGTACAGGTTCTTAGTTCAGGGCGTCGGTCAGGGCCTTGGCAGGCACCAGCTTGACCACTTTCTTGGCAGCGATCTCGATGCTCTTGCCGGTCTGCGGGTTGCGGCCGGTGCGGGCCGGACGCTCGCTCACTTTCAGCTTGCCGATGCCTGGCAGGGTGATCTCACCGTCGTTTTCCAGTGCGTCGCCGACAATTTCGCCCAACTGATCGATCAGGGTGCGGACGGTGGCTTTGGGCAGGGAAACGGCCTCGGCCAGGTCGCTGATCAGTTGGTCTTTGGTGATTGCCATGATGTAACTCCGTTTGCAGGTGAGAGGTTCGGTGCCGAAGGCGTGGGCCTGAGCAGCCGAAAACGTGTGAACGCTAGCATAAAAGACAGGGCTCGGCAGTGCCGTGACAGACACTTCCGATAGGGCTTAGTGTCGCATCGGGGCCGGTGGTTCCAGCGTGCGACCAAAAAACGCAGCCTGCCGTTCATGCCGGGTTCGCTGATGCTGTCGAACGGTGCCTCGACTTCCACGCCCGGTCGCTGTAAAAGGTTGGCGCCCGGGTTGCAGCCGCGGAAGCAGGCGGCGACTTGGCAAGGCTCGACTAAGCTACAGATACCTGCCTAATACTGGAGTGCCATTATGCTGCGCGCTTTCTCCGATCTGGGTTTCCGCTGGAAAATCGCCCTGCCCATTCTGCTACTGGCCGCCTTGCTGGTGAGCATGGGGGTGCTGGGTATGCGTGGCATCACCCAGGTTGCCGAGTCCAGCACCACTCTGACCAATCGCCACCTGCCGGCCATCAGCCTGCTGCTCAATGCCGACCGTGATCTTTACCAGGCCTTCGTCGCCGAGCGCAGCCTGCTCGACGAGGACTCCGGCAGCCATGTCACGGAGTTACGCGCATCGCATGCCGAGAACCTGCAGCAGGCCTATGACCGCGTGCACAAGTTCGCCGCAATGCAGCCGGGCAGTGAGGCACTGACGCTGGTGGCGGAGTTCGATCGTGGCTTCGAGCTCTGGAAGGCGACATCCCTGCGTGTACTGGAAATGGCTGCCAGCGACCCCAATGCGGCCAGCAGACTGAGCTTTGCCGACAGCGAAGCCCAGTTCGAGCAAGCGCGTAGTGCCATCGACAAACTCGGCGAGCTGGAAGATAACGCCGCCAATGCGGTTGGTACGGCTGCCATCGCCAGTGGCGAGGCGCTGGCCTGGCAGCAGGGGCTGATCATCGCCATTGGCCTGCTGGTGTGCCTGGTGCTGGTGGTGGGCTTCCCGCTGCTGGTGACTCGTCCGCTGCACAGCCTGCTCTATCGCATCGAACAGATCGCCGACGGCGATGGCGACCTGCGGGTGCGTCTGGACGTGCTGTCGAAGGACGAACTGGGCAAGCTCAGCCATGCCTTCAACCGCTTCCTCGACAAGTTGCAGCCGCTGATCAGGGAAGTCGGGCGCGTGACCAGCGAGGTGGCCGACTCGGCCAGGAGTCTGGCCGGGATGGCCGCAGCCAACGACCGGTTGATCAGCAGCGAACACGCGGCGGTGGATCAGGTCAGCACGGCGGCCACCGAAATGAGCGTGGCCGTGCACGAAGTGGCGCGCAATGCGCAGAGTGCCGCCGATGCCGCGCGCCACGCCGAAGTACAGTCGCGCGAGGGCGCCCAGGTGGTCGGCGCGACCATCCACTCGATTCGACAGCTGGCCCAGGAGGTGGAGAGCGCCTCCGACACCATCCAGACCCTGGAGCAGGAGACTGCCAACATCGGCGCCGTACTGGCGGTGATCAAGGGCATTGCCGAGCAGACCAACCTGCTGGCGCTCAACGCCGCCATCGAGGCGGCGCGGGCGGGCGAGCAGGGCCGCGGATTCGCCGTGGTGGCCGACGAGGTGAGGGCGCTGGCAGCGCGTACCCAGGAATCGACCAAGGACATCCAGCAGATGATCGAGCGTCTGCAGGCGGGCGTGCAGAACGCGGTCAAGGCCACGCACTCGGGCAGCGCCCGGGCGCGGCAGAGCGTGGAGCAGGCAGCGGGTGTGGATCAGGCACTGAGCGTGACCGGCGATTCGGTACAGCGAATCAACGACATGGCCGCTCAGATCGCCACCGCCTGCGAGGAACAGAGCAGTGTCACCGAGGAGATCGCACGCAACATCAGCGATATCCGCGACCTTTCCAACGAAGCGGCGCAGACCTCCGAGCAGAGCACACGGGCCAGCCAGCACCTGTCAGAGCTGTCCCATGGCCTGGCCCAGCTGGTGGGCCGTTTCCGTGTCTAGGCTTTGTAGGAAAAGTGCCTGACCTTCGCTCGACGACTGTTCGTACAGAGCCTAAGTGATTGAAGCAGTTGTAACTTTGCGTTTAGTCGTTACAATGGCGCGGCCCGTCGCAATGGCGGGCAGCGTTATGGTGGCCCTGCCGGTCCCCTCGCAACGATTACCCGTCAACCTGGTCAGGCCCGGAAGGGAGCAGCCATAGCGGGAACATCGTGTGCCGGGGTGTGGCTGGTAGGGTTCACCTCCAGTTTCTCTTCCCCGATATTCTTCGTTCGCCCCGTCAGTCCCTGGCGAGCGCTGCTTTGTTGTACCCATTTTTCCTGGTGCGCTCTGCCCGTGCCTGAATGCACTGCGCCTGCCGGACGTGAGCCGCGGCAGGCGCATCTGCCAGCAAGGCAGTGGTATCGGCGGAACGCCGGCATCACGTGTACAGACATGAAAAAGCCCGCGTCATGCGGGCTTTTCATTGCAGGGGGAACTCAGGCCGTGCGGTAACTCAGCACGCTGTCCTGCTCCTTGAGGGTCTTGCGCAGGTCGGCTGGGATGTTGCCGGCGCGGACGGCCAGTTCCAGACGGATTTCTTCCAGGCTCTGGGCAAAGGCGTTCTGGTCGTCGATTTGCGGCTTGGCCAGGACGCGGCTGTAGACGGTGCTGTCGCTATCGTCGAGCAGGGCGAGGACGATGCTGCCGTCCGGCCGTGGCGAGCTGAAGCTGGCGCGCAGCGGATTGAACAGGTGATCGACGAGTTGCTGGTTGGTGAGTTCCATGTCTGACTCCATCCTGAGGTTGGCTTCCTTCGACCTCGGGATCGTGTCTTGGTTCAAGCTGTCAGTGATTGGCGGGTCCGCTCGATGACCTGTTGCAGCGAGTCGTCGCTGTATTGGCCGGGGTACAGGCGCTGGCTGTACTGGGCGATACCGGTCTTGTCGACCAGGGTGAAACTGAAGCTGCCCTTGCGTGTTGCCTGGATACGGCAATCGAACGGGGCGAAGGCATGAGTCAGTGTGCTGATGGCTTTCTGAATCTGATGTTGAGTATTCATTTTTCTAGGTGTTTCCTTAAAAGCATGTGCGCTTCGTTGCGCGTGGTGTAGCTCCATGAGGTTGGCCGAAAAGCGGCCATAGGATGTCAACCGATCGGAGCTTGATTGGCACGATAAAGTTCCATTGTTACGGTTCTTCGTCGTCGTCGGTACGTCGGAGGCAGGCAGAGGAACAGCGCCGATAAACGGCGAGTCGGCCTGATCAGTCAGCAGGTGGGATCGGGGAGGGCGGCAGTGCGGAGATGCACTGGACGTTGAACCGGGAAACCAGCGAGAGGGCGCGACGGCCCGAATGACTTACAGCGTGGTACGAACGGGGCGCATCATAAGGCTTTGTTCAAGAAATGACCAGCGCTATTTCTCATGCCGAGAATACGCCTCGGCAGGCTGGCCCGTGGCGGATGCAATTTACCTGTTGCTCCGCTAGGATTAGCCCACTTTTGCTTTCTCACATGACGGTTTTCCATGAGTTATCAGGTTCTTGCACGTAAATGGCGTCCGCGCTCGTTCCGCGAAATGGTCGGCCAGACCCATGTGCTCAAAGCCCTGATCAATGCCCTGGACAGTCAGCGTCTGCACCATGCCTATCTGTTCACGGGTACTCGCGGTGTGGGCAAGACCACCATCGCACGGATCATCGCCAAGTGCCTGAACTGCGAAACCGGCATCAGTTCCACGCCCTGTGGCACCTGCTCGGTCTGTCGGGAAATCGATGAGGGGCGTTTCGTCGACCT
>Ga0075032_1000337_pt1 | contig 30342 bp, 33 predicted proteins | sample SynthPrep_1_END__FD_71386 | JGI IMG/M metagenome (GOLD analysis project Ga0075032, IMG submission 71386) | Synthetic microbial communities from Ohio, USA - SynthPrep_1_END_DS7_MetaG | ecosystem: Engineered > Bioreactor > Aerobic > Activated sludge | place: USA: Ohio, Columbus | collected 2014-04-10
GCCGAGAAGGCTGCGGAGGAAAAGGCTGAAAAGGCGGCCGCCGAGAAGGCTGCCGCCGAGAAAAAAGCCGCGGCCGAGAAGAAGGCCAAGGAAGAAGCCGCCAAGAAGGCCGCCGCCGACAAGGCGCTGAAGGATGCCTTCCGCAACGACGCCCTGGGCGCCGCCGGCATTCCCGGCGGCACGGCCGACCGCAACCAGGCGGGCGGCGGACGCGACAGCGGCTATGGCGCCAAGGTCCGCGCCTGCGTGCAACCCGGGGTGGCTTATCCGCCCCCGGCCCGCAACGGATCGGAAAATCCCACGGCACAATACCGGGTACAGTTAGGTTCCGACGGGAAGGTCAATGGCGTCACCTTGACCAGTTCTTCGGGCAATGTCGGCTTCGACCGCGCGGTCGAGACGGGCATCCGCCGTTGCAACCCCTTCCCGAAGCCCTCGACGGGCCGCTACGAACCCATTATTGACGTTGTGTACAGAATGTATGATTGACAGGAGATTGATGAATATGACTCCCGCTTATAGCCGACGAGTACCCCCCCTCGCTCTCTGGCGATCGTATGGACTCGGGCTGCTGATGCTGACCCTGGCCTGCCTGATGGCCATCAAGCCCGCCCATGCGCAGCTGCGCGTCGATATTTCCGGTACCGGCGCCACCCAATACCCCGTGGCCATCGCCGATTTCGCCGTCGACGACACCCATGGCCGCGCCCTGGCCGAAGTCATCCGCGCCGACCTGACCCGCACGGGCCAGTTCCGCCTGATCAACGCCGCCGGTTCCGGCCTGAACGTGGACTCTCCCATCGCCCATGACGACTGGCGCGGCAAGGGCGCCGACTTCATCGCCTACGGCAGCATCACGCGCGGCGCCGACGGCCGCTACGACGTCCGCTACCGCCTGGCCGACACGGTCAAGAAGGGCCAGCTGGACGGCGTGGCGTTCTCGGGCACGGAGCAGGAACTGCGCCGCGTGGCGCACCAGATCGCCGACCGCATTTACGAGAAGATCACCGGCGTTAAGGGCGTCTTCTCGACCCGTATCGCGTACGTGCTGAAGAAGGGCGCCACCTACGAACTGCAGGTGGCGGACGCCGACGGGCAGAACCCGCAGGTCGCCTTGCGTTCGCGCGAGCCCATCATTTCGCCGTCCTGGTCGCCCGATGGCTCCAAGCTCGCCTATGTGAGCTTCGAATCCGGCAAACCTGTCGTCTACGTGCACAATCTGGCGACCAGCGCCCGTTCGCCTGTCGCCAACTTCAAGGGCAACAACAGCGCACCCGGTTGGTCGCCCGATGGCAGCAAGCTGGCGGTGGCTCTGACCCGTGACGGTTTGTCGCAAATTTACATCGTTGGCGCGACCGACGGCTCGAATCCGACCCGAGTTACGCGTTCTCCCGGGATTGACACCGAACCGAGCTTTACGCCAGACGGTGCTTCCATTATCTTTACGAGTGACCGCAGCGGCGGGCCGCAGATCTACCAGACCGGCTCGAGTGGTGGCGAAGCACGCCGCCTCACGTTTAATGGTGGTTACAACATATCACCCCGAATTTCCCCCGATGGATCGACGCTACTGTACGTTGCAAGACGCGACGGCGCGTTTCGAATCGCATCGTTGAACCTGTCCTCAGGCTCCGAGACCTTGTTGACTGATGGTCGTGACGATCAGTCCCCGAGTTTTGCGCCGAATGGAATGCAAGTCCTTTACGCCGCCATCCAAAATGGCCGTAGCGTGCTTGCTGGTGTCTCGAGCGATGGCCGCGTACGGCAGACGCTTTCGGTACTGAATGGGGAAATACGTGAACCGACTTGGGGCCCATTTACCCGATAACACGTGTGACTCTCTTTGCAAAGGAACTATCATGAAGTCGCGCATTGCCAAAAGCCTAACCATCGCCGCTCTGGCTGCCGCCCTGGCAGCTTGCAGCTCCGTCCCTCTCGACGATAAAGCGGGTCAGGGTGGAGGCGCTGGCCAAGGATCCTCGGCCTCTGGCCAGATCCTTGATCCCTTCAACCCCCAAAGCATTCTGGCGCAACAGCGCTCGGTGTACTTTGACTTCGACAGCTACACGGTGTCGGACCAGTACCGCAGCTTGGTCGAAACCCACGCCAAGTACCTGGCCTCGCATCAGCAGCAGACCATCAAGATCGAAGGCAACACCGACGAACGCGGCGGCGCTGAATACAACCTGGCCCTGGGCCAGCGCCGTGCCGACGCTGTGCGCCGCATGATGACCCTGCTGGGCGTCAGCGACAACCAGATCGAAACCATCAGCTTCGGTAAAGAAAAGCCGAAGTCGACGGGCACGTCGGAAGCCGACTTTGCGGAAAACCGCCGCGCCGATATCGTTTATCGCCGCTAAGCTTTTTCGTATAGTCTAGAGCCCTACCACGCGTCGGGACGGTCAACCGGCCGTCCCGACGTTTGCTTTTATACCCGGGAATTTTCATGCGCGATAACGTTCTGTCCCTGCGTCCTCTGATTGCGGCCACCGGCTTGGTGCTTGCGACCCTTGCGGCGCCCGCCCACGCTTTTTCCGACGATGAAGCCCGCCGGGCCATCCTGGATTTGCGCCAACAGGTGCAGCAGCAGAACGAACAAAGCCAGCGCGCCAAGCTGCAGTTGGCCGACCAGATCCAGGCCTTGCAGCAGGAAGTGGCCCAACTGCGCGACCAGCTCGAACTGGTGTCGCGCCAGCAGCCCTCGGCCAAGCCGGGCGGCGCGGCGGGCAGCGCCAATCCTCCGGGAGCCTCCGCCGGCGATCCCCAGGAACAGGCCGCCTATGACGGCGCGATCGACCTGTTCCGCAAGGGCCAATACAAGGAAGCGTCCGAATCGCTGGCTGCGTTCACTGCCCTGTATCCCGCCAGCCAGCTCGCGCCCAGCGCCCAGTTCTACCTGGGCAGCAGCCGCTACGCGCTGAAGGATTTCAAGGGCGCCATCGAGCAGCTGAACGCCATGGTGCAGAAGGCCCCGGACAACGCGCGCGCGCCGGATGCCTTGCTGGTCATCGCCGGCAGCCAGATCGAAATGAACAACCGCGCGGGCGCCAAGACCACGCTGCAGCGCATCGTCCGCGACTACCCGACCACGCCGGCAGCCAGCACGGCCAAGAGCCGCCTGCAGCTGCTGCAGTAATGCCGCCTGCCGCAAGCGCGGTTGCCGCTTACCGGCACATCCTGCGCCGCCGGGCAGGGCTTATCGCCCTGCTGCTGGCGGCGCTTTTCATTGCGCTGCTGGCCGACTTCACGGTGGGTCCCTCGGGCCTACCCTGGGGCGAGCTGTGGCGCACGCTCACCCATCCTGCCTCGGCCGATCCGACCACCCGCGTGATCGTGTGGGACATCCGCCTGCCCTCCGCGCTGATGGCCGCGCTGGTCGGCATGGCGCTGGGGATGGCGGGCGCGGAAATGCAGACCATCCTGAACAACCCCTTGGCCAGCCCGTTCACGCTGGGGGTGTCCTCCGCCGCGGCCTTTGGCGCCTCGCTGGCCATCGTGCTGCAGCTGGGCGTGCCCGGCGTCCCCGCCGGCTGGCTGGTGGCGGGCAACGCCTTCCTGTTCGCGCTGCTGGCGGCGCTGATGCTGGACGCCGTGACGCGCTGGGGCGGCATGAATACCTCGGGCGTGGTGCTGTTCGGCATCGCCATGCTGTTCACCTTCAATGCGCTGGTGTCGCTGGTGCAGTTCATGGCCAGCGCGGAGGCGCTGCAGAACCTGGTGTTCTGGACCATGGGCAGCCTGTCGCGCTCCAGCTGGACCACGGTCGGCGTGCTGGCGGCGGCCTTTGCCGTGGCGCTGCCGCTGGCCATGCGCCAATCCTGGAAACTGACCGCGCTGCGGCTGGGCGAGGACCGCGCCGCGAGCTTCGGCGTGGATGTGCGCCGCGTGCGCGTCGCGGCGCTGGCCCGGGTCAGTCTGCTGTCGGCGCTGGCGGTGGCCTTTGTCGGCACCATAGGCTTTATCGGCCTGGTCGCGCCGCACATTGCGCGGCGGCTGTTTGGCGAGGACCATCGATTCTTCCTGCCGGGCAGCGCGCTGGTTGGCGCGGTAATCCTGTCGCTGGCGTCGATCGCCTCGAAGAACCTCATGCCGGGCGTGATCGTGCCGGTGGGCATCGTGACCGCGCTGGTCGGCATCCCCTTCTTTGCGTCGGTCGTGCTGCGCCGGCAGATGCCATGATCGAGTCCCACCCCGCACCCGCACTCGCGCTTGCCGTGCGCGGCCTGACGGCCGGCTACGGGCGTACGGACGTGCTGCACGGGCTGTCGATACCCGAACTGCCCGCCGGCCAGCTGACCGCCCTGCTCGGCCCCAACGGCAGCGGCAAGTCCACGCTCCTCAAAGCCTTGGCCGGCCTGGTCCGCGTGCGCGCCGGCGGCGTCCAGCTGGACGGTCAGGACTTGATCCGCCAGAGCTTCGGCGAACGCGCCCGCCACGTGGTCTACCTGCCCCAGGGCCTGCCCGCGGCCGTGCACTTGCGCGTATTCGAATCCGTGCTGGTGGCGGCCAAGGCCGGCGACGGTCTGGGCACGCCGGTGGACATGCAGGCCATAGACCGGTTGCTGGAACGGCTGGGCATTGCCCACCTGGCGTTGCAATACCTGGACTCGCTATCCGGCGGACAGAAGCAGCTGGTCGGACTGGCGCAGGCGCTGATCCGGCATCCGCGCGTGCTGCTACTGGATGAGCCCCTGTCGGCGCTGGACCTGAACTATCAGTTCCACGTCATGCGGCTGCTGCGGCAGGAAACCAGGGAACACGGCCTGATCAGCATCATCGTGCTGCACGACCTGAACGTGGCGCTACAGCATGCCGACCGGGCGGTCATGATCCATGATGGCCGGCTGCATGCCGCAGGCCTGCCGGGAGACGTGATCACGCCGGCCTCGCTGGCCGCCGTGTACGGGGTAGAAGGCCGCGTGGAGACTTGCTCGCGCGGCTTGCGGCAGGTGCTGATCGACGGGCTGGAAGCGCATCCGCACTGATTGCGGCAGGCCGTTGGCTAACGGACCAGGCGCGCCCCGCACGCCGAAGCCGACCCTGCCCCGGGATTCAGGCGCGCAACGCCACGTCCACGACCGGCGCGCCGGTCATGTCCGCCAGCTGCCGCGGGGTCAGGTTGAACACCGCATGCGGATGCCCGGCTGCAGCCCACAGGCTGTCGTAGTTGAAGAGATCCGCGTCCAGCAGCATCACCGGCTTGACCGCATGGCCGATGGGGCACACGCCGCCGATCGCATAGCCGGTCATGTCGCGCACGAACTTCGCGTCCGCCTTGGCCAGCCCGCCCACCTGCGAGGCCACCTTGGCCTCGTCCACGCGGTTCGCGCCGCTGGCGATGACCAGCACCGGGGCGTTATCCGAAGCGCGCCGGAAGATGATGGACTTGGCGATCTGCGCGACCTCGCAGCCTAGCCCCGCCGCCGCTTCCGCCGAGGTCTTGCCGGTTTGCGGCAGGACGACCACGGGCTTGTCATGCCCCAATTCCAGCAGCAGGCGCGCGACGCGCTGGGCGGATTCGGGCAAGGCGGCAAGAGACTCTGGGGACATCAGGGCGGCTCCATTGAAATGGGAAATCGGCGCGGGCAGCGCGCCAGCGCATCGGAAAACGAGTTTATCAGCGCCGGAGCGCCGCGCCAGCGGGCTAGAATGCGCTCCTGGCTTTCCCATACGACACCCATGCGTTCCGAACCCGTCCTGCCCCTGCAAACCGCCTTGGTCGGCGGCTACGCCCTGTCCTACACCGAGTACGGCAGCGGCACGCCCCTGGTGCTGGTGCATGGCTCTCTGTCCGACTGCCGCTATTGGAAGTCGCAGATGGCGCCGCTGGGCAAGTCGTTCCGCGTGCTGGCGGTCTGCCTGCGCCGCTACTGGCCGGAGACCTGGGACGGCGAAGGCGACGGCTTTTCGATCGAGCAGCATGCCAGCGACGTGCTGGAATTCATCGATACCGTGGCGGGCGAGCCGGCCCATCTGGTGGGCCATTCCCGCGGCGGCCGCGTGGCGCTGGAAGCGGCGCTGCAGCAACCCAGCGCGCTGCGCAGCGTGACTCTAGCCGATCCGGGCCTGCCGCTGCCTGGCGACGACGACCTGCGCGGCGGCTTTCGCCAGCGCGCGCTGGCGCTCATCCGCGACGGTGAGATCGAAGACGGCCTGGCGTTGTTCGTCGATACCGTGACCGGCCCCGACACCTGGCAACGCATGGTGCCGTGGTTCAAGGAGATGGTGCGCGACAACGTCGGCACGCTATTCGGGCAGGCCGAGGAAAAGCCCGAGGCGCTGACGCCCGCGCAGATCGGCACGCTGAAACTGCCGACCCTGCTGATCGGCGGCGCCCTCAGCCCCGCGCCCTATCCGGCCGTGCTGGACGCCCTGTCGCAATGGCTGCCGCAAGCGCAACGCGTGACCATTACCGGATCGTCGCACGGCATGAACCTGGGCAATCCGCGCGCCTTCAACGGCGCCATCGAGGCATTCATCAACGGCTGACGCCGGCGCTGCCCGGCCGCGGCACGCCTCAGGGCTCGACCGAAGGCGTGTGCTTCAAACGCCGCAACACGAAGGTGGAACGGCTGTGCCGCACGCCGCGCAGCTTGTACAGCCGCTTGCGCAGGAATTCCTCGTAGCCTTCGGTGCCCGCCACCGCCACCTTGATCAGATAGTCGTATTCGCCCGTCACGAGAAAGGCCTCGACCACTTCCGGCAAGCGCGTGATCTCTTCGCCGAAGCGCGCCAGCGTATCGTCGTCGTGATGCTCCAGCGTCACCTCGATCATGACGGTGTCCGGCAGGCCCAGCGCCTTCTGGTTCAAAAGGGCCGCATAGCCCTCGATCACGCCCGCCTCTTCCAGCGCCTTGACCCGGTTCCAGCATGGCGTGGGCGACAGGCCTACCTGCTCGGCCAGCTTCAGGTTGGTGAGGCGTCCGTCCGCGCGCAACGCGCGCAGGATCTTGCGGTCGGTTTCGTCGATTTTTGGAGGCGTGGACATGGCTGGCGCAGAACGAAGAGGATATCTCTGAAAAATCGAATTCTACTAGACAGATATTTTCCAGATTCCGCGCATATGGCGTGAATCAGGAAACCTATTTTGCTTTCCTGCCCGTAGACTTTCCAGCAAGACGGTCACCTATCCCGGCCGTCCGATTTCGGCGTCCCCGCTGCGGCACAACCCGGCACGGACGCCGGCAGTATCAACGCAGCACGCCGCGCGCCGATCCGCGCGGCAGGAAACCATGTCTCTCGCAGCAGCAGCACCCGCAAGAACCGGCCTGGGCCTTTCCGGCACAGCCATGCTTTTCGCCGCTCCGGCGCTCTTCGCCTCCAACATGGTGGCGGCCCGCTGGGCCCATGACGCCACCCTCCCCCCTGTTTTCCTGGCCTTCGGCCGCTGGCTGATCGCCCTGTTGATCCTGCTGCCGCTGGCCGCGCCCGCCCTGCGCGCGCATCGCAGGACGCTATGGCGCGCCCTGCCCTCGCTGGCGCCGCTGGCGGTGCTGGGCATGGGCGTGGCCGTGGCGCCGCAATACATCGGCGCCCAGAACACCAGCGCGACCAATATCGCGTTGATCTTTTCATGCAGCCCCATCCTGGTGGCGCTGCTGGAAGCCATCATCTGGCGCAAGCCGCTGTCCGCCCTGCGCGGCGCGGGCCTGGCGTTGGCGCTGGGCGGCGTGCTGGTGGTGCTGGCGCGCGGCGACGCGCAGACGCTGGCCCGCCTGGATTTTGGCCAGGGCGACCTCTGGGTGTTGCTGGCCGCCACCGGCTGGGCCTTCTACACCGTGCTGCAAAAGCGCTTGAGCCTGCCCGCAGTGCCGGACAGCGCCCGGCTGGCGACCCTGATGCTGGGTGGCGTGCTGGCGCTGGCGCCGTTTGCCGCCATCGAGGCCGCGGCCGGCGCCACGCCGCCCTGGGGCGATCCGCGCCTGGCCGCGGTGCTGCTGTTCCTGGCGGTAGTGCCCAGCCTGGGCGCGTACTACGTATACGGCCGCCTGATCAGCCAGGCCGGCCCGGCCACGGCGGGACTGTCGATGTTCCTGGTGCCGGTCTATGCCGCGCTGCTGGCCTGGCCGCTGCTGGGCGAGGCCCCGCAGCTGTTCCATGCCTACGGCTTCGTGATGATCCTGCTGGGCGTGAAGCTGGCCTCGTCGCGCATGCGCGCGGCGGCGGCCACGGCCGCCGCCCCCGCCTGAGACGGGCTCAGCGGCCCGAGCCCTGGGCCGCCATCACTTCCTGCGCCACCTGGCGCGGCGCCTCGGCATAGTGCTTGAATTCCATGCTGTAGGTCGCGCGCCCCTGCGTCAGCGAACGCAGCGAAGTGGAATAGCCGAACATCTCTGCCAGCGGCACCTCGGCCTTTACCAGCTTGCCGCTGCCCCCGGCCATGTCCTCCATGCCCTGCACCATGCCGCGCCGCGAGGACAAATCGCCCATCACGTTGCCGGTGAAGTCCTCGGGCGTTTCCACTTCGACGTGCATCATGGGCTCCAGCAGCACCGGATCCGCGCGCCGCATGCCTTCCTTGAAGGCCATCGAGCCCGCCATCTTGAAGGCGTTCTCGTTCGAGTCCACGTCGTGGTACGAGCCGAAGAACAGCGTCGCCTTCACGTCCACCACGGGATAGCCTGCCAGTATGCCGGCGTTCAGCGCTTCGCGTATGCCCTTGTCGACGGCCGGAATGAATTCGCGCGGCACCACGCCACCCTTGATGGCGTCGACGAATTCATAGCCCTTGCCGGGCTCCTGCGGCTCCAGCTTGAGCACCACATGGCCGTACTGGCCGCGCCCGCCCGATTGCTTGACGAACTTGCCTTCGACCTCGTTGCAGGTCTTGCGGATGGTCTCGCGATACGCGACCTGGGGCTTGCCCACGGTGGCTTCGACGCCGAACTCACGCTTCATGCGGTCGACCAGGATTTCCAGGTGCAGCTCGCCCATGCCGGAAATGATGGTCTGCCCGGATTCCTCGTCCGTGCGCACGCGGAAGGACGGATCCTCCTGCGCCAGGCGACCCAGCGCGATGCCCATTTTTTCCTGGTCGGCCTTGGTCTTGGGCTCCACGGCCTGGGAAATGACGGGCTCCGGAAACACCATGCGTTCCAGGATGATGATGTGGGCCGGATCGGTCAGCGTGTCGCCGGTGGTGACGTCCTTGATGCCCACCGCCGCCGCGATGTCGCCCGCGTAAACCTCGGTGATCTCGCGCCGTTCGTTGGCGTGCATCTGCAGGATGCGGCCCAGCCTTTCCTTCTTTTCCTTGATGGGGTTGAAGACGGAGTCGCCCGACTTCACCACGCCGGAATAGACGCGGAAGAACACCAGTTGGCCGACAAACGGATCCGTCATGATTTTGAAGGCCAAGGCCGAGAACGGTTCGTTATCGGTGGGATGGCGTTCGATATCGCGGTCGCGCTGGTCGTGGCCCTTGATCGCGGGCACGTCCACCGGCGAGGGCATATAGTCGATGACCGCGTCCAGCATGGCCTGCACGCCCTTGTTCTTGAATGCGCTGCCACAGAGCATGGGCACGATTTCGTTGGCGACCGTGCGCATGCGCAGGCCCTGCTTGATTTCGTCCTCGGTCAGCGGTTCGCCGGACAGGTATTTTTCCAGCAGGGTCTCGTTGGCTTCGGCGGCCTTCTCCACCATCTTGTCATGCCATTCCTGGGCCTGGGCCTGCATCGCGGCGGGAATGTCGCGGTACTCGAAGCGCACGCCCTGGCTGGCCTCGTCCCAGATGATGGCCTTCATCTTGACCAGGTCGATCACGCCTTCGAAATGGTCCTCGGCGCCCACCGGCAGCTGGATGGGCACGGCGTCGCCCTTCAGGCGTTCGGCGATCTGGCGCTGCACGCGCAGGAAGTCCGCGCCAACGCGGTCCATCTTGTTGACGAAGGCCAGCCGCGGCACCTTGTACTTGTTGGCCTGGCGCCAGACGGTTTCGGACTGCGGCTGCACGCCGCCCACGGCGTCGTAGACCATGACCGCGCCATCCAGCACGCGCATGGAACGCTCGACCTCGATGGTGAAGTCGACGTGGCCCGGCGTGTCGATGATGTTGATGCGGTGTTCGGGATAATTGCCCGCCATGCCCTTCCAGAAGGCGGTGGTGGCGGCCGACGTGATGGTGATGCCGCGCTCCTGCTCCTGCTCCATCCAGTCCATCACGGCAGCGCCATCGTGCACCTCGCCGATCTTGTGGGTGATGCCGGTATAGAAGAGGATGCGCTCGGTGGTCGTCGTTTTGCCCGCGTCGATATGGGCGCTGATGCCGATATTGCGGTATAGCTCGATACGCGTCTTGCGAGTCATGGCCTCTTCCCTTGCAGTGAACTACCGGGCGAAGACGGCAAGCCCGACCGGGCCTTGCCGCGGCGGGCGCCATGCCGCGTAGGGTGCTTGAGAATGGCGAAATCGCGCCCGCACTGATTCACAAATATTACGCGCCGCGCGGCAAGAAACAAGCCTAGTCCCTGCACGGGCCAAGGATAAAAAAAGCCCCTCCGACGGGAGGGGCTCGTTTGCCATGCACCAGCCCGGGGCGAGCCTTTGGGGCTGCCCGCGGCGGCATATCAGTGCAGGCTACTTCTTTTCTTCCTTGACGCGGTACACCAGCACGGCGGTGCTGGCCAGCGACAGGACCTTGGCGGTGACGCTGCCCAGCAGCAGGCGCGACAGGCCGCTGCGGCCGTGGCTGCCGATGAAGATCAGGTCGCAGCCGGCGTCGGCGGCGGCTTGCACGATGCCGTCGGCCACGTTGAAGTTCGACACGGCGCGCGACTCGGACTTCACGCCGGCGGTGTCGGCGCGGTCGGTGATCTGCTTGAGGTATTTGTCGGCCTGCTCGGCCGAGGCCTTTTCGTAGTCTTCGTCGGTAATGGCGTAAGCGGCGGCCATGCCGTCGAAGCCGATCGTGGCCGCGAAAGGCTGGGTCACGTAGAGCGCGACGACTTCAGCGCCCACGGAGCGCGCGAAGCAAATACCGGCATTGGCGGCTTGGGCCGAGAGCGGAGAACCGTCGGTGGGAATCAGGATCTTCTTGAACATCTTGCCTGCTCCTGTTTGTGAGGTACCCCCATGCTACCGGAAACGCGCCAGGTTCACATCAACGAACCCGGCGCGCCTTGACGCGCGTCAAGCGCGCGCTCAGCCCAGCTGCTGGGCGGCGGCGTACAGGTTGGTGCAACGCGTGCCGGTGCGGCAGTAGGCCAGGACCGGGCCCGGCAGGGTGCGCAGCAGTTCGGCGAAGCGCACCACGTCGGCGGCGGTCATGGCGCTGCCGACCACGGGCTGGTACTCGATTTGCAGGCCGGCGGCCAGCGCGGCCTTGGACACGTCCGCGGCGGTGGGCTGGTCCGGGCCGCCCTCGAAATCGGGACGGTTGATGATGACGCTCTTGTAGCCGGCGGCGGCGACGTCCGCCATGTCGTCCGGGCCGAGCTGGGGCGCGACGGCGAAATTCTGGGTCAGGGGCTTGATGGGTGCGGACATGGCGTTTCCTTCAATGGCTTCAACGGGATAGCTCTCTATTATTAATTGCTGGCAGCGTTTTGCGCGAAGATTTTTTCCAGATCGGTCCAGACGCCGCGGTGATCGACGATGGTGACCGAAAAGCGCAGCATGGTCGAAGGCGCCTGGGACGGCGAAAACAGCGTGCCCGGCGCCAACAGCATGCCGTGGTCGGCCGCCACCCGCGCCAGCGCCTCGGTATCGCGGCCGTAATCGGCCCACACGAACATGCCGGCGTGCGGCTCGTGGTGCACGGTCAATCCCAGTTTCAACAGGCCTTTCAGGCAGCGCTGGCGGGCATCGTCCACCCGCAAGCGCACGCGCTCGATGTGGCGGCGGTACTGCCCTTCCATCAGCACGCGGTGGATGACCCGCTCGCCCAGTTCGGGCGAGGTCAGGCCGGCCAGCATTTTCAGGTCGGCGAGTTTCTGCAGGATCTCGGGATTCGCGGCCAGATAGCCCACCCGCAGGCTGGCCGCCAGCATCTTGGAATAGCCGCCCACCAGGATCACCCGCTTCAGGCGGTCCAGCGCGGCCAGTTTCATGGCGCCGCCCGGATGCAGTTCGCCGTAGGTGTCGTCCTCGACCACCAGGAAATCATGGCGTTCGGCGATGCGCAGGATGTCGTAGGCGGCGCCGGCCGACAGGGTGTGGCCGGTGGGATTGTGCACCGAACCGTTGATGATGAAGAGCTTGGGTTTGTGCTGGGCCGCCAGTTGCTCCAGCAGCGCCGTATCGGGGCCGTCGGGGCCGCGCGGCACGCCGATCAGGCGCGCGCCGAAGGCGGCCAGCCGGCCGAAAATGACGAACCAGGCCGGGTCTTCGACCAGGACGGTGTCGCCCGGCTTGACCAGGTGCCGCGCGATCAGGTCCAGCCCGTGCGTGACGCCGTTGGTCATGAGCAGGTTGTGTTCCGGATGCGCCGGTACGCCCTCGTTCTGCAGAAAGGCGGCGATCTGCTGACGCAGCGGCGCGAAGCCCTGGGGATGCCCATAGCTGACCAGATGGCCGCGCACCGAGCGCCCTACGGCGCGCACCGCACCGGCCACCATTTCGGGATCCAGCCAGTCCGCCGGCAGCAACCCCGCCCCGCCCGGCATGCCCGAAGGATTGGTATCGCGGAACATGCTGCGCAGCAGCCAGGCGACGTCGATCCGGGCGGGTGGCGCCAGGGACGCGGGCGCCGCGCTGGCAACCGCGGCCAATTGGCCGCTGCGCGCCCGCACGAAGAACCCCGCGCCGCGGCGCGACTGCACCAGGCCACGCGCCACCAGCCGGTCATAGGCCTCGACCACGGTGAAACGGCTGACGCCCGACTGTTCCGCCATCTTGCGAATCGACGGCAGGCGGGTGCCGGGCCGCAGGCCCTGTTCATCAATGCGGCGCGCCAGCCCATCGGCCAGTTGCGCCACCAGGGTGGCGTCGGCCTGGCGCACGGGTTGCCAGGGCATGGAGGAAGAAGCGGCGGCGGCAACTGTCATGGGGATTTCACCAGGCCAGTAAGTAAAGTGATATGCAAAAGTGTACCGGTACTGTACCGATGACTATGCGTAGAGTGACAGCAATGCCGAAAACCCGCAATAGCGGGCGGGCGCGATGCCCGCGGCGTTCCCGAACCTTGGTGCCGTGATGACCCGTCCCGCTTTCTATCCGACCGCCCAGAGCGCGCCCGCTACGCTCTGGGAGGGCTACGGCTATGGTTTTCTGGGGGTGCTGGTCTTTTCCCTGACGCTGCCCATGACCCGCCTGGCGGTCGGCGAACTGGCGCCGCTACTGGTGGGATTGGGCCGCGCGCTGCTGGCGGCCGTACCGGCCATCGCCGTGCTCTGGCTGACGCGCGCCCGCAGGCCGAACCGCGAGGAGTGGCCCGGCGTGATCCTGGCCGCGCTGGGCATCGTGGTGGGCTGGCCGCTGGCCTCGTCGCTCGCCATGCAGACCGTGCCCGCCGCGCAAGGCGCGGTGTTCAATGGGCTGCTGCCGCTGTCGACCGCGGCCTTTGCCGCGCTGCGCAGCGGCGAACGCCCTTCTCCCGCGTTCTGGACCTGGGCCGTGCTGGGCGCCGCCCTGGTCACGGCCTATGCCCTGGGCCAGGGCAACGGCGCGCTGCAGCCCGGCTATCTCTGGCTGCTGCTGGCGGTGGTGCTGGGCGGCATGGGCTATGCCGAAGGCGCACGCGCCTCGCGCACGCTGGGTGGCGGGCGCACCATCTGCTGGGCCCTGGTGATCAGCGCGCCCGTGGTGGCGGCGCCCGTCGGCTGGATGGCGGCGCAGCAGGCCAGTTGGCCCACCGCCTCGGTGATCTACGCCTGCGCCTATCTGGCGCTCGGATCGATGTTCCTGGGCTTTTTTGCCTGGTATCGCGGCCTGGCCGTGGGCGGCATCGCCCAGGTCGGCCAGGTGCAGTTGCTGCAACCGTTCCTGACGGTGGTGGCGGCCGCAATGCTGTTTGGCGAATCCGTGGAACCGGCGACCTACCTCTTCGCCGCTGCCGTGATCGCCGTTATCGCCGGCGGACGCCGCGCCATCGTCAGGACCAAAAAATGAATCTGCTTCCTTCCAACTTGGCCGACGTGCCGCTGATGTCGCTGTCCTTGCTGGGCCCGCTGGCCATGTTCGCGCTGGTCAGTTCGATTACGCCCGGCCCGAACAATGTGATGCTGGCCTCGTCCGGCCTGAACTTCGGCTTCCGCCGCAGCGTGCCGCATCTGCTGGGCGTGAACCTGGGCTTCACCTTCATGATCTTCCTGGTGGGCGTCGGACTGGGTTCGGTATTCCAGCAGGTTCCGCAGCTATACACCGTGCTGAAGTACGCTGGCGCGGCCTATCTGCTGTACCTGGCCTGGAAGATCGCGAATTCGGGCGAAATCGACGACGGCGAAGCGCGCGGCAAACCCTTTACCTTTCTGCAGGCCGCCGCCTTCCAGTGGGTCAACCCCAAGGCCTGGGTCATGGCGGTGGGCGTGATCGCGACCTACACGCCACAGAACGGCTTCTTCGCCAACCTGGTCATCGCCACCATCGTCTGCGGCATCGTCAACCTGCCCAGCATCGGCATCTGGGTGACCTTCGGCACCGCGCTGCGCCGCGTGCTGCACAAGCCCTGGGCGATCCGCGCCTTCAATGTGGGCATGGCGCTGCTGCTGGTGGCGTCGCTGTATCCAGTGGCGCTGGAAATGCTGCACTGACGCGGCCGTCAGGCCAGCAATCCGACGACCACGGCGGGTGTGACCAGCACGTTGAACAAGCCCGCCATCACCATCACCAGGCCCGCGACGGCGCCCTCATCGGCTGCCAGTTCGCGGGCCTTGGCCGTTCCGGCGCCGTGCGCCCCCATGCCGAACAGCGCGCCGCGCGCCAGCGCCGAGCGCAGCGGCAGCCAGCGCCGCATCAGCTGGCCGATGGCCGCGCCGAACACGCCCGTGACGATCACGAACACCGCCGTCAGGTCCGGCACGCCGCCCACGTGCGACGACACGGCCACCGCGAACGGCGTGGCCACCGAGCGCGGCAGCAGGCTCAGGCGCAGATCCGGCGACAGGCCCAGCAGGCTGCCCAGCATCCAGGCGCTGGCGCCCGCGATCAGGCTGCCTACCGCCACGCCCGCCACCAGCACCGGCCAGTAACGGCGGATCAGCGCGCGCTGTTCGTACAAGGGCAGCGCGAAGGCCACGATGACCGGCCCCAGCATCGCCATCAGCCAGTGCGAACCCGCCATGTAGTCGCGGTAACCCGTGTGCAGCGCAAGCGCCAACGCCAGCAGCAGCGCGGGCGCCACCACCAGGGTCGAGGTGCACCAGTAGGCGTAGCGCCGGTAGAACAGCCGCGCGCAGACATAGGCCAGCACGGTCGCGGCGGGCCAGAACCACAGGTTGAAATCAGCCGGCATGGCGATTCATCCAGCGGTAGCAAAGATCGATGGTCAGGGCCGTGCCCATCATCACCAGGGCCGTGCCCAGGAGGATGACGGCCAGCAGTTTCAAGCCCAGCACACCGAGGAATTCGCGGTGGTCCAGCAGCGACATGACGGCGGGGACAAAGAACAACAGCATCTCGCCCAGCAGCCAACTGGCGCCGCGATGCACGTTGCGCACGCGCAGGCGGCGCGTGGCCAGCAGTAGCAGCACCAGCGCCATGCCAACGACGCCGCCCGGCACGGGCAGGCCCAGCCATTGGGCCAGCGCCTGGCCCAGCAGGGAGAACAGGACCAGCAGACAGATTTGCAGCACGCGGCTGCGGCGCAGCTTGCTGCGTAGAAGAATGGCGAGGCGTGAGCGAGACATGGGACGAGGTTCCTGCGGCAAGTAGATGTTTTACGCCCGCGCGCCCCATAGATAAAATGAATTCCTTGAATTCAACTCATTCCAAATAGGCATAACCATGGAACTGCGCCCACTGCGCGCCTTGGTCGAAGTGGTCCGCCAGGGCGGTTTCTCCCAGGCGGCCAAGGCCGTCTACGCCACCCAGCCCACCGTGAGCAAGGCGGTGCGCCAGCTGGAAGACGAGCTGGGCATGCCCTTGCTGGACCGCCACGCCCAGCCGCCGCGGCTGACCGCCGCCGGCGAGATCGTCTACCGCCGCGCCGTGGCCATGCTGGCGCAGCGCGACGATCTGTACGCCGAACTCGACGAACTGAAAGGGCTCAAGCGCGGCGTGCTGCGGCTGGGCCTGCCGCCGCTGGGCAGCAGCACCTTGTTCGCGCCGATGTTCGCGCGCTTTCGCAGCCGCTATCCACAGGTGGAGATCAGCCTGGTGGAACACGGCAGCCGCCGCCTGGAAGAAATGGTGATGGCCGGCGAGATCGAGCTGGCGGGCTCGCTCAGACCGGTGCCTGACATCTTCGACTGGCAGCCGGTGGCGCGCGAGCCGCTGGTGGCGCTGATGCCCGCCGACCACCCCAAGGCGGGCGCCGCAACGGTTGGGCTGAGCGACCTGCGGGACTCGCCCTTCATCCTGTTCGAGACGGGCTTTGCCCTGAACCGCATCATCCAGGACGCCTGCCAGCGGGCCGGCTTTGCCCCTGCCATTGCGGCGCGCAGCGGCCAGATCGATTTCATCGTGGCGCTGGTGGCCGCCGGCCTGGGCGTGGCCTTCCTGCCGCGCCTGAAGGCCCGCGAAGAGCTGCACGCTGGCGTGGCGCGCGTGCCATTGCTCGATGCCGGCACGGACTGGGAAATGGTGCTGGTCTGGCGCCGCGGCGGCTACCTGTCGCACGCCGCCCAGGCCTGGCTGGCCTTGACCCGGGAAGTCCATCCCGAAGTATGCTGATGCCGGAACCCAGCCGCTCCGCCCGGGTCAGATATTCCATGCCAGCCCTCGCCCGCCTATCCCCCCGCCGCCTGTTCGCCGTTGCCCTCTTGGCCGGCGCCAGCGTCGTCGGCTGCACCCAGCTCGATTCCTGGCAGCGGCAGACCATCTTCTCTCCCCAATCCGAACCGCAAACCTGGTGGCGCGAACCGGCCGCCGGGACCCAGGTCTACGACCTGACACTGGCCGGCGGCGACAAGGTGCGCGCCTGGTACTGGCAAAGCCCCAAAGCCGGCGCGCCCACCGTGCTGTACCTGCATGGCGCGCGCTGGAACCTGAATGGCAGCGCCTTCCGCATCGACGGCTGGACGCGCATGGGCTATTCCGTGCTGGCCATCGACTACCGCGGCTTCGGCGCCTCGACCCCGCGCCTGCCGTCCGAGGACAGCGCGCTGGAAGACGCGATGGCCGGGCTTGCGGAACTGGCCCGCATCCAGCCCGATCCGTCGCGCCGCTTCATCTACGGCCACAGCCTGGGCGGCGCGATCGCAATCGACCTGGCCGCGCGCCCGGAACAGCCGCAGTTCGCCGGCCTGATCGTGGAGTCCAGTTTCACCAGCATCGGCGCGATGCTGGCCACGCTGCGCTGGGGCAAGGTGCCGGGCGCCAGCCTGCTCGTCACACAGCCATTCGCCTCGGTGGAAAAACTGGCGCGCATGCGCACGCCCATGCTCTTCATGCACGGCACCGCCGACCGCGTGGTGCCGCACACCATGAGCGACGAGCTCTACGCCGCCGCCAGCAACGTCGCGCCCGAACTCAAGCGCCTGGTCAAGATCGAAGGCGCCTCGCACTCCGGCGCCTTTCGCAGCGGCGCGCAGTACGAGACCGCGGTGAAGGCCTTCATGCAGGACGCGAGCCGCGCCTATCCGCGCAAGGCCGGCTGACAACCAGAGTCCGCCCAACGGTCTCCGAGCCCCCGCTCGCCGACCGTCCCTCCTCCTGTCTGCTCATCGGGAAATCCCGATCCGGGAAACTCCCAAATCAAAATATCTTCTAAATATATTTATCAGATATTAGACTTTGCTCCTGCTCGCCGCTCCGCCATTGAAGCGACGGCATCTTGAGGAGAAGCCAGTTGAGTAACGTGCATTGGCAGGGCGTCTTCCCTGCCGTAACGAGTAAGTTCCATGCCGACGAGACCCTCGACTTCGAGGCGATGCGCAAGCACTTCGGCTTCCTGATCGACAACGGCGTACACGGCCTGGTCACCTGCGGCTCGCTGGGCGAAGCCAGCACCCTGACCCTGGAAGAAAAGCTGGAAGTGACGCGTTGCGCCGTGGAAGTCAGCGCGGGACGCATTCCGGTCCTGGCCAACGTGTCCGAAACCAGCACCCGCGAAGCGCTGCGCTTCATCAAGGCCGCGGTGGAACTGGGCGTGGACGGGTTCATGCTAATGCCCTCGCTGATCTACGTGGCGGACGCGCGCGAAGCCATGCAGAGCATCCGCACCATGGCCGAGGCGGCGCGGAAACCCTGCATGATCTACAACAACCCCGTCGCCTACCGCGTGGATCTCAAGACCGAGCACATGGCCGAACTGGCAGACTGCAAGTGGCTGGTCGCCATCAAGGAAAGCAGCGACGACGTGCGCCGCCTGACCGACCTGCGCAACGCGCTGGGCACGCGCTATCAACTGTTCATCGGCGTGGACGACCTGTCGTTCGAAGCGCTGGCGCTGGGCGCGGACGGCCTGCTGGCCGGGCTGGTCACCGCCTTCCCGCGCGAAACCGTGGCCCTGTATGACCTGATGAAGGCCGGCAAGTGGCAGGAAGCGCTGGCGCTGTACCAATGGTTCACGCCGCTCCTGCACCTGGATGTGTCGACCAAGCTGGTGCAGAACATCAAGCTGGCCGAGACCCTGGTTGGCGTGGGCAATGAGCACGTGCGCCGTCCGCGCCTGCCGCTGGTCGGCGCCGAGCGCGAACGCTGCGCCGCCATCATCCAGGCCTCGCTGGCCAAGCGCCCCGCGCAGTACCAGTCGAAGTAAGGCCGGGCTCCGGAAGCAGCACGAACCTCCTGGCGCGTGGCGGGGCCGCGACGCGCCAGGGCCTGTCCTCCCGCAAGCCTAACGGACATCATGCAAAGCGACATCATTCTTCAGACCCGGGGCCTGAGCAAGGAATTCCGCGGCTTCGTGGCGGTCAACAACGTCGACATGAGCGTGCGCCGCGGCGCCATCCACGCGCTCATCGGCCCCAACGGCGCGGGCAAGACCACCTTCTTCAATCTGCTGACCAAGTTCCACATTCCGACGCGCGGCGAGATCCTGTACGACGGCGTGGACATCACGCAGGAACGCCCCGCGCAGACCGCGCGCCGCGGCATCGTGCGCTCGTTCCAGATCTCCGCCGTGTTCCCGCAGCTGTCCGTGCGCGAGAACGTGCGCGTCGCCTTGCAGCGCAAGCTGGGCGTGGACTATTGCTTCTGGCGTTCGGAACGCACGCTGGAAAGCCTGCACCACCGCGTCGAGGAACTGCTGGACCAGGTCGGCCTGCGCACGCACCTGGATGTCGCCGCGGGCGACCTGCCCTATGGCCGCAAGCGCACGCTGGAGATCGCGACCACGCTGGCGCTGGAACCCGAACTGCTGTTGCTGGACGAACCCACGCAGGGCATGGGCCACGAAGACGTCGATCGGGTCAAGCACCTGATCAAGCAGGTATCCGCCGGCCGCACCATCCTGATGGTCGAACACAACATGAAAGTGGTGGCGGACATTTCCGACACCATCACCGTGCTGCAACGGGGCGAGATCCTGGCCGAAGGCCCCTACGCAACCGTGTCGGAAAACCCCGCGGTGCGCGAAGCCTACATGGGAGCCGAAGATGAATGAAGCCGCCCCGGGCTCCAGCATGCTGGAGATCCGCAACCTGCACGCCTGGTACGGCGAATCGCACATCCTGCACGGCATAGACCTGGACGTGAAGCCGGGCGAATGCGTGACCTTGCTGGGCAGGAACGGCGCGGGCCGCAGCTCGACGCTGAAGTCCATCCTGGGCCTGGTCGGCCGACGCAGCGGCTCCATCAAGATTCAGGGCCAGGAGACCGTGGGCCTGCCGCCTCACAAGATCGCACGGCGCGGCATCGGCTATTGCCCCGAGGAACGCGGCATCTATGCGTCCTTGAGCGCCGAGGAAAACCTCATGCTGCTGCCCGCGGTGGGGCCGGACGGCATGTCGGTACAAGAGATCTACGAGATGTTCCCCAACCTGAAAGAGCGCGCCCACAGCCCTGGCACGCGCCTGTCGGGCGGCGAACAGCAGATGCTGGCGATGGCGCGCATCCTGCGCACTGGCGCCCGCCTGTTGTTGCTCGACGAAATCACCGAAGGCCTGGCCCCTGTCATCGTGCAGTCCCTGGGCCGCGTGATCCGGCAATTGAAAGAGCGCGGCTACACCACCGTGCTGGTCGAGCAGAACTTCCGCTTCGCCCAGCACCTGGCCGACCGCCATTACGTCATCGAGCACGGCCAGGTGGTGGCGGTGATAGACCACGCCGAGGTCCGGCAATCACAGGACAAGCTGAACGCCCTGCTCGGCATTTGAGTTTTCCAACCACATTCCTTCCGACCGCAGTCCCCTTCCTACACGGAGCGTAGTCAGATGAAATTGAATCGAATCGCAGCAGCGCTGTTCGCCGTCGGCATGATCGGCGCCGCCCAGGCCCAGACCAAGGTCAGCGACGACGTGGTCAAGATCGGCGTCCTGACCGATCTGTCCGGCGTCTATTCCGACCTGGCCGGCAACGGCTCCGTGATCGCGGCGCGCATGGCCGCCGAGGAAATGGGCAACAAGGTGCTGGGCAAGCCGGTGGAAGTGGTTTCCGCCGACCACCAGAACAAGCCCGACGTCGCCGCCAACCTGGCGCGTGAATGGTTCGACCAGGGCAAGGTCGACATGATCACCGACTTCCCCACCGCCTCCACCGCGCTGGCGGTGATGGAAATCGCCAAGCAGAAGAACCGCGTGACCATGCCGTCGGCCGGCCTGTCCACGGCCATCCTGGGCGAGAAATGCTCGCCGCTGAACGCCCAGTGGACCACCAACACCTATGCGTTGGCCGCCGGCACCGCGCGCGCGCTGGTCAAGGAAGGCAAGAAGACCTGGTACTTCATCACCGCCGACTACACCTTTGGCCACTCGCTGGAAAAGGACGGCACCGAGGTCATCCAGGAAAACGGCGGCAGCGTGGTGGGCGTTTCGCGCCACCCCTTCCCCGGCAACGACTTTTCCTCGTTCCTGTTGAAGGCGCAAGCATCGAAAGCCGACGTGATCGCGCTGGCCAATGCCGGCAACGACACGGTCAACGCGGTCAAGCAGGCCAACGAATTCGGCATCAACAAGAAGCAGATCGTGGCGCCGCTGCTCACCTACATCTCGGACGTGCACAGCATGGGCCTGGCCAAGGCGCAGGGCATGTACCTGACCGAAGCCTTCTACTGGGACTATGACGACGCCTCGCGCGCCTGGGCCAAGAAGTTCTTTGAGAAGGCCAAGAAGATGCCGACCGCCTCGCAGGCGGGCGTGTACTCGGCCACGCTGTCCTACCTGAAGGCGATCGAAGCCGCCGGCACCGACGACGCGCCCGCCGTGATGGCCAAGCTGCGCGAAATGACCATCAACGACGCCGTGATCCGCAACGGCAAGCTGCGCGCCGACGGCGCGCTGGTGCACGACATGCTGCTGTTGCAGGTGAAGTCGCCCGCCGAATCCAAGGCGCCCTGGGACTACTACAACGTCAAGTCGGTGCTCAAGGGCGAGGAGGTCTTTCCCAAGCCCCAGGCCGCGTGCGCGTTGAACAAGACGTAAAGCCGCCACGCGCCGCACGCCTTGCGTGCGGCGCCGGCTGCCCTGGCCGCGGCGCATCGCCGCCGCGCGCTTCCCGGAAATCGACGCGACACCTGTCCGCCCGACACCTACTATGTTCGACATCTCGCTATCCGCCTTGCTCGCCCAACTGCTGGTGGGACTGATCAACGGCTGCTTCTACGCCATCCTGAGCATGGGGTTGGCCATCATTTTCGGCCTGCTCAACATCGTCAATTTCACCCACGGCGCCCAGTTCATGATGGCGGCGTTCCTGGCCTGGATCGGCTTCACGCAGCTGCCGCAGCTGCTGGGGCCGGGCGTGCAGATCAACTTCTGGGCCGCGCTGATCCTGGCGCCGCTGCTGGTGGGACTGGTGGGCGTCGTGATCGAGAAGACGCTGCTCAAGCGCCTGTATCACCTGGACCACCTGTACGGCCTCTTGCTGACCTTCGGCATCGCGCTGATGATGGAAGGCGGCTTTCGCTACTTCTACGGCATCTCGGGCGTGGGTTACGAGCCGCCCGAAGTCCTGCAGGGCGGTTTCGACCTGGGCTTCATGTTCCTGCCGGCCTACCGCGCCTTCGTGGTGGTGGCGTCCCTGACGCTGTGCCTGGCGACCTGGTATCTGTTCGAGCGGACCCGCCTGGGCGCCATGCTGCGCGCCGGCACGGAAAACCCCAAGCTGCTGCAGGCCTTCGGCGTCAATGTGCCGGTGATGATCACCCTGACCTATGGCTTCGGCGTGGCGCTGGCCGGCGTGGCCGGCGTGCTGGCCGCGCCCGTCATGCAGATCAACCCGCTGATGGGCGCCAACCTGTTGAACATCGTGTTCGCCGTGGTCGTGATCGGCGGGCTGGGCTCCATCATGGGCGCCATCGTCACGGGGCTGGCCCTGGGCCTGCTGGAAGGCCTGACCAAAGTGTTCTATCCCGAAGCCTCGACGGTAGTCGTCTTCATCGTCATGGCGATCGTTCTGCTGACTCGCCCCGCCGGCCTGTTCGGCAAGGAGAAATAAGGTGCAGCGCATACCCTCCTCGATCCGCATCCTGGCGCTGCTGCTGGTGCCGGCCCTGCTGGTGCCGTTCTTCCCGCAGATCGTCTATCCCGTGTTTGTGATGAAGGTGCTGTGCTTTGCGCTGTTCGCGCTGGCCTTCAACCTGCTGACCGGCTTTACCGGACTGGTGTCCTTCGGCCATGCGGCGTTCTTCGGCTGGGCCGGCTACGCAGCCGGTGAAATGATGATCCTGTTCGGCGCGCGCGGCCTGCCGCCCGAGGTTGCCATGGCCTGCGGCGTGGCCATGGCCGCGGCCATCGGCTGGGCCATCGGCTGGCTGGCGATCCGGCGCACCGGCATCTATTTCGCGATGATCACGCTGGCGCTGTCGCAGGTGGCGTACTTCATGGCGGTGCAGGTGGGCTGGACCCGCGGCGAGGACGGCATGCAGGGCATTCCGCGCGGCAAGTTCCTGGGCCTGGTGGACCTGAGCGTGGACAGCAACATGTATTACTTCGCGCTGGCGGTCTTTGTGCTGGGCTTTCTGTTCGTCTACCGGGTGATCCATTCGCCCTTCGGGCAGGTGCTCAAGACCATCCGGGACAACGCGCCGCGGGCCATATCGCTAGGTTACGATACAGACCGGTGCAAGCTGCTGGCCTTCGTGCTGTCGGCCTCGGTCGCCGGCCTGGCGGGTTCGCTGAAGGCGCTGGTGCTCCAGCTGGTTGCATTGAACGACGTTTCGCTCGCCACCTCGACGGAAGTGCTGCTGATGACGCTCCTGGGCGGCATCGGCACGGTATGGGGGCCCGTGGTGGGCGCGACGCTGGTCGTCAGCTTGCAGAATTATCTTGCCACCCTGGGCGACATCGTCACCATCGTCATCGGACTGATTTTCGTGTTGTGCGTGTCGTTCTTCCGGCGCGGATTCGTCGGCGAATGGCTGGCCTACGCGCAGTGGCGCAAAACGAAGGAAAACAATAGTTGATGGCAGCAGCAGAATTCAAACGGCGCGCCGCCGACGTCGCCTACGACCAGATCGAAAGCATGATCGCCACGCTGCAATTGCAGCCGGGCAGCGCGGTCGTGGAAGCGGATCTGGTGGAAAAGACCGGCCTGGGGCGCACGCCGCTGCGCGAGGCGCTGCTGCGCATGGTGGCCGCCGGGCTGATACGCCAGGAGCCGCGGCGCGGCCTGCGCGTGTCCATGATCCAGCTGGCGGACCACATGGACCTGATCCAGACCCGCCGGGCGCTGGAGCAGCTGATCGCCGCCAGCGCCGCGCGCCGCGCCACCCCTGCTCAACGCAGCCAGATCGTGGATTGCGCCACGCAGATGATCCGCGCGGCGGAAGGCGGCAATCTCGACGACTACATGCATGCCGACCAGATGCTGGACCACGTCTGCCACCAGGCCTGCCGCAATGCGTCGGCGGTGAACGCGGTGGCGCCGCTGATCATCCAGTGCCGCCGCTTCTGGTACGCCTACCAGCACGAGGGCGACATCGCCGAGGGCGCGCGCCGCCACATGCTGATGGCTGAAGGCATCGCCACCGGCAACGAGTCCGCGGCCATCAAGGGCGCGGACTCGCTGATGGACTACCTGGAAATGTTCACGCGCAAGGTGATTGACGCGTGACGGCCGGCGCGGCCTGCCCCTTGCGGCGGGCCAGCCACTGCAGGACCCGCGGCCGCGAACGGTCATAGGCCAGGTTGTAGAGGAAGGCGTAGGGCAGGTAGAACAGCACCAGCGCGATATCCAGCACAAAGGCCTGCCACAGGCCGATGTTCAGCCACCAGGCCGCCAGCGGGATCACGATCAGGATCAGGCCCAGCTCGAAGCCGAACGCGTGCACCACGCGCAGCCGCAGCGTGCGGGTCCAGCCCATGCGGTTCTCGATGCGGTCAAAGCCCGCGTTGTAGATCATGTTCCAGACCAGCGCGATCCAGGCGATCACCGCGGTCAGCACACCCATTTCGAACAGGGACTTGCCCATGGCCCAGGCAGCCGCCGGGGCGGACAAGCCGATGGCGATGATTTCGAACAGAAAGGCGTGAAGGAAACGTTCTTTAATGGATTTCTTGGCTTGCGTCATGACCCACCTGCGGTCGGTTGATACTCAGTGGTACGGATTTTCGACGATATTTCCGTTACCATAAAGATAGTTTTCATCGGAAAAACCGATAACACCGGAACCCCTGACCCATGCGCCATTCCCTGGAATCCCTGGCGGCGTTCGCCCAGGTCGCCTCCGAAGGCACGTTTTCCGCCGCCGCCCGCAAGCTCGGGAAAAGCCAGTCGACCGTCAGCGAAACCGTCGCCAACCTGGAAGTGGACCTGAATGTGACGCTGTTCGACCGCAGCCAGCGCCAGCCGGTCCTGACCGAGGCGGGTCGCGTGCTGCTGGGCCAGGCCTTGCAGGTGCTGGCCGCCAACGACAGACTGAATCGCAGCGCCAGCCAACTGTCCGAAGGCCTGGAGCCCCGGCTGACGGTGGTGCTGTCCGACACGTTCCAGTCCGAGACCTTCGAAAACATGCTCAGCCAGATCGACCAGCGCTATCCGACGCTGCGCTTCGAATGCCTGATCGCGGAGTACGAGGATGTGGTGGCGCTGGTACAGCAGGGCCGCGCGCACCTGGGGCTGATGGCCGCCCAAGAGAACTATCCGCCCGACGTCGCGCACGCCGCCCTGGCGGAGCTTTCGGAAATCGTCCTGTGCGTGAGCCGCAAGCACCCGCTGGCCAAGCTGCCCCGGGTCACCGAGGACCAGCTGAAATCCGAACGCGCGCTGCGCCTGAGCACGTATGAGCTGGGCGACAAGGACACCGAGCCCGCGTACGCGACCTGGTCGGCGCCCGGGTATCTGATGCTGATGGACATGGCCACCCTGGGGTTTGGCTGGACCGAACTGCCGCGCTGGATGTTCCAGCGCTTCGGCCAAGACCAACTGGTTGAGCTGAAGGCGCCTGGCTGGCCGCGCCACATCCGCGTCGACGCGGTCTGGTCGCGGCGCCGCGCGCTGGGGCCGGCGGGCGCCTGGCTGCTGCAGAGCCTGACGGGCGGCTAGATCCGGCCCGCGCCGCACCGGCCTTGCAGCCGATCAGCGCGCCGTGGCCGGCAAGCGCGAGATGTGCACGCCGTTGACGTTGAGCCAGTCGCCCAGCTTGGGGCTGGCCAGCACGTCGAATTCCGCGCGGCGCTGGCGCGACATGGCGCAGCCGTCCTGGCTGCCCATCGCCGGATGGCACATGAGCAGGTCGCAGTCGCGCGCGTTGAACAGCCAGTTCTGCAGCAGGTCCGCGTAGCGGCGCTTGCCGCCCGCGAAGCCGTAGACGCCCAGCAGCCGGCGGTTGGTGCGCATGCCGTCCATGCGCGCCTGGCGCGCCAGCGCCGCCGAGCCCAGCGCGCCGATGACGCGCGCCTTGATGGCTTCCTTCAGGGGAATGCCGAACTGCATGCCAGGCGCCGTCTGGCGCAGCCACGGCATATGGGCTCCGTAACGACGCTTGAGCAACTTCAGCAGGCGCTCGCGGATGCCGGGCAGCTGATGCACGTGCTGATGGCCGTCGACGTAATCCGGCGCGCGGCCGAAGGCCGCCTCGAAGGCGTCGAACTGGCGCTCCAGCTGCGCCTCGACCCAATCGCCGTCCAGCCTGCCCGTGTAGGCATTGAGAATCAGCCGGCTCAGGGTGGGCATGGGGTCGGCGCCGGGCATGAGCGCTTCGGTGAAGTTCACATGCAGGCCGATATCCACGTTCAGCGACGCCAGCCGCCCCGCGTTCGCCGCGAACGAAGGTCCCAGCGTCAGGCAGCTGACCGCGCTCAGGCGGCCCATGCCGGCCAGCGCGATCATGCCTTCATCGATGTCGGCATTCATGCCAAAATCATCACCGCAGACCACAATACGTTTGCTCATCGCTATACCTTTGACTTCCCTATCCCTACGGCTTTCATGCGCGCCCTGCTGCAACAAGTAAGCACCTTCATTGCTGTCGGATGCGCTGCCGCAGCCACCCACTGGGCTGTCGCCGTGGGTTGCGTCGAACTCTTCCGCATCCCGCCCCTGGCCGCCAACCTGGCGGGCTGGCTGGTCGCCTTCGCGGTGTCCTTCACCGGCCATTACCGGCTTACATTCCGACATTCCAAAACTCCCTGGACGGTAGCAGCGCGGCGTTTCTTCTTTGTGTCAGCCATAGGCTTTCTCATCAACGAAGCCGCTTACGCGTGGCTGCTGCACAGCACTGCCATCCGCTACGACATCCTGCTCGCGCTGATCCTGCTCGGGCTCGCCGTGGCGACCTTCATCGTCAGCCGGTTCTGGGCATTCCGCCACAAACCCGCTGCCTGAAGGCCGCGTCCACGTCGACGCGCCACATCACGTACTTCACGCTGCTGACCACGGGCGCCAGCCCCTCCAGCGGCGGATAGACCGGGTTGTCGGCCGCGGTGCCCCACACCCAGAAACGCGCGCCTTGCGCCGCCTGGCATAGACGCGCGGTGAACTCCGCGGGGCTGAGCAATACCTCGTCCCCCGTCTCGGGATCGAACTGGGCGGCGTCGTACAGCTCCTTGCGCCAGTTGTCGCGCACGGGGACCTCGGGGTTGCGCCAGTCGTCCACCACCCACGCGGGGCGCGCCGCCCTTGCGTAAAGCGCCAGATCGAAGGGATAGGTGTGCAGCGAAACGAACGTATCGTCCGGCCGCGCCTGTTCCCGCACCACCTTGGCCAGCGGCCCGGCGCTGCCGCGCGCGTTGTTGGCCGCGATGCCCACCGCGATGACGCAGATGCCCGCCGCCAGGGCCGCGCTCAGGCGCACCAGGCGCGTGGCGCCTTCGGCATCGGCGCGCCTGGCGCCCTGGATCACTTCAGCCAGCAGGAAAGCCAGCGGCGCCAGCGCCGGCAGGACATAGCCCACGAGCTTGGAACTCGGCAGCGAAAAAAACACGAGCACGACGGCAAACCACACCAAGGCCAGGCGCCGCAGGCTGCGCGTGGGGCCTTCCCAGAACGCCTGGCGCAGTATGCCGCCGCCCCACAGCGACCAGGGCAGGCTGAGCCCGACAATCACCGGCAAATAGAACCAGAACGGCTGCGCATTATTGAAGCCGCTGGCCGCGAATCGCTGGAAATGCTGATAGACGAAGAAGTAATCGTAAAAGCCGGGATAGCGCAGCTGCATCAGCACGAACCACGGCGCCGCCACGGCGATGAACGCCAGCAGCGCGGGCGGCCAGCACAGCGCGGCCAGGCCGCGCCAGCGCCGCTCCCACAGCAGCCAGATCAGCAGGATGGCGCCCGGCAGCGCCAGACCGATCAGGCCCTTGGCCAGTACCGCCAACGCCGCCAGCACACCGGCCGCCACCGACATCGCGCGCCAGGCCTGCCCGCGCTCGGCGCGCAACACCGTGTCCACGGCGGCCAGCACGCACAGCGTGATCAAGCCGGCAACCAGCATGTCCAGATTCGCGAACTGCGCACCGCCATAGAAAAACGGCATGGTGGCGAGGACCAGCACCGTCAGCGCGGCGGTCGCGGTATCGCGGTAGCGCCGCACAAAGCAGTACAGGACCGCCACGGCGCCCCACGCCGCGAGCCAGGAAGGCACCCGCGCCGCCCAGGGATGCACGCCGAACACCGAGAATGACAGCTCGGTCAGCCAGTAATAGAGCGGCGGCTTGTGGAAGTACGGCATGCCGTCCAGCAAGGGCACCGCATGCGAGCCGCTGCGCAGCATGTCCCAGGCCACGCCGGCATAGCGCCCTTCATCGGGCAAGGTCAGGGGCCTGATCCAGGCCAGGAAGGCAAGCCACGCACCTATCGCGAGCAGGAAGCGTCCTGCCGGCGGGGTCCAGTCTGAACGCCGCCAGAAAGTCGTGGCGGACATGTCAGCCCAGGCCTTTGTCCGGCCGGGAAGTCCGGCCCTGGCGGCGGCGCACGACGAACAGGGGCCGCCCCTTCACTTCATCGAAGATCCGGGACACGTACTCCCCCACCACGCCCAGCGAAATCAGGTTCACGCCGGCAAAGAACAGCACCGCCGTCACGATCGTCGTCCAACCGGAGACCTCGTTGCCGAAAAACAGGTATTCGCCGACCAGATAGACCGCATAGGCCAGCGCCAGCATGGCGAACGCCACGCCGACCAGGCTGACCAGGCGCAGCGGCCAGGTGGTGAACGCGGTCAGGCCGTCCAGCGCCAGCCGCACAAGACGCATGCTGCCAAAGCGGCTGTCGCCATGCATGCGCTCGTCGGGGGTATAGGCCAGGGCCTCGCCCTTGAAGCCGACCCAGGCATACAGGCCTTTCATGAAACGGGTGCGTTCGGGCAGCGCAATCAGCGCGTCCACCACGCTGCGGTCCATCAGGCGGAAATCGCCGGCGTGCGCAGGCACGTCCACGCCGCGAGCGCCGCTCAGCAGCTTATAGAACCAGCGCGCGCCAGCGCGCTTGGCCCAGGATTCGTCATGGCGGGTCTCGCGCACGGCGTAGACCATTTCGGCGCCCGCGGCCCAGCGCGCCAGCATCTGCTCGATCAGCGCGGGGGGATGCTGCAGATCGGCATCCAGGCAGATCACCGCATTGCCGGTAGCGGCTTCCAGGCCGGCGCTGATCGCGGCTTCCTTGCCGAAGTTGCGCGACAGCTGCACATAGCGAAAGCCGTCGTGCTCGGCCCATTCGGCCATCAGCGCTTCCGTGCCGTCGGTGCTGCCGTCATCGGCCACGATGATTTCCCAACTGGTGCACAACGCTTCCAGGCGATTGCGCAGCAAGGGCAGCAGCACCCGCAGGTTCTCGCATTCGTTCAGGCACGGGATGACGCAAGTCACGCAGGTGTCATACGGTACGGGCGCCTCGGCCGCCGGCCATACCGCTTCCAGGGGAAACGATTTGGTCAACACTTGCGGAGCGGAGGATTCGGACCGGAATTGGATATGCATGGCTCTAGACTCGGAATGCAGGACTATGGCGTGCAGTATGCGTAGCCGGTCGTTGAATTTTCATAAAATGCGGCGCGACTGCAGTACCGGTCATCCAGGGCGAATTCTAGGGAGCCGATCCTTGAAAACAATAAAGTCCCGTGAACCTGTGTCCCCTATTTGTGAAGGCCTGTAAAGCCGGGAGCCGCGCCCGCATCGGTAAAATGCGCCCGAGTTTTTGTTTTCGCAGGTTGTCATGCAATATCAAGTCCGGTCCATGCTGGCCAGCGACGTGGACGCCATCCTGGCCCTCCAGACGCTGGCCTACCCCGGTTTCCTGCTGGAAAGCGCCGATTTCTTCCAGAACCGCCTGGCGCTCGCCCCCTCGCACTGCTGGGTCGCACAGGCCAGCCGCGACGGGCTGCTGGGTTACCTGATTTCCTATCCCTGGGATGCGGGCCTGCCGCCCGCGCTCGACGTCGCGCTGCCGGCGCTGCCGGCCGGCGCCGACCACTGGTTCCTGCATGACTGCGCGGTAGCGCCGTCGGCGCAGGGACTGGGCGTAGGCCAGGCGCTGCTGCGCGCCGCCGCGGCCAAGGCGCACGCAGGCGGATTGCGCCGCGCCAGCCTGGTGTCCCTGGAATCCGCCGTGGGCTATTGGCAACGCCACGGCTATCTGCCGGTCAGCGCAGACAGCGCCGACCTGGCCGAAAAACTGGCCGGCTACGGGCCGCGCGCGCAATACATGTCGCGCGCATTTCCGCTCTAGCCGCCCCGGCCGCGGACGCCTGCCGCCACGGCCTACCGC
>Ga0075032_1000341_pt1 | contig 29954 bp, 26 predicted proteins | sample SynthPrep_1_END__FD_71386 | JGI IMG/M metagenome (GOLD analysis project Ga0075032, IMG submission 71386) | Synthetic microbial communities from Ohio, USA - SynthPrep_1_END_DS7_MetaG | ecosystem: Engineered > Bioreactor > Aerobic > Activated sludge | place: USA: Ohio, Columbus | collected 2014-04-10
TCGCGGTCAACAGCTACATCTTCAAGATCGTCCCCGAGTTCAGCATGCGCTTTCTCATCTGGCTGCTGGGGCATTCGATGTACCGCGTCGAGCACAAGGGTTTGCAGGCGATCCCCGAGGAGGGGGCGGCGGTGCTGGTGTGCAACCACGTGTCCTTCGTCGATGCGCTGCTGATCGGCGGCGCAGTGCGGCGGCCGGTACGCTTCGTCATGTACTACAGGATCTACGACCTGCCGGTGCTGAATTTCATCTTCCGCACGGCCGGCACCGTGCCGATTGCCGGTCGCAACGAGGATCTGCTGATCTACGACGCGGCGTTCAGGAAGATCGCCGAGTACCTGCGCAACGGCGAGCTGGTGTGCATCTTCCCTGAAGGCAAGCTGACCGCCGACGGCGAGATCAACGAGTTCAAGGCCGGGGTCGAGCGCATTCTCGAAGAGAATCCGGTGCCGGTGATCCCGATGGCGTTGCAGGGGCTGTGGGGCAGTTTCTTCAGCCGCGACCCGAACAAGGGCTTCTTCAGGCGCCTGTGGTCGCGGGTCTGTCTGGTGGCGGGTGAGCCTGTCGCGCCGGAGCAGGCCAAGCGTGAGGCGCTGCAAGCGCAGGTGGCCGAGCTGCGCGGCGACTGGCGTTGACAGGGCGGCGTGCGGCGACACCCGGCGGGGTGCGCCGCGCCCCCGTGTTTCAGTGGCTCAGCTTCAGCCCGATCAGTCCGGTGACGATCAGTGCCACGCTGGCCAGGCGCATCAGTGCCATGGATTCGCCGAACAGGATGATGCCGGCGATCACCGTGCCCACGGCGCCGACGCCGGTCCAGATGGCGTAGGCGGTGCCCAGCGGCAATTCCTTCATGGCCAGGCCAAGCAGGCCGAGGCTGACCAGCATGGCGCTGATGGTCAGCAGGGTGGGCAGGGGGCGGGTGAAGCCTTCGGTGTATTTCAGGCCGATGGCCCAGCCTACTTCGAACAGGCCGGCGAGCAGCAGGATGATCCAGGACATGTCTACCTCCAGTGAATGCTGAAGGGGCCGTCCCCGGATGAGCCACCCTGGCCTCAGGGTGCGGAGGTCGTCCTCGCGTGCGCCAATATTGTGCACATTGGCGCGTTCCGGACAAGATGCCCTGGATTGGTGCGTGGCGTTGGCTCAGTCGGCGCCTTTTTCCGAACCCTGACCCATCCGGCGATAAAGGGTCGCCAGCAGCGGGCCGGACAGGTTGTGCCAGACGCTGAACAGGGCGCTGGGCACCGCCGCCAGCGGGCTGAAGTGCGCACTGGCGAGGGCGGCGCCGAGGCCGGAGTTCTGCATGCCGACCTCGATCGACAGGGTCTTGCGTTGCGCCAGCGGCATGCCGAACAGGCGTCCGGCCAGATAACCCAGGCCCAGGCCGATGCCGTTGTGCAGGATCACCACGGCCATGATCAGCAGGCCGGATTCGGCGATCTTGCCCTGGCTGGCCGCCACCACGGCGGCAACGATGGCGACGATGCTCACCACCGAGATCAGCGGCAGCACGTCCACGGCGGTTTTCACGCGCTCGCCCAGCAGGCGCTGGGCGATCAGGCCCAGGGCGATGGGCAGCAGCACCATCTTGAGGATGGAGATGAACATGGCGCTGAACGAAACCGGCAGCCATTCCGATGCCAGCAGCCAGATCAGTGCCGGCGTGACGATGGGGGCGAGCAGGGTGGTGACCGAGGTGATCGATACCGACAGCGCCAGGTCGCCCCGGGCGAACCAGGTGATCACGTTGGAGGCGGTGCCGCCCGGGCAGCAGCCGACCAGAATCACGCCGACGGCGATTTCCGGCGGCAGGGCGAAGAGCTGACACAGCAGCCAGGCGGTGCCGGGCATGATGATGAACTGGGCCAGCACACCGATCAGTACGGCCATCGGGCGACGCGCCACTTCCTTGAAGTCCTCGCCCTTGAGGGTCAGGCCCATGCCGAACATGATCAGCCCGAGCAGCGGCACGATCCAGCCGGTCAGCGGCAGGAACCAGGTGGGTTGAAGGAACGCCAGGATGGCGAACAGCAATACCCAGACGGCGAAGGTGTTGCCGATGAAACGGCTGAGGGTGATCAGTGCATGCATGGAGAGTTCCTGGCAGGTTCGCAAAAACCGGCAAGCCTACCAGAAGCCCTTCGGGATCGGCTGCGCGTCGGCCTCGGGTTCATGGCGGTGCGCACGGCGCCCCCTACCCGTATGCCTTGCGCAGCGATCTCGTGGGGTGCTCCGTGCGTACCCGTTTTTCAGTGCTTACAACGGCTCTTCGTCCGCCGGGTAGCGGCTGGCGCCGAGGCTTTCCTTGATCTTGCGCAGGTGCGGCTGGAAGTCCACGCCGCGGCGCAGGGTGACGCCGGTGGCGAGCACGTCGAGCACGGTGAGCTGGATGATGCGCGAGGTCATCGGCATGTAGATGTCGGTGTCTTCCGGCAGCGGAATGTCCAGGCTCAGGGTGCTGGCCCTGGCCAGGGGCGAGCCGGCCGCGGTGAGACCGAGCACCGAGGCGCCGTTCTCGCGGGCCAGGCGCGCGACTTCGACCAGTTCACGGGTGCGTCCGGTGTAGGAGATGATCACGAACAGGTCGCCGGTATGGGCCACCGAGGCGATCATGCGCTGCATCAGCACGTCCGAATGGGCCGATACGGCGAGGTTGAAGCGAAAGAACTTGTGCTGCGCGTCCAGCGCCACCGAGGCCGACGCGCCCAGGCCGAAGAAGTGAATCTGCCGGGCCTGGATCAGCAGGTCGACGGCGCGGCTGATGTGCTGCGGGTCGAGGCTCTGGCAGGCGCTGTCGAGCGAGGCGATGGTGCTGCCGAAGATCTTGCGGGTATAGGCTTCGGGGCCGTCGTCGGCCGCGACCGCGCGGCTGACGTAGGCGGCGCCGCTGGCCAGGCTCTGCGCCAGCTGCATCTTCAGCTCCGGGTAGCCGTTGGTGCCGAACGAGCGGCAGAAGCGGTTGACCGTCGGTTCGCTCACGCCGGCTGCCTGGGCGAGCGCCGCGATGCTCAGGCGGGTGGCCTGCTGCGGGTCGTGCAGGATCACTTCGGCCACCTTGCGCTCGGCCTTGTTCAGGTCGTCCAGGCGACTCTGGATCTGTTCCAACAGGTTGCGCACGCGGTCCATAGAGGCTCCTGGCAGGCGGTGAAGGTTCTTGCGCTGTCGCTGCAGTCGTGGCGGCGAGCGGTCATGAGGCCGGCTTATCCTACTGATCGCGCCCTGGACTCACCACTGATTATCGGTCAAAAGGCAAAATGTTGTTGCTATAACAATATTTTTTCTTGATAAAACCGTTGTCAGTCGGTATTCCTAGTTCATCTTGGTAAAAGAATAAAATCCATGACCGCGTTAACGCTTGAATCCTGCACCTTGGCCCTGTTCGGCGCGTTGGGTGACCTGGCCTTGCGCAAGCTGTTTCCCGCGCTTTACCAGCTCGATCATGCCGGCCTGCTCCACGCCGATACGCGCATCCTCGCGCTCGCCCGGGACGAAGGCGAGGCGCAGCGGCATCTGGCGGCCATCGAGCAGGCCTTGCGGCTGCATGTCCCGGCCCGGGAACTGGCCGATGGCGCAATGGCCCGCTTCATGGCGCGCCTGAGCTATCTGCGCATGGACTTTCTCGAGGCCGAAACCTATCCGGCGCTGGCCGAACAGGTCGGTCACGAGGATCAACTGATTGCCTATTTCGCCACGCCGGCCTCGGTTTACGGCGGCATCTGCGCCAACCTCGCGGCGGTGGGCCTGGCCGAACGCACGCGGGTGGTGCTGGAAAAACCCATCGGCCACGACCTGACCTCTTCACGTGCGGTCAACGATGCCGTGGCCAGGGTGTTCCCGGAGAACCGCGTCTATCGCATCGATCATTACCTGGGCAAGGAGACGGTGCAGAACCTGATCGCGCTGCGCTTCGCCAACAGCCTGTTCGAGACCCAGTGGAACCAGAACCACATCTCCCACGTGGAGATCACCGTGGCCGAGAAGGTCGGCATCGAGGGGCGCTGGGGGTACTTCGATCAGGCCGGGCAACTGCGCGACATGATCCAGAACCACCTGCTGCAGCTGCTCTGCCTGATCGCCATGGATCCGCCCAGCGACCTGTCCGCCGACAGCATCCGTGACGAGAAGGTGAAAGTGCTCAAGGCGCTGGAGCCGATCTGCGCCGAGCAGCTTGGCCAGCGTGTGGTACGCGGTCAGTACGTGGCCGGCAGCAGTGATGGCCGGCCGGTGCCGGGGTATCTGGAGGAGGAGAACTCCAACACCCGCAGCGACACCGAAACCTTCGTCGCGCTGCGCGCCGATATCCGCAACTGGCGCTGGGCGGGCGTGCCGTTCTACCTGCGTACCGGCAAGCGCATGCCGCAGAAGCTGTCGCAGATCGTCATCCACTTCAAGGCACCGCCGCACTACATCTTCGCCCCGGAGCAGCGCCAGTTGATCGGCAACAAGCTGGTCATCCGCCTGCAACCGGACGAGGGCATCACCCTGCAGGTGCTGACCAAGGATCAGGGCCTGGACAAGGGCATGCAGCTACGCAATGGTCCGCTGCAGCTGAGTTTTTCCGATACCTACCGCAGTGCGCGCATTCCGGACGCCTACGAGCGTCTGCTGCTGGAGGTGATGCGCGGCAATCAGAACCTGTTCGTGCGCAAGGATGAAATCGAATACGCCTGGCAGTGGTGCGACCAGTTGATCGCAGGCTGGAAGCGCCTCGGCGAGGCGCCGAAACCCTATACGGCCGGCAGTTGGGGGCCCGTGGCCTCGGTGGCCTTGATCACTCGTGATGGGAGGAGCTGGTATGGCGATCTCTGAACTCGACCTGCCGCAGGGTGTGCTCGCGCACGAGCACGCCGATGCGCAGGCGCTTGCCGATGCCCTGGCCCGACAGGTGGCAGAGGCCTTGCGCCGGGCCGTTGCCAGCCGTGGTCAGGCGACCCTGGTGGTGTCCGGCGGGCGCAGCCCGATCGCGTTCTTCGAGGCGCTGGCGCGGATGCAGCTGCCCTGGGCGCAGGTGCGGGTGAGCCTGGCCGACGAGCGCTGGGTACCGGTCAATCATGCCGCGAGCAACGAGGCGCTGGTACGTCGCCACCTGCTGCGTGGGCCGGCTGCCGAGGCACGCTTTCTCAGCCTTTATCAGGTCGCGGGCAATCTGCAGCAGGCTGCCGAACTGGCCGATACCGCCTGCGCGGAGTTGGCGCCCATCGATGTGCTGGTGCTGGGCATGGGCGATGACGGGCACACGGCCTCGCTGTTTCCCGGCAGCCCCAACCTGGCCGAAGCCTTGCGCCCGGCCTGTGAGCGACGCGTGCTGCCGATGCAGGCGCCGAGCGAGCCGAGTCAGCGCCTGACCCTGACGTTGCCGGTGCTGGTCAGTGCGCGCCTGCCGCTGCTGGCGATCCAGGGCCAGGCCAAGCTGGCGACACTGGGCGAGGCTCTGGCGCCTGGCGACGTCGCCAGCCTGCCGATTCGTGCCTTCCTGCATTCCCCTCTCGAAATCCATTGGTGCCCCTGACATGACCCGTCTCGATCAGAGCCTGCGTGCGCGCATGGCCGAAAAAACCGCCGAGATCGACCGCATCTGCGCCCAGGCGCGGATCATGCCGGTGATCACCATCGCCCGTGAGGCGGATGTGCTGCCGCTGGCCGACGCCCTGGCTGCCGGGGGCCTGCGCGTGCTGGAGGTAACGCTGCGCTCCGAGCATGGCCTGGAGGCGATCCGCCGTTTGCGCCGCGAACGCCCGGCGCTCTGCGTTGGCGCCGGTACCGTGCTTGACGAGCAGATGCTGGCTGCGGCGACCGAGGCCGGTGCGCAGTTCATCGTCACGCCAGGCAGCACCCGCGAGCTGCTGCTGGCCGCGCGGGACAACCCGCTGCCGTTGCTGCCGGGCGTGAGCAGCGCCTCGGAACTGATGATCGGCCATGCTCTCGGTTATCGTCGTTTCAAGCTGTTCCCGGCGGAGGTGTGTGGCGGTGTCGCCGCGCTCAAGGCGCTGTCCGGCCCCTTCGGTGGCGTGCGTTTCTGCCCCACCGGTGGCATCACCGTGGACAATCTGCAGCGTTACATGGAGCAGCCCAACGTGATGTGCGTTGGCGGTACCTGGATGTTCCAGCGCGACTGGGTCGAGCGTGGCGACTGGGCGCGTATTCAGCAATGCAGTCGCGAGGCCCTGCAATTGCTGGACTGAACGTGACGGGGCATGGCGGTCGAGGGAAAAAACATTTAACGGTTGTGCCGTGTTGGTCGCCTTGCGCGTCTGCTGACCCCGTGCTGGCTTCAACAACAACAATTCTCCAGCGAAACCTGAGACACCCGCAGTTGGAGAATGTTTATGAATACCTGGTTCGCCAACCTTGGCGTTACCCGCAAGTTGGCGCTCGGCTTCGGTCTGGTGCTGGCTCTGACCCTGATCCTCGCCAGCGTTGCCTGGAACAGCATGGGCAGTCTGATACAGCGCAGCGACTGGACCGCCGACATCAGCCACCTCAACAATCTGCTCAGTGAATTGCGAGTCAATCGCCTGCGTTACATGCTCGACAACGGCGACGAGAAGATCGGCGAGCAGGTGCAGAAGTCGCTGTCCGACTACAGCAGTGCGCATGCCGATGTGCGCAGCCGTTTCCGCAGCGAGGAAAATGTCCGTCTGCTGACGCAGCAGGCCGAGCAGATCGAGCGCTATCAGCAGTCTTTCAGTCGTATGGTCGAGGCCTACCGCAATGTGCGTGCGGCGCGTGAGGCAATGGGCGTCCAGGCGCGCAAGACCTTTGCCGATCTGGAAGGGCTGTACACCGACGTGCAGCAGATGAGCGAGTACGACGAGCGTCGCCCTGATCGCTATCAGGCCGTGCGTGATGTGCGTGAGAACCTGCAATTGACGCGTTACGAAGTGCGCGGCTATACGGCCAACCCGACGCCGCAGACCGAACAACTGGTGACGGCCCAGGTCGAGCGTGCGGTGCAGAGCATCGCCGAACTGGCCAGCGCCTTCGCCGGCGAGCAGGGGGCGGCGATCGATGCCGTGCGCGGCGGCCTGGATGCCTATCGGCAGGCGGTGCAGCGTTTTCGCCAGGCGAACGACACCATCGTTGCCGCCCGCGTGGAAATGACCCAGCAGGGTTACGAGATCGTCAGGCTGAGCCAGGAGCTGGCGCAGATCCAGATCGACCGGCGTGACAGCGAGACCGCTGCCGCCCGCAGCCTGCAGCTCATCACCACGCTGCTGGCGCTGGCGCTTGGCGTGCTTTCGGCGTGGGTCATCACCCGGCAGATCACCCGACCGCTGAGCGACACCCTGGCAGTGGTCGAGCGTATCGCCTCGGGCGATCTCACTGCCATGCCGCCAACCACCCGTCGCGACGAACTGGGCGTGTTGCAGCAGGGCGTGCAGCGCATGGGCGATACCTTGCGCCAGCTGATCACAGGCATTCGCGACAGCGTCAGCCAGATTGCCAGTGCGGCCGAGGAGCTGTCGGCCGTGACCGAGCAGACCAGTGCCGGGGTCAACAGCCAGAAGCTGGAGACCGACCAGGTGGCCACGGCCATGCAGGAAATGTCTGCCACTGTGCAGGAAGTGGCACGCAACGCCGAGCAGGCCTCGCTCGCGGCATCGGAGGCCGACCGTGAGGCGCTTCAGGGTGATCGGGTGGTGGCCGAGGCGATCACCAGGATCGAAGAGCTGGCGCAGGAGATGTCTCGTTCCACCGACGCCATGAATCTGTTGCAGCAGGAGAGCGACAGGATCGGCAGCGTCATGGACGTGATCAAGGCCGTTGCCGACCAGACCAACCTGCTGGCGCTCAACGCGGCCATCGAGGCGGCCCGTGCCGGCGAGGCCGGACGTGGCTTCGCCGTGGTGGCCGATGAGGTGCGCGGCCTGGCGCGGCGCACCCAGCAGTCCACCGAGGAAATCGAAAGCCTGATCGCTGCCTTGCAGCGCGGCACCCAGCAGGTGGCCAGCGTCATGCACGAGAGCCGCAGCCTCACCGAGGGCAGCGTGGCCCTGGCGCGCAAGGCCGGTGATGCGCTGGAGGTGATCAACCACAAGGTGTCCAACATCCAGTCGATGAACCAGCAGATCGCTGCTGCTGCCGAGCAGCAGGGTGCGGTGGCCGAGGAAATCGGCCGCAGCGTACTGAACGTGCGCGATGTCGCCGAGCAGACCGCCACTGCCAGCGAGGAGACGGCCAAGTCCTCGGCCGAACTGGCGCGCCTGGGCAACCAGTTGCAATCGCTGGTCAGCCGTTTCCGCGTCTGATTCGAGTTGGCAGCGGTGCGCGCGGCGCACCCTGCGAGGATTACGGCGCACCCTGCGGATCGAACGACCTGGCGTAGGGTGCACTGTGCGCACCAGCGACTATCCTGAATCCGCCGGCAAGGATTCAGGAGACAGGGAATGTCCAGTTACCGCCGCGCCCGGGATGCGGGCGCCTGCTATTTCTTCACGCTGGTCAGCCACCAGCGCCACGCGGTGTTGACCGATGCGCCCGTGCGCGCAGCCTTGCGTCACGCCATCGAAAAAGTTCGCATGTCCCACCCCTTCATCATCGAGGGTTGGGTGTTGCTGCCTGATCATCTGCATTGCCTCTGGCGCTTGCCGGAGGGGGATGCTGCCTATGGCCTGCGCTGGTCGATGATCAAGCGTCTGACCTCTCAGGCCGTTCGCCTGCCTGGGACGATCAGTCTCAGTCGTAGCCTGCGCCGTGAATCGTGCCTGTGGCAGCGGCGTTTCCGGGAGCACCGCATTCGCGATGAAGACGACTACCGTCGGCATATGGATTACCTGCATTTCAATCCGGTGAAGCATGGTCTGGTCGGTCGTGTGGCGGATTGGCCGTGGTCGAGCTTTCATCGTTTGGTGAAGAAGGGCGTGTATCCGGCGGATTGGGGCAGTGATGCCCGGATAGATGAGGGCGCATATGGCGAATGACGCGGTGCGCACGGCGCACCCTACGTGATCGCGCGGTTTCGCAGGATGCGCTGTGCGCACCGAGAATATCTCGGCGTGTCTGTCGATTCGTCCGTCGCCCGTTCGACCAATGCATAGAACCCGGCCTCGGGTTCACTGTCAGCCGTAGGGAACACCCTGCGCGCGACTTCGACTCGAACAAGGAGACAGCGATGCGTTTCATGGTGATTGTCAAGGCGACTGCGGATTCCGAAGCGGGTGTGATGCCTTCCGAGGAGCTGCTCACGGCCATGGGTCGTTACAACGAGGAACTGGCGGCCGCCGGTGTGATGCTTGCCGGTGAAGGACTGCATCCCAGCGCCAAAGGTGCGCGCGTACGGTTCTCCGGCGCACAGCGCTCGGTGATCGATGGCCCGTTCATGGAAACCAAGGAGCTGGTGGCCGGTTTCTGGATCTTTCAGTGCGAGTCGCTGCAGGCCTGCATCGACTGGGTCAGGCGCTGCCCCAACCCCATGCCTGGCGAGTCCGACATCGAGATTCGGCAGATCTTCGAGGCCGAGGATTTCGGCGCCGAGTTCACCCCCGAGTTGCGCGAGCAGGAAGACCGTATCCGTGCGCGCATCAGCAGCGACAAGCAAGGAGAGTGACACGATGAAAATTCATGCCTATCTGATGTTCGATGGCCAGTGCGAGGAAGCCTTCAACGTCTACGCCGAGCTGCTGGGCGGCAAGCTGGAACTGCTGCGCTTCGGTGAAAGCCCGGATGCCGGCGAGGTACCGCCGCAGTACCACGATCGGGTGATGCATGTGTGCCTGACGGCGGGTGACCAGATTCTGATGGCCTCCGATACCATCCCGCAGTACCCGCACCCGGGCATCAAGGGCTGTTCGATCTCTTTGCAGGTGGACAACGTGCCGGAGGCCGAGCGGCTGTACGAAGCGCTGTCGGCCGGTGGTGAGGTGCAGATGGAATTGCAGGCCACCTTCTGGGCGACCCGCTTCGCCATGCTCACCGACCGCTTCGGGGTGCCATGGATGATCAATTGCGTGGTCGATAGCCAGCAGGGGTAAGCCCGTTGGAGCCCCCGTCATCATCCGGGGGGCAGGCGTATCCATTCGCCCACCTGGGTGCGCACGGCGCACCCAGCGAGCGGGATTACGCCTTCGCGGCTCTTCAGCTTGCCAGCGTCAGCGGTGTGGACTCCTGCTCCACCTGTACGCCGGCGAGGAAGTCCTCGCCCCAGCGGCGGATGTCGTTGTGGCAAACGATGTCGAACAGTTCGCGCAGGCGCGCCTGGGCCTCGCTCCTGGGCAGGTTCAGTGCCAGGTAGCAGGTCTGCGCCAGGTCGGCCGGGTCGTGCGGGTTGGTCAGCAGCGCGCCCTTGAGCTCGGCGGCAGCACCGGCGAACTCCGACAACACCAGTACGCCGCGCCCGCCGAGCAGGCCTTGCGCAGCGACGAACTCCTTGGCCACCAGGTTGAGGCCATCACGCAGCGGGGTGATCCACATGACGTCGGCCATGGCGTACCAGGCGCTGACTTCCTCGAACGGCAGGCTGCGGAAGAAGAACTGCAATGGCGTCCAGCCGATGCGGGCGAAGCGGCCGTTGATACGGCCCACGGCCTGCTCGATCTGCGTTTGCAGTTCGTTGTAGACGGTCATCTCCCTGGCCGCCGGCACGCAGACGGTGACCAGGGTGACCTTGCCCAGCAGCTCCGGGTTGTCGGCCAGCAGGCGCTCGTAGGCATTGAGCTTTTCCAGGATGCCCTTGGTGTAGTCGAGGCGCTCCACCGAGAGGATCAGCTTCACGCCCTGCATTTCCCTGCGCAGTTGGCCCATCAGTTCCTTGATCCTTGGCGCCTCCAGCGCGTTGCGTACCCGGTCGACATCCAGCCCGACCGGATGTGCACCGAGCCTGACCTGGCGGGTGCCGGTGTCCAGTGCGGTGGTCATGCGCTCAAGGCCCACGGCGCAGCCATAGGTGATGAAGCGCGGCGCGCAGTTCTGCCGCTCCAGGGGTTTCAGCGGGAACACGCCGCGCGCGACGTCGACGAAGTTCTCCACCTGGCGCGGGATATGGAAGCCGATGTAATCGCATTGCAGCAGGCTGCCGATGATCTGCCGGCGCCAGGGCAGCACGTTGAACACGTCCGCCGAAGGGAAGTAGGTGTGGTGGAAGAAGGCGATGCGCAGATCCGGGCGCAGCTCGCGCAGGTAGGCCGGCACCATCCACAGGTTGTAGTCGTGCAGCCAGACGATTGCGCCTTCGGCGGCTTCCAGCGCGGTGCGTTCGGCGAAGGCGCGGTTGACCCTGAGGAACACCTGCCAGTCGTCCTCGTTGAAGGTGGCGCGCTCCCAGAAGGTGTGCAGGGTCGGCCAGAAGGCTTCCTTGGAGAAGCGCTTGTAGAAGATGTCGACTTCTTCCTTGCTCAGCTTGACCCGCGCGGCGGTGAGTTTGGGGTAGCGCTCGGCGTCCACGGTGGTGTGGCTGTCGAATGCCTCGCCGTCATCCTCGTGCACGGCCCAGGCGACCCAGGAGCCGGGGCGGCCATCGCCGAAGAAGCTGAGCAGGGTGGGGATGATGCCGTTGGGCGAGGTGGGGCGGCGGCGTTGCAGTTTGCCGTTGGCGCCACGGTATTCCTCGTAGGGCAGGCGGTGATAGACCATCACCAGTTCGGCCTTGCCCGGTTGCGCGGCCTGGCGACGTTCGGCGGCGATGCCGTGTTCGCCGAGAAAGCCGAAATGGGCGAAGGCTTCGAGGATGCCGCCGCAGCCCGGTCGGTTGGCGTGCAGGGTGCGCGAGTGGCTGCGCGTAGCTTCCAGCAGCGCGGTTTCCGACTGGCCGACGCACACGCCGTGGAAGCTGGCGCTGAGCATGGACAGGTCATTGAGGGTGTCGCCGGCGGCCAGCACCTGGTCGTGATCCAGCTCCAGCCAGTCGGCCAGCGCCTGCAGGCTGCTGCCCTTGTTCACGCCTCCGGGCAGGAAGTCCAGGTACAGTCCGGCGGAGTAGAGCAGGTCGCAGCCCAGCGCGTCGGCGATTTCGCGCAGCGCCGGGTTGGCCGCCTGTTCGGGCGTGCAGAAGTAGGAGCAGCGGCGCGCCTGGGGCACGTCCTGACGCTCCAGGCCGAACGGCGCGATGGCACTGGCGACCTGACTTTCCCCTGGCCAGCGGGCATCGACCGTGCCTTGCAGCGACTGGATCGGTTGCAGGCTGTCGCCATGCACCAGGGTCGCGCCGACGTCGGCGATGATGTAGTCCGGCTGCGGCAACGTCGGGTCGGCCAGCAGCGGCAGCACGGCTTCCAGGCTGCGTCCGGTGACGTAGGCGAGCTTGATTTCGGGGTGGGCGGCGATGGTCTGGTAGAGGCTCAGGCGATCTTCGGGGTCGCCGGCGAGAAAGGTTCCATCCAGGTCGGTAGCAAGTAGCATCGTTGTTTCTCCAGAAGTGGCCGGTGTGGTGCGCTCAGGTGTGAGCGGCCGCCGGGCCGGGTTTCTGGCTGCTTGGGGTAGGCTCGGGGCCTTGCCGAAACAGCCTTCAAGAACCTTTCCAATGACTGCGGCGCATGGGCCGTTCGAGCTGGGCGCCTCGGTCGAAGTGTTCATTCGCGCCAGAGGCGAACGCGACTCCGGTCGCTGCTGCGCTCGTGTTCGCGGGGCCGCCATCGGTATTGCCTGGTGCTGGCTCGCGAGTCTTTGAACAGGCTCTACGATCTTCAGGACGCCGGGTTCGGGGTGTCCTCCATTGGTTCGTGCGCCTGCGGCGGCGCGTCGGGCATCAGCTCCAGCACCGTGGGACTGGTGCGCAGCATCGGTACGAAGTGGGCGGCGTCGCCACTGACCAGGTCACTGACATGGCGCAGCCGATACAGGGTGTAGGCCGCCAGCAGGCCCAGGGTGCCGGCGAAGTACAGCGGCAGCGCCGTGGCGCCGAGGCGCTCCATCAGCAGGCCGGCCAGCAGCGGCCCGCACACCGAACCGATGCCATTGACCATCAGCAGGCTGGCGGAGCCGGAAAGGATTTCGTCGCTGCGCAACTGGTCGATCAATTGCGCCACGGCGATGGGGTAGATGGCGAAGGCCAGGCCGCCCCAGATGAAGATGGCGCCCAGCAGCAGCGGGCCTGCCGGCAGCAGGCTCATCACCAGCGCCAGGGCGACCGCGAGGATGACGACCCAGAGCAGCACCTGGCGCCGGTCGTGACGATCCGAGTACAGGCCAATGGGCCATTGCAGCAGCGCGCCGCCGAGGATGGTGGCGGTCATCAGCAGGCCGACGCCGGCCGTGTCGAAGCCGGCGAGGCTGGCATACACCGGTGCCATGCCCCAGAAGCCGCCCATGGCCAGTCCGGACAGCGCGGCTGCGACCATTGCCAGGGGCGCAATGCCCCAGAGCTGGCGCAGGTTGCTCGGTGGTGACTCGGGCAGGGCTGGCTGCGCCTGTCGGGTCAGGGTAATGGGCATCAGCGCGGCGCTGATGAGCATCGCGGCGATGGCGAACAGGGTGAACTGCACCGGGTCGGCCAGGTGCAGCAGTTGCTGGGCCAGCGCCAGTGCGCCGAGGTTGACCGCCATGTACACGGCGAACACCTGGCCACGCTTTTCGTTGGGTGCCTGGGCGTTGAGCCAGCTTTCGATGACCATGTACAGCGTCACCAGCGCAAGCCCGTAAAGCACGCGCAAACCCAGCCAGACCCAGGGGTCGATCAGCAGCAGGTGGAGCAGGGCGGCGATGGCCGCCAGGGCGGCGCAACAGGCGAACGCACGAATGTGCCCGATACGCCTGACCAGCGGTGTTGCCAGCCAGGTGCCGAGCAGGAACCCGACGAAGTACCCGGACATGATCAGGCCGAGCATCGTGGTGGAGTAACCTTCGGCGACGCCACGCAGGGTCAGCAGGGTATTGAGCAGTCCGTTGCCAAGCAGGAGTAAAGCGACCCCGCTCAGCAGCGAACTGATGGGGGCAATCAGGGACCACATGCGAACTACCCTAGGGAACTATGCCGCTGAGGGCAAGCAGGAAGTACGCCAATACTTAGCTGGATAACTAATTAAGTAACTGAAAAACAAGGGATATTTTTACCGATAAACGGTCTTTGAATATCCGATGGGTATTTTTTCGCGCCCTGGCGAGGCACTGGCGGGTGCGACTGCACCGATCTTGCGCCTGGGGCGTAGGGGCTGAACGGACGAGGCTTTGTGTCTGGCGACCATGCCTCGCCAGGGTGCGCCGTGCGCAGCGAAAATCGCACGACGCTCCGGGTACGCACGGCATGGGCGGCCCCGCGACACCCTACTCGCATGCCCGGCACGATTTCCCCGGTTTACCGGGTCATTCGGTGCGCCAGATGATTTCCGTTTCTCCGTCGGCATCGACCTTGATCCAGCGGTCGGCCTCTTCGTCGCTCTCGTCTTCGACCCAGGTGCCCGGTGCGCAGCGGATCTGCACGCCCAGTGCGGCGTGGGCGGCACGGGCGCAGGCCAGGTCGTCGGCCCAGGGCGTGGCGTCGCTTTCCAGGTACAGGCTGTGCCATTTGCCCACGGCTTTCGGCAGCCAGGTCACCGGCACGTCGCCAGCCTTGCACTTGAAGGTCTGGCCTTTCTGTTGCCAGTCGCTGCACGGGCCCAGGGCTGCGCCCAGCCACTGCGCCACGGCGTCGCGCTCGGCGTCTTTCAGGTAGATCTCGATATCGGGTTGGCGCATGGCTTCTAATCCTGAGAGCGTGGGCTCTGGGTTTTGACGATCCAATCGTAGCGGATGGCAACGGTAACTTCGAAGGGCTCGGCGATCACCGCTTCGCGGCGTTCGGCGCTGGCGCGCCAGCCGTGCGGGGTCATGGCCAGCAGGTCGGCGCGGGCCTGGGCAGCGGTGAGGTGCAGCGGGAACTGCAGCGTTTCGCTGTGGGCCAGGTGCATGCCCGGCGGGATCAGCGCCAGGTGTTTCTCGTCGTCGTAGTCGCGCACCTCGTCGTACAGCTTCTGGCGCAGCTCCATCAGGTGCGCGCGGGTCGGCCCCATGCGCAGCAGACCGCCGCCGGGGGCGAGCAGGCGTTTGGCCTCGCTCCAGTCGAGCGGGCTGAAGACGCTGGCCAGCAGTTCGCAACTGGCGTCACTCAGCGGCACACGGGCCATGCTCGCCACCAGCCAGCTCAGTTGCGGGGCACGTTTGCAGGCGCGTTTGACCGCCTCGCGGGAGATGTCCAGGGCGTAGCCGTCGGCCGTCGGCAGGGCGCGGGCGACCTGCTCGGTGTAGTAGCCCTCGCCGCAGCCGATATCCAGCCAGCGCGCGGGCTTGTACTGCGCGGCGAGTGCGGCCAGGCGAGCAGCCAGCGGCGCGTAGTGGCCGCCGTCGAGAAAGCGCCGACGGGCTTCGACCATGGCGGCGTTGTCGCCGGGATCGCGGCTGTTCTTGTGTTGCACCGGCAGCAGGTTGTAGTAGCCCTGCCGCGCGCGGTCGAAGCCATGGCGATTGTCGCAGCACAGGCCGCTGTCGCTGCGCGTCAACGGCGTCTGGCAGAGGGGGCAGATCAGGCTCATGCCAGCAATTTCACCATCGTCTGGTAGTAAACCTCGGTGAGCAGGTCGAGGTCGCTGGCCAGTACGCGCTCGTTGATCTGGTGGATGGTGGCGTTGACCGGGCCGAGTTCGACCACCTGGGTGCCCAGGGTAGCGATGAAGCGTCCGTCGGAGGTGCCACCGCTGGTGGACGGTGTGGTGTCGCGGCCGGTGACGCCCTTGATGCTGGCCGCCACGGCATCGAGCAGGTCGCCCGGCTGGGTGAGGAACGGCAGGCCGGACAGCGCCCATTCCAGGTGGTAGTCCAGTCCGTGCCTGTCGAGGATGCTGGTGACGCGCCGTTGCAGGTCTTCGACGGTGGATTCGGTGGAGAAGCGGAAGTTGAACACCGCCTTCAGCTCGCCCGGGATGACATTGGTGGCACCGGTGCCGGCGTTGAGGTTGGACACCTGGAAGCTGGTCGGCGGGAAATAGTCGTTGCCGTGATCCCAGTGCTCGGCGGCCAGTTCGGCCAGCGCCGGTGCAGCCAGGTGAATCGGGTTCTTCGCCAGGTGCGGGTAGGCCACGTGGCCCTGCTTGCCATACACGGTCAGGGTGCAGCCGAGCGAGCCACGGCGACCATTCTTGACCACGTCGCCGAGCAGCGTGGTGCTCGACGGCTCGCCGACGATGCACCAGTCCAGGCGCTCGCCGCGTTCGCGCAGGCGTTCGACCACGGCCTTGGTACCGTGCTGCGCGGGGCCTTCTTCGTCGCTGGTGATCAGAAAGGCGATGGCGCCCTTGTGATCGGGATGATCGGCGACGAAGCGCTCGACGGCGATGATCATGCTCGCCAGGCTGCCTTTCATGTCCGCTGCGCCACGGCCACAGAGCATGCCGTCTTCGTCCACGCGCACATCGAACGGCTGGTACTGCCACGCGTCCAGCGGGCCGGTGGGCACCACGTCGGTGTGTCCGGCGAAGCACAGCACGGGGCCTTCGCCGCCGCGCCGGGCCCAGAAGTTCTCCACCTCTTCGATGCGCATGTGCTCCACCGCGAAGCCGCAGCCGGCCAGACGGCGCATCATCAGCTCCTGGCAGCCTTCGTCGACCGGGGTCACGGACGGGCGGCGAATCAGGTCGAAGGCGAGTTCCAGAGTGGGGGTGAGGGGGGCGGTCATGGTGGCTCCGGTGCAGCGGCTGGCGTGAAAGCCGGCCATCTTAGCAGGCCGTCGGCAAAACTACCCGCCCCCGCAGGCGCCTCAGAAAACGCAGCGGGGGGCACGCGGGCCGTTTTCAGCGGTGCCCTCCGGCCGTCTGGCGGGCTTGGGTGGGCGTGGCGCTATCCCTATAATGCGCGCCTTGCGCAGGGGGTGAGATGAACACAGACGATCAGCGATTTGGCGGCATAGCCCGGCTCTATGGCCTGGAGGGGTACCAACGCCTGGCGGCGGCGCATGTGGCGGTGGTCGGCATCGGCGGCGTCGGCTCATGGGCGGCCGAGGCGCTGGCACGCTCGGGAGTGGGCGAGATTTCGCTGTTCGATCTGGATGATGTCTGCATCACCAACACCAATCGTCAGGTGCATGCCGTCGAGGGCGCGGTGGGCAAGGCCAAGGTCGACGAGATGGCGGCGCGCATCCGAGCCATCAACCCGGCCTGCGTGGTGCACGCGGTGGCGGATTTCGTCACGCGCGAGACCATGGCCGCGTACATCACCGAGCAGCTCGACGGGGTGATCGACTGCATCGACAGTGTGCCGGCCAAGGCCGCGCTGATCGCCTGGTGCAAGCGGCGCAAGATTCAGATCGTCACCACTGGCGGGGCGGGTGGACAGGTCGATCCGACGCAGATCCAGGTGACCGACCTGAACAAGACCTTCAATGACCCGCTGGCGGCCAAGGTGCGCAGCATGCTGCGCCGTGACTACGGTTTTTCCCGCACACCGGGCCGCACCTATGGCGTACCGTGCGTGTTTTCCACCGAGCAGCTGCGCTACCCCAAGCCGGACGGTACGGTATGCCAGGCCAAGGGCTTCGTCGGCGAAGGGGTGCGCCTGGACTGCGCAGGCGGCTTTGGTGCGGTGATGATGGTCACCGCCAGCTTTGGCATGGCTGCGGCTGCCAGACTGGTGGACAAGCTGGTGGCGGGTGCCCGGCGCCCGGCAGAGCGCAAGGCCACCGAGTGACAATGGCCGGGGCGGTTCCTGGCGCTGTTCGATGATGGCCCCTCAGGGATGGCAGGCCACAAAGAAGGGTCGGGTGCCTCGCACTTGACTATGCTGGGCGATAAGCAGAGGTCGCTGTCGGCGAGGCAGGAGGCCGGCCTGTTGTTGGAGAGGTGTTTCGTGTCGTACCTGTTTTTCGTTGCCCGCCATCCCTGCTGGCAACCCTGCGGGCCGCCGCAGAGCGACGTCAAAGAACGCTCCCGGCGTTTTTTTCGCGTCTTGCCTCGGAGACGTTGGGCACGGATGCTTACCTCCCTGGTGCTGCCCGTTTTGCTGGCGCTCTTCACGCCGGTACAGGCCGAGCCGCAGAAGCTGCGCATCGGTACCGGTGACTGGGCGCCCTATGTCGATCAGAAGCGTGCCGATGGCGGCGCGCTCGCCCGTCTGGTCAGCGCGGTGTTCGCCGATGCCGGCTACGAGGTCGAATACATCTTCCATCCCTGGGATCGCAACGTGCTGATGCTGCAACAAGGTCAATTGCACGCGATCATGCCGTACAGTTGCTCGCCGAGCCGGCTCAACTACGGTATCTGCAGCGACCCGCTGGTGCGTGGCGAGATCGTCCTGTTCCATCGCCGCGATCAGGCTTTCGACTGGACGACGGTCGAGGATCTGCTGAAATACCGCATCGGTACGACCCTCGGCTATTCCTACGGCCCGGCATTCGACGAGGTGCTGCAGGCCGGGCGCCTGAACGTGCAGCAGAGCGGCAAGGAGGACACGGGGTTTCGCCTGCTGGAGCTGGGCCGCGTCGATCTGCATCCGCAGGATCGCGCGGTCGGCTACGCCATGTTGCGCCGCCTGTTTCCCGAGGACAGCGGCCATATCGTCCACCACCCGCGCCAACTGAATACCGAGCCACTGCGCCTGCTGTTTCGCAAGAATGACGCCGAGAGTGCCGAGCTGCTGCAACTGTTCAATGCCGGCCTGCGGCGTTTCGCCGAGCGGGGTGATCTCGAGCGCCTGCAGCAGGCGTTGAACACCGGTAACGCCGATGACTGGCGGCCCGCCGAGTCGACTCAGGTCATGCGCGATTGATTCTTCCTTTTTCGAGTGCCTTGTCTGATGACCAACAATGATGTGCTGCGCAGCCTGCGTTACCTGCTGGATGTCAGCGATGCGAGGCTGGCGCAGTTGTGTGAGCTGGCGGACTACCCGGTGGAGCCGGGGCTGATTGCCAGTTGCCTGCTGCGCGAGGATGACGCCGGTTATCGCAATTGCAGCGATGCCCTGCTGGCGCATGTTCTGGAAGGCCTGGTGTTCCACAGGCGTGGCAAGGATGAGAGCCGACCGCCGCTGCCGGTGGCCAGGCGGCTGAGCAACAACATCGTGCTGAAGAAGCTGCGAGTGGCGTTCGAGCTGCGCGACGACGACATTCAGGCCATTTTGCAAGCGGCGGATCTGCCGATGACCCGGGCTGAACTCGGTGCATTGTTCCGCGCACCGGGGCACAAGCACTACCGGGAGTGTGGCGATCAGATTCTGCGCAATTTCCTGCGCGGTCTGACGATGCGCGAGCGAGGCCGCAGCGAGTAGGGGCTCAGCTCACCCGTTCGCGCATGCGTTGCAGCACGGCATTGAGCCCGTTGCTGCGTGAGGGGGACAGTTGGCGTTGCAGGCCCAACTGGTTGAACCAGTCGTGCAGGTCGAGCGAGGCGAGCTCTGCCGGGGCAAGGCCTTGGACGCGAACCAGCAGCACCGCCAGCAAGCCGCGCAGCAGACGGGCATCGCTGTCGGCGCGAAAGTGCAGGTGCTCGCCGCGTCGTTCGGCCACCAGCCAGACCAGGCTCTCGCAGCCATGCACGCGGTGCGCGTCGATGCGTTCGGCATCGCTCAGTGGCTGCAGGCGTTCGCCCCATTGCATCAGCAGGCGCGCGCGCTGTTCCCAGCCAGGGCAGGCGGCAAAGGCATCCAGGGCTTGCTGGGCGGCGGTTGGCAGGGTCATCGAGTCGCTCTCCAGATGCCCGCAGGGCCGGCTGGATGGCAATGCGTTTCAGCCGCGAAAACCCCGGCACGGCCAATCGCGGCTGAAGCCGCTCCTGCGGAGGAACGATGACGGCGGTTCACCGCAGCAGCTCCAGGGCCTTGTCCAGGGCACTGAAGAAGCGTTCCAGGTCGCGGCCGTCGTTGTACAGCCCCAGCGAGACGCGAATCGCACCGCTCAGGCCGAGGCCTTTCATCAGTGGCATGGCGCAGTGATGTCCGGCACGCACCGCGATGCCCTGTTCGCTGAGCAGGTGAGCCAGGTCGGCGTTGTGCACGCCATCGACGCAAAAGCAGGCCAGTGCCAACTGAGGTTGGCCAAGCAGGCGCATACCTTCACGCGCTTGCAGACCGGCCAGCAGTTCGGCGTGCAGCGCCGCTTCGTGGCTCGCCACGGCGGCGTGATCCAGGCCGTTCAGCCAATCCAGCGCAGCGCCCAGGGCAATGACCGAGGAGACCGCAGGCGTACCGGCCTCGAACCCCAGAGGCGCGGGACGAAAGCGGGCGGCCTGGTAGTCGGCGTCCAGCACCATTTCCCCACCGAACTGCCAGGGCTGGAGCTGTTCCAGAACCTCGCGGCGGCCATAGAGCAGGCCGACGCCGTCCGGGCCGTACAGCTTGTGCGACGAGCAGACGTAGAAATCGCAGGCCAGCGCCTGCATGTCCTGGCGGCCATGCACGGCGCCCTGTGCGCCATCGACCACGGTGAACGCGCCGTGCGTGCGGGCCAGAGCCAGCAACTGCCGCAGCGGCTGCCTGCGCCCCAGCACGTTGGACAGCTGCGAGACGGCCAGCACGCGGGTACGTGGGCCGATCAGGCGCGTTGCTTCGTTCAGGTCGATGGTGCCGGCGTCATCCAGGGGCAGTACCACCAGTTCGAGCCCGCGGCGCCTGGCCAGTTGTTGCCAGGGCAGCAGGTTGGCGTGGTGTTCCAGTGCGCTGATGACGATCTGCTCGCCGGGCTGCAGCAGGTGCTCCAGGCCGTAGGCCAGCAGGTTCAGTGACTCGGTCGTGCCGCGGGTAAAGATGATCTCCTCGGCGCTGGCCGCATTCAGCCACTGCGCTGCCTGGTTGCGTGTCGCCTCGAAGGCGCGGGTGGCCCGCTCGCCCGGCAGGTGCTGGGCGCGGTGCACGTTGGCCGCGCCGCCGGCCAGGTAGGCGAGCAGGGCGTCCAGCACCACCTGCGGTTTCTGCGCGGTGGCGGCGCTGTCCAGGTAGGTCTGGCCTTCGGCTTCGAGGGCGAGAATGCCGGGGAAGTCGGCACGCCAGGGGGAGATCAGTGACATGGATGCTTCCAGAGATCATCTGGCAGTTCAAAAGTCGGGTTCAACGTGTCGCGAGCGACGGCCAGACAAGGCGCAACAAGGCTAGTAACGGTCGGAGTCGCGGGCGACTTGACCGATCCGAGCCTTGTTGCAACGCAGTATGGGCTAGCGCAGCAGCGTTAAACCAACTTTTTCAGTTGTGGGCGTGCAGGGCTTCGTTCAGCTCGATGGCCGACTTGTGGGTCTTGCACTCCACGGCACCGGTCAGCGAGTTGCGACGGAACAGCAGGTCCGGCTGGCCAGCCAGGTCGCGCGCCTTGACCACCTTGACCAGGGCGTTGCCCTCGTCGAGCAGATTCACCTTGGTGCCGGCGGTGATGTACAGGCCGGCTTCCACGGTGTTGCGGTCGCCCAGCGGGATGCCGATACCGGCGTTGGCACCGATCAGGCAGCCTTCGCCGACGCTGATGATGATGTTGCCGCCACCGGACAGGGTGCCCATGGTCGAGCAGCCGCCGCCCAGATCCGAGCCCTTGCCGACGAACACGCCAGCCGAGACACGACCTTCGATCATGCCCGGGCCTTCGGTGCCACCGTTGAAGTTGACGAAGCCTTCGTGCATCACGGTGGTGCCTTCACCGATGTAGGCACCCAGGCGCACGCGGGCGCTGTCGGCGATACGCACGCCAGCCGGTACCACGTAGTCGGTCATTTTCGGGAACTTGTCCACCGAGAACACTTCCAGCAGCTCACCCTTGAGGCGGGCTTCCAGCTGACGTTCGGCCAGCTCGCCCAGGTCGACCGCGCCCTGGCTGGTCCAGGCCACGTTGGGCAGCAGCGGGAAGATGCCCGCCAGGCTCAGGCCGTGCGGCTTGACCAGGCGATGCGACAGCAGGTGCAGCTTGAGGTAGGCCTCCGGGGTGCTGGTCGGCGCGGCGTCTTCAGCCAGGAAAGTGGCGACCAGCGGGTTGTGGCTTTCGGCCAGGCGGGTCAGCAGCGCCGATTGGGCAGCGTCCACACCCTTCAGGGCTTCGGCCAGGTCGGCGGCCTGGGCATTGGTGAAGGCGATGGCCTGGTTGCCGCCCTGGTAGCCGAGTTTCTCGGCGGCTTTGGCAACCAGTTCGCTGGTCGGGTTGAGCAGCGGCAGGGCGTAGAAGACTTCCAGCCAGTTGCCCTGGCGGTTCTGGGTGCCGACGCCAAAGGCGATGCTGTAAAGGGAGGTGCTCATGAGATGGGTTCCTTGCAACGAAATCGGGTGAGATTGTCAGGCCAGCGCGGCTTGGTAGTTATCCGGTTTGAAACCGACCAGGGTCTTGTCGCCCAGGTCGAGTACCGGGCGCTTGATCATCGATGGCTGGGCCAGCATCAGATCGATGGCCCGGGTCTGATCGAGATCGGCTTTCTGCGTGTCATCCAGCTTGCGGAATGTGGTGCCGGCACGGTTGAGGACGGTTTGCCAGCCATGCTCGTTGCACCATTTTTCCAGGCTTGCACGGTCTATCCCGGCGCTCTTGTAGTCGTGAAAGGCATAGTCGACCCGGTGCTCATCGAGCCAGGTACGGGCCTTTTTCATCGTGTCGCAGGCCTTGATGCCATACAGGACGTAACTCATTGATCTTCCTCTGATGAGTGGCGTGCCGGAATGTCCGGGAAATGCGGCCGGCCATTATGCCATGGAGTGTCGTGACGTGGCGGTGGGAGTCGTACCTGCATGTTCACGGGCCTGCGACGGCTCGAAAGCACCCTGCGTGGCCCGCCCCAGCGGTTTTTGCCCTGGCCACGGGAGACGAGCTGCTAGAATCGGGACTCTTCGCCTCTTCGTTCCGGTCTCTGCGCCCATGCAGCTTCTCTACACCATTCTGATCATGCTCCTGGTGGTCAGTGGCACCCGTATCACCGCTCAGTTCATTCCCTTGCCTCTGCCACTTCTGCAGATTCTGATCGGCGCCCTGCTGGCGATCCCGGTGCTGGGGTTGCATGTGCGCCTGGAGCCGGAGCTGTTCCTGCTGCTGTTCATCCCGCCGTTGCTGTTCGTCGACGGCTGGCGCATGCCCAAGGGGCAGTTCAGCCAGTTGCGCACGCCTATCCTGTTGCTGGCCTTCGCGCTGGTGTTCTTCAGCATCCTGGGCGCCGGTTACTTCATTCACTGGCTGCTGCCGCAGGTGCCGCTGGCGGCCTGCTTCGCGCTGGCCGCAGTGCTGTCGCCCACCGATGCGGTGGCCGTGTCGGCGATCACCCACGGTCGTCTGCCCGCGACCCTGAACAATCTGTTGCAGGGCGAGGCCCTGATGAACGACGCCTCCGGCCTGGTGGCGTTCAAGTTCGCCGTTGCCGCGACCCTGACCGGGGTGTTCTCCATCGGTGACGCCAGCCTGCAATTCGTGCTGGTGGCCGTCGGCGGCCTGCTGGTCGGGATTGCGCTGAGCTACCTGCTCGGGCGCCTGCGTGCCTGGATGATCGCCCGTGGCTGGGAGGATCCGGCGCCGCACGTGCTGCTGCTTCTGCTGCTGCCGTTTGCCGCCTACGTGGCCGCCGAGCACCTGGGGCTGTCCGGCATTCTCTCGGCGGTGGCGGCCGGCATGATGCAGAGCCGCCTCGACCTGCTGCCCCGGCAGACCACCACGCGGATGCTCAACCGCAGCGTCTGGGCATTGCTGGAGTTCACCTTCAACGGTCTGATCTTCCTGTTGCTGGGCCTGCAACTGCCGGACATCGTGGGGGCGGCGCTGGAAGCCCACGCGCATTCCTGGCCTTTCGTGGCATGGGCGCTGTTGTGCGTGCTGGCCATCTACGCGGTGATGATGGCGCTGCGTTTCATGTGGGTGTACGGCTACTGGCGCGTGTCGGGTGCCTTTCGGCGCTGGCGGGGTCTGCCGACGCGCTTTGCCGGGCAGTCACGGATGGCGCTCAGCGCGGTACTGACCCTGGGGGGTGTGCGTGGCGCCGTCACCCTTGCGGGCGTGATGTCACTGCCGCTGCTGCTCAACAGCGGCGAGGCCTTTCCCGAGCGCGATCTGCTGATTCTGATCGCCGCGGGCGTGATCCTGCTCTCGCTGCTGGTGGCCAGTGCGGCGCTGCCGCGTATCCTGCCGCTGTTGCCGCAGGACAATGCGGCGCTGCACGAGCGGGAGCTGAACCGGCACCGTGGCAAGGTGCTGGAATCGGCCATTCGTTATCTGGAGCGCGAGGACGAGCGTGCGGCCGACGCCGACGGCGCCATTGCCTCGGTGGAGATCAAGGCCAAGCTGATGAGCGAGTACCGCGACCTGCTGTCGCGTACCCGTGAGGTCGAGGAGTCGCGCGAGCAGCAGCGCGAGATGGATCGCCTGGAGTACCGCCTGCGCCTGCAGGCATTGCGTGCTCAACGGCTGGAGCTGTACCGCATGCGCAAGGACAACGAACTGGATGACGATCTGCTGACCGAGATCCTGCGTGACCTGGATATCGCCGAGGCGCGCCTGCACAAGGGCTGAGCGCTACGCCCCGGATTGCATCCGGGCTACGGCTGCGTCCGAGGCCATGCAGGGTGCGCCGCACGCACCGCGGCTTCATGCCAGCCCGCCTGTCGCCGTGCATGCGTACCGTGTCACGAAGCGCCGGTCAGTGCGTGGCCCGGATGAAATCCGCGGATGCTCGGCTCAGGCGTTACGGATGAAGCGGGCGATGCGCTCGGCGGCCTCGATGCATTCGGCCAATGGCGCGACCAGCGCCATGCGTACACGACCGGCTCCCGGATTGACGCCATCGACCTCGCGCGACAGGTACGAGCCCGGCACCACGGTCACGTGCTCGCTGGCGAACAGGTCGCGGGTGAACAGGGTGTCGTCACCCGGTGTACGGGCCCAGAGGTAGAAGCCGCCGTCCGGGCGCTGGACGTCCATCACCGAGCCGAGAATATCCAGCACGGCATCGAACTTCTCGCGGTACAGGTCGCGGTTGGCGCGTACGTGCGCTTCGTCGTTCCAGGCGGCCACGCTGGCCAGCTGGGTTTGTACCGGCATGGCGCAGCCGTGGTAGGTACGGTACAGCAAAAAGTGCTTGAGGATGCTGGCGTCGCCGGCCACGAAACCGGAGCGCAGGCCGGGCAGGTTGGAGCGCTTGGACAGGCTGTGGAACACCACGCAGCGCTTGAAGTCGCTGCGGCCCAGCTCGGCGCAGGCGCTCAGCAGGCCGGGGGGCGGGGTGTTCTCGTCGAAGTACAGTTCGCTGTAGCACTCGTCGGCGGCGATGACGAAGTCGTGCTCATCGGCCAGGGCGATCAGCTTCTTCAGCGTCTCGACCGGGATCAGCGCGCCGGTGGGGTTGCCCGGCGAGCACAGGAAGAGAATCTGGCAGCGCTGCCAGACCTCGGCCGGCACCGCGTCGAAGTCCGGGTTGAAGCCGTGCGCTTCCAGGCACGGCAGATAGTGCGGCTCGGCGCCGGCGAGAAACGCTGCACCTTCGTAGATCTGGTAGAAGGGGTTGGGGCTGACCACCAGGCCCCTGGCGTTGCGGTCGACCACGGCCTGGGTGAAGGCGAACAGGGCTTCGCGGGTGCCGTTGACCGGCAGTACATGGCGAGCGGCATCCAGCCAGCCACTGGGTACGCCGAAGCGGCATTCGCACCAGGTGGCGATGCTCTGGCGCAGTTCCGGCAGGCCCAGGGTGGTGGGATACACCGCCAGTTTGTCGAGGTTGGCGGTCAGTGCCTGGCCGACGAAGTCCGGCGAGCGGTGCTTGGGCTCGCCGATCGACAGTGCGATCGGGCGCTTGTCGGCGGCTGGTTGCACGCTGCCGAGCAATTCGCGCAGTTTCTCGAAGGGGTAGGGCTGGAGCTGGTCGAGAGCTGGATTCATCGGTATGTCCGGAAATCAGATGGAAAATTGCGTGGGTTGAGCGCTGGGCTCGGACAGTCGGCGGACGATGGTTTCCTGCAGGCGGGCGCAGAGTTCCGGGTCGGACAGCGGCTGGTTGTTGGCGTCGGTGACGAAGAATACGTCTTCGACCCGCTCGCCGAGCGTGGCGATCTTGGCGTTCTGCAACGACAGATCGTATTCGAGGAAGATGCGCCCGATGCGCGCGAGCAGGCCGGGGCGATCCGGTGCGGTCAGCTCCAGCACGGTCACCGGGCGTTGCGCATCGTTGTGGATGGTCACCTGCGGAGCGAAGGCGAAATGCTTGAGCTGGCGCGGCACCCGGCGCTGGATGATGGTCGGGTAGTCGTCCGGATTCTTCAGAGCTTCGATCAGACCTTCGCGAATCTGCTGGATGCGTGCGGGGTTGTTGCCGATCGAACCGCCATCGGCGTCCAGCACCACGTAGGTATCGAGGGTGAACTGGCTGGTGGAGGTGATGATCCGCGCGTCGTGAATGTTCAGGTTGAGCTGGCTCATCGCGGCCACGGTCACGGCGAAGAAATCGTGCTGATCCGGTGCGTAGATGAAAATCTGCGTGCCACCCTCGAACTCGCGCTGAGTGGTCTCCTTGATCAGCACCAGCGGGTCGCCGTCGGACGAGTGCTGGAGGATGGCGTCGGTATGCCAGGCGACGTCGCTGGCGGTATGGCGCAGGAAGTAGTCGTCGCCCAGCTGGCTCCACAGTTGCTCGGCGTCGTCCGGGTCAGTGCCGCTGCGTACCAGGATGTCCAGGGCGGCGCTTTGCGTCTGGCGGATCTGCTCTTCGCGATCGACGGGGTTTTCCAGGCCACGGCGCAGGGCGCGCTTGGTCTCGGTGTAGAGCTGGCGCAGCAGGCTGGCGCGCCAGGAGTTCCACAGGCTGGGGTTGGTGGCGTTGATGTCGGCCACGGTCAGCACGTAGAGGTAGTCCAGGCGGGTCTGGTCGCCGACGAACTGGGCGAAGTCGTGGATCACCTGCGGATCGGAGAGATCCTTGCGCTGCGCCGTGGTGGACATCACCAGGTGGTGCTGCACCAGCCAGACGATCAGCGCGCTGTCCCAGGCGGGCAGGTGATGGCGGCGGGCGAAGGCCTCGGCGTCCACCGCGCCCAGTTCGGAGTGGTCGCCGCCGCGTCCCTTGCCGATGTCGTGGTAGAGACCGGCGAGATAGATCAGCTCGGACTTGGGCAGCTTGTCGATGAGCTTGCTGGCCAGCGGGAATTTCTCCGCCAGCTCCGGCCAGCGAAACTTGCGCAGGTGTTTGATCAGGTTGAGCGTGTGCGCGTCGACCGTATAGATGTGGAACAGGTCGTGCTGCATCTGCCCGACGATATGGCCGAATTCCGGCAGGTAGCGGCCGAGGATGCCGTAGCGGTTCATCCGCCGCAGGTTGCGATGGATGCCTTCCCTGCACTTGAACAGCTCGATGAACAGGCTGGTGTTGCGGATGTCCTTGCGAAAGTCGTCGTCGATCAGCTCGCGGCTGTCGCGCAGCAGACGAATGCTGTCGGCACGAACGCCCTTGATCTCCGGGTTCTGCGCCATCAGCACGAACACTTCGATGATGGCGAAGGGGGTGCGCCTGAAGACGTTCGGGTGGGTGACCTCGATATAGCCGTCACGCACCTGGAAGCGGCTGTTAAGTGGCGTCGCCGGGCCGCTTTCACCCGCTCGCAGGATGACTTCCTCGAAGTGCTGGTTGATCAGATCCGACAGTTCGGAGATGCCCATGACCACGCGGTAGTACTTCTGCATGAAGTGCTCGATGCTGCGCTTGCCCTCGCCGTCCCTGTAGCCGAACAGTGCGGCAATCTTCGCCTGGTGGTCGAACAGCAGGCGATCCTCGGCGCGGCCGGCGAGCATGTGCAGGGCGTAGCGCACCTTCCACAGGAATTCCTGGCTGGAGGAGAGCAGGGCGTACTCGCTTTCCAGCAGAAAGCCGTGGCCGACCAGTGCCTGCAGGTTGAGCGTGCCGAACTGGCGGCGCGCGACCCAGAGCACGGTCTGGATATCGCGCAGGCCGCCTGGCGAACCCTTGACGTTGGGCTCGAGGTTGTACTCGGTGTCGTTGTACTTGCCGTGGCGCGCCTTGCGCTCTTCGCGCTTGGCCAGATAGAAATGCTTGCTCGGCCACATGGCGTCGGTGCTGGTCACCTGCTGCATGCGCTGGCGCAGGTGCTCGGGGCCGGCGATGGTGCGGCTTTCCATCAGGTTGGTGATCACCGTCAGGTCGGCGCGCGCTTCTTCGGCGCATTCCTCTACCGAGCGCACGCTCTGGCCGACTTCCAGGCCGATGTCCCAGAGCAGGGTGAGAAAACCCTCGATGGACTCGCGGAATATCTCGTGGTCGGCGCTGTCGAGGAGGATCAGCAGGTCGATGTCGGAGTAGGGGTGCAGCTCGCCACGGCCATAGCCGCCCACGGCGAGCAGGGCGATGTCGGCGTCCTCGCTCCAGGAGAAGCGCTTCCAGGCCTCCTGCAGGATCTGGTCGACGAACCAGGCGCGGTCTTCCACCAGGCGGCGGATGTCGCGCCCGGCGCGAAAGCGTGTATCCAGCACGTCGTGTGCGCCGCGAATGGCTTTCTTGAATGCCGCGATGGGGCTGGACTTGAGGGCCAGCTCGGCCTGGAACTGACCGCGATCAAACAGTTCGGGATCCATCTGCGGCATGCAGGCGCCTTCCTTATATAGAGGTCGTAGGGTGCGCTGTGCGCACCGCTTCAGTTCAGGGTGCGCATGGCGCACCCTGCGATTCAGTGGCCAGCCGAGGTGCGTGCGATGGTGTCATCGCTGCGCAGGGTGAGAATCTCGTAACCGCCTTGCGTCACCAGCACGGTGTGCTCCCACTGCGCAGAGAGCTTGCGATCCTTGGTGATGGCGGTCCAGCCGTCGCCGAGCAGGCGGGTTTCCGGGCGACCCTGGTTGATCATCGGCTCGATGGTGAAGGTCATGCCTTCCTTGAGCTCCATGCCGGTGCCCGCCTTGCCGTAATGCAGTACCTGCGGCTCTTCATGGAAGACGGCGCCGATGCCGTGGCCGCAGTATTCGCGCACCACCGAGAAGCCGTTCTTCTCGGCGTGCTTCTGGATCACCTCGCCGATGTCGCCCAGTCGAGTGCCCGGCTTGACCAGCTCGATGCCCTTGTACATGCACTCCTGGGTGATCCTGGCCAGACGCTCGGCCCACTCGGCGACCTTGCCGACCATGAACATCTTGCTGGTATCGCCGTGGTAGCCGTCCTTGATCACGGTGACGTCGATGTTCAGCACGTCACCGTCCTTGAGCGGCTTGTCGTTGGGGATGCCGTGGCACACGACATGGTTGATCGAGGTGCAGATCGACTTGGGGAAGCCCTTGTAGTTGAGCGGGGCGGGAATGGCTTTCTGCACGTTGACGATATAGTCGTGGCAGATGCGGTCGAGCTCGTCGGTGGTGACGCCCGGCTTCACATGCTCACCGATCATCTCCAGCACTTCGGCGGCCAGGCGGCCGGCCACGCGCATTTTCTCGATTTCTTCGGGGGATTTGATGGTGACGGTCATATCGGGCTCTCGGGTGCACGCGGAAAAGGTGCTTATATTAACAGCTACGCGGCGCAAGCCCCACACGCAGTGACCAGCCTCACGGGCCGTCGGCGCAGGGTGAGTGGCAGAGGCTCCGGTAGACAGGCTTTGGCGGTTTTCGCGGGCAAGGTTTGTAGCGTGCAGTCAGTTTCTGTGGTATAAAACGCGCCGCTTTACGGGCAGTACGTCCGAAAGCTCGAACCCACACACGTATCGACACGGTTTCCTGGGTGCCCGCAAGGGTTGGAAGCTGGGATGCGTGGAGGCCTAACCCGACTTATCAAGGAACTATCATGTCCCAAGTCAACATGCGCGATATGCTGAAGGCCGGTGTGCACTTCGGCCACCAGACTCGTTACTGGAACCCGAAAATGGGCAAGTACATTTTCGGCGCGCGCAACAAGATTCACATCATCAACCTCGAAAAAACCCTGCCGATGTTCAACGACGCCCTGTCGTTCGTTGAGAAGCTGGCTGCCGGCAAGAACAAGATCCTGTTCGTTGGCACCAAGCGTTCCGCTGGCAAGATCGTTCGCGAAGAAGCTGCTCGTTGCGGCTCGCCGTTCGTCGATCACCGCTGGTTGGGCGGCATGCTGACCAACTACAAGACCATCCGTGCTTCGATCAAGCGCCTGCGCGAGCTGGAA
>Ga0075032_1000357_pt1 | contig 28856 bp, 26 predicted proteins | sample SynthPrep_1_END__FD_71386 | JGI IMG/M metagenome (GOLD analysis project Ga0075032, IMG submission 71386) | Synthetic microbial communities from Ohio, USA - SynthPrep_1_END_DS7_MetaG | ecosystem: Engineered > Bioreactor > Aerobic > Activated sludge | place: USA: Ohio, Columbus | collected 2014-04-10
CGAAAAGCGCACCCTGCTGCGCGTCGAGATCGACGACGTGGATTTCGAAGGCACCCGCGAGGCCGTAGACAATCTGATGGGCACCAAGGCGGATGCCCGCTTCCGTTTCATTCAGGAACGGGCGGCGTTTGCGGATAATCTGGATATCTGATTGAGAAACCCAAGCTGATCCTGGCCAAATACGGCTGAAACTGGCCATTCTTGAAGCCAAAACTAGCCAACTGCATAAAACACAATCCCAGGTACATTCTAGTACTTGGGATTTATTGAAAGACGAACCGAGATCTTCTACTGCGAGCGATGGCAAGTATTCGACTAGGGGAAGCCGGCGAGGTCCACCGCGCAACTACAAGCGAAAGAGTAATGTACCGATGCGACGTCCGAGGCTACTTATTCGTCTCTCGCGGGATGCACCAGTAATACGCCCCCTCGCTGATCAAAACCCATTGGCCCATTCTCTGCGTCCGATGGACATGATGCGCCATGGCTGGCTTTCTAGCTTTCGCCAAGCATCGCAGCAATGATCGACAATGTCGTCGTAGGATTTAAAGACTCGGTTCAAGAGCCAGTTGTCGCGCATAAAGTGCCAGAGGTTTTCGACCGGGTTCAACTCGGGCGATTTCGGCCAGATGCTGGGTCATCCAGACCATCGAAGTCTGTAGGTCGTCCTCGTTCTAGCCGGACATTGCTAAGACTTCCAGAAGCCGCAGATGAAAATGCTTCCATGGAGATTCATCTCCCATTAACCCTGCAACTCCCCGGCACCACCCCGTAAAGTTTTCGCCAACTATCGGCATGCGATGTCTCTGGCTCAAACAGGGACATCTTCAACATGACCAGCGTTCACACCTTCGCAATCGGAGACGTCCACGGACGTACAGACCTACTTCGTGCACTGCTGGACGGCATATCTAGGCAGGCGGCGTGTCTTGGAATCGTCTATCGGATCGTGTTCCTCGGCGACATAGTCGACCGCGGCCCGCACAGCCGGCAGGCGATGCATCTGGTTGCGGAAACACTGAAGCAGCTTCCAGCTTCGCGGCTCATTCTAGGCAACCACGATTCCTTCATCCTCCGCATCCTCGACGAGACCGATCTCCCCCGGAAGCAGGCTCTTCTCCTGCACTGGATCGCCAGGATGGGAGGCGCAGCCACCCTCGCCTCCTACGGTTTCGATTCCTCCGATGATGCCGCACTCGACCGAATCCTCGACGTTGTTGATGTCGACCACGTGGCGATCCTCCGTGCAGCCGAGCGGTACGTTGAACTTGACCACCACATTCTCGTCCACGCCGGCGTCGAGCCGGGTGTGCCATTTGCTCGACAGGATCCGTACAAGCTCATGTGGATCCGGGAACCCTTCCTGAGCTTCACCGGATCGTCCCGAAAGACCGTTGTCCATGGACACACGCCGACATCGTCGTTGATGGTGGCGCGTTGTCACGGTCGGATAGCGATCGACACGGGTGCACACAACAAAGGCATACTCTCTGCCCTTCACATTCACCATCGTGGCAGCGAGAGGATTCTTCAGGCAGTCGCGCCCGTACGGGGCGTGGTCACGGTGATCGATGACGGCTTTCTGGATCTGGGCGGCGTGCAGGTAGCTGGCCACCTGCACGGTGGGTTCGCGAAAAATGCGTGAGGGATTCAGGTTCGTCAGCTCCGTGTTCGATTGGATCAGCAGCCTCTATCGACTTCCAGAGCGCGTCAGATATCCAAACCAATTGCACCTGACCTTCCAAATGCAAACGCAGAAATGGAGCAACTGGTGCTGGGCGGCAACGGCTTCGAGCATTTCGCAATACTACGACTGCGAGGACTATGTTTCTCAGGACGAGATCGTCGGACGAGCACTTGGCCTTCCGCCGCCATGGGTGCCCGAAGAGTCGTGGAACCGAGAGGATACGATGCTGACGGGGCTTCGGATCGTGGGTTGCGACAATTCGACTTATCCTGGATCTGCCGAACTTCGACAGGCCATGCAGCAATTGGACAGGAGAAATCCCGTTTGCGTTCAGATCAAATGGCCATCGGAGGGAGGACATGCAGTTGTGATCCACGGCTGCTGGCTCGACGAGAATGGAGAAGATCACTACCTGATAGGAGACCCGTGTTTTGATCATTCGTTCCCGGTACCTGGGAGCGAGCTTCGAAACGATTACCTCGAGTACGGGGGTCGCTGGGTTCAGACCTACCATGTTCGTGCGCCGGAAAAATGATATACGGGACTTGAGGCATGGAGAGATAGAATGACAATCGCGATGCTTCGAGCACCGAGTTCCGTCGGCGAGAAATTCAATCGGGCAATGGGTTTCCTGGCCGCCATGCCTGGGCGAAGCCGTGCGAACACCGAGTACCGCCACATCGGTCCATTCCCCAAGAGGGTGCTTGGAGCAGTACCGCGCTCAGAAGCCGACCTCGCCTCCCCCTATACTATGGGATGGCAGTACCTTGTCCGGGATGACGATGGTTTCGGTGTTCTGGACATCAGCAGTCGTGAAAATGGATCCTACAGTTCGTTTCGACGTGGCAGCTTCGCGCTTGCCTACAACGATGCACTCGAAGCCGCGGAAACCGAAGCCTCAAGCAGCCAGGACATATACGAACTTGAGATCGTGGAAATCCCCGCCGCCTTCACGCTCATGATCATCATGAAATCGAAGGAGGTAAAGCTTTTTCCTGCGTTCTTCCAGGGGAGGCGTCTGCTTCCTGAGGCTAGAACGTTCGACGAACTTCGAGGGCTTGCGGTCGAGGGACATCATCCCGACGGCTCGCAGCAGTCACCTTCACCTTTTTGATGTCCGGGCTTCGGTGATTTCTTCTCAGCGTAGGTATTCTAGTGAAAGGATGGCGAGACCGAACGCGCCGCGTGATCGACCACCTGCATATGCTCGTACAGAGGAAGTTTGCATCAAATCTCGCATGAATTCGTTGCGGAAAAGTGGTAGTCGTCTCGGACAGTTCGTGTCGGGTGATTGCTTCCAAGCCGGCACCGGTTGCTAGGCTCAGCGAAATGACCGATCCCGGATCGACTAGACCTCACCCTCCCCGATTTCTATCTCTTTTGAAGCGGTCGGAAGCCATTCCGTCAACTGCCTAGCTGCCGCTTCAATTAAGTTCTGCTTTCGCAACGCACATTCCCAAACCGTCGCTACCCGCCAGCCTATATCGAGCAACGCGCGCTTGACGTCGTCGTCGCGGGCAACGTTGGCGGCAAACTTGGCTTGCCAAAACTCCGGTCGGGTAGACGGCGTTGTCGCATAACGGCAGCGAAAGTGGCGGTGCCAGAAACAGCCATGTACGAATACTACCGCCTTGTATTTTGGAAGGGCGATGTCAGGCGCGCCGATGATTTTCGTGCTATGTAAGCGGAAACGCAGCCCTTGTGCATGGAGCGCACGGCGAAGCACAAGCTCGGGTTTCGTGTTCTTTCCCCTGATTCCCGCCATCATTCGCGATCGTGTCGTAGGGTCGACAATATCAGTCATTTGTATCCTGGCAATTGCAGCTACACATAGTATACACCGACAAAACATATCGATCAGGAGTCGTTCTTGCCTACCACTTTCGGTATCATTGATCTCTTTGCTGGGCCGGGTGGATTAGGTGAAGGGTTCTCATCTCTGTCGGTTGACCAGCATAATCCATTTAGTATCGGCATCTCCGTAGAAAAGGAAATGTCCGCGCATAATACCTTGCGGCTGCGCGCCTTCTTGAGAGCATTTCGCGCCGAGCATGGGAAACTCCCGGCCGAGTTCGTCAACTTTCATGCGGGCGCGGTGGGAGAGCCGGATTGGGCCCTCGTTGGCAACGGCGCCTGGGATCACGCATCACGGGAAGCCAGACAGCTCGAACTTGGAACGACCGCCGCGTCCGAAGCGATAGATGAGGCGATCGCAGGACTTCAAAAGTTTGATGACACCATTCTGATCGGTGGGCCGCCTTGTCAGGCATATTCGCTGGTTGGACGAGCGCGAGCGAACGGCAAACGCGACTATGTACCGGAGCAAGACGAGCGTCATTATCTGTTTCGGGAGTACATAAGGGTCCTGGAACGTCTGAGACCATCGGCATTCGTGATGGAAAACGTGAAGGGCATGCTGTCGTCCACCGTAGAGAGTCGACACGTTTTCGAAATGCTTATGGAAGACCTGTCCTCGTTGGGTACAAGGCACGGCCATATCTACGAGCTCTTCGCCGTAAGGGTGGAGAACGGTCAAGCAACTCTTCGTCAAGCGAGGAAGCCGTCCGACTTTGTAGTGAAGGCCGAGGAGTTCGGCGTACCGCAGCGACGGCATAGAGTGATCATCATTGGTATCCGAGCCGACCTGGCTTCGCGCGCGTCAGCCACAAGCATTCCAGTCAGCGAAAGGCGCAGGACGGTCGAGGACGCCATTGGCAACCTAGGACGCCTTCGCAGCGGGATAAGCGAGTCCAACGACAGCTTCGCGAGATGGAGCGACTACTTGTTCGACTCCGCCAAGATCTTGGCCTCAAGCTCTGGCGTTGGCCTGGAACAGCGCCTTCGTAGCCTGATGAGCGAATTCCAGAACGCGTCACCATTGCCTCGCTCTTCCGCCACTCTTCCAAGCGGCTACGGCAAGTCCAACGACGAATTGCTGCGATGGCTTGAGTGTCCGGAACTGCTTTCCGTTGCCCAGCATGGCACGCGCGGGCACATGGCATCAGATCTTGGTCGATATCTTTTTGCAGCGGTATTCGGAAAGGTTCATAATTACAGCCCGAAAGCCTCTGAATTCCCCGAGGTGCTTCGGCCAAATCACCGCAATTGGGATAGCGGAATATTTGCCGACCGTTTCCGCGTTCAGCTCTCCAACGAAGCATCGACGACTGTCACAAGCCACATTTCGAAAGACGGCCACTATTTCATCCATCCCGATCCAACTCAGTGCCGCAGTCTGACTGTCCGGGAAGCAGCTCGCCTTCAGACCTTTCCGGACGACTACTTATTCATGGGAAATCGCACACAGCAATACGTTCAAGTCGGGAATGCCGTGCCGCCCTACCTTGCTCGACAAATCGCACATCTTGTTTACACATCGCTTACTTGCACGAACTCGTAATATTAACCTAAGTGTATATTGCCGTCCTCCACTTTTCGCGCGATGGTGGTGGTTCAAGGACTCGTTGGGATTCGTGAATGCAGCAAGGATTCGTGGCTAGAAGGGCAGACGCTACACCGCAGGCTGCAGCATTGATCGAAGGTTTGCGAGACATCGGCTATTCCCTTGAGACCGCGATCTCGGACATTGTTGACAACTCGATCACCGCATGCGCCCGCCGGATCCAGATACTGACCGAAACATTTTCGGAAGAGCCATTCATCGCGATCGCTGATGACGGCATGGGAATGACCGAGGATGAGTTGGTGGCGGCCATGCGTCCCGGTAGCCGGAATCCTCTCGATACTCGGGAAAAAGTCGATCTTGGTCGCTTTGGACTTGGGCTGAAAAGCGCAAGTTTCTCGCAATGCCGCAGGTTGACGGTTGTTACCCGCACCAACGGGATCACGTCTGCGGCCGTGTGGGACTTGGATGACGTCGCTCGCCGCAACGAGTGGTCCGTTCAGCTTCTGGACGATATCGCAGCAATCCCATGTGCTGACCAGCTCGGCAACACCGGAACCTTGGTGCTATGGGAAAAGCTTGATCGCTTGAGCGGCGGCCACAAGCTGAACACCGCGAAACGAGCGGAGGCAATAAATCAGCGCCTGGCGGAAACCGAGCGCCACCTGCGATTGGTATTCCATCGTTTCTTGGAAGATCCAAAGCCAATCAGGATTCTTCTGAACGGTCGGCAGCTTCGCCCACTGGATCCATTCGCGCGCAAGAACTCGGTTACCATTGCCGATCCGGAGGAAATCATCACCCTTCCGCAGGGCGATGTCGAGATCCAGAGCTTTACAATTCCTCACCATAAACAAATGAGCACCCCGGACTGGGATGACCTCGGCGGACCTGAGGGGCATCTGAAATCTCAGGGCTTTTACCTGTACCGAGGCGAACGACTGATATTGCATGGCACTTGGTTCGGTCTTTGCCGCCAGTCCGAGCTCACGAAGTTATCCCGAGTAAGGATCGATATTTCCAACAGCATGGACAGTGATTGGAAAATCGATGTCAAGAAGTCTTCGGCTCAGCTTCCTCCGGCGGTTCGCGACCGATTGAAGAAGGTGATCGAACGCATTCAGGAAGGTTCCAAACGCACCTACCGGAAACGTGGGCAGAAGCTCGTCGATCACAACCGATTGCCTCTGTGGCACAGAATTCAGTCTGATGGACAGATCCGCTACAGGCCGAACACCGACCATCCAATCTTCGCCGAGTATGCCGAAGAACTCCCGGAACATCTTCGCCGAGGTTTCTTCAATTGCATCAATCTCGTTGGTGCATCTTTGCCAGTTGAGACGCTACATGCGGATATGGCGGCTGTCGCCGAGGACGTCGTGCCGGACCGTGTTGATGAGGACACCCTCACTCAAGCAGTGCAGGCGACCCTTTCCGTCCTTCTGGCGGCCAAAAGGGAACTCAAGGATATCGTCGCCTTGATGAGAGATGTCGATCCATTTCGGACCGCATGGTCCGACACCCAGCGAATCATAGACGCCCTCATCGAGGCAAATCGAGCTAAATGAACCAGATACTGAGCAGCCTTGAAGGCATGACCGCAATGTTCATGGCTTCGCAACAGGGTCCCCATACGGCGCAATCGATCAGAGACATTATCGCGCAACTGCGCGATACCCCGATGTTTTCCGGGAAGGTGAGCGTCGACGAAGCTGAAGATCTTGCCCGCCTCATCGAAGAGAAGCACGGCATCAGCATGGGACTGGGCGCGATCGTTGACGCGGAAGATTTCCGTCCGTGGCTTCATGATGCGAAGATCAACGGCGAGATTGGGAACTTCTACTGGGGCCGGTATCGCCAGCTACTTAGCCTTCAGGGCCTGCCAAAATCTGTCATCGACGCCACCGACGAAGTCACGGATCGCGTGCTCGATAGGCTTGGAAATCCGCGAAACCTGAATCCTTGGGGCCGCCGGGGAATGGTGGTGGGCCATGTCCAGAGCGGCAAGACAGCGAACTACACCGGGCTCATCTGCAAGGCGGCTGACGCCGGATACCGGCTAATCGTCGTAATCGCCGGGATCCATAACAATCTTCGCAATCAGACGCAGATGCGGATCGACGAAGGATTCATTGGCCGGGACACCGGTCGCCTTGCGCATGCGAACAAGGCTCAGCGGCAGAAGATTATCGGTGTAGGCACCTTCGATCAGCGAGAATTCCCGGTCTCTCTCACCAACACATTGCGCGACTTCAACAAGGCGACAGCTACGACCAATACCAGCCAGATTGGCCAGTACAATGTTCCCGTTGTGCTGGTAATCAAGAAGAATTCGAGCACGCTGAAAAACCTGCTGGAGTGGCTGAAGGAGCATTCGGTCAGCCAAGGAACCCAGATGGTGCAGCAGCCGATGCTTCTCATCGATGATGAAGCGGATAACGCTTCGATCAACACGGCGTATAGCAAGGAAGAGATTACTCGCATCAACGGCCAGATCAGAGAGCTCCTGTCACTATTTCACCGGAGCTGCTACGTAGGATATACCGCTACCCCATTCGCGAATATCCTGATCGATCCGGACACTGCCGACGAGACCTTCAAGCAAGACCTATTTCCCCGGCACTTCATCATCGGACTTGATGCGCCTTCGAACTATTTCGGCGCACAGAAGGTATTCATCGATGCACGCACAAAGCATGTTCGGATTATTGCCGATAATGAGGATATCTTTCCGATAAAGCACAAGATCGACCATCCGGTCGATGCCCTGCCTGAAAGCCTTGTCGATGCAGTGCGAGCATTTCTAGTCGCGCGGGCTGTCCGAAATGTTAGGGGCCAACAGGCATCTCATACCTCAATGCTGATCAATGTCTCGCGCTTCACAGACGTTCAGGGCAGACTGCGTTCGCGCGTCAGTGACATCGTCAGTCGTATTCGCGATGCGGTAGCAGTAGATGCCGGCAAAGGCAGGGCTGCACTGGCAAACCCGGAGATCGCCGCCCTCCATCGTGTCTGGGAAGAAGAGTACACAGATATCGAGGACGCGGACTGGTCTCAGATCCAGGCGCGTCTGCACGAAGTACTGATTGCGGCGCGCGTCATCGAGGTCAACGCTTCGAAGCGTTCGGAAGCGCTTGCCTATGAGAAGGGTGGCGAGCATGGCGTCACAGTGATCGCGGTTGGAGGCTTCTCGCTTTCGCGCGGCCTTACGCTCGAAGGACTGACGACGAGCTATTTCCTTCGGAACTCCATGATGTACGACACGCTCATGCAAATGGGTCGGTGGTTTGGTTACAGGCCAGGCTACGAGGACCTTTGCAGGCTATGGATTCCGGCGGATGGGGTCGGCTGGTACTCCCACATCCAGGAGGCCATGGAAGATCTGCAGGCACAGCTCAAGCGCATGGAACTGGCGAAGGCGACTCCCGAGCAATTCGGTCTCGCTGTCCGTAGCCATCCCGAGACCCTGATAGTCACCGCGCGCAACAAGATGGGTAGCGGCAAGCAAATACCTGTCAGGGTCGGACTTGCGGGCAGACTGGTCGAAACAACGCGCATCAAGAATGACGGCGATCAGCTTGCGAGAAACAGATCGGCGGGCGTCGTATTGGCGAAAGCAATCCAAACCAGCGGGGTACATCTCGAGGAGCGGCCTCGTGGGCATCTTTTCAAGACCGTTCCTGTCGAACTGGTCCGCAATTTCCTGAACATATTCCGAGCGGATCCGGCCGATCCGCTGACTGATCCGCGGCTGATGGGAGATTACATCGAAGCCCGCTCGGAAGCCGAGTTGAAGGATTGGGACGTTCTTTTCGCAAGCGCTCAGAAAGAGGATGGCCTCGACCCGCCAGACCTCAGCGGCCTTCAGATGAAGCCGTTCAACCGTGCTGTAGGACTGGATAACTTGAAGGCTGGGACACTTGCGATCAGCGGAGCAAGCCGTCGTGTCGGCTCGCCGGGCGACGAGCGCGAGGGCTTGACAGAAGATCAGATTAGCATCGCCAAGAGCAATTACATTCGAGACCAAGGCAAGTCAGCGTCGGGTACACTGCCTCCACGTATTTTCATTGAGATCGAAGGGCGACGGCCCCTTATGATCCTCCGCTTCGTCCATCCCGAAATCGGCGATGAGGAGCTCAAGCAACGGCTTCCTGAGGATGTGCTCGCGTGGGGCATCTACTTCCCTCCTTCGAACATCCAGGGAGGGACGGTCGACTACGTCGTCAACACCATACGCATGCGGGAGATGTTCGGGGAAGAAGAAGTTGAGGAGGAGGCCTTTGGTGATCCTGAATAATACGCCTTGGGCCGGACTTGAGGCGGGCAAGGTCGATACAAGACGGGTGAAGGCGTCGGGTCGCTGGAGTTTTTTCTGGGCCGTTCTCACGCGATCAGACGCAGCGTTGGTGTTACAGCTTTCCCAGTTGCCAAATCCCCTACCCGACCTGCCGAAGCTCCGAAGCCTCGACATTCACTTCCAGACACTACCGGGCGGGCCAATCCTATGCATCCGTCTCAACGATGCCGCCCAAGTGGAACTGTTCGAAACTCTCTGCCGGGACGTCGTTGCGTCCGCGGAAACGGCGGAAGACGAAGCGGCTGCACTTCAAAAGGCGATCGGACGTACATTTCGCTGGCATCACCTTCTTCGCGGCGGAAAGGACGACCTCCTCCCGGAAGAAGCGCAGAAGGGCCTCATCGGCGAGTTGAAGATACTGACGCTCCTCGTTGAGAATATGGGAGCAAAGGCCGCAATCGAGACGTGGACGGGTCCTTCGGGGGCGCCGAAGGATTTCGAACTGAGGTCTGATTGCATCGAGGTAAAGGCACGGCGCGGTGCCTCGCAGCCTTTCGTAAAGATCTCGAACGAATATCAACTCGCCGAGGTTGAAGGCCGCAGGCTCTGGCTCGCCGTTCTGACGGTCGACAAGGTTCAACCACCGAACGGCTTGACGCTTGCCGACCATGTGGCCGCGCTGGCGAGAACACTGGAGCGCAGTGCACCATCCGCTATCCCTCAGTTCGATCTTCGACTGGCAGATGCCGGATATGATCCCATGCATGACTACTCAGCTTGGCATTGGCAGGCATCCGAGGCCGAATTTTTCGCGGTGGAGGACCCCTTCCCCAGATTGGCAGCGCCGGTACCCCTTGGAGTGTCGAACTTAAGCTATTCCCTTTCTCTTGATGCCTGTGCGCCCTTCAATACGGACTGGGCAACCATACGTGCAACGCTGTTTGAAGAAGGCACCGATGAGCGATCTTGAGGAATATCACCAGAACCTGATGGCGGACGTCCGGCGGGAAGCCGACGCAAGCGGCATCCTCATGATTGAGGCATTCTTCGACAGAATGGCCGAAAGGTTGACGGAAGCTGGCGAACTGGAAGCTGCCGACCGGGCCTTCTTTCAGGATATCGACGGCGGGAAAAAGATCCGCATCGATGGCTATTCCGGTGACCCGCGAGACAATGACGGCACCCTTGGGCTCATAGTATGCGATTTTGTCGACTCCGACGAGGTCCGGACATTTGGAAAAAGCGAACTCGCGCCTCTCCTCAATCCATTGATCCGGTTTCTTGGCAAAGCGCGCTCCGAAAAATTCCGGGATGCTCTCAACGAGGTCAATCCAGCCTTCCAGGTATCCGATCTGATAATTGCCACGTGGCAGCATGTGTCGAAGGTCAAGCTCATCCTTGTCTCGAACAGGCAATATGTCGGGCGTGATGACACAGTAAAGCTGGATAACAAGGAACAGGCTCCCATAACCTACTCGGTATGGGACCTTGCCCGCTTTGAACGTTACGAGCGCTTGGGTCAGTCGCGCGCCGACATGCTTATCGATTTCGAAAAGGATTTTGGTGGCGCTCTCCCCGCGTTGAAAGCTTCCCAGGACGACGCCGCCCTCGAAAGCTACCTCATGATCGTCCCTGGCCACCAGCTCGCGAGCATCTATGATAGATGGGGTGCCCGCCTGCTGGAGGCAAACGTCCGATCCTTCCTCCAAGCGCGCGCGAAGACCAATAAGGGCATTCAGAAGACGATCAAGGACGCACCGGAACTGTTCTTCCCGTACAATAATGGTCTCTCTGCCACTGCCGATGGGGTGACTTGCGTCCAGACGTCTTCGGGCTTGGCGGTCTCATCGATCAACAATCTGCAAATCGTGAACGGAGCACAGACAACGGGATCGATCCACGCTTCACTGAGGTTGGCGAAGGAACAGCTCGACCGGGTATTCGTGCAAATGAAGCTGACCGTAGTCCCGCCAGACAGATCGGAAGAGATCGTCCCGAGAATTTCCGAATTCGCCAATACCCAGAACAAGGTCAACGCAGCGGACTTCTTCTCTAATCATCCGTTTCATATACGCATGGAACAGATTTCGCGCAGCACGATCTTCGCAGCCCCCGATAACGAGCGGCATGACAGCAAATGGTTTTACGAGCGGTCGCGCGGCCAGTACATCAATGAGCGCGCGAAGCTCAAACCGACACAGCAGAAGAAGTTCGACCTCGAATTTCCCAAGACCAAGCTCTTCTCGAAAACAGACTTGGCCAAGTTCGTGTTCTCTGCATCGGGGCACCCCCATATTGTCTCGCGCGGCGCACAGAAGAACTTCGCCGAATTCGCGAAGGAGATCGGTGACAGTTGGTCAAAAAGCGACGCCAAATACGATGACCTCTGGTACAAGCGCCTGATCTCAAAGGCACTGATTTTCAGGAAACTGGAAACGGAAATCCCAAAGCAGTCATGGTATGAGGGAGGATACCGTGCCAACGTCGTAACGTACGCGATGGCCAAGCTTTTCCATGATGCGAACGGCGAGAAGGAAGTGCTCGATCTCGATACGATCTGGCGCCGCCAGACCGTTCCGGACGTACTGGTTGATGCCCTTCTGGTCGCGGCTGCTGCTGCCCATCATGTGATCACTCACCCGCCTTCAGGTGTTAGAAACATGTCAGAATGGGCGAAGCAGCAGGCTTGCTGGAACCGCTTGAAGTCCGAAGAACTTCAGTATGGCGATAGCCTCGAAAGCTGCCTCGTCTTGATCGAAAGTGCGCGATCCAATCTACGTGATGCTCGTTCACAAAGAGCCTTGACCGATGGAATCAATGCACAGAGCGAAGTGGTTACGCTTGGTGGCGCCTACTGGTCCAAAGTGCTCGAATGGGGACGGGCGAAGAAGCGATTGACACCCAAGGATCTGCAGATCGTTCAGATATGTGCCACTATACCCCAGCGCCTTCCTACCGATTCACAGGCACTCCATGCAATAAAGCTTCTTGCCCGGTTGAAAGACGAAGGCTTCGTTGCTGCCGGAGCACCAGAGGCAGCGACCACGCGGTGACGTCTGTGATCGCTGAGCAAGCGGTTTGGATCTAGCGGTCTTCTGTGCCGGCATCACTCCCGCTCAGGATTGGGCAGGCCGCAGCACTTCCAGTTGTTCATGGGCGAGCACCATTCCGTTGATCAACTGCTCGAAGGCGTTGCGGCTATCGGGCCGGAGATTATAGCCCTGCCGATAAAGACGGGATACATCCTGCAGTGCCGTCTTCTTCCGCCGGGCACCGCCGTTCTCGATCTCGTACTTCAGAAAGGCCGTAAGCGTTGTCTTGCTTACACCTTGCCGTAGCCACCCGCTACTCGGCAGCCCGGTGCCATTGACGGGAGTTCAGGCCATCCATGCGCACCAGCAGGAAGTGAGAGCCCAAACTATATGGTAATGCGTCTCCTGAGTGTAATATGGTCGAACCTGCAGGAGGAAGAGCATTGTCTGAGGCGTGGCGTGATCTGACCCATAGCGAACGTCAACTCATTGAGCTGTTACTGGCAAAAGGGTTTCCTGGAGCGGAAGCTCTGCGCAGCCAGTTGGACACAGCGAAAGTGTCAGCTATCGACGCAGAAGGTAGCCTGCAGTTTAGGGTGTCGGGTCCACTCGCCAGTGTACAACAGCGGGTTCCCACAGAGGGATATTACTTCGATACGGAAGGTGTGGATTATCGTCCTGCCGTAAATGTCCTTCTGCATGTTGTAGAGGGTAAGCTTCATGAGCTGGAAGTTTATAAGGATGATGGGTCAGCAATTGAGACATCGCTTAATGCAGTGGACATAAGCCGCTTCCATCTCCCATAAGGGTTTTGGTTCAAGGGACGAGAAGCGCCTGTGTAGGCTTAGCTGAGCTTGGGCGCGGCCTTGTATTTCCACGGCAGAAGCTCATTGTTGATTGCCACTGAGAACTGATGGAGTGGATGCCCCCTCCCGACGGCATCCACTCCATCAGTTCTCAGTGGCAATCAACAAAGACACCAAGTGCAGTCCACTTCAGGGTCATCTGAATCTCTCCTGGCGTTGCCCGCCGCTACCCAATCCCGGCACTATGTCTGCAATACGCAGCCAAGAAATTTCGCGCGACGACATCCGCCAGACAGAATTTATCAACGGTTGATCCGCCAGTTAACCATTCTCGGAAAGCATCCGGCCTATCTCGACCGGGATGGCTGAGATTGCTCGAACGAAATCGATATAGATTTATGGCCTGATCCTTCACATCATCGGATATCCGTAAGATTGAAGATACCGTTGCGATCGACGGCAGCATGTTTATGAGACCTATCTTCCGGAGTTCGGTCGACGCTTCACGGATCGCTTCCGGCTTGTTGGCGCGCTTGGAAAAACTCTCCGCAAAGCCTGCTGCAAACTGACGTTCTTCCTGCCGGATGCTGTCCGCTCGGTCTTTGCGCACCGAGGTCATCACGCCATTGACGATCGCCTCGACGCAGAGAACGTAGTGCTGGAGGATCGAACGCTGAAGCGGTTTCGCCCCTGCAGTGCTCTGTAGCTGCCAGGCCGTCAGCAGATGGATGTAGGCGTTTTCGGCAACTGAGTCCTTGTCGATCTCCGAGAATAGCGCCCGGACTTCCGTCAAATCGGCTTCAAACAACGGGTCCGGCTCTTCAAACATCGCTATGGTAGCCGACTGCGACCAAGCCGTGATCTCTTGTTGCTCCCCTACTCGTCGCAGACGGCGAAGCTCGGCGTGATACCTCCTGCCAGGAATTGAAAGGCTCAGTGACAGAAGCAGCCGGTCAGCTATCCGCTGTGCGGTGTCGGAAGCTTCGTCGGCATTAGATGCTTGGACATCGATCTGGAGGCGGTGCCGACTTTGCACCTCATCCCGCGGAGGATAGCAGACGACTTGGGAGTCTAAAGAAGCCTCCATCTTCATCACAGGTGGCCGAACCTTTTTCGAGTCTTCGAAGGCGGCATCCGATAGAGGAGCCAGGACGATGCGATCCGAAAATCTGAACTCGTCAGCAGGGAGCTTTGGTCCTGTGATGATCCACCAAGTTTGCCATTGATCCGCAACTGCTGAGGACTGAGATCGCATGGTGATACTCCAGATTGAACCAATCCATCGATAGCTGATCCGGAAGCCTTTTCAACACGTCGTTAGGACAACGTTGTGGAAATGACCAAATTGGACAGTCAGTACGAATCGGGGGGGCAGCGAGCATCGTTGCACCGCAGGAATAACGGCTTGGTCTCGGCACCTGATCCTCCGATGAAAAAATCATTATTGGCTCAAACAACCCGCCGGTGACCGCTTTTGGCAAGATGTCAGTGTGGGTCGGCAAAATGCCGTGCGGACGACGGGAGATTACCCAATGATTTCAGAGGAGCTTAGGCACGGTGTGGGTGCGTATAACACCTATCGCCTCGCCGGTTCCTTGCTACTCGCTCCTTGACCGAATCGTCTTGGTCATCAACTATCCCGCTAGTTTCAATCATCTAAAGCACCATGCGTTTGCCGACACAGTTCGATATCCGGGTGCCGTGAAGGACTCGGAAAACAGTGACGGACAGGTGGCTGGGTGTGCATGTCTCGGGTGACGGATTGATCGTAGTCGACGCCGAGGTTCCTGATGACGGCCCCATCGTCATCGTGGCGGACGAATCCTGGAAGCTAGAAAAGGGTGATCGCCCCCAGGCCTTTCAGACGATATACAAGCGCCTTTCGGACTATGTCCGGGACAAGGGCATAGTGAAGGCGGTTATCAAGGAGAGCGCCGCGAACGCGCGCGGCATGGGCCTTGCGCATCTCCAGGCAGCGGAGCTACGTGGTGTCGCCATATGCGCTCTCGCCTGCGGTTGCCCGGTCGAGCAGGTTTCAAAGGCCCGCATCAGCAAAGGTTTCGGAAAGCGCAAGGCCGACGACTATCTGAAGGACAACGACTTCTGGAAGGAAAACCTCGACGGAGTCGCCATGCGCAGCGGCAGCCGCGAGGCGGCTCTCCTGATACTGGCGACCCGCTGACATGAGCGACTTCTCCTCCAATCTTAAGATCGGGCCCAAGCTCGGCAACGGCCATTTCGGCGACGTTCACTTGGGAAGCGACGACATTCACGAGCAGCTCGCCATCAAGGTAATCCGCCCGAAGGACACCGACACTCCCGAGAAGTGGGAGGAGCGCAACGAGAACCTCGTGAAGGAGGGCGCCAACCTGAAGAAGGCGACCCACGACAACGTCGTCCAAGTCTACTACGTCAACCGCTCGACGACCGAAGACGCTATATACTTGGCAATGGAGCTGTGCGAGCGGGGTTCCCTTCAGAAGCCTTACGAGGCTGGGCCGATGTCCTCGACCGAGGTTCATCGTGTGGCAACGCACATCTGCCATGGCCTCGGCTCCCTGCATGATCGCGAGATGCTCCACCGCGACCTCAAGCCGGGCAATATTCTTGTCACCAAGAACGGCACCGTGAAGCTCGGCGACTTCGGCCTCGTCACCGATGACATGGTGCTGGGCTACGCCGAACTCGGCTACTCGTACACCGATCACCTAGCACCGGAATCGCATGAGACGGGACTGTCCAGCAAGAAAACCGACTTCTGGGCGCTCGGGATGACGCTCTACCGCCTTCTTCATGGAGACGAATGGTACAGGCAGAGTCCCCTTCCCCGGTTCAGTGTGGCGGACGGCGGCTACGCCGACAGGCTGACGTGGCTTCCCCATATCTCCGGCAGATGGCGGCGCCTCATCCGGGCGATGCTCGTGGACGACAGCGCGACGCGTCTGGCGACAAGCCGACGAGCATTGGATGCGCTTGCCGATATTGCAGGAGAAGCTGCGTGGGACTGCGCCCTCAACGGCGACGATGTCCGCTGGACCCGGGAGATCAAAGGCCGCAGGATTGAGGTTGATCTCGTCAGGCACGGCAAGCTGTGGAGCTGGACGGCTGTCAGCCATCCCCTTGGCAAAGGCGCGAAAAAGACTTTGGGAAGTTCTGGCGGCCCCGTGGCCAAGAGCCTGGCCGACAGCCAACTTAGGAAGTATTTCGGAGGCTAGCGCGGCTAGATGAGCGCTTCAGATACCTGCCCGAGGCGACGATTTCGTCCCTTGTCACTGGGCGTGCCTTGAAGACCGCAGCCGCAATTGCTCTCCTGTCGCCGCTGCAGTTGTTGCAGAATCTGTCAGCCGAGAAGTCTCCCCCGTCGCGCTCGTGCGAGCTGCCGCAGTGCTTGCAGGTCTTGAAGAGAATCGCGGTCGCCATAGGTGCCTTCCCGTTACATTATCGAACATAATGCGAACAAGTAAACAGTCAATCAAGATCGCCGTTGCATCTCATGGACGACATTGCGCTTCTGGGAGCATGAACCGGTCGAGTACATCCTTGATAAGATAGCCTCGACCGTCCAAAATCTCCGAGCCGCCGCAATCTCATCTTGAGGACGAGCGCGCGCTGTAACACATGAAGGGGGCGTCGTGACAGTTCGAAACTGTCGATCGCGACGTAATTCCGCCATTATGTAGCAGTTGCCACCAAAATTTTGCTTGACGCAAACCTCCACCGATTTGCTCTTCTCGCGGTGTCCTTTCAGTGGGCAGAGCGGAAAAATGGTTCCAGTTGGTCATATGTCAGAAGTGTTACCGAATGCCCGATCCGCTCTGCCGCGAAACTCATCGGTACCGTGTGTGCGAACACAAGAGCGCCGTCGATAGCAATCCCGCTTAGATTCAAGTGAGCGCGGAACGCGTCTTTATGTTCAGTAGCGAGAGCAACCCGCTTGAGATGTTTGGCCAGCAAGTCTGGTCGACCTTTTTCATCCATTTGGCCCCGGAATTTCGATAGCTGCTTTGCTATCTCACTAGGTGTCTTGGCAAATTGCAGATCCTTGCACTCCAAAAGCATGACACGTCCATCGTCGTGCCAAGCCAGCACATCAATGTCACCAGGATCCTCAGAAAGAGCTTTACCAAGCACGTGAGGAAACTTGGCACTGCGGCGAGCGTTCCATCCAAGTTCCTTGAGACGGGTAACCACTCGCTCTTCAAAGTCGGCGGCCTCCTTGGCGACTATGCGCTCTCGCCACTGCTTCATCTCCTTCGAGTGAAGGGTGCCAAGGTCGAATTCCCCTTGATGGTAGTTATGTAGCATGATGGCGAAGGCATCCCGGATCATACCGGGAGCAATTAATACTTCAGCGTCCGCGGTTGAATCGATTCGTATAATCGGGCGGCGGGCTGCGGAAAGCCGTCGACGAAACCGCCATGGCTGTCTATCCTGATCATTAAACGGCAGGGAGACATTCTTCCACCCAGGGCGAGGTATCAATTCGAGCGCAGAGATGAACGTGTCCGCGTTTCCGACATGCTGGTTCAGATAGCCTATGATATCGTTTCTCGGTGAGATTTCGTAGGCCAGCCCTTTCTCGTACAGACGGTTCTCCAATGCCTCCAAAGCGGTGCGGAATTCGACTAGGGATACTCCCATCTCGGCTTCCCATGCGTTCAGAAATTCTGCTTCAACGTGCGCAGAAATGTCGGTAGGCGACAACTCCGGATCACGGAGCAAGCTTGTGTATTCCTTGCGGTGCCTATCGAGTTGCAATGTAGCAAACGACCGTCCAACTGGCTCGACGACTGCGTCAAAGAAAGTCGTGTCGATTTGCACTTCCCCAGCCGGAGAAATGCGAATTTCCGGCTTCATCCCCTCATAATGAATGGCATCGGAGTAGCCACCCAAGTGATGGATCATCATGGCCTGCGCCATCAGACGGGACAGGTCAATATCTGCGAGTTCATACCCGCTCCCGACAGGACATTCGCATATCGCGGCTTCAAGAATAATCCGGCTCGCCAAATCAGTGCCGTTGGCCTCCACAAGCCGTTCAAAAATCTCCTCGCGGGTTTCCTGATGATCGGACGCAAGGCTCAAAATAGCGGTAGAAGTTCGCTCCCATCTTCGTTTGTCGAGAATTGACGCCTCGCGATTGGCGACGACACGTTCAATCAGCGCACGCCTTTCGAAACACGACAAATCCTCGCAGAAGGCTTCCTCTGCAGCTACAGTGATAGCATTCAGTGCGCGCGTACATTCTCCCCGATCACGGATCGTGCCGCCTGGACGTGGCACGCCATGCCAACCAAGTCCTAATCTTATGGCGGCATCATCGAACGCAGTTATGTTCACGACGCTTCTGTCGATCGAATGACGAACATGATCCCTGAGATCTTGGGGTGCAAACGCATGCAGTTGGCGTGCATGCGGTGATGGTACGATCCTGACCATCAGACCAGCAATATCGGGTGCAGGCACGTTCGAAAATTGTACTACTTCCCGCACGACGGCTTGTACGAGTGCGGCTTCGGAAATGTTTTCGGCGTGCGAAAGACCGTAGAAAAATGTCGGACCGATTTCAGTGACTACCGCGTTTCCTGTCCGATCACGAGACGTGCGAATCGAAGCGTGGATTTCTTCCGCCGAGGGCGGGCAAATTCCCTCAGTTTTCATTTGTGGCCAAGCAGAGGTGATGAGCCGCCACGTCATTGTGTCCGGCAAGTCCGGGAAAGCCTGGTCAAGCAGCGGCGCAATCTGCTCCATCCAGACCGTCTGCATTTCGAACACCGGATAGAGTCCGACAGGTTGATTTTCATTGGGAACCGTTTCGAGCCACCAATTTCGATCTCTGGATTTCCAAATCGCACGAAAGCGACCACGACTCGCATCGGAATAGGAAACGTAAATCTTTTGCGTTTTCTCTGGTGACCGTTTGCCTCCATCCTTCCGGCGCACGACGACTGTCTCTCCATCGGCAGTGATAACGGCCTGTTCGTCGAACCTCGAATGATGCTGCACCCGCAAATCCAGATGCGCGTTGGTTGGCACCATTAAGGTGGCGTTTTCCGCTCCATCGGGCAACGCCTCGTGAGGTACTACGTGGTTCCGATTCCCATAGGCGAATCCAATGCGGGCCAGAATTCCATTGATTGCCATCAATGGAAATCCTTTGGAGGCCGCATCAATTTCGGCGAGCAGGAACTTGAAGAGTTCAGCAATATCGAAGTCGTGCCTCCATCCGAGCACTTCAAGGTCGTATCCACTAATACCTTCAACGAACCAGCCTCCCGGCCGCTTTAATTTGAGCAGTTGCCCTCTGCCAAAACCGCATAGGACCACTAGGGAGAGTCCCAATTTGAATCCTGGCTTCTCCCTGCATTCCGTTGCTGTCTCCTGGAGGACACCAGCAAGATTGGCGGACAGAGCATGGCCATCAGGATTCGGTCTATCGAATCCCGTTTCGCTGAAATTTGCGAAGTCGTCAGCTACCAGCACGAGATGAAACCAGAAGCCTGGTTGGAACTCGACAGCTATCGAGGGAATGACATTCGCGCCGGGCTTGATCTGTGTCGGAGGAATATTAATTGTTGAAATGGCTGGGTTGAGCGACAACTGGTTGGTCTGTGACTGCAGGAGCCCCATATGCAGGGCGTTAGCGGTTCCTGCTTCAATACAATTTTCAATTACTGCGCGTCGAATAGCCAGCCCGACAGCGGAAGGAAGGGCTACGACAATCGCGTCTTCAAAATGAATCAGGGGGCATCGCTCCAGAGAACTGTTGCCGTGAAGCCCGATGCCGACCTGTCGATCAGAAGGAGATAGGAAGAATCTACCAAGAGCGACGGGGTTTCCACCCAATCCGGATATTTCAGAATCTGTGAAAGTAACGCGCTTGGCCAACGTTTTCAGCGTCGGCACCAACTCCAAAGGGAGAGTTGGCAGCTTGTATTCGGAACCACGTACGAATGCACTGAGGCCTGCACGGGAGCAAACCTGATCCGAAAGCAGCAGCAGGGTCCGACACGCCTCACGAAGCACCGCGTAGAATGCGATATCAGGCATCGTTTCCAGTACATTCAACATATGTTGGAGATGATGGCAGTTCGCCTCAGCGAGTCCTTCCAAGACGAGATAATTGCGTCCTTCAAAGTTCACTCTGCCTACGAATACGTCTTCCGCAGCATCTTCCATAAAAGAAACTGCTTGGCCAACCTGTATGAACCATCGAGAGGCATCCTGCTTCGTTGGCTTCTTTTTTCCGGAGGCGTTTGAAACAACGAGATGGCTGATGGCTTCGAGGCGCACTGTATTCGTTTGGAGATGAGGAACCGTCAGCAATCCACCTACGGCGGCAATGCTTGATTTTGCGTGATACTGGCGGAAATCAGCAGCCAATGCTTGGGCGCTTCTTTCCGAGCTGTCGGCTAGCATCTTCTGTGCGTCAAATAGGCTTTCGGGAATCTCAAGCATTCGTGCTAACAACCCCTCAATGAATCCAGTCAGCGATATTGTATCGCAAAGCGACATTCCCGCTATGGATGTCGTTGCGGTAGTCACAGGAAACAATCTTCGCTCGGGCGGATTATCATTGCTTCCAATAAAACGGGGAGTTTCCCCCTGCGATTTTGCCGTATTCGTTAACGCCGTTTGAACATGGTCTGACGGCGGGGTTGCCGCACTCGGGTTCATGACGATGCCGATCTAAAAATCGATCCATTTCCAACGGCATGGCCAATGACGAGTATCCTGACGAACACATCGGCGGCGATGGCGCTGGCCACTTTACGAACCATCAACAGTCAATTGAACCGGAACCAGAACGAGGTTTCAACGGGATACCGGGTTGCGACGGCTTCCGACAACGCCGCGTACTAGTCCATATCCACGACCATGAAATCCGATGCCGGAGCGATGGCGGCCGTACAGGACGCAATGGTGTTCGGCGCAGCCAAGATAGACACGGCATATGCCGGTATCGAGGCCACCATCGAAGTGGTCGACGCATTCAAGTCCAGGATCGTCGCCGCGATGGAAGCTGGAGTCGACAGAAAGAAGATTCAGGGCGAACTGGAGCAACTCAAGCAGCAGGCGACGTCGATCGCTACATCTGCGAGCTTCAGCGGCCAGAACTGGCTCAACACCGACATTGCCAGCATCTACGACCAATCCAGCAGCCGCACCGCCCTCACGACAGGATTCGTCCGCCAAGGGCCGTCGGTAAGAGTCACCACCACGGATGTCGACGTTGCCGGGCTGTCCCTGTTCAACACGACGGGCGGTGGCATCCTCCAGAAAGACGACCGCAGCCCAGGAACGATTGGTGGCCTGCGCAACACCGACACCTTCACCTACGGCGGCGGAGCAATCCAGAGCTTCAACTTCGACGGCCCACTCGTCTTCACCGACGACTCGACCGCCATCACCTTCCAAATAATCCTCGATGCCGACGACCCGTCTACGACGACAGCTCCGGGAAGCGGAACGACGGTCAATGTCACGCTCAACCGGACGCTCATGGATCAGGTTTATCCCACACTAGACGGCGTGATTTCTACGCGAGATCAGTTCGCATGGCTGATGCGCGAGGCGATCATCCCCCTCGGAGCGCAGTTTGCCAGCCGTAGCGGCACGACCGACGGATACGCCCTCCTGTCCCTCGAGACCTCCGGACTGACGGGATCATCCATCCAGGTACTCAATGTCTCCTCGACGCTGGCGGACGGGAAGACTGGCGGCCTTGCGGCGACCGGAACGAACTATGGCTCGCGCCCATCGGTCGTGAGCTACTGGGACGAGCCCTTCACCGTCCACAGCACCGCACAGATCTATGTGCCCATCAGGATCAACGGCACGACGACTACCGTCGAGATCAACCGGGCGACGGTGGACCAGGCTCTGGGAACGACGACGGGGGACGTGACCTCCGACGACGACCTCGTGGCCGTCCTCAACACTGCGATGCAGGCGCAGAATGTCGGCGTGACGGTGACGAATGCGGGAGGGTACATCCTCTACGAAGTGGACGAGACCATCAACAAGGCATCGGGAAGCAAGACCTCCATCGGTATAGGCCCTGCCTACGACGGCTTTGGCGACCTTCCCAACTTCGGCCTCCTCGACGTCGACATCACAACGCCCGGCGCAAACCTCGACTACTATCTCACGGGGATCCAGGCGATGCTCACAAAGCTCACGGGAGCCGGCTCCGTTCTCGGATCGCTCGAGAAGCGCAACTCCATGCAGGCTGACTTCCTCGACAATCTGATGGACTCGATCGAACGGGGAGTATCGCGCCTCATCGACGCTGACATGGAGGAGGTTTCGGCGCGCATGAATGCCTTGCAAACGCAACAGCAGCTCGCCATCCAGAGCCTTCACATTGCCAACTCCCAACCTCAGGCTTTTCTCAGCCTGTTCCGGTAGAGCTGCTTCAGGCGAACCTTGCCAGCTCCAGACGCTCGATCCCCCTGGCCACTGTTCTCGGATGGACGTTGTATCGACGGGCGACATCCTGGACTGATGATCCCGAATCGATCGCGGTCCGGATTTCAAAGCATTGCGCCTCGGTCAGCGCTGGTCGTCGCCCCGGATACTTTCCACGGGCCTTCGCCGCCTCGATGCCCGCGATCGTTCTTTCCCGGATCAACGACTTCTCGAATTCGGCAAGCGCTGCGAGGATATGGAAGATCAGCTTTCCGCCCGCCGAAGAGGTGTCGATGTTTTCCGTGAGAGAAAGGAAGCCTATGCCGCGACGCCGCAATTTCTCGATCACGGTAATCAGGTGCCGGATCGACCTGCCCAGACGATCCAGCCGCCAGACGACCAGCACATCGCCTTTCCGAAGCGCCTTCATCATGGAGGACAGACCGCATCTCGCATCCTGGGCTCCGGAAACACCATGATCCTCGAAGACCTTCGCACAGCCCGCATTCAGGAGGGCATTTCTCTGCAAATCCAGGTGCTGGTCCGCCGTCGACACTCTCGCATATCCAATCCTCGCCATGAATCCTTCCAAATCCATCCTGCATCCCCGGACTGCCTTGACAGAACCGAACGGATTCGCGGAACTGGCGGACGGGGATGCAGAAAATGCGTTATAGGCAACATTCACAGACACTTACGCATGGAACAAAAGAGCTCCTTGCGTCGTGACAAAACCGTTCGGTTCTGTCCTTTCGTGATGCTCGCTTTGCCGCCCTCGCCGGATGCCGACGATGAGGCGACCAGAGACCTTCAAGCAGATTTCCCGACTTCTCATGGATTCATGGATTTCCAGTCCCGATGAGCTTGCCGATCCTAAGGGCATCTATGGCCCCTTGCATGGAATGCTCCGGGCCAACATGGTGCTGCTCGTGATCGATACCCGGTCCAAGAATCCCGAAGAATTCCACCTCAACTTCGTTAAGGACTACACCCTGCCGACTGGACTTACCGACATGAGCCTGCTGCAGCGTCCCTGCTCGTTCATCGACTTCCCGGATCAGCACTACCTGCAGAGAATCGTGGTTCCAGCCTATGCCGACGCCGTCGGACGACAGCGCCCGGTGATAGGAGGCATCGTGACGAATATCCTCGACATGCACGTGGCCTAAGGCCGGATCATCCTCCCGCAGAAGAATTCGGCGGGACGGAGTTCCTGGTGCATCAGCCTTATCGATGTACGCTTCCTGCTGCCGATGGGACCACGTGTCGACGGATTGGATGATGCCGATCTCGGTATCGTCCAACTGCTGGCCGAAGGTGCATCCACGAGGGAGATCGCAGATATCATGAGCCTATCGGCACGCACGATCGAGCACAGGATCGAACGCCTGAAATCCGCCTTCGGTGCCAGGAACATCGCTCACCTCGTCGGATTGTCGATCTCGGCGGGCATTTCGGGCATCGGCAAACGGGACGATTGATCCGCCTGCCGGCTATCCTGTTCAGGAGCCAGCAGGCATCCGATCGCGATAATCCTCGCACCACGAGAACCGCCTGTATCCACCAATCAATCTGTCCAGAAACGACGCTTCGAAGTAGTCCAGGCAAACAACTTGAAAACTATCCTCCTGGGCGGCTTTCTCTATGCGGGCGACGCGCTCCTTTTCCCGTTCCAGACGAGACGTATGCGCTGACCAGGAGGCCCACATCGGAGCACCAACCGTGCTCAAAACAGTGAATGCAAGGATCACAGCGGATATCAGAATGGAAATGCCCATGAAGCCACCGAAGAGCGTGACGATGGCCCGATGTGCGGCGTTTCTGTCAAACTTCGCCATCTCCGTTCACACCGTCTTCAGTTCGCGGCCGGCGAATTTCTGACCGACGCGAGAACGCTCAAGCTCTTCCCGCGCAGCCAGCGAATCCTTTCGAATACGAGCCGGATTGGAATGATGGATGGCGAGGAAATAGAACAGGAATCCCGGGACGATCAGCACCAGCCATGCGGCGAGCGTGGCGCCGAATATGTAGCTCACTGGAAGTCCGACGAAAATCCAACCGAGCAGATACGCAATGGGCAGGATGCCGATCGCGACCAGTCTCTGCTTGAGCACGTCCATCGTCCGGACAAGCGAGAAGTAGTTGTTGCCACGGACTTCGCTTTCAGTAGCAACGATATGGAATACCGATTTCTTCCATCCCTGGATTCGTCGGAAATAGAACGTGGCAGTGTTGCCGATCTCAATCTCGGCGTCGATCTTCTCATTGGTGGTAACGCGCTCGAACTTTAGAAGCGCGCCATTCGTGTCCTCTATGACGATGTATGCGTAGTGCCACACGTCATCGATATCGTCCAGGCCGTTACGGCCAAGGAATGTCCTGCCGGTATATTCCTTCACCGCTCCAGTGATTCTGATGATGTTCGGGTTGTCTTGAATGGACATACGAGTCTCCCTGCAGGTTTTCGGGAGACGGTGGCTGTTTCGGATTAAGGGAGTTACCTGTTTGTCAGGGGGAAACTACCCGATCTCCGGCTGGAAAGGTGGATTTCTGGCCCCGAGCGCCTGGCTCTTTCCGGCTTCAGCGAAAATAGGGTCAGGCCTGCGAGCCCGCGGCCCCTCCCCGATCGCCCCCTAGAAAACACACGCAAAGGTCGTTCATCCTCGCCCTTACTGGCCGGGAAAATCAAAAAATCTGTCCCGGGTTCGCTGCGTCTGGTGCCCATGCCGGCATTCGGGTCAGATCACAAACAATCATATATGACTTTTTGCATTTTACCCCGTGACCAATCCAACTGCGGGCAACCGGCTGTCTGCTCAACTTCGGTCGGAAAAATAAAACCAGCGATGGCAAACACTTAACTATAATTTTGACGTGAAGTATCGCCCCTTGAATCCACTCTGGCCAGCACCGTGCGAGCTTCGACCTCAACGAAATGCAACGCATAACTGATGCAAATTGGTAACTCAATTCTCATTCTTTTGATAAGCGCGCCAGAGTTGTCTTGCAAAATACCCTCTATTGATTAATGCGTCGCATTGAGCAACATGGGGTTGAAGTTTATTGATGACCAGATATCTGGCCAGAGCGCTATTTCTCGTTCTGGCAGCTACCAAATCATCCACAGCAGGTGGTTTAGACAGGAAAGTGATCGGTGGTATTGCACCGGCCCCACCCACGTTGCGAAACTCGGTCGTCGTTCTCTGCGCAGCTCTTTGCTTTGCTCCACAAGCGGCATTGTCACGGGATGATCTTAAAGGGCCGCCGCCGGCAGAAGCGAACGCAGGTCAGGCAGATCCAGGTGTCGCCGTATCGCAGGAGCCTGCCCTGACGATCCAGACATTTGCGGGTCCTATATCGGCGACGCATTCAAGTCGCTGACCCAGATGCCAGATTGGCCAGTGAGATTGATCCTTGCAGGCGTGGCGCCCCTGGCAAGCTTCCTCGCGCGAAAGCAGCTCTACAATCGCCGCACCGTCGTTCCCTTCGACACCCTCGATGCAGACGGTACGACGGACCTTGTGAAAAGCATTCTGGAGACGATTGTGCAGGAACACGCTCGCATGGAAATCCGGATCAAACTTGATGACACTGTCGAAGAGGTCGACGAGGAAACGACCAAAACGCGGCAAAGGGAAAAGGGCACGTTCCTCAAGCGATTAATGCACGCCTGTGATGCCGAATTCGGGTCTGTGGTCCAGATGATCCGGGCGGCCGTCGAGTTAGCCATCTACGCAGATCGGGACCATGTCACGATCGATGACTTTGCGAAGACCTACGCCTCCTTCTCAGGTTGCAGGCCTAGCAAAAACATCTTCACCGCCGCCAACTGGGAGGAACTCGACCCCGCAACCGCCCTGCTCCGCGACGACGATCGGGTCTGGGAAGCCGAAAGGCTGAGGTCCAAGGGAAAGAATGCAACCAGGTACGGAGTTCGCCCCCAATGAGCAGGCTTGCCGAATTGCTTCCCTTCCACGCTGGCTACGAAACCGTCGCCAGCTATTTCTCGCGACTTGCGGCGGCATGTGGCTACGAAAACGCCCGCGCCTTCGCCTTCCACCTTCAACTTCAGTTCCAGGGCATCGTTGCCGGACGGGAGAAGGATTTGGAGACCTTCGCCGCAGTTCTGGATATGCCGAAATCGTCGCTCTCTGCGGGAGTTATTCTCGGAGACAAGTACATCTATCAAATCTCAGGTCAGGTGCTCAGCCGGCATGAGATGCAAAGGCTGCGGTTTCGTTTTTGCCCCTTCTGCGTGAGCGAAGACGAACACCGCTGCGGCGGTAGGCGAGGTTTTCGGGCATACGGGCGCCTGCATTGGCACGTTTCCGCTATCCGCACCTGCAAGCGGCACGGCGTTCGCCTCGTCTCGAGTGCCGAACTCGCGAGATCGCCTTTCCAACACGACTTTGCGGCCAACCTTGCCGCGGAATCTTCCAAGATTCCCAGGTCCATGGCGTCCGCTGAAGCTGCGGAACCCGACAATCTTCAGACATATGTCGAGAAGAGGTTGAAAGGCGTCATGGGCGGCACCGACTGGCTTGACTCCCTGCCGCTGTATGTAGCCATCCGCCTTTGCGAAAGCTGCCTTTTGTGTTGATACGGAGGAGACATCATGCGGATAGTGCTGACGGGCAGTTCCGGTCGGGTCGGCCGCGCGATTTTCAGTGCGCTGGCCGGCCGGCACGATGTCACCGGCATGGATCGCTCACCCTTCTCCACCACCCATATCGTCGGCGATTTCGCGAACGAAGCGCACCTGCGCTCCGCTTTCGAACGGGCGGATGCGGTGATCCATACGGCGGCGCTCCACGCTCCGCATGTCGGCATGGTTCCGGATTCTGAATTTCAGCGTATCAATGTCGATGGAACCCGCATGGTCGCGGAAGCGGCAATGGCGGCAGGCGTGGAGCGGCTGGTCTTCACCAGCACCACGGCGCTCTACGGACACGCGGTTTCGGCAGGGTCCTGCACCTTTATTGATGAAGATACGCCGCCTCTGCCGAAAAGCATCTATCACCGCACGAAGCTTGAAGCCGAGCATCTGCTGGAAGAAATGGCCGGTCCACACCTTGCTGTACGCGTGCTGCGCATGTCACGCAGTTTCCCGGAGCCCGCCGACGTGATGGCGGCCTATAGGCTGCATCGCGGCGTCGACGTCCGCGACGTTGCAGATGCTCATGTGCTGGCGCTCGGCAATGCGGGAGAAAATTTCCAGCGCTATATCATATCGGCAGCCACCCCGTTCACCGCTGATGACTGCGACGCCCTCAGCAGGGATGCGCCCTCCGTTCTCCGGCAGCGGAGCCCGGCCCTCGCAGACGCGTTCGCACAACAGGGATGGGCGCTGCCGATGACCATCGATCGGATCTATTCACCCGCCCGCGCCGCAAAGGGGCTTGGCTGGACATCCGGGTTCGGCTTCGAGGAAGTATTGGCTGAGCTTGCCCGGCGCAGCCTGGAAGTCCTGCCTGTAGGCGCCGGCATCAGCGGAAAATCCGAGTAAACGCCGGCCTTATGCCGCAACGTCCTCGCGAACCCCGAGAATACGGTCGATCAATCCCCACTCCAGAGCCTGTTCCGCCGTCATGAAAAAATCCCGGTCCATGGCCGCTTCGAATTTTTCATAGCTGTGTTTGCAATGCTCGGAATAAAGCCGCGTCATGCGGTGCTTGGTCAGCCGCATCTCCTCGGCATGGATCAACATGTCCGAAGCCTGCCCTTGAAAGCCGCCCAGCGGCTGGTGAATGTGGATGCTGGCATTGGGAAGCGCCGTGCGCTCGCCCGGTTCACCCGCCATCAGCAGAAATGACCCCATGGAACGGGCCGTTCCCATGCAGAGTGTATGAACAGGCGCGCGGATGTAATGCATGGTGTCATACATTGCCAGGCCACTGGTCACTACACCGCCCGGCGAATTGATATAGAGATGGATCGGCTTCTTCGGGTTCTCCGCCTCCAGAAACAGCAATTGCGCGCAGACCAGCGCTGAAACCGTATCGTTGACCTCTCCGTTGAGGAAAATGATCCTTTCCCGCAGCAGGCGGGAATAGATGTCGAAAGACCGTTCTCCCCTTGAGGATTGTTCGACGACCATGGGGACGAGTTGCATCGCTTCGCGCATCGGCGAACTCCTGTCGTTTGAAAATGTCGGGAAACGTGCCGGTCAGGCGGCGAGCTTGATCGGCGAACCGTTATGGTTTGCGGCGGCCTTTACCAT
>Ga0075032_1000358_pt1 | contig 28805 bp, 25 predicted proteins | sample SynthPrep_1_END__FD_71386 | JGI IMG/M metagenome (GOLD analysis project Ga0075032, IMG submission 71386) | Synthetic microbial communities from Ohio, USA - SynthPrep_1_END_DS7_MetaG | ecosystem: Engineered > Bioreactor > Aerobic > Activated sludge | place: USA: Ohio, Columbus | collected 2014-04-10
CATCTACACATGGGATGCCGAACATCAGATGCCGAACGGATTTCGATCGCTGCGTCTGCCAGCCGGGCTACGGCGGGTCGCATAAGTTCTCTTTCCGTTCGCCCTTAGCGTACGATTTCGCACTCCTCTTGTTCTGGCCCCAAGACAATAGTCTTTACTCGTCGAGTTCTGGATAAGGTGTCCGCAGGGACACTGCTGAGAGTGAAGCGAGGATCCGGCCCAAATGAAAAAAGCCCGCCAATGGCGGGCCTTTCCCATTTATCGTATGACGATGAGGGTGGTGTTACCCCGCGACCTCACGCGCCTTTCGATTTCTATTTAGTCCGAATCCCGTGTATTTGTCAACGACAAGCCGACTTCCGGATCCGCCAGGGGACTGATTGAATTGCCGTTCACACATGACGAGATCCAGAACTTGCCCGCTGTATTGTCCGCTCCGCGCTTTGCAAGCTATCTGGCCGAGAAGGGCAGTGACAAGGAGAAGGCGCTGGAACTCTACCGGTGGAATCTCGAACTTTCGTCGGCCTTCTTTGTTCCTCTGCAAATATGTGAAGTGAGCGCCCGAAATTCAATCGTCTCGGCGATAGAAGCGACCTACGGCGCAAACTGGCCTTGGGAGCGCGGTTTTGAAATCAGTTTGCGAAACCCGCCGACGGGATACAGTCCGCGCCGAAACCTGATGGGACTTCGCTCATTGCCGACATCCGGCAAAATCGTTGCCGAGCTGAACTTCGTCTTCTGGGAAAAGATGCTGACGCACGGTCATGACGGTGCGATCTGGAACGCACATTTCCGGACCGTGTTTCCAAACACCGACAACAACAAGACGGTTCAGGCTCTGCGCGGCGAAGGCAACGATACCCTGTTCAAGATTCGTGATCTCCGCAATCGGATTGCCCATCACGAACCGATTTTTCGGCGTAACGTTCAAGAGGAATATGATCGTATTCGCAAGATCATCTCCTGGACTAACGCGACGGCTGCGGACTGGATTGACAAAATTGAGACCGTGACGGGCATGATCGCAACAAAGCCCTGAATCCGCCCTCGCTCAACGGCGTCAGTACGGAAAACACCGTAATCGAAATAAAAAATGGCGGAGCCGTAGCTCCGCCCGATCGGCCTCAATCGAAGGCCGACATCTGCGCTGCGGCCGCCTTGCGGTCGAGCACCTGGCCGGGATTTTCCACCGGGCGGTCGAACGGCTTCCATGCTTCACCGACCACTTGCTCGTAGGCCGAGACGGCACCTTCAGCGGCCATCCTGAGCGCGTGCGCCTGAATGCCCATGTCGGCGGCGAATTCGCGCTTGCGCTGGGCGGCACTGTCGTATCCGACCGGGCCGTCGAGATCCTCGTCGCGGTTATCGGAGGAGCCCTTGGCGGTGGCATCGCGCGCATCCGTGACGGCCTTGCTGTAGAACTGACCGGCGCCGTGGGCGGAGCCGACATAGGCGCCGACGACGCGCTGGAGATGGATCTGCATCGCCCGTTCGCCAAGTCCCTCGGAAAGGGCCGTCGCGGTCTCGACGATCAGGCGTTCGTGCATGTCGCGGATACCGTCGCTGTCGAGGATGGCGGAGCCAAAGCTCTCGGCGATCTTCAGCGCTTGCGCTTCATCGGGGCATGTCAGGCGGACCATGTCGATGGTGGCGCCCTTGCGGAGCTGTACGACGCGGGCGGCGGGGCGGTTCGCCGAGTGTGTGGATTGGCGGGAAGAGGTTGCGGGCTCTGCCATGATGATTTCCTTTTCGGCTTTCCGAAGCGGTTCCGGCCCCCTGGCCGGTCTGTCCTTCGGTGCGGTCGACAGGAACCGGCGCAAGCCGGGCGGTTCAGGGTCCGGGCGGGCCAGATCGAGCGAAGCAGTCATGCGGGCAAGCGGGCAAGCGGGGCAAATGCCCTGCGAAGCCCGCGTGACTGTTTTGTCGAGAGCGGCATGACCGGCCGCCACGCGGCGCAAAGCGGCCTTGAACCGGACGGGCGCTGGTTCAGACCGCAACAAAACCGAAGGACAGACCGGCCAGGGGAGCGACACCAGATGTCAGGGCCGGAAAAGGATGTCATGCAAGGTGTGCGCCAGATCCGGATAGCTCACCGGACCTCCATCGTCGCCGATCTCTTGCCTCGCACCGGCATGACCGATGGCCTGCCGATATGCTGCCCGATGAACCCGATACCCGGGAGATCGATCCAGGCGATTTGCTCACGGCACCTTTCCGCTGTAGACGCGCATCAGACATCATGACCAATGATCAGGTCTTTGCGAAAGGAACGACGGATGAGCGACCAGTACGACGATGAATATGTCTGCGACGAAGCAACCGGCGACTGGCGGCCCGCTTCCGAGATCGCCGCGGAGAAGGCCAAGGCCAGCGAAGTCCGCGATGCTTCCGGCAATGTTCTTGCCGACGGAGACAGCGTGGTGCTGGTCAAGGACCTGAAGGTCAAGGGCGCCGGCCAGACGCTGAAGCAGGGCACCGTCATCCGCTCAATCCGGCTCACCGACAACCCGGAGGAGATCGATTGCCGCCATGATGCGATCAAGGGCCTTGTCCTGCGCACCGAGTTCGTGCGCAAGCGATAAGCAGTTCGCCGGTTTGGTGATCACGGATCCTCAGCCGGAAGCCGCTTGGGTTCAGGTGCCCGTTTCGGCAGGCGATAACGGTCGAGCCAGGTGGGACCATGGGTGTTGCGCAGCTTGCGCAGGAGCTGACCGTCATCGTGGGGCGCTTCGCCCATCCAGGCGTAATTGAGGATGCGCTTCCACGAGCGCCCATGCCGGGCGGCATAATCCTGAAGCGCGGCCTCCTCCTGCTCGGTGAGTGGCGGGAGTATGTCGTGACGTTTTCCACCCATCGGATCAGCCTCCATGATGGCAGGTGGTTTCAATAACAAGGCGGGTCATGCCGCACTCCTCTCCTCGATGTCGATATACGTCTCCAGCCTCGCCCGGAGCGCGGCAATCGCCGCGTCCGGCCGTGCGAGCTTGCGCGACAGCGCTTCGATCTCGCCCCGGCGCCGGAATTCCAGTCCCTGGAGATGAGACTGGAACAGCCGTTCATCGGATGGCGTCCAGCGCGATCCCGCCCGTCTATGCGTGCGGCCGGTGGCTTTGGCCTTCTGCGTCACCGTGATGCGTTCGGCACGGCCCTCGATCTGCCGGCGGACAAGATCGAGATGATGGCGCGTCTCACGGCGCGCCGCCTTCATGCGGGAGAGAAGAACGAGAGGACTGATCGGAGTCATGCCGCGTTCCTTCCCGACCAAGAGACAAAGCTCGACGGACCGTCATAGGCGGCATGGCGCGTTTCATCGATGACGAAACCGAAACGCCCAACCTGATAGTCCGTGGACGCCACCAGAAATCGGCGCTCCCCGGCGTGAGGATCGCGCTTGCCGCCACAGGTGGCGATCACCTCGGTCATGCCGGGATGATGATCGGATCGCAGGGCAGAGACAACCACCCACTCGTTGGCATGTGCCAGCTCGAAGGCCTTGAGATCCCTCGCATGGGATTCGCCTGGTGCCAGCACTTGCCCGAAAATCGCCTCCCACGCATCCGGCTCCCCGTCCTTCAGTGTCTTTTTCGCAACGCGCCGCTCGTATGCGGTGAACAGGTTGGGAAAGGCGATGGCGACAGCTGCCCAGCAGCAATCTTCCTCATAAAACCCGTCGCTTGAGCGCAGCATCGGATGAACCTCGACGTTGCGGTCGACGGACAGATGGAAGCCACCGTGACTGGCGGTGGAATGCGAGACGACACCCTCTGCATAGATGGTGGCAATCTGCGAAGCGCCCCACGGCGTGCTGCAGGATATTCGCGCCTGGACACGATTGAGACGAGCCAGTTCGCGTCTATGCTCCGCCGTTTCCAGCACCCGCGCCCGAAAGGCGGCTTCATCGGCAAGCCGGCCCTCATGGCCGTAGAAGTCAGCCCGGGTCAGTTCGCAGAGCGGTCGTCGCAAATTCCACCCACTCGCCAGAAACCCGCCGCCCTCTTTCAGCGGCACCATGGCAAGCGCGATATCGCCGATCCGCGCGACCGGAAACCCGTCGGCACTGACGCCGAACTCTACCCCTGAATATTCAGGGGTAGAGGCAATGGTGTTGTCCTCAGGAACAGGCGTTGTCATCCTGCTGCCCTCCCCTCGACGTGATCGGCTGCGACTTCGTCGGCAGTCACCCCTTCGAGAATGGCCCGCGGATACCGATGGATATTCAACCATGCCTCAGCCGCTTCCCGGTTCGCGGCAAGGTGAACCAGTTCTTGTGAAGGACCGGGACGATCGAACACGCGGATCGAACCGATCCGGTGGGCGCTCGACCACGGTGAAGACCAGCGTGCTATCGATGCCGAATGTCCGCAAGATGGTGACGATGAACGTGCCGCGACCACCGAGATTGCCCTCATGCAGGGTAAAGGACGCCGGCGCGGTATAGCTGCCCAGCGTGCGAGCTTCCTCCTTGCGGATCATTCGGCCCGTGCCGTTACGGGTTTTCCAGGAAGCAAGCTTCTTGCTGTGCCGCTCCGGCGGTCGCGGTGTGCCGTCGGACCAGGCGATGAGCGAGCCGACGGGGGCGGAAAATGCTATATGCGCAGACATGCGAGTTCTCCGGTAATTTTAGAGGTTTTGAAACAGCGCCGCCGCCGATGGGATGCACCGGCGGCGGCAGATCATTCGGAAGGGAAATGTGTCGGACGCGGTTATTCCGCCGCGATCCCGTAGGCGTTCTGCTCGTCGACGGGATCGGCTTCGTCGGCGTCATCATCGAACGTGCCCGGAAGAGCATCCTCGTCCTCGAACGGATCGAGACCTTCATCCTCGTCGGCGGGGGTGGGCTCGACAACATTGCCGTCGGCAGCGTCATCCTCGGAGCCCGTGGCATCCGTATCGGTCGATGTCTCATCGCTGTCGAGATATTCGGCATGCTTCATCAGATCGGCGATCTCGCCTGCATCCGGTGTGAACAGTGCTGACGCATGAACGAAGTGGCCGTCCTTGAAGTGCTCGATGAGAGCGGACCGTGTTTCCCGCACCTTCTGGCGCGGAGACACCTTGGCTTCCTTCGCCGCCGCCTCCATTGCCTGCCGCGACAGGCACAACAGGAAGTCTTCCGTGCCCATGTTCGGCAGGAAGCTGTCAGCGCCGATGGCGTCACCTGCGATGCGCGAGACCACACCGCTGTTCGACATGCCGCGCCGGCACGACAAGACCTCGATCAGCATCGAGCGGGTCGCGACACGTAGCGTTTCCCTGTCGAAGGCAAGCTTGCCGTCCTCCGAGAACAGAGAGGCCACATGGCGCTTGAACCGCTTCGGCCCGAAGACATGGTCGTTGGCGCCGGAATCGACCCGGACGTTGAGGCCGGCAAAGGCGAGAACGAGCAGCGCCATCAGCATGTCGTCCTCGATCGGGGCGCGGCCGAGCGCCTCGTGCAGGGCGTCGGTCCGGAAATCGCCGATCATGTCATGGCCCTTCTGGGTCACGTCGGGACGGGGCTTCGGCGCATCGATGATGGAGCCGCTATCTTCCGTGGCCCCGCCGCCTGCAGTGACCGCCCCACCCCTGGTCTTCTTCTTGTCTTCCGGCATCCTGAAGGCAACTGATTGCACCTTGCCGTCCCGGTCGAGATACATCGCGACATGGTCGGACTTCGAGGTCTTGCCGTGGACACGTTCCGCCTTCTTCGGCAGTTCCGGCTGCCCCCAGCCGTTGACCTCCACGATCGTGCCCTTCTTCGGCAGATTCGACGTCATCCATTCCTGCTGGGCGCCTAGGAAGGCTTCAACGTTCGTGGTGTAACGGCCGTCCTGATCCGCCGGTGCGAACAGGTCCTCAACCCATTCGATGCCATAGGCGGTGGCGAGATCGTCACCAAAGCTCGCATCCCTGGCAAACATCCGGGTTTTCGCCAGCGCCCGGGAGATGTTGTACCAGTCGGCCCGCTCGTTCTTCTTCGTCTTGTTGGCCTTCCAGACCTCTTTCTGTTCTTCAAGCGCGGCGGCGGCAATGGTGCGCAACTGCTGTTCGTTCGGCATGTCGCCGAGCGCCATCTGGTCGAGCATCGCCGGCAGGACATTGGCAAGCAGACGCAGCTTGCGGATCTGGCGCACCGGCAGGGCAAGTGCAATGGCAATCGCCTCTTCTGTCCAGCCCAGCGCAATGAGCCGTTCCGTACCGCGCCACTGGTCGACGGCGCCCAGCGGTTCCCGCGCAATATTCTCGACCATCGATCGCATGACGCCGTTGTCATTGGCCGCGTCGATGACAAGGACGGAAATTTCCTCGATACCGGCGGCCATCGCCTGCTTCACGCGGCGATGCCCGGCCTGGATGATATAGCCGTTTCCGCCGTCGAGCTGCGGCGACACGACGGGCGGCTGGATGATACCGACGGCTTTCACCGTGGCCAGCAACAACGCGTCGGCCTGCGGAGACGACTTCGTCCGGCGCGTATCATCAGGATTGTCATTCAGCGTGCGGGGATCAAGTTTGAGGATCTGCATGGGATCTGTTCCTTCCGGGATCGCGGAGCCTGCACCTTGCCAGCCCCTTCCTGTCTTCAGTTCTTTGCGAAGACACTTCCCGGACCGCAGGGCGGGCGGACCGGCGCAACCGCGCCCGAGCGGCCCTGCCGCGAAGGATGAGCAGGACAGACTGTCCTGTGAAGCCGAGTGACAGGGTTGTGCAGGGCGCGGTTGAGCGACAGCGGCGGCGGGAAGCCCGGTCTGCGAGAGGGTTTATTTCCTCTTTTTTCCTCCTTCCCCAATCCTGCCGCGCATATCCGGAATGGAGGCGATGGCGACGAGGATTGATAATAGTTGATAAAGGGCTTATCTTGTCCTCCGTCACATTCGATGGAGTGCAGCATGATCAGCGCCGATCTGGGAAAGCAGCTCGAAACCTATATCCAGCAACTCGTGGACACCGGCCGTTATGGCTCAAAAAGCGAAGTCCTGCGGGAAGGCGTGAGACTGATCCAGGACCGCGAGACACGGCTTGCCGCGCTGGATGCTTCCATCATGCGCGGCATTGCCGACGCGGACGCAGGCCGAACGAAACCGGCAAGCGATGTCTTCGACCGTCTCGAGGCAAAATACCGCGCGATGGCTGATCAGGCCGAACAATCAGCATGATCCTTGAGTTTTCCAGCGAGGCGGAAGGCGATCTTGAGCGGATCGCCGATTATATCGCTGAAGCCAATCCTCGACGAGCCCTCTCATTCATCCGAGAGCTGCGGAGCAAGTGTCAGGATCTCGTCGATAATCCGAACGGTTTTACCCTTGTCCCCCGCTACGAACAGCATGGTATCCGCCGGCGCGTTCATGGCAATTATCTGATCTTTTACCGCGTCGAAACGGCGAAGGTGGTCATCATCCATGTATTGCATGGCGCCACCGACTATGGCGCCATCCTGTTCAGTGATTAGGTTCGGTCGAAGGATCTGAGATAATCTCTCGTCCGAGCCGCCAGGCTAGGCGGCGATCTCCTCCACCTCGGCATCTTCTCGCACCGATGCGGCCAGCGCCTCCTCGACATCACGTAACTTCTTACGCTTGTCCGTGAGTTCGTCGGCAAAGCTGAACTCCCCACCCTGCCGTGACTGGTAGGACGTCAGCCGGCGGCGGTATTCTTCCAGCCGCTGACGATAGCGCTCCCGCTCCTCCTCGAACCCGTCAAGCGCATGTTCGAGCCGGGAGATAGCGCCAAGCGGAGTGACCGTGACCGCCAGATCGATCTCGAAATCGGCGCCGGTTCGCTGAAGCAGTGTCTGGTAATGATAGTTGTTGCCACGCCCGAACGTCTCGCCGGTATAGACGAGATCGAAGCCACCGATGGAAGCGATATGCACCTCGCCCTGTTGCTGAAGCTGGACGAGGGTGAGGATTTCCTTCATCAGCGCCCGGCCGGCATCTTTCCGATCCGTGAATGGTTCGCCTGTCACGACCATGGTGAAGGCATCGCCCGACGTCGGCACCAGTCTTTCTATGTCCTGACCGATTTCGCCGATACGGCGGGTGGCGGTCGCAATCTCGCGTTCCGCATCATGCAATTGCCGGCGGACGGCGAAGAGATCGTCGTCATGGGCGGCACGCAGGCGTTCGAGCCGGGCGATGTCGGCTTCAAGACCGGCCTTCTGCATCAGACGTTCATCACCACTGGCAATGGCTTTCGCCATGGCGAACTGGTTGGCCTGACCTTCGTTCAGATCCTCCAGCCGGCGGATCGAGGTATCGCCACTGAGGGCCGCTGCAATGAACCTCGCCTTGCGTTCGTTCAGCTGCCACATGGTCGCATCCAGACTGCCTTGTGTGGCATAGGCAAAAATATCGACCTCGTCATGCTGGTTGCCCTGACGGACGATCCGGCCCTCGCGCTGCTCGATCTGCGAGGGGAGCCATGGCACATCAAGGTGATGCAGGGCCTTCAACCTCAATTGCGCATTGACGCCGGTGCCCATCGTCTCGGAACTACCAATGAGAAACCGGACCTTTCCTGCCCTCACATCGCTGAACAAACGCTGCTTGGCCTCGGTCTTCTTGTAATCCTGCATGAAGGCGATTTCCGATGCGGGAACACCTATGCGGATGAGTTCATCCCTGATCCAGCGATAGGCGGAGAAGCCGCGTGTCTTCTCGACATTGATCGTGCCGAGATCGGAAAAGATCATCTGGGCAGCACCAGGAAGCTCGTAAGGCTTGCCGTCCGGGCGGATATAGCTGTCTTCCGACGTCTCCTGCCAGATACGATGGGCGTTACGAACCAAGAGATTGAGCTTGTTGTCCGGCTCGTCATCCATGGCCGGCATGACGAGACGCAGATCGATCGCCGCATGACGGCCGTCGGTGATGACCGAGAGCAGGATGTCGTCGCCGGGCTTCGCCGGTCCCTCGCGCTGTTCGATCGCCTTGATGCGGGTTTCCAGAATCCGCTGGTAGGTCTTGAAAGAGGCCGTCGGCGTGGCGGTCAGGATCTGCCGCTTGCCGGTGGCGATGTCAGGGACTTTCACATATTGCCGCAAATCCTCCGGCATCACCACATCGGCGAAGGCGCGGAACATGGCGATCAGTTCGGGGACGTTGACGAAGGAGGCAAAACGGCTGACCGGCTTGTATTTGCCGGAGGGCTGAAGCTCCAGTTCCGTCTTCTCGTCACCAAAATTCGATGCCCAGGCGTCGAACTCGTGCAGACCGCGCTCATGCAGCGCCTCGTATCCAAGCAGGCGCTGGATCGAGAACATTTCTCCGAGTGTGTTGGTAATCGGGGTCCCAGAGGCGAGCACCAGCGCGCGGCCGGGATTCTTCGTCTCGATATAGCGGGACTTCACATAGAGATCCCACGCCTTCTGGGAACCGTTCGGATCGATGCCCTTCAGCGTGCTCATGTTGGTGGCGAAGCTGAGTTTGCGAAACTCCTGTGCCTCATCGACGACGATCTGGTCAACACCGATCTCCGAGATGGTCAGGAGATCGTCTTTGCGGGTGGACAGCGATTCCAGCCGTTCCTGCAAACCCTCCTTCAGTCGCTCGAGCCGCTTGCGTGAAACACGGTCGTCGTCCTCGACCCTGATGAGCATATCCTCATAGAGTTGCAGCTCGTCATGAATCATCTGTTGTTCGAAGGCCGAGGGCACGCCGATGAACCGGAATGCGCTGTGGGTGATGATGATCGCGTCCCAGACCGCGGTCGCGGCCCGGCTCAAAAACCGGGCGCGCTTGTCTTTGGTGAAATTGGTCTCATCGGCGACAAGAATGTTCGCCGACGGATAGAGCGCCAGAAACTCCCTTGCTGCCTGCGCCAGGCAATGGCCGGGAACGACGAGCATGGCCTTGGCGATCAGGCCAAGCCGTTTCTGCTCCATGATGGCGGCCGCCATGGTCATGGTTTTGCCAGCGCCGACGGCATGGGCCAGATAGGTGGAGCCGGAGGAAATAATCCTCCAGATACCACGTTTCTGATGCCCATAAAGCGTAAAGGCGCCAGAGGCGCCCGGTAGCTGCAAATGCGAGCCATCGAATTTACGCGGCGCGATATTGTTGAAGCGGTCATTATAGACCCGCGCCAGCCGGTCGGTGCGATCCGGATCGGTCCAGACCCAGTTCTGGAACGCTTCCTTCAGCCGCTGCAGCTTGTCGCGAGCGGCTTCCGTATCGACGACATTCAGCACCCGGCGCTCGCCGCCCACATCCTTGATCGTGTCGAATATCTGCGGCACGCGCGAGTTCAGCGCGTCGGCCAGCAATTCGCCGGCATGGCGGCGGCTGGTGCCCCATTCCGATGTGCCGACGGCCGAATATCCGAGCTGCCGGGCTTCGACCGTCCAGGAACCGAGTTCAGGCATATGATGGATGCGGATCTCCGTGTTCATCGTCTCACGCACGAAGGCGACGACATCGGCGGCCGGGATCCACGGTGCGCCGAGACGTGCGGTAATATCCGACGGGCGCAGATCGGCGGGCTGGACCTCCTGCAGCGCCACAACATTCCGCCGGTAGGTCAGGTCGAGGTCTGCAGCCGCTTCCGCTGCGGCAAGCTTCGTGCGAACCGGGCCGGAGAGATAGGCGTCAGAAGTCTGCCATGACCCATCGGCCGGATCGCGAAAGATGGCGTCACCCAGATCGGCGATCACCGCGTCCGGATCACGATGCAGCAGTTCGGCGATATGATCGATATCGACGCGGCCGCGCTCGTTGAGCACGACGGCCAGGCCATCGGCGGCTGATGTCACCACCGGCGGCGCGGGCGGCGAAACCACCTGTTCGGAAAAGACCGGGCCGGGGCGAGCGGTATCGGTTTCGAGATTATAGTCCTCGATGGAGGCCACCAGCCAGCAATCAGGATCGTCGCGGAAGGGCTGAAGGTTTGGCTGACGATGGGTTTCCTTCACCTCACCCGTCTCGGCGTCTTCGGTGATCGAGACCGTCGTGTGGTTGATCGGGCCGAAATCGCGGACAAAGCTCGACCAGGCGATGCGCAGGCGGACCTGAAGATCACGCCACGGACGATCCTGCTCCTGCGCTTTCAGCACTTCGCGTACCGCATCGCGGACCGGGATCAGCTTGCTGATGATCCGGACATGCTTCTCCGGCAGGCATTCGCCTGATCCACCTTCACCACCACGGCCATTGCGGACCTTGATCTCGACGGGAGCGCCGTCAACCATCTGCATCAGGCCGCGTTTGGTATCCACGAAAAAGCTGCCCTCCCGCACCTTCGAACTGCCGGGGCGCAGATCGACGATCTCGCCGAGTTCGTCTTCCAGATCGATGTCGATCTCAGTCGGCTCGCCGTCATAGAAATCTTCCGGGAGGAGGGAGATGGCCGCCTTCAACGCGGTTTCGAGATCGACACCAGCGCGGGGACGGCATGTATAGGTTTCGCCGAAGGGACCAGATGTCAGAGCATGATCGCCGAGCACGAAACCCGGATGGCGGGCGAACCAGCGATTGATCCGGATGGCGCCCTCGTCTTCCGCCACCGCACGAACCTCATCGACATCGAGCCAGGTCTGGTCACCTTCCGCCTCTCCGGCCTTGCGCTTGCGGAAGAACAGGAGATCGACCACGACGTCCGTGCCGGCGTCACGGCGGAAGCTGCCCTCCGGCAACCTGATGGCGGCAATCAGGTCGGCCGCCTTCGCGATATGCTCGCGGGCGGTGACATCCGCCTTGTCCATCGTTCCGGAACTGGTGACGAAGGCGGCAAGGGCGCCGGGCTTCAGCAGATCGATCGACCGGGCAATGAAGTAATCGTGCAGGCGCAGGCCAAGCGACCGATAGTTTCGGTCGGAGCGCACGGTTCGATCCGAGAACGGCGGGTTCCCGATCACCAGATCGTAAATCGGCGCCAGATCGGTGCGGGCGAAGTCGCCCTCGATGATCCTCGCCTTCGGCTGAAGAAGCCTGACGATGCGGGCGGTGACAGGATCGAGTTCGACACCGGTTACGTAGGCGGCGTCGCGGAAAGCGTCCGGCATCAACGCCGGAAACAGGCCCGTGCCGATCCCCGGCTCCAGCACCCGGCCGCCGCGCCAGCCCAAACGCTGCAATCCGGCCCAGATCGCGCGGATAATGAACTCCGGCGTGAAATGCGCATATTGGGTGCAACGAGACAGGCTGGCGTAATCGCTCTGGGACACGGCCGTTTCGAGAGATGAGCCTAGGCCGGAGTATCTTCTGAGCCAACTCCTCGAATGCGAGGAGTGCGGCGGCCCCTACGCGATTTCCGGCAAGGATCGCTATAGCTGCACCAACCGCAAGAAACGCCTGCCGATCGACGAGCTTGGCGGCGCATGCTGCAGCAACAGCAAGACCATCATTCGTCAGGAACTGGAGTGCCGCGTGTTGGACTGCCTGCCCGCAGCCTTCTTTGCCGGAGGCATCTTCGACACGCTATCCGAACAGATCATCGCCCACGAGACGGCAAAACTCAAACGTCCGCTGGCCGACCGCGATCAGATGAAGCGCAAGCTCTTGGAGCTCGAGGGCAAGCAGCAGAACATCATCCAGCAGATCAGTGACCGTGCGGCCGAGGGCCGTCCTCGCCTGCCGGCACTCGACGACACGCTCGACCGGCTCGAAGTCGAGCGACAGACGCTGGAGAAGGAGATCGCCAGTTTCACGGAAACCGGCCCGGACATGACTGCCAAGATCGAGCAATTGGGTCGGCGCCATAATCCGCAGGAAACAGAGATGGCGATGCGGCAGTTCATGCGGATGGCGCGCAAGGGCACGGATGAAGATGCAAAGCGCGCGCTGATGCCGATCGTCCGCCAGCTCGTTCAGAAGGTTGTCATCGGTAAGACACCAGGCCATCAGCCGGCGAGCCTGCAGGTTCATGGCTTGATCGCCGCAATCCTCACCCAGATGGATGTGTTCGACTACATGAGTAGCCGCTTTATGTCGGAGGTCCACGAGGATTTCATGGAACGCGTGGAAGCCGGCGATATCGACAGTGAAGAGAAGAAGGAGATGATGCTCGACATTTACCGCGAGGAATTTCTCGAGCGGCTTCCCGAATGGGAGAATTTACAAATGTCGGTGGTTGCGGGGGCAGCTGCCATATTATCCCGAAAGTCTCTTGTTTTTCAATCCACTAGAAATCCACCGTCGTCCATAATACCCACAAGAATACCCGCATCACATTGTCGTTATTTTGGTGAAAGCCACCGCGTTCTGCCAAACTCCAGACTATTCCGCCGGCGGGGTCCCATTCTCCTTCACCACCCACTTTCCTTTTCCAACACTCCGAATGTGCATCGCTCCCGAAGCTGCCGACCTGGCTGGGGTGCCGACCTTTCTCGTAGATTTCGAATTAACCGCACTCTGCTACACATCGGCCGTCCGCGTTTTTCCTCCCGAGCCCGAGCCGCTTCGCCGCTTGCCGGCGTTGTTCGGAATATCCTGGGCTACCATCGGACAATCGCCCGGCCGCTTGAACCGGAAGCGGTACTCCTCTGATGTAAGCCCGTATCGCCAGATGCCGTTTCAGGCTCTTGCAGGGCCTGCCTTGGAGAAGGCCAATGTGATCACGCGACTCCAGACTTGTCTTAACGGAGACGGTTGGCACGTACTCGGGTTCCGGCGGCGCCTCAGGCTTTGCATCCTCCGACGGAGCCGCCTTCGTCGTCCGAATCATATTGGCAAGCTCGCTGCCTGGCACGGCATTGTTTCTAACATAGGCGCTCAAAGCTGAACCGTTAGGACCGCAAGATCGGGCTTCACAGCCTCGCTCATGTCGATGCCCTTGTTTACGCCCTGCGACAACTGAACTTCATCAGGCACTTCCCAGTCTGAAATAGAAAGACGAGGTGCGGAATCTGGGAAAATTTCCAACGAATGTCAAAGGCATTTCACCAGCGAGACCTTCGGGCTTTTTTAGACAGTGCCGGAACTTGGCTTCCGCATTGATATCGACTACAGCAACTCTGGCAGGATCGCCGCAGTAAAGGCATATTCCCAAATTGCGGCCTATGCCTCCCTCGCGGGCCCGGCACACTCAGGCGGGTGCTGTATCCTCGCTCTCGCCACTGTCCGATTTAAGAGCTCCCGCTCTCCGACGGTGAACTCACTTTCCAGCTTTGGCGGAAAAATTTCGAATATCACATGAAACCTGAAATCGATCCGTGCGTTTACGCCACGAAGACGCAAAGCGCGCGAGAAAGCCTTCGGACAGTCCGGCTTTCTCCTGCATGTTGCAAGAACGCGGGACACAAGATTTGTTCATACCCTATACGGAAACGACCGAGACGCTCCAGCCGGATGAAGAACGCATCGTCCGTGACATCGTCTCCCATATGGCGGCGGCGCAGGCTCGCAACGCCGAGCGTCATCGGCACGCCCATCGCGACGCGCACGCCAAGAGCCATGCGGTCCTCAAGGGGCGGATGGCGGTGCATGACGGGCTGGTACCTGAACTGGCACAGGGGATTTTCGCCGCCCCGCGCGAATACGAGGTGGTGGCACGGCTGTCCTCGGCGCCCGGCGATATCCATAGTGACTCCATTCCCGAACCGCGCGGCTTCGCGATCAAGATCATCGGTGTTGAGGGCGAACGTCTCGTGCCCGAGCTTGGCGGCGCCAATCAGGATTTTCTGATGGTGAACTTTCCCATCCTCGCCTTCGGAACCGTGCAGAAATACAAAAAGATGCTCACGCTTCTCGAACGCAGGGCGCAAGCGCCCGAGGCGGTGCAGAAAGCCACGGCCGCCACCGCACGCGGAGTGCGGGGTCTCGTCAAGGCCGTGGGCGCGACGCCCGGCGCAACGCTCCAGGGCCTCGCCCGCGACCGGGCGCATGTGCTGGGCGAGACCTTCCACACCCAGGCCGCGATCCGCTACGGCGACTACATCGCCAAGCTGTCGCTAGCGCCGCAGGGCGAGGTCGCGGTGCTGACCGGGCAAGAGGTCGGCGACGGCTTCTCGGCGATGGCCGATGCGGTGGCGGCGCATTTCGCACGCGCCGGCGCGAGCTACGAACTGCGCGCCCAGCTTTGCACCGATGCCGAAAACATGCCGGTCGAGGACGCCGCCATCCTGTGGGATCCCGACGCCTCGCCGCATGTACCGATCGCGACCCTGCAGTTCGAGCCGCAGGACGTGCTGTCGCCGGCCCGGCGAGTCCACGGCGACGACCATCTGGCCTTCAATCCCTGGAACGGCGTGGCTGCGCATCGTCCGCTGGGCTCGATCATGCGCGTGCGCAAGGCGGCCTATGAATCCTCTTCCGCGCAGCGACACCGGCTGAATGCCGTGCCGCGCGCCGAGCCATCGGCACTGGCCGATATTCCCGACTGACCGACACATTCGACCAAGCAGGAGACCCCACTCATGTCGAACGATACCAAAGACCCGCGTCTGGGCGACGAGTCCCGGCTCGCCGAGTTCCGCCGCATCGCCAGGGAGATCGCGGCGGACGCGCCGACGCTGGCCCAGATCAAGATCAACAGTCTGATCCGCGACCACAATCCGCTGTTCGAAGGTAGCTCGAAATCCGCAGGGCGCGCCGGGCGGCAGTCGGGCAATGTTTCGGAACTGACGGCGATCGCCGATCTCAAGCCCGGCGGAGCCGATCGCCTGCGCCGTCTCTTCAACCTGACGAACGGAAATTTCGATGGTGCACAAAGGGTCTCGACCCTGCACAACATGCGCTTCGTCTTTTTCGACAACGATACGCGTATCATCTTTGCCACCGCCTATGACGGCGACTGGGACACCTATATCAACGATTTCGCGACCAAGATCCCGGAACTGATGGACCTGCTCTTCGCCAATGTCGAAGGCTGGCCCGGCATCACCTCACCCAAGGTGAAGGATTTCATCGCCGGACACCAGATCGACGCGGCGGGCTGGTTCGTTGCCAATCCGCAGGTGAGCGTCGTGGATGTGCGCCGCTACCAGCGGATGGACAAGGCAGTAGAGGAATTCCTCGACGCCATGTCGGCCAATGCCGAAATGGACGCGACGACGCACAAGGCGCTCGCGAAGCTGTCCGAAGCCATCGCCGTTCCGCAGGGGGTCGATTACTGATGAGCTTCTTCAAACACCTGAAAGACCGTTTCCGTCGCGACCGGGTCACGCTCCAGCTCGACGATATCCAGGCCCTGATCCTGCGCTCGCGACCCGAGCCCTATGTGGGCATCCATGCGATGCTGCATGTGGACGAGGCGGAGGGCGGGCGCGACCTGATCGCCCGGCTGGCTGAATATATTCCCTCGGCCAGCGACTGGGCCGACGATCTCAGCGCCTGGACCGGCGTCGCGATCAGCCATGCCGGGCTTAAGGCGCTCGGCCTGCCCGAGGACTCTTTGGCCTCCTTCCCGCTAGCCTTCCGGCAGGGCATGGCGGGGCGCGCGACCCAGCTTCATGATTTCGGCGAAAACGCGCCCGAGACCTGGGAGGACGCCTACAGGAACGACACCTGCCACATCGCGCTGACGATCTATGCCGCAGACAAGCCCGCGCTGGATGTTGCCGTGGAAAAGGCGATGGCCGAGTTCGACGCCTCGACCGGCGTCACGCTCGTGGGCACGCATGAGTTCGGCGCCGACGAGGATGCCGAAAACCCGTTCGGCTTTCGCGATTCCATCTCGCAGCCGACGGTGGCGGGCGCCGGTGTCGATCCGCAGCCGGGGCAGGAGCGCGCCATCGCCGCCGGGGAATTCGTTCTGGGCGAAAACAGCGAGACCGGCGAGCCCATCTCGATGCCTTCGCCCGATCCTCTGGGGCGAAACGGCTCCTTCGTCGTGCTGCGCAAATATGACAGCCGCGTCGGCGCCTTCAACGAGTTTCTGCGTGCACAGACGGGGGACGCAGAGGCGCAGCATGCCTTGGCCGCCAAGATGTTCGGCCGCTGGCGTTCGGGCGCGCCGCTGCCACTATCACCGGCCAGGGACGATCCGGACCTTGGCGCGGACCGGCAGCGCAACAACGATTTCGATTTCAAGGGTGACGTAAGGGGGTTCGTTTGTCCGCATTCCAGTCATATGCGCCGCATGAACCCGCGCGGCGGCGACTTGACCATCCTGACAGACGAGAACATCCACCGCATCATCCGGCGATCCTCGACCTTCGGTCCGAAATGGACACCGGACGTGACGGCGGCGGAAGACAGGCCGGACGAACGCGGCCTGTTCTTCATCTTCATCAGCGCGCGGGCCTATGACACGGTGGAGTTCCTGCAACAGGAGTGGATCAACCGCGGCAACTTCATCGACCTCGGCACCGAGCCAGATCCGATTGTCGGTCTGCATGAGGAGCCGGGCAGGTTCACCATTCCGGCCGATCCGGTGCGCCGCCGCATCGACGGGGTGACAACCTTCAACCGTCTGCGAGGAGGCGAATACATGTTCATGCCCTCCCTGACGGCCCTGCGCTGGATCGGAAGCGAGGGCTGGGCCGGTTGAATACGGATGCAGGAGCGGGGGGGCCTTGCTCCGGCATCCCGTTCCGGCAGGTTATTTCCCGTAGACGTAGAACCCCTCTCCAGAGGCGACGCCCATCTTTCCCTTGTCGATATAGTTTTCCTTCAGATAGCGGGCGAAGGCCTGCGCTTTCGGATCGCCGTTCGAGGAGATATACCAGGCGGTACCGAGACCGACGATGTCGTAGATCTCGAACGGCCCTTTCGGCGCGCCGGTGGCGATCTTCCATGTCCTGTCGATGGCCTGCGGATCGGCGATGCCGTCGACCAGAAGCCCGGAAGCGGCGGACAGAAACGGCACCAGCAGCGAGTTCAGCACATAGCCCGCTTTCTCCTTGCGGATCTCGATCGGAACCATGCCGATGGCGCGGGCGAAGGCGACCACCTGTTCGTAGACGGCGGGATCGGTCCCGGCATGGCCCATGACCTCGGCCACGTTGTGCTTCCATATCTCGTTGGCGAAATGCAGCGCGAGGAAGCGCTCGGGGCGGCCGGTCGATCCCGCCATGGCGCTGGGCAGGAGCGTCGAGGAATTGGTGACGAAGATCGTGCGCGGCGGAGCGGCGGCTCCGAGACGGGCGTAGACCTGCCGCTTCAGCTCCAGCTTCTCGGGAATCGCTTCGATCACCAGATCGGCGGCCCCGGCGGCGGCCTCAAGATCGTCCGTCCAGGCGATGCGCGCCTTCGCGGCCTCGGCCGAGGCCCCGTCCGCGCCAGGAATATCTTCCAGCAAGCGCAGGGCGAAGGCGTCAACCAGCCCCCTCCCCTTTGCCAGCGCGGCCTCATCGATGTCGTAGGCGATGACGGAAAATCCGTGCCAGGCGGCCTGAAGCGCGATCTGCGCCCCGAGGATACCGGTTCCGAGCACGGTGACAGTGGCTATGGTCATGGACGTTTCTCCTGCGGATGATGCGGCCGGCAGACGGCGCGCGGATATCGGCGGCAGCCGCCCGTCAGGCCGGGCAGCCGGTGATGGCGCGGAAGAAGGCGAGCAGGATGCGGTCGCGCGGCAGGGAATCCGGCACGCTGCCCTGCACGATCAGCCCCGCCCACAATGCGTAGAGCCCGATGGCGATCTGCCGCGGCTCCATCGCCGGTTTCAACCGATGAAGGCGGATCAGATCCTCCAAAAGCAGGGTGAATTCGCCGTGGCAGGCGGCCTTGTATTCGTTGTAGCGGCTGGCGAAGGCGGCATCGCGCTGCGCATGAAGCTGCAACTCGATCGAAAGAAGCGACCATTGCGGCTCGGCCGCCAGTTCGGCCAGCCTCGCCGCCAGCCGCGTCATCGCGGCATCGAGATCGCCCCGGTCGGTCCCGGCAAGAATGTCGCGCAGAAAGGCCACCTCGCTCTGGACATGCATCTGCATGATTTCCAGAAGCAGATCCTCCTTCGTGCTGAAGTTGGAATAGAATGCGCCCTGGGTATGGCCCGCGGCCTCGCAGATATGCCGGATCGAGGCGGCGGCCAGCCCTTCCGAGGCGATCGAGGCGTTCGCGGCGGCGATCAGGCGCCGGCGTGTCTGTTCCTGAGCTTCCTTGCGTGTCAAGCGCATGATGGCACCCTTGCCTTTTTCTGATTGCGGCACGCCGCCCCTGCGGGGACGGCGTGCCGTTGCCGTTCAGTCGCGTTTTCCGCGCACCGTCTCGCGGAACCGCTCAAGCCAGCCGAACACCGTCGCCACGGCCTGCCCGCCCTTGCCGAGAAGATTGGACAACTCGCTTTCGGCATGCTCCAGCGTCGTCTCCTCCTTCTCCGGCAACGGCGGCAGGATATGGGCGTAATAGGTCTTGTCGAGCAGCCGGTGCAAGAGCCGCTCGCCGGGGAAGGGTTCGTTGCTGTTGAGCGCCCGCGCTCCTTTCAGGATATTGCGGATGTCGTATTGCGTCGGGCTGATGTCGGCCACCTGCTTGGGCAGACCTAGCAGGGTATAGACGCCTATGCGCGCGGTGCGGACCGAACTTTCCATCGTGAAGATGATGTCGTTCGAGGTTTCGACGAACTGGCCGAGCAAAGCCAGGTTGGTGCAGCCTTCCGGCACGACATGCGGCCTGTCTCCCGCCGCGCGCGGCATGAACTGCGCTGTGATATAGGGCATCAGCGCCAGCCGCACCTTGGTGTTGGCCGCGATCTCGTCGATCTGCCCGACGATGCCGAGGTGATAGCAGAGCTCCGTCAGAACCTCGCGCCCGTTGCAGGCAGGCATCGGTTTCTTGACGTAATTGCCGTCCTTGTCCATCAAAAGCGCATAGACCCACAGCACCAGCACGTCACCCGGCTGGTCCGGAAAATGCGGCTGGCGGTTGCAGGTGACGCTCAGCACCCAGTTGGAATCGGTGAAGGTGATGATGCCGCCGGTGACCGTTTTGCCCGAATAGGGATCGTTGACCGAAAGCTCCTTGAGCTTGTCGACGAGCGGCGACGGTTTGCAGGTGAGCGTCGCCGATTCCCACATCGAGCCGTCGACATTGCCGTAGAATTTTTCAGGCTTGCCGAAGACCGGCGATTTCCTCGCCAGGTTCTTCCACAGCGTCCAGTCGCTGTCCTCGCCCGGCTCCGCCTTGCCGCGTTCAAGCACGGGCGCGGTGTCCATGTCGCCATAAGCGGTGCCCTCGGTCATCGAGCCGGTCAGCGCGAAGACCACGTCATCGGGGCCGAGATCGATCACCTCGTCCCGGCCATCGACCTTGCAGCGGATGGCGGTCACCGTCCGCTTGCCCTCCGCTTCGGTCATGTCGAGATCGTAGGCGCGGGTGTCGAACTGCACCTTCACGCCCTTTTCCTTCAAAAGGCGGATGAGCGGCACGACGAAACTGTCATACTGGTTGTATTTCGGGAAGACCAGCGCCGACATGTCCGTCAGGCCGTCGATGGCGTCGAGGAAACGGTGCATGTAGAGCTTCACCTCGAGCAGGCTCTGCCAGTTCTCGAAGGCGAACATCGACCGCCACAGATACCAGAAATTGGTCTGCAGGAAGCTTTCGCTGAAATAGTCCTCGATGGTGATGTCGTCGAGGTCCTCCTTGCGCTTCAGGAGCAGCTTGACGATCTCCCACTGATGCGCCCTGCTGAGCCCGAGGGTCGAGAAGTCGCGGATCTCGCCCTGTTTGTGCATCAGGCGCGCTTTCGACCAGTTCGGGTCGTTGTCGTTCACCAGCCGGTATTCGTCGAGCACGCTGTAGGGCTCGGGCAGTTCCAATGCCGGCACGTCCTGGAAGACGTCCCAGAAATTGTCGTAGTTCCAGTTCATCTCGCGGCCGCCGCGAATGATATAGCCGTCCTCGGCGTTGCCCGCGCCGTCCAGCGAGCCGCCCTCGATATTCATCGTGTCGAGGATGGTGATGTCCTCGCCCTTCATGCGGCCGTCGCGCAGCATGTAGAAGGCCGCCGCGAGCCCGGCGACGCCGCTGCCGACGATCCAGGCCTTGCGCCCTTCGACCGGCGTGACCGGCAGCGGGCGGTTGCGCATGTAGGGACCCATCGTGTCGGGCGGCGGCAGCGTGTCCTGCGGGCCTTTCCGCCAGAAGGCTTCGCCCACATTGGCTTCGATCTTTATCCCCGGCTTCTGCCCGTTCGGCAGGGAGGTGGTCTTGTCGTTCATGATCGTCCTTTCCGTTTCCGCGCGCCGCAGCGCCGTTTCAGGGTACGACGTTATAAATATCACTCGAAATTCAAATATCAAATGATACTTGAATTATCTGCGCGCCCATCGGATTGTTACGGCCAGCAGCGCATATCCGATGGCCAGAACGATCTGGACCGCGACATCGTTCGCGACCGAGCGGAAATTCGCACCCATCTGGTTGACGCGGACGATAGCGGTGATCGCCGTGGTCGACGGGATCAGCAGGGAAAGCTCGCGCAAGACGGAGGGAATCTGTTCTACAGGCCAGGAAACGCCGGACAGGAAGAACAGTGGCATGCCCAGCACGACGAGGAAGAAGACGACGCCCTCCTTCCACGGGATCGACCAGGCGATGGCGAAGCCCATGGCGGTGACGGCGAAAAGGAAGGGGACGGCCACGAGGTAGAGCGTAACGATACCGCCGATGCGCGGAATACCAAGGACATAGGGCAGGAAGACGAGCGTCACCGCGATCCAGAAACAATAGAGAAGGATATAGGCCAGCGCCGCCGCAACCGCGGCCGGAGCGCGCGACGGCTGCCGGCCCGAATGTAGAATGCCGATGCCCATCAGCAGGGTCTGTTGCAGGATCAGAACGAAGGCGGCGGGGACGACGAAACTCGCATATCCGCCCTGCGGATTGAACAGCGGTGTGCTGGCAATGGTCATCGGGGCGACAAGCGCGGCCGCTTCTTCACCCGGAAGCCCGGCTGCGTTCAGGCGCTGGAACTGGATATCGGCCCCCAGACTGCGCGCGGCATCGCCCATGGCGCCCATCGCGGCATTGTAGAGCAGAAAGTAGCTTGCATCGCCGTAGCCTGCGATGGCAGAGCGCCGATCAGATAGCAGGTCTTCCTCGAAACGCGGCGGCACCACGACGATCCCGTAAGCCTGACGGGCATAAAACAGTTGCTTGGCGGCCGGCAGGTCGGCCACGATCGATACAATTTCGGCGGAATCGCTGCTGGCAACACGGCGCAGCAATTCCCGGCTGGCGGTCGACCCGTCCTGATCGACGGCGACGACGGGCACCTCGCGCACCACTTCTCCGAGATAAGGCTGAGGATAGAGGACGCAATAGATGACGATGGCGGCGATCATCGTGGACTTGGCGCCTGGATCGGCGGCGACTTGGCGCAATGCGGCGAGAATACCTGCGAACAAGGATCTCATGGCGTCTCTCCCACCGGCGGTTCCGCTTTCACCCGCACGGCGGGCCGGGCCGTTCTGCGGAACTGGAGAAGCGTCAAAAGGCCATAGACCGCCAGCAGCGCCAGCAGCCAGCCGAGGGTGGGCAGCGATATCTCCACCGGCGTCCCCCTGAGAGCCTGGTCGGTCCGCAGTTGCAGATAGGGCGTGAGCGGCAGGATCGCCCCCCATGCCACGGAAAATCCGTTCATGACGATGCGGGGAAAACTGACGCCGGCGAAGCCGAAAGCCGGACCGGTCAAAAGACCGCATAGGCCGAGCGCCGCGACCGTGTCGGCCAGCGACAGGGCCAGAAGGACGCCGAGCAGCTGGCTGGCAAGGATGAAGGCGAAGCCCGAGACGACATGCAGCAGCATGCTGCCATGAAAAGGCGCGCCGAAGAAGCCGAAGATGATGGCGTCGGCGGCAATCAGCGTCAGGCCGTAGGTGAAGGTGTAGGGCAAAAGCTTGCCCGCCGTCGCCCGCAGCGGCGTTTTTCCCAGTCGCAGGACCCGGGCAATTCCGGCCTTCGTATGCCGGTCGCGGGAAAAGGAGAGGACGGCGCCGGCGCATATGAAGATTTGCAGCACCGTCGGCATGATCGCCGCGAGCAGGAATTGCACGTAGTCGAGGGTGGGATTGAAAAGCGGGCTCTGCCGGAGCGGCACCGGAGCGGCGGCCTCGATGGCGGCTTCCCGCGTGGCGCCCCTGGCGATGCGCATTTCCACGGCCAGACCGGCGGAGAAGGTATTCAGCGCCCCGTTTATGGCGCGTGCGGCGATGCCTCCGGGCGTCATCAACTGGTTGTTGTAGAAAACCACGACTTCCGGGCGGCGGCCCAGGAGCAGATCCCGCTCCAGACCGGAGGGGATCAGGACGGCTGCATAGATCCTGCCGTCAAGAACGGCCTCTCTGCCTTCGGTCAGGTTGACCAGGCGTCCCGCAACCTCGACTTCGGGGGTCGCGTCGATCATCCGCACGATCTGCCTCGACATGCCGGTGCCGTCCTCGTCGATCACCGCCACCGGCAGGGCCGTCGGCAGCCCGGCATGGAATATAGCCGCGAGGATGAGAAACAGCAGAAGCGGAAACGGCCCGAGCATGAAGAACAGCGCCGGCCGTTCGGCGATCTGGCGCAGCTCGCGGCGGAATATGCGCCGGAAGCCGGGCGGGAGATGAGCGGCGGACACGGTCACCGCTCCAGCCGGTGGGATGCGCTCCATTCGACCAGCGCGCTCATGCCCGGACGCAGGTTCCGTTCCGCCGCCACCGGTTCGGCGCGCAGTTCGAAGGTCCGCAGGTCGAAATCGCCGGTCGCTTTCGTCGCCCGCCAGTTGGCGAAGCTTCCAAGCGCGTTGATCGCGGTGATCTTCGCCTCCACCAGCCGGTTCCCGAGGGCGGGAACGCGGACCTGAAGGGTCCGCCCGATCTCAAGCCCGTCGAGCAGGTCTTCGCGCACATTGAAGGTGAACCAGGCCCGGTCGACGTCGACAATGGATATCACCGGCGCACCGGCGCTGAAGAGCTTGCCCGGCTCGGCCATACGCGCCGTCACCTGTCCGTCGATGGGGGAACGGATCGTCAGTTCGGCGATATCGGCCGTGGTCTGGGCGACGGACGCCTCCGCCTGCCTGACCTGCGCCTCCGCGACCGCCTTCTGCTCCACGCTGTTGCCGTTTTCCGCCAGATGCAGGTTCGCTTCCGCCGCCTCGCGTGCGCGCAACGCCGCGTCCAGGCTATTGGAGGCCTGGTCGACCGCCTGCTGCGACGTGACCGACCGGTCGAGCAGGCCGGACAGGCGGTCGTAGGTGCGTTGGGCCAGAACGACATCCGCCTCGGCCTTGGAAAGCTCCGCCCTGCGCGCGGCGATGGTTTCGGGACGCGTCGAGAAGGTCAGCTCGCGGTTGGAGCGGGCGACGGCGAGGCTGGCTTCGGCCGTGTCGAGACCGGCCTTCAACTGCGGGCTGTCGAGTTCGACAAGCAGTTGCCCGGCCGTCACGCGATCGCCGAAACTGACCGGCGCGGAGGAAACCCGCCCCGCGACCTTGGTCGCCAGGTCGATCCGCGTCGCCTCCACCTCCCCCTGCACGAGCAGCGTGCGCGGCCGCTCCACCGACCAGGCGACATAAGCTCCCACCCCTGCCGCCAGAATGGCGGCGACTGCTACGGCCTTGCGTGCGGACATGCTCCGGTTCCCGATCTTGACTCGAATCCTGCTTGCGATAATTTGGAAAATAGAAAATTTCCGAATAGAGCAGATGACGCAAAAACTGACGGGAGTCAAGATCGTGGACGACAACAAGGCGAAACGCCGTGGGCGGGGTCGGCCGCCGGCTCGCAGCGCCGAGGAGACGGCCGGCGTGATCGTCGAAGGGGCGATCACCGAATTCCTGACGTCCGGATACGCCCAGACGAGCGTGGAGGCGGTGGCGCGCAGGGTGGGCATTTCCACGCGCACGCTTTACAGGCTGGTCGAAAACAAGGCGGCGCTGTTTCGCATGGCGGCCGAAAGCCGGATCGAGGCGAGCCTCGCTTCGCCGGATACGGCCGGGACGGCGCAATCGGGCGTGGAGGAGCAGCTCGCGCAGATCGTTCTGGGTTATGCGCGGCTGTTTCTTAGCGAGGAAGCGGCCAGGACAGCCCGGCTGGTCATGGCCGAAATGGATCAATTCCCGGAAGTCGGGGCCAGCTATCGGGAAATGGCCCTTAAGGTGTCCGATACGCTCGAAGCGCACATAAGGCGGCTTGCCGCCGCCGGAAAGATCGCCTGCCCCGAGCCGGCGCTGGCCGCCGATCTGCTCAGGGGCATGATCATCGGTCCGCAAAGGCAGATGCTGCTGGGGTTGAGGCCGCCCATGGGAGCCGTGGAACTGGAGGCATGGGCCGCCTCCTGCGTCCGCATGTTCCTTTACGGGTGCACGAGACTTTGAGGAGGCTGCCGCTACCCGCCCGAAATGGTCGGCGTCGATGCGCTGCCAAAACGGCAGGCCCGGCCGGGTGCAACGGTCGCCTTGTGAGATCGCCCCTGAATTCACGCAACGAACATTGAGATAATCAGCGCGTTGGCGATATCGATGAAAAAGCCGCAGACCAGCGGCACGATGATGAAAGCCCTGTGAGCAGGACCGTGGCGTTGGGCCACGGCGGCCATGTTTGCCATCGCCGTGGCAGTCGAACCCAACGCGATGCCGCCAAAGCCGGCGGACATGACGACCGCCTCGTAATCGCGCCCCATAGCCCTGAAAACGACGAAGAGCGCGTAGACGACAGCCAGGGCGATCTGGACGGCGAGCGTGCAGGCGATGAAGCCGAGCATACCCTTGAGGTCCCACAGTTGCAGCCCCATGAGCGCCATGGTGAGGAACAGCCCGAGCGAAAGATCGGAAAGCAGGGAAAAACCGTCGTCGAGGCTCGGCCAGATGCGGCGGATGCCCGCGCCGATGGCGCCGGGCAGCAGGTTTCGCATTGCGATCCCCGCCAGAATGCAGCTCACGAAGGCTGGCAGGGTAAGACTGCCTCTGTTCAGCACCTCGTTGATGCCCATGCCCAGCATGACCGTGACATTGAGGATGAGAATGGCCCAGAGCACCGCGAAATAGTCCAGTTTGGACGCTGGTTGACGGTCATAGGCGACGCCGACGTCGTGATGCCCTTCCCCGGCCGGCGCAATGCGGTGCTTGCGCATGAGAAACGCCGCCATCGGCCCGCCGATCACACATGCGGAGACGAGGCCGACGGTGTTCGCGGCGACGCCAAGCTCCAGGGCGTTTGCGATGCCGAGCCTCTCCACGAATGTCGGCGCCCAGGCGAGCGTCGTCCCCACGCCGCCGGTCAGCGAGATGGACCCGGCCATCAGCCCCGCTTTCGCCTCCATGCCGAAAAGAACGGCCATGCCGATCGCGGCGAAATTCTGGATGAAGATGAAAACGATCGCAAGGGCGAGAAGAACGAACAGCGGGCGCCCGCCTTTGAGCAGTGTGACGATGTCGGCCTTCAGCCCGATCCCGGCGAAAAAAAGCAGAAGCAGGAAGTCCTTCACCTCCAGGTCGAATGAAATCCTGACGCCGGAAAGCGGATAGATCAGAGCGACGATCGCCGCACAAAGAATGCCGCCGACGACAGGCTCGGGAATGGCATATTTCCGGAGCGTGGCGGAATGCAGCGTCATGAATTTCCCGGTGATCAGAATGACGATCGCCAGCGTGAACGAGAAAAACGCTTCGAAATGCATGATGGATTTCTCAATTTCTGGATTCCGCTCTTCAACCAACCTGATTGCCTGGCGAGAATGACTTCCGGAGACGCTACGCGCCCATGATCGGGCGCATGAAGGCCGGAGCGCCGTCCGTTACCGCAGGAATTGCCGGAAGCGCCTCAGGGAAAACAGGAACAGGAGCGTTCCTATCGTCAGCAGCGCCAGAAGTTGTGGCCAGACGACCGAAAATCCTGCGCCGCGAAACAACACCGATTGGGCGAGTATAACGAAATGCGTGTTCGGCGCCGCGAGCATGATGTCCTGAATGACTTGCGGCATGCTCTCACGCGGGGTAAGACCGCCCGAAAGGACCTGCAGGGGAAGCAGGACGAGAATCAGCAGCATCCCGAACTGGGACATGGAGCCGGAAATTGTCGCCAGATAGATGCCGAGGCTTGTCGTCGCAAAGAGGTGAAGTGCCGCACCGAACAGGAAAAGCGCAAGGGAACCGCGGATCTCGACGTGCAAAAAACCCTGAACAACAAATGCAAGTGAGAAAGCGGTTGCAGCCAGCACGACAAGCCCCATCGACCAGATCTTGCTAAGCATGATCTCCGTCGGCGTGACCGGCATCACTAGCAGGTGTTCGATCGTCTCGTGTTCCCGTTCGCGGATGAGCGCCGCGCCGGTCAGGATGATGGAAAGAATCGTCGTCGAGAAAATGACGTTCGTAACCGCGCCGAACCAGGCCCTGTTGAGCTCCTGGTTGAATTCGGTGCGCATCGCGAGGCTGACCGGCAGGGACGTCGATCCGCGGTAGCGGTTCAGGAACTCGCTGATTTCGCTGGAGAGGATTGACTGGATGTAGCTGCTGCCGTTGAAGGCCTGCGTCATGCGCGTCGCATCGACGTTGAGCTGGATAGTCGGCGACTTTCCGGCCAGGAGGTCCCTCTGAAAATTGGGAGGGATATCGATCGCGAAAGTGTCCTTTCCGGTATCCATGCGCCGGTCCATTTCGTATTGGGAGATCAGCTTCGGCGGGCTGAAGTAAGGCGGATAGAAAGCCGTCAGGATTCGGGACGATACCGGAGACTGATCCTCGTCCACAATGGCGATCGCAGCATTGTTCAAGGTCTCAGGAACCGCGGTCGAGGCCGTGTAGATCGACAGGGTGAAAGCATAGACGATCGGCGCTGGTGCACGGATCATTGAAAGAGCGGATTCCCGTCTTTGATGCTGTCGCTATTCGGTAGCCGTTTTGCGCCGGACGGATTTCGGGCGCGCGCAGGCCAGCATTCGATTGAGGGCGTCGCAGCCGAGGGCGACTTCCGTCTTCTGTGCCGCGAATGAGCGCGCTCGCAGCCGCCGTCCAATGATCGATTTGTAACGACCGATCGCGGTCTCGACCAGAGATCTTTTCCCGTAGCCGGTCGCCACCTGCCACTTCATCCGGCCATCGGCGCTGATCGCGGCTATGTGACGGGCTCGTTGACTGGAGGGGTCGGTGTCGTTGCGATCCACCGCATTGGCGCGTGGCGGAATGATCACCGCCGCCTCAGGACTGTGATCGGTAACGGCGCTATAGGTCGGCTCACCGTCATAGGCACCATCGGCCGTGAACTGGCCAATCGGCGTGTCGATCTGATCGAGTAGCGGCGCCACCTGCGAAGCGTCGCCGGCATCCTGATCGGTCATGACATGTGCGACGATGTCGCCGCTATCAGCATCCAGCGCCAGGTGCAGTTTGCGCCAACCCTTGCGGAATTTGGCACCATGCTTTTCCTCAAGCCACTGCCCCGCGCCGTGGATCTGCAAACCGGTGCTGTCGATGAGGACGTGGATGGGTCCGTTCTCCGGGATGCGATCACCTGGGAGCTTGTTCGGCGTTCTCGGCTTGACTGCCCGACGGCTCAGGGTCGTATGATCGGGAACGGCAAGGCCCAGCCCCATCAGCTTCAGCACCGACGTTAGCAAACCCTCCGTCTGACGCAGCCGCAGGCCGAATACCAGGCCCAGCATCAGGGCCGTCTCGATCGCAAGATCGGAATAGCGCGGCTGGCCACCGCGTGTTGTCCGCTTCGGCGCCTGCCAGGACGACAATGCCTCTGGCGTCATCCAGAGCGTGAGGCTCCCACGCTGACAAAGGCCCGCCTCGTATTCAGACCAGTTCGTGACTTTGAACTTCATCTTCCTGATATGATGGCGGCGGGAGGAATTGTGCTTAAACGGCATCGTGGTGGAGACCAGTTGTCGGGCTGCGCGAGCACCTACGACAATGCGCTTAACGATCCATGCACCAAAGCCCAGTGACAATCCTCTTTGGCGCGAGGCCTTGCTTCTTCAGCAGCCTGATCAGCAATCGCTTGGCAGCCTTGGTGT